>Ga0164292_10002029_pt1 | contig 16507 bp, 10 predicted proteins | sample GEODES117metaG_FD_111486 | JGI IMG/M metagenome (GOLD analysis project Ga0164292, IMG submission 111486) | Eutrophic lake water microbial communities from Lake Mendota, Wisconsin, USA - GEODES117 metaG | ecosystem: Environmental > Aquatic > Freshwater > Lake | place: USA: Lake Mendota...
CTTCTTGTAGTATAATGTGCTATACCTAAACGTCCCGTACGTGTAATATGTATAATATATCAAAAAACTATAGTAAATGAAAAATAAAAACACATTAACCCCATATATGTCATTGGTTTGGCGTTGTTGATATACGCTTTTCTGTGAATCCGCAGAATATTCTTCTTGTTTTTGTTTGTATGTTGTTAAACTGTCGCCTGCTAAATCTGCCATATACACTGTTCATAGATTTGAATACGGTTTATACATTCGAATTTTTCAATCGAAAAATCATAATTGCGGTGATTAGTATGCCGGCACTTAAGTTAACCGCGGCGAGTAGTGAACGATTATAAAAGTACACTGTGTTTTCGAGGCGTTTCATGTTTGCACCGTGATTCATGGCTTGTTTTTTTGCATCTATGTCCGTTGGTGTCATGTGTAATTATAATATATATCAACTTCATATTATAATTATTGATTTTTTGCAATAAAAACGATGGCGGCCAACACACCAATACCTAAATTCATGGTGTTTGTTATGGTTTCTGCATATATAGCTTTCATACCATTATAACGTAATTCTGCACCTGAATTCTTTAGTTCGGTATTAATTAGTTTTCCATTCGGGTCCCGCGCTTGACTTACAGAGTCTCCAAACGATTTACGTATTGCGATTTTAAGCACATAATTTTTATTATTCGCACTACATGATGCTCGACCAGAAGTACCGCTGCCAGATTTTATATCAACTGACCATGTTTTGCCGGTCACATCTTCATATGTAAAGACAAATTTCTCGGTAGCATTTATTAATTTTACATTTAATCCGTTAAATTCGCCGTTCGCGTTTACGGATGTGCTACCACGCTGTATTTTCAAATCGGGCGAATACGCATAAATGTTTCCGTTCGGTGAAATAGTAATACCATCTTGTTTAAAAATTTTTCCGCGAATGTTACTACATGTATATGGATACCGTACGGTCGTACCAGTAGTCGTTTGAAGTAGCGTGTTGGTTTTTTTGGCAGCACCTGCATTTGTTTTTTGACTAGTTGAATTACTAATCGCATTCGTTAAATTATTCCAACCCTGTCTATATTGGTTTGCATACGAACGATTTAAATCACAAAAATTGGCGATGCCCTCGATGATTTGTGACACTTTTTTATCATTTTGTTCATTTTTATCAGTTGGTTGATAAGAAAAAGGATATTCACTATATTCAACAGACCCCATTTATACATCAATGAGAAATTAAAACAGGACAACCTAGATTTCATGCATTTTATGGGTGTAATTGGATAATATGTTTTGTTTAAATGATGGTCTTCTCTTTTATTTTATAGGGGTCATCTCTAAAATAATATTTATTTTCGTATTTTTGCGCGGATTTAATTATTCAAGGCCGTATAAGTGGATTAGATGTTAACGCTTACAATTTTCCCCGTGAAATAAATTTTTATCTATTTCTATATCCGGGGTTTCCTTGCCAGATTCATAGTAGATAAATGGATATCTATCTTTATAGCTATGAACCATTCCAGGTTCATATCTATTTTTAGAAGTTCTATGCAATATTCCAAAATTCTCTTTGGGAATACCATGTTCGGCTAATTGTAAAATCCAATCTTCAGATTCAGTATATCTATTTGCAAAATTTGGATATTGTAATAATTTTATATATGAAGAGCGAGCCCACCAAAAGTTGCCAGAATAATGAAATATGAAATCATTACATTTAATTCTATCTATATGACTACATAATTCACATCCGCAAGTATATTTATTTTCCAATATTTTAATACTATTTTCCCATTTTTCAATTACAAAATACTCCATCATGAAGGTCCAATCATCACTTGGACTATTTTCATTGTGTGATATTCCTCTATTATGAATATACATAATTATGGATTCGGGTTGTTCATTATCGCAAAATTTTTTTAAACTAGATGTAGTAACTCCTTCATTACCTGATTGTTTGTTTACTATTATTTTTACCTTTGGATGATTTATTATATTATCACATGGAAAATTTATATCACTAACATATCCAATATAAATTGATTTACATCTATCCAATAACCCGCTCTTTTTAATTTTTTCAAATTGGCGCTGAATAATATTTGTACCTCTTGTAATTTTATTTTTATCTATAAAAATATGCCAAAATATGTAGATAGACATTTCTAAATCAATAGCTATTTTGTTGGGCTCCATTATAATATATTTATAAAAATATAATGTTTGATGGGTTTTGGTAAATATGTACAATAATGTGTTTGATAACAATGTTTTATCGATTGTTATCAAAAAATACAAAAGTCCGCAATAATTTATGGTTTATTTTATTATTAATGGTTCATGAAATACTTATACACACACTCTATAATATTCGGTGTTCAGTGCAGTCGCGCTTTTTCTGTCATATTTACATACTTCCCCCGGACGTAAACAAATCGCCAATGATTGCGGGTCGAATCGCGATACTTCGGGCAATTGTTTCACAGACATCAAATTAAATCTTTGTTTCAATGTCTCGACTTCGGTGGTGGATAAAATCTTCGCTTTGGGCACTAATGTATGTTTCAAAATGTTATATTGCAAACGCTTAATGTTATGGATTACAATGAAAATGCCGTCATGCTCGTACAAATAATTGATTTTGGCAACAATAGTATCATTCGGTTCATCTTCGGTTACAATAATAAGACAGTCTTCCTTGGTTAATACGTTTTCTATGAAATAGAGGTCTTCGATAATATCATCTAAATCTGGCTTCTTTATCTGTTTCGCTTTCAAGTAATATTTAATATACACTTTTCTACTATTTGTACTATGGGTTAACAACATATCTAACTGTGTATTTTTATACATGGCGTCTACTTCATTAATACTAAAGGTACTGTAATCATCGGTTTTGTATCCTTTTTCTGTCATTATTTCCACCAATGTATTTCGGGAATTATATACAGATAAAATCTTATTACTGGAAGCACTCATTGTGTAATATACTAATAATTGATACTTTATATTTTTTACAAACTATCAATTTTTCACCGCGACATTCGCATTATACTTTCTTTATAACCATTCCCTTACTAAAATCGAAAGAATTATCGGCAGCGGCTGGTTCGGGTGCGTCGCCGCTTGTTTGTGGTTTCATTTTAATAGGAGCTTGACCTGGACCCGAAATTGTAGTTGAATTCGTTGCGTCCACTTGGTACTGTGTCGTATTAGATGGTTCTGTCATATCATTACCATTTACAATTTTAATATTAATCGCAGGCATATTTGTAGACTCTGCTGGTTTATTTGCATTTGCTTGCTGTACCGGTTCATCGTATAATGGCTGAAATGACGGGCTGCTGTATGCAAAATCGCCTGGTCTGTATATATCTAGTTCAGTGACTACCTTAATCGTATCGCTCATATCTAATCCAGCTGTATCACGTGTTTCAATGGTAATAAATTTATCACCAATATTTTTAACCCCCCATATTCTGCCTGGTTTTGAATCGCCTCTAAATATCACTGATTCCCCGACATAAAACCCTGCACCCCGACCGGGCGGAGGATAATCGGGTGAACCAGGAAATACTAAGGGTGGGGTCTTATCTGGAGGTGGATAGTCAGGTGAACCTGGGAATACCATTGACCCGGGTTGTGAACTATCTGGGGTGTTAGGATTATACACAGGTGAATTGGGATTGTATGCAGGTTGGCCGTGTTTTTCAGGAACATACGGCGAATTAGGATTATATACAGGTGAATCGGGGTTTACCGATTCCATCAAACGTTGATATTCAGCGTCTGTTGGTTGATATACATTATCCAGGTTTACCGGAGAGCCAGGTGCAAATGGTATTGAGTCGGGTGACTTGGGTGCAAATGGAATAGAATCTGGAGATTCCGGTGCAAACGGGATTGAATCTAGCGAGCCAGGCGAAGACTTGATACTTTCAGGTGTCGCAAGTTGGTTTCCGGCATATCCTTTACTCAATATTTGTTTGATTTGTACTACAAGTGAGTTCGGGGTGTCCGCTTTGTTTTTCGTAAGTGCATTCAAGTTGTTCGAAAAAGACATATTTTCTATTTGGTCAATATTGTCTTCTGTAATAATACGCATTTGAACATTAATGGCCTGTAATTCATGGACCAACAACTTAAACGAATACGGTACTTCAATAACACTAAAACTGCGGCCGAATTTGCTTACGGTTTCAATATTCATTTTACTACTGTCAACATTGTCAGTGAACCGGATAGGTCCATCTGCCATTGGACTCATGAATAAGTTCTTCGCCGGATTATAAATAGCAATCATACCGGTTGTATTGCATATAGCGATTTTGTACTTGTCGCCGCGTTCCATCATAGACTCCTGTAAAAATGCACTTGCGCCGTGTGATATGACACCATCACGTTCCATCTCACCTATACGTAACCCACCGTCATTTGCTCTACCACTCACCGGTTGTCTGGTAAGTGCCGTTCGTGGGCCCAATGCACGATAATTAATCTTATCTTTCACCATGTGTTTCAGGCGCATATAATAGTTGGGTCCCATGAATATTTCCACTTCTAACTGTTCGCCGGTCATTCCATTATATAACACTTCGTTTCCACTCGAATGGTAACCCGATTTACATAATAAATCGCCAAAGACCCCGATTTTGGAACCATCATTATTAAACGCAGTGCAATCGCCAAACGCTCCATACATGGCACTGGCCTTTCCGGTAATCGTTTCAACAAATTGGCCTATGGTCATACGGGATGGAATCGCATGTGGGTTGATAATTAAATCGGGGCGAATACCGTTTGCCGCAAATGGCATGTCGCGTTCAGGTACCACTAAACCGATGGTACCCTTTTGTCCAGCACGCGACGCCATTTTATCACCAATGTTCGGTATACGCTCTTCACGGACTCTTATCTTTGCAATACGGGTTCCTTCTTCTCCTTCGGTGATAAATGTTTTGTCTACAATGCCGAGCTGCCCTTTCTTTGGGGTTTTCGACGCGTCCACCTTCACGTCGCTCGCCGCAGAATTCGATGTAGCCATTCCAATCAACACAGTTTTGTCGTTTAATTCCGTATTTTCTTTAATCATTCCATGTTTATCTAACTTACTGTAATCATATCCGGGTTTTGTGCCAATAACATTGTGCTGCATTTCAATATTCATGAACGTGTTTTCGACAGTGGCATCGCTCGTTTTACTCTTCTCTTCGTGCATTTCATAAGTGCTGTAATACGTTGTGCGGAACAAACCGCGTTTTAATGCTCCTTCGTTTACTAAAATCGCATCTTCCACGTTATATCCAGTATAACACATCACTGCAACAATCGCGTTTTCACCATATGAATTCTCTTCGTTGTTAATATGCTTCAAATAACGAGACTTAACCAATGGGACCTGACCGGAAACTAAGACAACCGCGGTTTTGTCCATACGCACCTGGTGATTGGTATGATACATAGATACGGCTTGTTTGCTTTGTCCACATGAAAATGAATTACGGGTGGCAGGATTATTTTCAGGAAAGTTAATCAAATTACACATTGTACCGAATATGAGGGATTCGTGTATTTCGACATGTGTGTGTTGTTTTTGTTTATCTTTCGCCAATTCAGCGGCGTTCATTGCAATAAGCGAACCTTCGGTCTCACTCGTATCAATATAGTCAATAATGGCCTTTTCCTGTAGAAATCGCGCCAACTTTGCAGGATTCGACTCCACATCGATATTTTCATACAGTTCGTGTAATTCGTACATGGTGTAGCTGTTCGGGTTAAATCCTTGTACCTTTTTACGGTTGAACCCGGTAATCAAATCGTTCCATGTAAACTTATCGTCTTCCAAATATTGCTTGATTTTCGGTGTATCATATGACATTTTGTGGGTTTCATCGTCGCGGTAAAATATGGGACGACATACACGACCAGCATCTGTGTATATAAAAATGGTATTCATCTTAATATCGAACGAAACACTCGTGTAAATCGGGAGTAAACCATTGCGGCGGAACAACTTTATTTTTTGCACTGCGTCCACCGGCTCATAAACTGCTCCAGTCCAATATCCATTCACAAAAACCTTTGTCAACGATGCCAATAATTTCGGCGTGCATTCTTCTAATAACTTCATACTTACCTTTTCACGTAACCATTTTATAATGAGTTCGCGCGAATATCCCTGACTGATATATGTTGTAATGGCCAAGTGTTTATGCAATCCAATATTTCCACCATCTGGGGTATCAATCGGGTCAAAGAATCCCCACTGTGTATTATGTAATACACGCGGACCGACTACTTTTACACTTGCATCCAAGGGCAGATTTGTTTTGCGCAAATGACTTAACGCGGAATTGAAGGATAAACGATTCAAATCTTGCACAACACCGATGCGTTTCGTATGTACCTGAGACCCCCAGTTCCCTTTGAATGCCTTTTTGAATCCGCTTTCCACAATTCGTTCACCAAATACTTCCTTGTATTCTTTCTGGATTAACCCGTACAAGTTATCGGCATACAATGTTTGATTGAAGAAAATTTTCTTTTCAAACTGCTGATGAATGTGTTTTTGTTGCATCGAATAATATTCGCGGAACAAATCATACATTAATGACCCGACCAACTCGATGCGCTTATATTTGAAGTTGTCGCGGTCAGTGGGTGGCTCGACGCCAGTATAGACCGACAATAACCGGAATACAATATATCCCAAGTAATACGCCTTTTGTGTAAAATTCATTTCACCCACATGTGGCAAAAAGTAGTCGGCTAAAATCTCGAGGGCATGTGGAACAGTCTTACCCTTTGTCAATGTGGCAATGTACTTTAATGCATTTACCTGATTCAATATACCTCCGGCATCGTGTACCGACGGTATAAACAAATCAATCATGTCAGGATGTTTCTCTAAATCAAGTAAGCAGGTTGTTATGATTTGTTTGTCGCTGATTACACCAAGTGCGCGAAACACAATAAACAATGGCACTGGCTTGCGAACATTCGGTATATTCACCACAATGTTCTTGAATGTGAATTTGTTGGTTGGCGCCATAATTTTGACCGATAATGTTCGAACGGGTTTGGATACGTTTTCCGATACGGACCGGATTTCGGCAGAATACAAATACGTGTCGTCGTGAACGTCGCGAATATACAACATATTGTCGCCAAACTTTTCTTGGGAAACAACGGTTTTCTCTTTTCCGTCAATAATAAAATATCCGCCCACGTCGTTCATGCATTCGCCCATCGTATGGCGTACTTCCCTGGGTAATCCCGACAAAATACAATGGTTTGATTGTACCATGATAGGAAATCGACCAAAGAATATTTTTTCTAGAGTGAGGGTGCGCTTTTGGCGATTCGACGTTTCCATCGATTTTGCAGTGGCCTCTTTAAACAACGCCATTTCCGCGGGCGTTAGTTCGACCGCCGTGCGTTTTGCCTGTTTTCGGCGAAGCGGGCCTTTTCCAGAACCGCCTTCGGTTTTGTTTTCATCACCCACTTCGGATTCGGTTTCTTCGCGAATCATGTCTTCGGTACCCACCACAGTAGGCAATTCCCCGTCTTCCAATATATCGATGAATTCAACTTCCACGTCATAATGAATCGTTATACCGTATGTCATATTTCGTAGACGCGCCTCATTTGGATACATATAATGCGCATTATTGTCATCATATATCACAGGCTTACCGAAATATATTTTGCTGCCGTCTTTCCCACCAAAATACATGATGCACTGGGAACGATAGTCATCGATGCGTTCATCATAACGCGTTTGTATTTTTACCGGATTCTTTTCATTGAATATTTGGAATATACCCTGCTTAAAAAAGTCATTGTAAGACTCAATGTGGTGTCTTACTAAAGATTGTGGATTATCTTCAAAATATTTGTTTATCACTTTCCATACGGTAGTATTATCCATATGTCCGTCGTATATAAATTATACTATATATTTTTATGTTATTTCATGTAGATTGTATATCCGCGTTGAGAACTATGTGAATCACAATTGTAATTTTGTTTTATAGGGTGTAACACCTGTAAATATGGTGAATGAATGAATATTTAGTAAAATAATATTTATAAATGATATTTTTTCTTGGTATATACTATAATCACCAAACATGGCTGACGTTATGAATACTCTCTTTGGTCCTCTTGACCGCAAGTACTGCGACTACTTTTATATTTTGTCCATTTTCGGGTTTGTGTTATTGGCCATCTTGTTGGTGTCCTCCCTATTGGTTGGTATTACCAAGCGCAAGGGACTTGATTTCTACATGCAAACAATTTCGATTGCTTTAGGATATGCTATCTTCTATTTCCAGAATAGATTATTACATTCCATGTGTGTCGGGACAATGAACTAAATCCGTTTATTTACGAAAACCTTTTTTTCCATATAATATAAAATCATTCATGGATATTTTATATTATAGCAACTATTGCAAACACTCCCAGAACATTATACAAACTTTAGTAAAAAGTAACTTGATTAGTAAAATTAGTTGTATTTGCATTGACAAACGTACACGTGACCCCGCGAATGGTCAGGTTTACGTTACACTAGAGAATGGCGGGAAGGTCATCATGCCGCCCAATGTCCATAGTGTTCCATCTTTGCTATTAGTGAAACAGCAGTATCGAGTGATTATGGGTGATGATATACTGAAACATTTGCATCCTGAAATAAAGAATACAATGACATCTAAGCAAAGTGTTCAAGTTGAACCGAGTGGGTATTTTTTAGCAGCATCTACCGGCGGTACAAATATTATATCTGAGAAATTTACGAGTTATTCTATGACTCCCGACGAATTAAGTGCAAAGGGAAACGGTGGCTCGAGACAAATGTACAATTACATCTCGGTCAAAGATGACATGCATCTCATTAATACGCCGCCCGATAATTATCGCCCGGATAAGTTATCAACCGATGTTACATTAGATAAATTGCAACAAAAACGTATGGATGAGATTGGACAGACTAGGTAAATTATGACTATTATAATTTTACACATAAATTTGCGTATTTTTGTGTATATTTTAATGTTTAAATGTGTATATGAAAAAGACAAATATACTTATAACAGGAGGGTGTGGGTTTATTGCATCGAATTTCATCAATTATATATTTCCAGAAAACAAATATTTTGTTGTAAATCTTGATGCAATGTATTATTGTGCAAATGAACATAACATCAACGAATCGATCCGTACCCATCCGGATTATGTATTCATCCGCGGAAATATATGTTCAGAAGATTTAGTCATGCATATATTGCAGTCATATAATATTCAAGAAGTTGTCCATTTTGCAGCGCAATCACATGTTCAAAATTCGTTTGATGACTCGCTACAGTTTACGCGGGACAATATATTAGGAACGCACGTATTGTTAGAATGTTGCCGAAAATATGGGAAAATACAAAAATTTATTCATGTTTCGACAGATGAAGTATATGGGGAATCGATGATTAGTGTCAATGAAACCCATAAGACAGAGCATTCCGTGCTATGCCCGACAAATCCATATGCAGCGACGAAGGCTGGTGCTGAATTAATTGCACAATCGTATCATCATTCGTATAAAATGCCGATTATTATTACTCGCGGAAACAATGTATATGGACCAAATCAGTATCCAGAGAAATTAGTACCACGATTTATACAACAGTTACAGAATAGTAAGCCGGTTACCATTCAAGGGGATGGTAGAGTTGTACGCGCATTTTTGCATGCAGATGATACTGCTCGCGCGTTTGAAATTATTCTTGATAAAGGAGTCATTGGCGAAATATATAACATTGGGTGTGATGAAGGAATGGAATATAGTGTAATGGAAGTTGCCAAAATGCTGATTAAAAAGATTCACAATACCGATTCGTATCACGATTGGATTACTTATATTGCTGACCGACCGTTCAATGACCAGCGATATTATATCAGTAATCAAAAGTTGAAAGACTTGGGATGGACTATACAAATTGGGTTTGAAGACGGTATTAATAGATTGCTGAATATTTCATAATTTATTGGACCGTAATACGCGTTATATTATGTCGTATTATCTATATACACCTTTGGACATTTAAAATGGGACAAAACCCCATAAAAATACATTCAAAGTTTAGGTCTTTTCATACCTTGTGTATATTTTGTTTATAGCAATTCGTTAAAACTGCTTGATTACTTGTTCTACATAGATAACCTGGTCTTTCCAAACCCATTTTAAATGTCCAAAGGTGTAAAAACAGCCGTTATACTAGAATTATATGCCAATATCGTTCGACCTCGAATCGCTTCGGGCAACACACAACTGTGTCAATTATTTTGAAACCGGACTATATGACCCTAGGGAAAACGTAAGTATTCATTATGCAAATCAGGCAAATTTTAATAAAATCTTTAGCTTAGAAATTCGTGAAGATTGGGTAAACTTTGCAAACCAGATTCTTGAGAATGAAGTATCAAACGGTAGAATTACTATTATAAACGATGATAGTAATTACCTGGGTAAATATTTGAATAATGACACATTTCAGCATAAAACCATTTTCTTTTTTGATGCACATGTAGATAATGCAAGTATTCATACACATATTAACATGTGTCCATTAATAAATGAATTAACCGCACTCAAGACACTGCAACGAAGTGATCATGTTATATTAGTTGATGATTTACGTATATTAAGTAATCCGTTTCCATGGAATGAGGAAAGTTATGGTAATATTAGTTTTATTGATAAAATTAAGGAACTTATTCTCGAAATAAATCCCGCCTATGTTTTTGAAACATTAGATGGACATGTGAAAGATGATGTATTACTTGCATATATTAAATAATATAAATATATATAAAAACAATTTACCAAAATAAAATACAAATATGGCGGACAAAAGTTCTATCAATAAGGCATTTAATACCCTTTTATTTAGTTTTTTGGATGATATTATTACTATTTTCCCAGAACAAGAAGACATTGCTACCGCAAAGACGTCCATGATGTCTTTCAAACAAATGAATCCGTCACTTTTGATTAAGTCGTGGTATAAAATGGTTTACGTGCCATATGCCAACGTCATTGATGCAGGAGACGTCTCATTCTTCTTCGACAAGGATTACAGTGCTGATTTACAGAATGTGCCGAATGGCAAGGAGTTGATGAAAATGATTGACAAGGTTCGGGGTCCCATTCGTTCCATGGACGATACTAATCGTGGCCATTGCGCAGAATACGTTTTAAAGTTGAGCAAGTTATCTGAAATGTATAGCTCTATGTAATCCAACCATTGTGATGTTGGCCTTTGTTTTCATATGTATCATACAGATACATATGAGTTTCCCATAATTTTAAGCAAACGTATATTCATAATTATTCAATAAATATTTTATTTCATGTGGGTCTTTCTTGTCAAAATACTTTTTCACAATATGCTTTGTTATTAATGTCCGGGTTTTACGGTTCAATGAATTAATATAGTATAATTGATGTATTTGTTCAATGTGTGTTTTATATTTAATCGGTAATTTGTCGGCAGATTTTGTGATATAATACGCAATATATAATTCGTGTACGGTTCGAATAAACCAATCATACAAATGTTTTATTTCGTAAAATTCCCGTTTACGTGACGACATGTGTTTCAAATACTCGTCTTGCTTGCCGATTCGCTGTAAACATAAATATTGATATTTGGTTTGTTCGTTTAATTCCGCGCTTCGTTTCATTAATTTATATTCATTTGTTGAAATTGTCGTCTGCAATCCAGTTTGATTATTGGTTAGCACCCATTTTTTCGGCACAAATGTGTAAAGCACATCTTCGGCCAAGTCTGCATATGAATTGCCTATAATACATGGTTTAGGGAAACATATTACCCCATTCACGTCAGCGAATACAGGCCATGTTTGATACTCATTTTGCGGTATAGGTAAAATCAAGTTCGACTCCTGTATTTGATATACCGCCAATAAATACAATGATGATTGAAACGTGCTTTGTGTTCTTATGGTGAATGTATAACAATAGTTTTTAGGCAACATTTCTAAAACGACAAGATTATTTAAAGGTTCGAGCATATTTCCCTGCATCGCAATAATAAAGGCATGTTCGTCTATGTGCGGTATTATATATTCATTTTTTGATACCAGTGGAGTTAGTCGCCATGACAATATGCGATTATCGTAATACAGTTGTAACATTCTGCCGTCAATATATTCGTGCATAACAATGTTATCTAACGTGGGATATAATGTTTTAAATTTGGTTAATGACATTGTCTTTGGCGGGGCAAACGCCAACAGTTTACGTTCCGGAATGGCTACAACAGTTGACCTGTACATTCCGGTATCCATATCATCGGTGCATAACACATCTTCATCATAATGCAATGTATTGTACACTTTCCCGTTATAAACGGATATATGTTGTTGTATTTTGTCAGTATGAACATTTGTTGATATATGAAACATGGTTCGCATTTTATAGTTAATAGTGCGTAATAGAAATACGTAAGAGTTATCTTTAACTTATTTTGATTTACCCATGTTGATGATATACAAATGTCGTTTTGTGCAAATATAATTTAGATACATAATATATATTTTACTATTCCAATATGGATATGTCAATCGCGGATAAAAATGAAATACCCAATGAATTAAACACGTCTATCACTTTGGAATTGGGTGATATCATTGAGGTGATTTCGCCCGCCAATGATGCCTTGCATGAAAATTCATTGTATATCAAATACATTGATAATCAGCATATTCGATTGATAAACGTTGCAACTTTAAAAGAAGTGCAGTTGAATATAGATGAAGCTGGCAATTTGACCGACGAATCGATTATACAAATCAATCTGTTAAGCCGAAGCGAGGATAAGGGATATGCGCGCCAAAACCATCTATTACCTAAAACGTGGATTACGATTCATGTTGGAGGAGAAATTCCCACGGCAATCACCGGAGAAATCACGAATCTAGAGGAAGATATGATTGAGTTGATCACTTATCCAGAGTTAAAGACGATTTATGTTGATTTTAAATATCAGGGAATTCCGCGTGATATACCGATTGAAAAGATTCTCATCCGTGAAAAACCCGCGTCGTTGAAATCGGTGGGTTCTCTTTCTAGACTAAAACAGGGGCTAGAAGAAGGGGAGGAATACGAATTCCCGGACGAAGAGTTTGCATCGATTGAGTTTACCGATAGCGGCGAATCCGTTATTCGCATTCCGGAGGGCAAGCCGCTTGAGCCTGGAATTCGCGAAGTATTACATGATTTATATATCGATGCAGATACGATTGCCGCGGACGGAGAAGATTTGGGAGAAATTGCCCAGGTGGTCGAAGTATCCAGCCGCGAACAACGATATGGTATTGATATACAAGTCAATGATATGATGGACGAATTGCTGTCTACTATACCCAATCAAGATAGAACAAAGCGTGTCATGGATAATATTCACAATTTAATTGAAAAATACAAATTTCTTCGACAACAGTTCTCTCATTTTGACGCAAATCAAAACATATATGATGTTAAAAAGAATGGTCCTTTTTATAAGCCACTCGTTCAACATATTATGAAGATGGATATGCGGCTGAAATGGCTTCTACCTGTTGTAAAACTTCGTCGCAAAATATACGACATTAATAATAGTGCCGAAATTGCGGATATTGTAAGTGAACGGTCCGTAGAATCACTCAACCAGATTCAAACTATACAGACGAATTATTATGTGCGTAATGCAGACGATGCCGCGAATGACTATTCATTAATGCAGAAGCGTATACATGAACTGATGAATCCTATCGAATCGCAACAAGAAGATTGTATTTATAGTACACAAGTACTTGCGGATATTGATGCGGTTGTAGATAACTTGGATGATTTCAATAGTACTGTATATACAAAATCCGGTGCATCGAAGCGACAATATGTGATACAGCGCTACAATCTGGGATTAACCAAGCTGGATAATCAGTTATTAAAAAGCGGCAAGACTATTTACACGCGGTCCGCGATGACACCCAATGATACAATTTGTCTCAAGTCGTTTGTCACAATGCCTGCGCCAGTTGTTCGGTTCTCTGCACTTCAATTGCCGTCCACTTCTATATTAGATAGAGCAGCTTTACATCATCATTATTTTATGTTATTTCGAACACTACGTAAGAATACGGATATTATTCCGCATATTATTAACGATTTTGAGAAGGAGCTGGATTATGAAAAAATGGCAGCGGATACCAAAAAGAATTTATTGGATGGATTTCATGAATTTATATTGGGGGATGCCGAACATATGGAAAAGCCCGAACGGTTTGAGAAATTTTTGGAGAGCTTCATACCTCAAACCCGCATGGTAATAAAGATTTTTCGAAAATATATCAAGAATAAGCTTTCATTTACTAGCGTAGTTCAACAGTTGGAACCATTTATGATTCATACAGAGGACGTTACGTATGCCCAATATAAAGAAATCCGTTTTTTCATAAAAGAACAAATCAAGGAATTGAAAATACAATTGAATCAGCAGTCCGTACAATTCGATAAAATAAAAAACATGAAATATAATGTAGTATCTAATCCAAATATCATATTACGACTTTTGGCGGAAAAGAAAGATATTGCCGAATCGTTTTTCCAAGTGTATAATCTAATAAAGCCGGAAAGCAAAAATATGGTTACATTATCGCCACATGAAATGTTAGTTCGCATGATAAACATGGATAATGGCACTTTATACACGGATGCAATTACATCTATATTAATCTCTCTCATTACACCGAGCACTCTCATGGATATCATAAATGAACCCGTTGTTGATGACATGACCGATGTCGAACGTGTTAAATCCGTTGACTGCACTACTCGATTTTTGGCAAAGAAATACACCACCGTAAGAGATTTACAAAAAGACAACAACGCCGAAACTATTTATGTCGATAAGGAATTAGATGACACTCCTTACGAAATTTTAGAAAAGTACAAGGGCGAGCAAAAGAAATTATCTCCTGACGTATTCGTGGAATTTTTGACCGAAAATTTAATTCAGCGTCACGGTTCGGCAAAAGAACAAGCGCCGGCGTTGGCAAAAACAATCATTGCCAAGAAGAGGGAGGTCGTAGACGGCAATTACGCTATATTAGAAATAAAACCGCATTTAAAAGAAGGTATCGATGAGTCAAAACTGACGGATGCCGAGCTAGAATCAGTAAAAGCCGAAGCCGACATACGTAAAAAAGTACAATATTATCGTCGGTTGAAGAATAATTGGGTCGTTGATACGGAAGTAGAACAAACGTCTTTTGTGGATACTCGCTCGTTGTTTTGCAATATAAGTAAAGATTGCTATTACAATAACAAAAATAAAATATGTGATACGCCCGAAAATGCACGTATTCGTATGAAGATGACCACGCAAAACGAAATGATAAAAGAATTCGATAAACGCTACCAAATCTCGGTCGATGAATTCGAAAAAGAATTGGAAATCAAGTTGGCCTATCATATTAAAATACTAAAACGCAATAATATGTTGCGCGAAATACGGGCACTTAAGCCAAATAATTTGGCCCACGAACTCGGTAAGTTGGCAAAAGCAGAAGATATTATTACATCACCTCATGTCGAATTGAGAGAACTCATCCTCGGTCAAGACGATTTCATAAAAAAACAGACGGATATTTGTCAGTTCGTCAAGAAATATGGGCGAGCTCCCATGGTGGAACAGTTGAACGAATCCCCACATTGGTTTTACTGTGTAGATACGAATGTGAAATTGTTCCCCATGTCAATGTATGAACTGGCCACCACGTTCGTTTCTGGCGGCAATTATCGTAAGAAACAAGACGAAATCGCGGCGAAGCTAGGTGTAATGAGCGACGATGGAGATTCTATTGTGGACAAAGAGAGTGGATATGTGATTCGCAAGATTGATTTTAGCGAAGAAGAAGGGTTTGATGAATCCGGGTATCGAATTACTTCACATGCAATCCTAGAAAAAGACCTCGGTGAAACACTCGTCGCAAAAAAGACACAACCGGTGTATGATAATGAGCTCACCGAAATGATACATAATATTGCATCTACATTAACAACGCGCGTTAACGTGCCAATTGACAATATGGTGCCATTTATTTTACGCATTTCAAATGAATTGATTGATAAATATATGTTAACTGAGTCTGCGTATGCGCGCCGGTCTGAAGCCATGGTTAAAAAAGCGGGCAAGAAGCTGGGTCCATATGCAAACTATCGACATGAAACGATCATTATGATTGTTAGTTCAGTTGTATTTATTGGTATACAAACCGCAATTCCGTCGTTCTCCGTTTCGCGTGTTTTCCCTGGGTGCGTAAAGTCGTTTTCGGGTTATCCCATGAGTGGCATCGAAGACGTTACCGGAATTCAATACATGTCATGTGTTGTGAATAAAGTGAAAAGTTCCATCAAACCATGGGACTCGTTACAGAA
>Ga0164292_10002032_pt1 | contig 16500 bp, 10 predicted proteins | sample GEODES117metaG_FD_111486 | JGI IMG/M metagenome (GOLD analysis project Ga0164292, IMG submission 111486) | Eutrophic lake water microbial communities from Lake Mendota, Wisconsin, USA - GEODES117 metaG | ecosystem: Environmental > Aquatic > Freshwater > Lake | place: USA: Lake Mendota...
CATACAAAGTATTAAAAAATAGCTGGGAAGTAAAAATTTGCTATACCGGCCCTGCCATCCCATTTAATAAAACGGTTATTGTTCCTGTGACTATAACAAGCCCTTGCAGCAATAAGCCAATTACATATAATATCCGTTTCTGCCAGGCCATTACATGTAATACATATATTGTTCCAAATGCACGTGCATGCAATGGAAACTTTGTGGTAACACTTGGTCAAATCAGTTGTGAGGATAACCCGTGTTCGGGGGAATGTCCAGATTCTACGGATTTCTCAGTCGCATTAAATACGCAGGTTACCTGTACACCCGTTAGCGGATCAAACATTGCTAACATACGTATTACGCATGATCCCGGACCCTTAGCGCTTCAACCGCCCATGGGAAGGGTAAAAGTTACCATCGCGATTTCTACAAGCAGGATTCTTTTTGGCATATTACCAGAAACAGTTGAAAAAACCATTTTCTTACACAATGGCGATAGCTTCAAAGATTATTGTTTTCAGTTTGGCTTAAACCGAAAGATCGACAGTATCAAGATAATCAAAACAGAATGCCTTGGCCCTTGTGCAACAGGTGATTGTTGCGATGACCCCCGGTATGAGCTTTATACTGGCAAGGACAGAAGGTTCCAGGATTATATTGAACCAAATTTCAATGCCATCATGACGTCTTACCAAAGTGGCAGTACAAACTTTGGTGGGTATCCAATAAATTATTGTAAAAATGAGTGTGAAACCATGGCTGATGCCTGGGTTCAGGACCTGAGCCGTTGCCTGGGTTCAAATCCACAGCGGCTTGAAAGGGTTCGAAGAGGATTGATAGACGTGTGTCAGCAAAGTTGTATGGCACAATCAGGAAACCCAACCATACATCCGTTCAGTGACCTCAATCCGGCTCCAAGCTTTGAAAGTGTTATTGTTGCTGAATTTGGTCCTATTACAGATACCTGTGCGTATGATTTGATCAGCGATCCGTATCCATGGGGTAAAGTGCCCATTATTGACCGCACATTTGCTACCGAAACCAATACAGCCATTTGTTACAGGTTAAATACCCTCAGGGCGGAAGCTCAATCAAATGGATATACAAATGACGTGGATAGGGTACATGATTATCTGACAGCTTTCTATCAGCCCTATTATGATCTTATTAAAGAGGAACTGCAAGACTTGTTTACCGGATGCTACGATTGCAATGGTATCATGCCAATTCCGGTTGAACTTCCAGCTTTCATGGATGGCAATGCCAAACCATGCTTTACTTGTGATCAGTTTGATGTACTGATTCAACAATTCAATACAAAATATCCTGGAGTAACTCCTGCAACCGATACGTATGAAATTCTATTCAAGAATTTTGTTAACCACCAAACCGGCTACAGTCATGCATTTGCGAATTATTATGATTTCATGGAAAAATGCTCCCTGAATGTAAATAGTTACAGAGATACAGGAAGGATATGCGAAACACCACAGGTTATGGAAGTTGAGATTGACCTGATTGCCCAATGTATGGATGAGAAATTCCAGAATGCATTATCGAATGCCACTAATATATACAATGCATATATCGATTCAGTGATCCGTGCATTTAGGAACAACTACACCAGCAAATGCCTTGAAGCAAAAATATGGCTTGAGACAGATGCTAAATTGTATGAATACCATTACACACTGTATTACTACGACCAGGCTGGCAACCTAGTTAAAACGGTTCCTCCTAAAGGCGTTGAGTTCCTTACGCCAGCCAATATCTCATTGTTGTGGGCTAACCGGAATAACTATATTGTTCCAGCACATACGCTAGCCACAATATATGAGTATAATAGCTTTAACCAAGTGGTGAGACAAAAAACACCTGATGCCGGCATCAGTGAATTCTGGTACGACAGGCTTGGCCGTTTAACTGTATCACAAAACAGTGAGCAGAAAACGCCCTCTAATGGCGGCAGCATCAACAGGTATAGTTATACGAAGTATGAGCCTATACTTGGCAGAATTAAAGAGGTTGGTGAAAAAACCGGTGCCGGTAATATAGCGTCTATTAATACCCGGAGTAATACACAATTATTGAGCTGGCTCAGTTCTGGAACGGATATACAGATTACAGAAACGATTTACGATAAGGCAGACCTAACCAGGGTGGCCAATAGTAATATCACTAATGAACAATATCATTTCACCAGCAGGAACAGGGTAGTGGCTACTTTATACAGTAAAGTAAAGTATGCCGATCCTAATTTACATGATGCGGCTACTCATTACAGTTACGATATTAATGGTAATGCTAAAACCATCTGGCAGGAAAATGAGCGGCTCAAAGAAGCCGATCCAACCACTGAAGGCCTCAAACGAATGGATTATGAGTTCGATCTGATTAGTGGAAAAGTAAACAGGGTATTCTACCAAAAGAGTAAGGGCGATCAGTTCATATATCGGTATAAGTATGATGCTGAAAACCGGATTACAGAAGCCTTAACCAGTCGTGATGGAATACTCTGGCAAACTGATGCATCGTATAAATATTACCTTCATGGGCCATTGGCACGTACAGAAATAGGAACACACAAAGTGCAGGGCGTAGATTTGGCCTACACATTGCAGGGCTGGATGAAATTCATGAATGCTCCGGTAATGAATGTAGCGGCAGATATTGGCCGCGATGGCAATACGCAAATACCGAATAACATATTCAGCAGGGTGAGCCGGGATGCGTATGGGTATGGTATAAGCTATTATGAAAATGATTTCAAAGCTATTGGTCAAAATAGCCCGATTAATTTAGCTGAAATTGTACCAAATGGCATGGGCACCGGCAAGAACCTCTTCAATGGAAATATCCGGGCAACCACGCTGCAGATCAAACATCTGGGTGATCCTGTAACCTACAGTTATTCTTACGATCAGTTGAACCGCCTGGTAAAAATGCGCCAGCACCAAACGGCATATACCGCTCCAGCGGGTAGCACTGCCGCCGCATTGGCCATTGCCAACCCTACAAGCGAGTACAAAGAAAATATCCGTTATGATGCCAATGGTAATATCATGGATTACCTGCGTAATGGAACAACGGCCAATAGCAACCCATTAGAAATGGATGACATGCGGTATGAGTATTATGCCAATACCAATAAGTTGCGCAGGGTGCATGATCCGGTACCGTCAGGCAATTATGGAGAAGATATCGATCAACAAATAAACGCGAATAACTACAAGTACGATAACATCGGCAACCTGATCAGTGATGCGGCTGAAAACATATCCAGCATAAAATGGAATGTTTATGGCAAAATAAGCCGGATCATGAAGAGCGATGCTAACAATACGGTCATTGAATACGAGTATGATGCCACCGGCAACCGTATTTATAAGAAAGTGACCAGTGCCGGTCAGGAAAAATATACCTATTATATTAAAGACGCCCAGGGCAACAGCATGGCGTTATACATTCGTACGGATGCCGGAGTGGTAGAATGGGGTGAGCAGCACCTCTACGGCAGCTCCCGTTTAGGAGTTCGCCGTTTCGGTATGCCGGTACCTGCAGGTGCACCGTTACCAGCAGCCGGGGCAACGATGGAAGGTATGTTTGAATATGGCCGAAGCCAGTATGAACTCAGTAACCATTTGGGTAATGTATTGGCTACCATTACTGATAAAAAAGTAGGCATTGAATTGGGTACAACTGGTACTGTAGAGTACTTTGAAGCGGATGTTGCTACGGCAAATGATTACTATCCCTTCGGAATGACCATGCCGGGGAGAAAGTATAGTTCTTCATCTTCAACATATCGTTATGGGTTTAACGGGAAGGAGAATGATAAGGAAGTAATGGGCGAAGCAAATTTTCAAGATTATGGATTAAGAATGTATAATGTTCGTTTAGGGCGTTTTATTTCTGTTGACCCATTGACTCCAGAATACCCAGAGTTAACACCTTATCAATTTGCAAGTAACACACCAATTAGTGCAATAGATTTAGATGGTGGGGAAGCAAAAGTTGTAACCTACGGAGTAAAAATGAAGGCAGATGACAATTTTGTAAAAACTTGTGGTACTGCTTGTGCAAGAGCATTAGGAGTAAAACCTGAAGGGATAAGTACAGGAAAAAATCTTTTAACTGTTTTAAGGACTGCTTCAAGTGGCAGCAGTCAAAATATTTCTGCTTGGGCTAATTTTGGACATAGTTGGAATAGTGGATTGTATCTAACTAATGACAATGGATTTTATAAAGGCGGTTTGGCTGCAGGTGGTGCAGGTACAGCAAATTTCAATGATTTATTATCTCAATCTTCAAAAGGGCAAATATCTTTCTCTAAACATTCTTTATTTATTTTTGCAAGTTGTGGTACTGCAGGCGATGGAGCAGGGGGGCACGGAGCAGGTAAGGGAGCATATAGTTCAGCTTCATTTGCGGCATCTATTGGAAATTATGTAAATAAAAATTACATTCTACCAAATGGGGCTTTTACAGGTACATATAAAATAACTACAATTGGAGCAACAGATTTATCAAATTTGCATACTGATGGAACAGTAACAACTGATGGCACATTTATAAAAACAGAGAATACTTATCAAATTGAAAGAAAAGTAATAACGGAAACAAAGACTACGGGTTGGTGGATATTTTCTAAAACCAAAACAACTACACGATATGAAGACAAAACAACACTAACAGGGACAAAGACAACAGATTTAGGAAAGAAAATAAATCCTGCAGAAGTTATAAAAAATCATAATGACCAAGACACTAAAACACCTTAGAGTTATGTTATACTGCATAATATTATCATTTATATTTTCTTGTAACAGTAAAATAGAAAGCAAAAATGATATTTCTAAGTTATACAGTTTAATTGAAAAGTATGACCCAGCAAAGGAATATGAATACTATAAATTAGAACAATCATACCTAATTGGAGATAGTATAAACAATTTTTTTTCAGGGCTAAACCCCAATGAAATAATGGCTGATACTAATTTTAGGAAGGGGATACTTTTTATATTAGAGAAGAAATTTTTATACATAGTTACTAATGCTAACAAGAAAGATGCTTTTTATGTTTACAATGCTTCTGCTTGGTGGGGGGAACATTCGTATATTCAGTATGCATTAAATATATTCAGTAAAATTAGTTTAGTAGAAAAGTATCAATATAAAATGTACATTAATAAGATAAGTGATGTAGTTTGTATTGATTTAATTGTAAATGAAACTTCAAAATATAACTTAGTTAATGAGGAGCATAGAAAAATACATAATTCTTGTATTCAGTATGTACCTACTAAGTGTTTGGAGGAGTAAGAATAAAATAAAAGATAAAAAAGCCGTTGAGTAATCAGCGGTTTTTTATGCGTAAGCCTGCCTTGTTTTACAATCACGTAAATAAGCATCTACGATAGCAAATAGGTGGCTTTTTCGCCTCCGTTGGTCTTCCTTCAAACTCACTGTCATTTTAAATCCGCCGCCTGGTGTTTTTTTTGCTGTTGGATTTATAGGGGATTTAGCTGGAGGAGGATTAGGGGATTTAATTTCTAAGTATGGTGCTAAAAGTGTTGGGAAAGGCTTGTTGAAAACGGGATTAGATTATCCTTATGTTGCGAAAGCAATGGGTGGAGGATTAAGGAATACATTGAAAGCTGTTGATGGAATCGTAGCGAAACGCATGATGGTAGGATGGGGTGGTAAAGTGGCATTTATAGGAAGAAATATGGATGATAGAGTAAAGAAATTTGCAGCAGGAATAAAGGCTGAAACTTTTTCTCCGACACAGGAAGCATTGGATATGTTCAAGAAAGGTGACGGTTCTTTACTGATGAAAGAAAATAAAGCATGGGTGCAAAAATTAAAAGATGAAGGCTATACTGTTTACGATGTTGGTCTGGATCCAAAATATTCAAATCCTCATATCACGGGTAGAAATGATCAAAGTAAAGGAGAATTTTATCAAATGGAAACAAAAGAAATCTTTAATGACAAAAACTAATGAGAAATTATAGTCTTGAAAATTATCCAAGCAATGTTGAAATCAATTTTAAATTTCTAATAAATGAATACGGATTTGATATTATAGAAAAAAAAGAACGTGAATTTAGCTATTTATTTGTGTTTGAACGAGGCGACATAAAAGTTATATTAAACTATGACTATATGGATAACTTTTTTTACTTTTCTATAATTAATGGAAAAAATAAGCATTATAAAGATGAAGACTCTGAAAATTCTTTGACATTTTATGATTTAGCAAAATTTAAGGATTCAGAATTCAAATTGGAAGATATACAGCCCAACGATGAACAATATTTGACATCTTTAAAAAATAATGCCACAATTCTAAAAAAATATGGGCATGATATTTTGATAGGAGAGGAATGGATTTAATGATTTCATTTCTTCCTTGTTGTTGGTAGTTAACTTTGCGCCACTGTGGGGTGTGTCACGAATGATTAGAATGGATAGTTCTTATCAATGCTATACAAAAGATGGTAGTAGGCCTACCGCATACGCTGTGCAGACAGTGTTTGCAAACCACCTGAAGGTGCTTTGTTCAAAAGGCATGGTGCTTAACATTCAGGTAAAGATATTGTATAAACAATATCAGGTGCGTGTAAAGAAGCTGAACATCATTGAACCGCTGATGAAGTGTCGAAACGGCTACTCGTATTGCAAAAGCTAAAGTCTCCTCAACTGAAGCGACCAACTGTAACGGATAGCTGCTTACTTCGCCTCCGTAGGTCTTTCTTCAAAGTCTCCGTTGTTTTAAAGCCGCCCTGTGTTGTTTTCGCCAGCGGCTCGAAAACAGGTGAGTGAGTAAAAAAACTGCGAAAAATAAGGGTTTTTTTTCACTGTTTTCCGATGCTGCATGGTATCCTGGCCTGCTGTGAAAAACCCAATTACCATTTTATCATCTTCAATGTTTTCCCGTCCCGGAAACGTTGCTGAAAAGTATATGATTTGATACGCAACGTTCCGTCCCGGAGACATTGCTGAGAAGTACATGATTTTATACGCAAAAGTCCCGTCCCGGAGACATTGCTGAGAAGTAATGATTTGATATGCAACGTCCGGTCCCGGAGACATTGCTGAAAAATAGAACAAAATGATGCGTATTCGTTTGTAGCAATTGATTGATGCGCAACGTGCCGTCCCGGAGACGTCGCTGAAAAATAAGGCTTATTCAAATCAACTATAAAGCCTGTCCGAAAGTAAGCAGATTATGATCAGGGTCGAGTAAGGAAAATTCTTTTTGTCCCCAGGGCTTATTTTGCAAATGACCAGCGGGATGAATGGTTGTATTATTAACGAGTAACCACTGATAATAGGTTTCGATATCATTTGTTCTAATGTAAACCTGTCCGTAATTTTCGAGCGGATTCAAAGATTCGAATTCAAAAAAGTGAATTTGAATTTGATCTTTTTCCAGCATCAGATATCCCTCATAGTCGGCATCACCCAATTCATGAAATCCCAATTGGTTGATGTAATAGGCTCTTGTTAAACCTTTATTACGCATGGGCAATTTGGGGTGAATATTTGTAAGCATGGTTGTAGTTTAATAAATTTATTCAACTTCAAAGGAATCAAAAAACTTTCTGGAATTGGCATTACGATCCATGCCCGGGAATGCTATGGTTTGGAGAGAAAATACCTTATCTTTTACTATATAGAATCGCATTGTTACAATAGCGGTTCCTTTGTCGTGATCAACTTTAATTTCTCTGCCCGGATTGTTCTTATAAGAAATATCCTTCCCCTCGATAAAAGTTCCATTAACTTCTTTCACCCCGCCGTTAACGAGTCCATCAAAGAATCCTCTTAAGAATTCGGGATTGTCAATTTTGATAAACATCGGTGGATAATCCATAGCCGTAAGTCCATAAAGTAAATTGCTATCCGTAGTGTTTTCCGGTGACTCATAAATAAAACTGAAAACAGTTACTTTACCAATTTTAGTTTCCGAATTTACGGAATCCTTTGTGGGGTTACCGGGAAACAAAATATGGTAATTGTCTTTCTTGATGAGTATCCAGTCATTCGAAATAAAAGCAAGCAGGGTTACTATTACAAAAGCAATGCATATTAAGTTGGAGGATGTTTTTTTCATTTTGTTATGATTACTTGCAAAAGCTGTTGGTAATAGCGTAGAGCATATGTTAGGCCTGGCACTGCTGCTGACTGAAGATAAACTTTTATTTGAAGAGCAACAATATATACATTAACCCTATGAGCGTGGCAAAATGGTTTTTCCGGTTAAAAAATCGGTCAAGTCGAAAACTGAAGAAGGAAAATTAAATAGATCAGATGTTACAATTGTCCGGCCAGTTTTTGCAAATGCGTTGTTGTTAGTATTGCATGAGCTACTTATTAAAAGTAAACGTTAAACCCTATTTATTCTGAATAAAATTACTCTTCCATGCTGTACAGGCCCATCGAGCCATTTTATCCTGATGTTTCCTAAGAATAATAGGATTCCACTCAGTATAATTTAATTCTTCCTTACTTAATCTATAATTTGAAGCTTTGTAAAAAGGAAGCTTCTCAGCGAACGATTTTCCGTCAGCTTTTTTATTTAGTGACTCCTCGAGCAATGTATAATTCCCAATTAAGTAGATATAATCATCTTGTTCATCTGCAGGGAATGCAGGTTCCCAAACTGAAGAAGGATTTTCTGGTAATATATGTTCAATCGTTGAAGTTGCATCCTCAAATTGATGTGAAGTTCCAGATATGGCGTTTTCAAGCTCTACTAATATATATTTCACAAGATTTTTATTTCTTTTTGTGCTTAAATATTTTGTAGAAAAAGATTGAGCAAAATTCTCGTCTGATACATAAATAGTTTTGAGGTATTCAAAAGCTTGTGATGTAGAGATGACTTCACCGCTAAATATTTTGACAGCTAACCTATTAAATACAAATTCAATTTCATTAGTATGTAAGCCAGAAATTACATTATATCTAAAAGTAATTACATTTAATTCTTTTAAAAGTTTTGAAAATTCTTCAGAAGAGAATTTTTGATAAGCTACAATCATTAATGAATACCAAGTTGTAACGCCAAAAAGATTTAGTGTACGAATTATTGATCTTTGGTCTTTTGTCCAGATTGGATCTGCGGGATTTTCAAATGCAGAATACACGGGAGCTAATTGTTCTAGTTTATTTAATAAATTAAAAACGTCTTTTGGACTTTGAATTGATGTTTTAATAGTTCGAAAAAGGTTAGCGATTCTAACTAATTCATTACGTGAATTCCAAAAGTGTCTTAAAAAAGTTGGTAAATCAGATTTACCAAGAAAGTCGTTAATGCTTTGCCACCTTCTCTCTGTTTCTTCAAGTTCAGAACTACTAGATTCAAATGCTTTTGAAAATAAATAATTCTTTAGCAAATCTGCTGGGGATAGTTTTACACCTCTAGCATTTAATGTTTCAAAAACTTTATAAGCGTTTAAGTCATCACTTACATTTATGGTAGTAAAAATTAAAGCATTTGAAATTTCTTCATCTATAAAGCTTGCTAAATCTTCTCCGGATTGAGTTTTTATTTTTTCCTTAAGTTGCTGATAAAAATACTCATAAGCTTGCCATAATCTTTTTTGAGATGGCCGTAGTTTAGTTAGTGCTGGCGGTCTACGATGGTTTAATAAATAGCTTTTATAGAAGTCATCATTATTTTTATTTAATATAAGCTTTGGTGTAATTGTGAGCCTTGAAGTTGAAAAGTTTCCTAAAAATTTTTCAGTCAATTTAGTGATCCTAGTTTCATTATTTTCTTTATCAATTGAATTGTTTGCCCATTCTTGTAACAAACGTATTGCAGAAAGGCATAAAATACTAAGAGTTGTAAAGCGCTGCTGACCATCGATAATGTAAGACGTTTTCGTTTTAGAATTGTCTTCTTGAAATACCAAATATCCCATATAATGATATTTCTCTTGCGGTAATTCCAAAATGTCCATCCAAAGATCTTCCCAATACTCTTTTTCCCAAGAATAATCTCTTTGATAGGCTGGAACTTGAAAAGTTCTTCCGTTTGATATTAATTCGTTATAAGAAGCAGTACCCGTATTTAAAAGTATAGTAGCCATAACATCATAATGATTAATTCTTAATCAAAGAAACGAAAATTTAATTGATTGCCTGATAACAAAATGGGTTTCAAATATTTAGAGGGCTTTTACAGCATTGTGCATGAAACTTAATGCTGAGTTTACTCTAATATTTGCATCCTTTCAGCCTGTGCCTTTCCGTCCAAATTATTTGGTAAGCCATTCTTGAATTTGTTTGTTTGCCGCTTTCTCAGATAATACTTTTCCAGACTTGTATTGCTCTTTACCTTCCAGAATACTAGCCTTTTGCTTTGCCGGTAAAATAAAAATTCCCTTATCTAATTCAAAATCCAGCATTCGGTTCATCTCTTCAATAACATGTAATTCTTTCAACTGAGTTATCTTATTGATTAAATCAATTTTTAAATTAGCCGTATCCATATCCATAATTTTAATTGTTGAAAGTTACCGATTTTTAAGCAACTAAAGTTCATAAAACTGCCCGTATGTTTTATCACACGGGCAGTAAAGATGTAGTTTCTTACTATTTATTTACTATCCTTCATTTTCCCATTCCACACTTTCTTTCCCTGTATAGCTTTTATCAGGTACATGATGCCCACGAAGATGAAAAATAAGGGGCCTGTAAATCCGAATAAAGCCACATAACGTGTTCCATAAAAGCGTTCCATCGGTCTGCGTAAACGTTCAGCGATGAGGTACATGCTCGGCACCATAACCAGTGTAAGGAAGAATGCGAAGATCAAACCGAAAATGATCGTCCAGCTTAACGGTCCCCAGAACACCACACTATCTCCACCAAAAAATATATGCGGATTCAAATGTTGAAATAAGGAAACGAAATCGATATTGAACCCAACCGCCAATGGCAGCAATCCCAACATGGTAGCAATCGCTGTGAGCATTACCGGAATGATCCTGATCCTTCCTGCCTGAATAGCAGCCTCACGGGTACGCATACCCCTTCCACGCAATTCATCAGTAAACTCAATCAACAAAATTCCGTTCTTGATTACAATCCCCGCCAAACCGATTACACCCACACCCAACATGATGGAGGCGATTGTCATACCCGTAATCGCATAACCCATCAGCACTCCGATAACAGAGAAGAATATTTCTGTAAGTACGATGAACGGTTTGCTCATCGAATTGAACTGTAGTACCAGTATCAGGAAAATCAATCCCAGTGCTATCGCCAGCGCCATTCCTAAAAAGCTGTTGGTTTCCGCTTCCTGTTCACCTTGCCCGGTTTGACGGATCACCACATCTCCGGGGATTCTCGTCTTGCTCATGAAATCGGCAATTCTTGATTTCAAATCTTTGTTCACTTGCGCTGTCATGGAAGGATCCAATACATTCGATTGCAATTGGATGGTACGTTTCACATTTTTACGGGCAATGGCTCCCGACGTGTTGGTATAATCGATACTCGCCACGGCACTCAATGGGACCGATTTGATCTGCATCGTATTCATATCCATGAAAGTGATGCGCATATTGATCAGGTCGGCCACATTTTTTCGCTGGCTTTCATTGTACCGCAACTGGATCTTGTATTCATCTTCACCATCTTTCAGCTTGCTCACTTCTTTACCGAATAAAGCGGTACGTACTTCCATACCGATCTGGCCGGTGCTAAGTCCTTCAAACATGGCTTTTTCTCTATCAATGTTGATGGTGATTTCCGGACTGTTCAGATCAACATCCATCTTAAGGTTTTCAATGCCATAAACCTGATTGGTATCTAAATAATTAGAAAGATTAGTGGCTACGGCAGCGATTTCTTCAAACTTATCGCCCACGATTTCGATATTCACCGGAGGATCTGTTGGAGGTCCTCCATCTTCCTGAGCCACTTCTACACTCGCTCCCGGGATACCTCCCATCTTTGTTCGGATTTCATCCAGATAAGGACGGGTAGCTTTGCCGTGACGTTTTTCAAACTCAACAAAGGATACTTGTATACGGCCTAAATTGGGCTGCACACTTCTGTTGTTATCACGAGGATTATTAGCACTATTCGCCACATTGGCAATGATACTTTCCACGATGCTTCCTTCGGTGCCGGGCTTTTCTTTTTCAAGCACTTTATATACACGCTGTTCCAAAACTCTTGTTACACTATCGGTTTTGGTGATATCTGTACCGGGTGGCATTTTCAAATACACATAAATAAAATTAGGGTCGCCACTGGGGAAGAAAACGGCTTTGTTTCCTCTTGCCATCAATAACATTACAGAGATTGGGAACAACAGAAATAAAATCACCAGCGACCATACAGGCCTGTAGCCTTTTAATATCCAACGCAGCATTTTTTCATACCTGTTCATCAAACCCGGCAATATGCGCTCCTGGAATACATGTATGATATCGTTGAACACATAACGGTTCAATACCGCCAGTATCATCATGAACAATAGGAAATTAGCAAAGCCATGAGAACCTAACAGGTGTAAGATCACACCGGCGATGATACCCGTCCAGAACCACCATTTCCTGAAGATGGTGCTTTTCTTCTCTTCATATTCTCTTCCTTCGGGCTTCATGAAACTCACGGCAAAAACCGGATTGAAGATGAAAGCAACAATCAGCGATGCGGCCAAAGTCAGAATCAACATTGTAGGTAAGTAAATCATGAACTTACCTATGATGCCTTTCCAGAAAAGTAAGGGGAAGAATGGTGCCAGTGTGGTTGCCGTACCTGCCAATACCGGAATAAATACTTCACCCGCTGCTTCTTTGGCACTTCGCACGATCGGTACTTTGCCATTGCTATAAATCCGGTGCGTATTTTCTATCACCACAATCGCATCATCTACAATGATGCCCAATCCAAACAGCAGGGCGAACAGCACAATAAAATTGAGTGTAACCGGAGTACCCACAATTGAATCGGCAATAGGCAAAAACAGGAACGCCACAAACACGCTCAAAGGCACACTTAATGCCACAAAGAACGCATTGGTAACTCCCATGAAAAACATCAGTACCAGCAATACCAACACAAAGCCGATGATGATGGTATTTACGAGATCATTAAATGATGTTGCAGTAGCTTTACTTTGATCGCCGGTGATTACCAACTTCAAATCTTTCGGAAGCTCCTGATTCTGCTGCATCTTCGCTACAATATCTTTTATTTTACCTGCTGCGCTGATGAGGTTTTCGCCGGCACGTTTTACGATGTTAAGCGTAACTACATTCTTACCATCTAAACGAGCATAGCTTTCCTTGTCTTTAATCGTATCTTTCAACTGGGCAATATCTCTTAGATAAACGGTTGCACCTTGCGCACTACTGCGTACCACAATATTGTTCAAATCTTTAGCAGAAGTAAACTGTCCTTTCACTTTCAGGGTGCGCTTCATATCGCCTATGCGAATCAAACCGCCGGTGATATCGTTATTTTCTCTTGAGATGGCATTTTCAATATCCATGAAACTCACTTTAGCCGCCTGCATTTTGAATGGGTCTACATTCACCTGGATCTCTCTTTCAGGTGCTCCCACGATTTCTGCACGGGTGATTTCAGGAAGCTCTTCAAACCTGTCCTGTAGTTTATCGGCATACTCCTTGAGTTTGATGCCATCATAATCGCCACTCACATTCACAAACATGATGGGCATTTCGCTGAATGCAAATTCCTGCGCATTGGGTTGTGAGGTGAGGTCGTTAGGCAAATCTGTTTGTGCCTTATCAATGGCATCTTTCACTTTGAGTTTTGCAACTTCAGTTTTTACGTCTGTATCAAATTCAACAATGATCAAACTATAATCCGTTTGAGAAACACTGCTGATTTTTTTAACCTTAGCCCCACTGATGCCTTTGAGTTGTTTCTCAATGGGCCGTGTTACGAGGTTTTCTATATCCTTTGGTGAGTTGCCGATGTATACGGTAGTGATACTGATGGTAGGCACCACAATATCAGGGAACTGCTCCTTCGGAAGGGTATTGAATTTATACAATCCAAACAAAGTGATAAGTATGGAGATGATATAAACTGCAGTACGGTTATCAACGGCCCAACTGGTAGGCTTGAACTCTTTAAATTTCGTTTTTATGCCTTCAAAAAAATTCATACGCTTATTTTTTCTGTTGAATGTGGGCCGTTTATCTTAAATGGAATTGGAAATCAACTGGCCTTCATAAAGGTTTTGATAACCTTCTGTAATCAGCTGTTCGCCTGCTTTCAATCCTTCTTTTACTTCTACCTCATTACCATAAACTTCACCTATGATGATGATTTTTTTCCTGGCAACCGATTTTCCGTCGGCAGATTTTTCCATCACATATACATACTTGTTCTTCTCATCACTTTGTATGGCATTTACCGGAATCACTACGGCCTGATTGGCAGTATAATCGAGGAAGCGCATCACTACCGACTGATTGGGTTTGAACATCGGATCTGAAGGAAGCTTTGCTTCCGCCATGAAACCTCGTTGAGTTGGGTCAATAGATTGACTGATGAGAGACACAGTGGTATTGATTTTCTTTCCTGCATCCAATACTTCCACTACTACCGGTGTGCCTTTTTGCAAGCGGCTGATATAATTCTCCGGCACATTCGAAACGGCTTTCAAATTGCTGTTGTTTACAATTTTGATCTGGCCCATGCCGGAAAACAGTTCGCCTACTCTCACATTTACCACATCGGCGATTCCACTAACATCGCTGTAAACATTGGAAGTATTCAATTGCTCAACGGCAACCTGAACTTGTTCCTGAGAAGACTTCAACTGATCTTCGAGGCTTTGTACATTGGTACGTGCACTGATGAGTTGCACTTCAGTGCCGATGCCTTTATCCCAAAGATTTTTCTGCCGGTCATAAATATTCTTGGCATAATTCAATTGTGTTTTGATACCATCGAGTTGCTGGCGTGCTGCTACAACCGACTGGCGTTGGATAGCATCATCTAATTTAAGCAGGAGTTGGCCTTTGCTTACACGCTGGCCTTCCTGTACATAAATGGCTTTAACTTGTCCGCCCATGCCACGGGGAGTGATGTAAGAAATATTCTCAGCATCTACCCTACCCCGTAAGTCGATATAATGTTTAAAATCGCTTATGGCAACAGGTGATGTAGCCACCAACTTGATGCGTGCATCATTGGCATTGCCGGTATCGATTTTGGCCAATTCTTCTTTCAACTGAGCAACTTCAATATTCAATTTTTCTAATTTGGCCTTTTTTTGTGCAATGGTTTTGTTCCCGTTGTCTTCTTTAGAACCGCATGATGCCAGGATGATGATTGAGCCGGCGATTGCAAGAAGCGAAAGTTTATTTTTGTTCATGAGTTAAATATGCTTTAAGATTATAATTTTCCGGTTGCCTGTAAGAAATCGATTTTTGCGATGATGGCATCATACAGCGCGCTGTAATAATTGGTTTGTGCCACTTTGAGTTCGGTTTGTGCATTGTAAATTTCCTGGTTGCTGCCCAGGCCTTGTTCGTATTTCAACTTAGTAGTGTTGAACACGTTTTCGGCAAGCACCATATTCTTCTTCTGGTTATCGATAGTGAGTAGCGAAGAGGTGAGGTTAAGGTTCGCCTGTTCTACATCGTTATCAATGGATGCTTTCAGTTGTTCAAGGTTATTATTGGTTTGCTGCAATTCGAGTTTTGCTCTTGAAACCCTGGCAGATTTGGCAAACCCATCAAAAATGGGAACAGATAATTTTACACCCACCAGTGAACTTACAAACCATGGGCCCTTATTGAAGAAGTTAAATTCGGAACGTTGCGCAGTGGTATACAAATTACCATACAAAGCAAGAGAAGGAAGAAAACTAAGTTTATACCTTCTTACATTATATTCACTGAGTTGCTTACCTACTTCGAGTAACTGATACCGCTTGTGGTCTTTATAATTGGTTTCTTTATTGAGCACATCCGCCTTCAACTGGTTTTCGTCAAGAGAATCGGTGAGTACCAACGAATCTTTCTGTGGCATATTGATGAGGAATTTCAAACCGGCATAACCGGATTTCAATTGGTTTTCGGCTTTGATTTTTTCGGTACGCAGGTTATTGAGTTGAACACTCACTTTATCTACATCCAGTTTTTCTGCGAAACCGTTTTTATAGATCTCTGAAGTTTCAGTAAGCAGTTTATCGAAACGTTCGATATTGGCATCAATAGTACCAATTTGTTTATGCCCTACTACCAATAAATAATAAATCTTCAGCACATTCACTTTGATCTGTTCGGCAGTAACTTCTTTTTGTTTATTGGCAAAATCGAGTGCTGCACTCCTGGCTTGTAATCCAACAAATACTTGTCCGTCGAAAAGCAATTGAGAAAAATCGAGTCCGGCATTCGAAGTGAATTTTGTACCAAACTGTGCCTGCACTACTCCGAAATCACTTGGTGCAACGATAGTATTTCCATTGCCATCTTTTACCCCTTCGCTCACCAGCAC
>Ga0164292_10002034_pt1 | contig 16493 bp, 13 predicted proteins | sample GEODES117metaG_FD_111486 | JGI IMG/M metagenome (GOLD analysis project Ga0164292, IMG submission 111486) | Eutrophic lake water microbial communities from Lake Mendota, Wisconsin, USA - GEODES117 metaG | ecosystem: Environmental > Aquatic > Freshwater > Lake | place: USA: Lake Mendota...
TCCTCGGCCGTGCCGCCCTTGGCGCGGTAGAGATCCTCCATCCAGCCATGCAGGTTAGGATGCTTGCGCCAGGAGGCGAGTTCCTGGCTCTCACCGGCGGTGAAGTCGACCGGCGTGGCTGGCGGGTTGCGGGTTGCGAAGGCGTACATATCGAGGCCCATTGTCGTTTCCTTTCGTTGGCTGGTCGTCCCGAAGGACGCGACCGAAAGGCCGGGCGGCTAAAAGGCGGGATGTCCTGACCAACACGGGTCCCGCTGGAAGCGGGACTGGCGCGGGCCGGTCATGGACAGAGCGCCGCCGACCGGCAGGCTCGCGGACCATCCTTCCCGACGACCGACCAGCGGAAGCGGCGAGGGCTGCGGCGCGATCAATCAATACGAGACTCGCGTCGATCAGGATGAGACTGGGCCGTTTATGGGCTGTCGGAAGAACATCGAGAAGTCAGGCGCAATGGAGGCCCCGCGCTCGAAACAGTACCGCTCGCCCTTGGGGTCTGCGTTCGGTGCGGGTTCATCAAATATGTGAAAGCGCCTTCACCAGCAGACCCGTCCCACCGACAACGGCAAGCAGACGCAACGCGGGCAGGATGATGCTTGCGGGCAACCGGCCCCTGACCCAAAGCCCTACGATCGCGCCGCAGGCAGTAGCAAGCAGCAACCAGAGCAAACCCTCTACTGAAGCAAGGCTTACCCAACCGGTTGGCCCAAGCAGGGCAAAAGCTGCGCCATAGGCCATCGCTGCCATGGGCTGGATGAGGCGCGGAATGCGCTTGGCTTCGGCGCCTGCCCAAGCCAGCCCAAGCGCGAAAATTGGTCCGGGTGTGGCGGTCCATGATGTGATGAGCCCACCAGTCCAGGCGATCATCGATAGGGTACCACTTGGCAAACCTTGGCCCGCTGCGTCAGTGCGTGGTGACAATCCGCCCAGCAGGATAGCGACACCCGTGACCGCCAAAAGGAATTGCGCCGGGAGGTAGCCCAAAGTCGCGGCTCCAATCGCAACCCCAGCCAGCAACGAAACTGCGGTCCAGCGATCCGGACCGGTCGATGAAGCGCCGTAAGCGGCGTCCCGTCGACCTGCCATGCCAATACAGGAGACGAGAAGGTTCAGGCCCAGCAGCACGCCGAGTGCCGCCTCGACGCCCAGCATGGCAATCACGGGTGGCGCGGCAACCATGCTGAATCCGACGCCAAGCCCGATCTGCAGGGCGGCACCAGCTACAGCACAGCCAAGCGCAATTAGGAGCAGGAAATTTGGATCAGACACATGTTGACCTGTCTTATTTCGACGGAGTTCTATTTTGGGCTGGCGGATGTAGCGTAAGGGTATGATTGTTAATTCGCACTGACCATGGGACCCGCGCCGCGTTTGATGTAAACCCTTGATCTCATTGCCAAAATAATCCCTGTGCTAGGCGCTGATCGGGGCCCGGCGTTTTGAGACTTTTCGTGTGCAATTTCAGAGCACTACGGGACTCTCGCCATGGGGTCCGAGTTCGGCGCTTTTTTACAGTCTAAGCTAGGTTTTCTGAACGAGCAGCGGATGCCATATTCCAGATGACGGGTTCGGCATCCCAGCCCTCGGTCATCGTGTCCGTGATATCTGGCCAGTCCAGCATCGGATCAGGCCAAGGGATCGCAGCGACGAGTGCGCGCGTGTATGGATGTTGCGGCTTGGCAATCACCTCATGTGGTGGTCCGTATTCTACAATGCGGCCTGCATGCAGCACGATCACCTCATCACTGATCTGATACGCCGTTGCCAGATCATGCGTTATGTAGATGATCGAAATACCGTGCTCACGTCGCAAACCCGAAAGCGACGCTAGGATCGACATCCTCAAAGATGCATCGACCATCGAGACAGGCTCATCGGCCACAATCAGCGCTGGCTTGAGTGTCAGCGCACGCGCAACCATCAGCCGTTGGCGTTGGCCACCAGACAGTTCATGCGGAAATCGGCCCAGCACCTCATCGGGATCAAGTCCCACGCCGACACATGCCTGTCTGGCTGCTTGGCTCGCATCGTAATGGCTGTGGGCCAAGCCGAACCGCAACATCGGCTGTATCAGCGCCCGGTCGACCCTGTAAAATGGATTGAACGATGCATAGGGATCCTGAAATATGGCCTGCACATTCCGGCGAAAATCCAGGCGCTGCGCACTGCCGAGTGCGGCATAGGCTGTACCCCGATACCGAATGCTTCCCGTGCTCGGTGCTTCAAGGCCAAGGATCATCCGGGCCAGAGTGGTTTTGCCCGAACCTGACTGGCCAACGACAGCAATGATGCGCGGCGCGCCTGTGGCGATCGCCAGGGACATCGGATGCAGCGCTGTCTTGGCCTTTCCGTGCAGCAATCCGCCACCGAAGGACTTGCCGATCTGATCAAGCGCGATCAGGGGCGGTCTGGCAGGTCCGGACGCAGCAGGTTCGGTTGGCGCGTAGCCAATCCGCCCGCTGAGTGAAGGAACGCTGGAAATCAATTCGCGCGAGTAGGCGTGAACAGGAGTTGCAAACAATTGCCGTGTCGGCGCATCCTCGACGATAAGACCGCGACGCATGACGATCACCCGATCCGTGACCTGCGCCATCAGTCCCATGTCATGACCAATGAGAATCAAGGCACAGCCGAGCCGGTGCTGGACGTCGTCCAGCGTCTTCATCACCTGACGTTGGGAAATCACGTCCAGTGCGCTGGTTGGCTCATCGGCAATGATCAACCGCGGATCAAGCATGATTGCGATAGCAATGCAGACGCGCTGCTTCATCCCTCCGGACAACTGATGTGCGAACATGTCGGCCACGCGATGAGGCAGGCCGACACCATCAAGCGCCTGGGCCACGGCCTCATCTGCGGCGGACTTGTCGAGCACAACACCATGATCGATGAGGCCGTCAAGCATCTGTTCGCGGATGCGCAGGACAGGATTGAGTGCATTCATCGCACCCTGCGGGATATACGAAAGCGTTCGCAGACGTGCCTGGCGGATTTCGTTGCCCTTGAGCGAAAGCAGGTCAATGGTGTCCAGATGCGCTGTCCCTGCGCTTATCCGACCCGGCGGCTTGATCATGCGCATCAAGGCCAGCGCTGCAGTCGTCTTGCCGGAACCGGACTCGCCAACCAGACCGACCCGTTCATTGGGCTCAATGGCAAAGCTGATCCCGCGCACTGCCTGAACGATCTGCCGTGTCGTGGCGAAGGCGACAGACAGATCTTGGACCCTGAGCAGGCTCATCTCAAGCCCTTTGCCGGAGCCGCGGATTGGACAGCTCTTCCAGTCCCGCATTGACGAGATAGAGGCCGACAAACAGGATGATCAGAATTGTGACAGGTGGCAGAATCCACCACCACATGCCTCGAAGAAAAGCTGAGAATTCCATCATCCAGAAGATGGTCATGCCGAGCGTTGGCTCGTTTTGTGGACCGAGCCCCATGGCTTCAAGGCCAACGCAAGCCAAGATTGCGGCTGACACGGCGGCGACAAAGGACGATACCAGAAACGACATCAGATTGGGCACGATCTCGAGAAAGACAATACGCAGCGGTCCTCCTCCTGACAGCTTGGCCATCTCGACATAGCCGGTTGAACGCAGCACCAGCATCTGGCTTCGCACCGCGCGCGCAGGCTTTCGCCATGCAAGAGCCGCCACGACCAGTGCCATGCCGGTCGACGACAATCCCGTCTGTACGACTGCCGCTATCATGACAAGGAACAGGATCGCTGGTACTGTCAGCAGAACATCGATCATCCACGTGATGATGGCGTCGGTTCGCCCGCCGATATACCCGCTGATCAGTCCGAGCGCGCTTCCGAAGACGATACCGATTGCTCCGGCGATCAGCCCGGTCCGGATCGTCAACCATGTTCCCAGTATCATTACAGACAGCAGATTGCGGCCCTGCGGATCACTACCAAAGAGCAGACCGGGTCCAGGCGCTGCACCGGGCGGGGCGGAAAGCGGCGCAGCAGTGGATACATCAACGAACAGCCGTCCGAGGCCAGAGAAAAGGGCGAGCGCCAGCAAAAGAACCATGCCGATACCGAGCGAGGGGTTGCGGTTGACATAGCGCAGGGCAGCAATGAGCCATGGCCTCTTCCCGTCCAATACCTCGGTTGAGGCGGGCATCACTGGAGCTGCGTCAGCCATTCAGGCCTCCCACCCGAACCCGGGGATCAAGCAGCGGATAGATCAGATCAATGGCCAGCATGGAAATGGCGACGGTAAGCGTGAGGATGAAAACGATGCCGTAGATTGTGGGGAAGTCGAAAAGCTTGATCGAGTCGAGCAGCAAGGAACCAAGTCCAGGGTAGGAGAACACGATCTCCACCAGCACGGCTCCGTTCACGACGTGCCCGAAATACAGCGCCAATGCGGTGGCCTGAGGCAAAAGGGCATTGCGCATGCCATAGCGCAGGAACAGACGCCAGGGCTTCAGACCCTTGGCCTCTGCGAAAGTCATGTAATCTTCGCCCTGTACATTCACCATCATGCTGCGCATGCCGATCGCCCAGGTGCCGATCGATGCGATAATAATTGAAATCGATGGAAGCACGGCGTGGTGCAAAACCTCGCGCGCAAATTCCCAAGACCATTCCGGAATCGAGACGATCCCGTGACCTCCGGAAATGGGAAACCAACCAGCTTTGGCCGCGAGGAAATAGATCAGTACCAGCCCCAGAAGATAGAAAGGGATGGCCGAGAAAACCATGATGAGCGGGGACAAGATCTGCAGGATCCGTGAATTGCGTTTCCAGCCAGCGGCTGCGCCCAGCAATGTCCCCAGCACAAAAGCGATCAGCGTGGTCGAAATCATCAATCCTAGCGTCCAGGGCAGGGCAGCTGCGATAAGGTCAGCCACCCGCACCGGATATTTGGTGATCGAGTAGCCAAAATCGAACTGCGCCATGTCTCCCAGGTAGCTGAGGTATTGTTGCCAAAGCGGGCGATCCAATCCGAACTTGGCGTTGAAAGCCTCTGACATCTCCTGAATCTTGGTCGGATCCACACCGGAGGTGCCGGCCATCTGGGTCAGCTTCTCGGCGATCGGGTTCTTCGGTGCCAGACGTGGAATGAAGAAGTTAAGAGTGCCCGCCGCCCAGACGACGGCGAGCAACATGAGTATCTTTTGCAGGATGAGGCGTACGAGCATTCGCGGTCAGTTGGCTGGCTTGAGGCGCGGCAGCACGTAACCGAAGCTGCCGGATGTGTACCAGAAAGACGGCTGCATGTAGGGGTTCTGTTCGGTCGGCCAGCCGGTCCAATAGGTCTGGTTCATCGGCACGCGGTGATACCATTCCGAAATCGGAGCCTCGACGGCCTCGCGCATCCAGATATCCATCGCAGCAACGACAAGTTCACCAATCTTCGGATTGTCGGGCGCAAGTTTGCCGATTTCATCGACAATCTTGTCATAGTCCGCGTTGGACCAACGTGCAGGGAACAGTGTCGGGCGGCCGACCTCGAAGGCATTGCGGCTGTGATACATCTCCAGTGACGCGTAGGGATCGCTGATCGAACCGCGGTGACCGAACAGGGTCAGGTCGTACTTGCCGTCCCGCATGATGGCGCGGCTCTCCGGTGTTGAACGGAAGCTCGCGTCAATGCCGGAGTTCTTGAGTTGCTGCGCCACAACAGGCCCGATGGCGTTGAGAACGGGAATAGCTTCGATGATGGCTGCAAGTGGTTGGCCATCCTTCTCGCAGATTCCGCCAGCATTCTTCTTGTAGCCAGCCACTGTCATCAGTTGATCGCCCCTTGCGCGGTCAAAAACCCCAATGCCATGCTTGTCTGCCAGGGGCTTCACCGCATCAATCGAAGGCTTGAGTGACCCGAACCCGGGGAACGGGCTGAAGGTCGCCTCGCTTGCGCCGGCATAGGCGGTGTCGATCAGCTGTTTGCGGTCAAGGTAGTGATTGATGGCTCGCCGGACATTCACATCTGCCCACTTGCCCGACTTGTGGTTGAAGTAAAGCGATGTTGGCCACCAGTCCCTGGCACCATACGGCGCGTTTGTGCCTGTGAACGTCGTGATCTTGGGGTTCTGGGTCACGAGCTGGCGAACAACTTCCGCGATCTGGATGTCACTGATGATATCCACCTGATTGCTGGCAATCATCTGGGCCATGCGGTCTCGTGTTCCGCCCGGTATGGTAATCACGCGCTGGATTTCGGGCATGGGCGCGATACCTGCCTTTGCAGCCCACCATTCCGTCCGGCGATCCATGAACACCTGATTATCCGTGAACCGGGTCACGGTCCATGGACCGGTCGTGACAGGCCAGCCCTTGGCAATATCGAAGTTGCGGAAGGCCGCAGGGTCGCCAGCGTCTTTCCAGATATGTGCAGGCAGCCATTGCAGCCCGACGTCGAAGTAGTTGATCAGGAACTTGAACGCAAAACGGGGGTCAGGCTGGTTGAGGTCTATCCTGACGGTCTGAGCGTCTACCTTCGTGACCGCCTTAACGGCTGCCGCAAGGCCTGCACCATTGAGCAGATCCTTCTTTCCGTTGCCATTCGCGATGAGCATCTCCAGCGTGAAGATGACATCATCGACCGTGAAAGGCTTGCCGTCGCTCCAGGTCGGGCCATTGCGCATCTTGACAGTGACCGCACTGAAGTCTGCTGCATAGTCAAATCCTGTTGCCAGCCAGGGAATAACCTCGTTCTTGTTTGAATTGTAATAGAACAGCGGCTCAAACATATTGATGATCGAGACACGGTAGTCCTCATTGTTGATCGAATAGGGGTTGGCAAGGCCGACGTTGCGATAGACCGGGGCTTCAACCTGGCCAGCGACGATCAGCGTGCGGTTGCGCGGCACTGTGGTCTGCGACCAGGCGTTCATGCCCGTGAAAACAATGGTCACAGCGACCGAGGCGCAACTCAATACGGTTCTACGATTAACCATTGTGTTTCCCTTCCTTTGTCAGGTTTCCGACCCTGCCGGGTCTTTTGATTGAAGTTCGGTTCAGATCGATAACGGGGCGCTCTCCACCTGGCTGACTACGTTTGATGTTAGTTTTGCATCATTCAGAGGATCATTTGCGGCACGCGGCACATGGGCGCCGCCTGTCACGTGAATTGTTGCTGCAGTCACAAAGCTTGCATCGCCCGATGCAAGGAACAGGGCTGCCCCTGCAATATCGTGAGGTTGGCCAGCGCGTTGCATGGGATTGGCTCGCCGGGTCAGGCGCTTCCAGTCGTCCATGTCTTGCCGGCGGAAAGCATTGCGATCCGTCTCGATCAGACCCGGCGCGATGTTGTTGACCGTGATGCCATAGGCAGCATTTTCAACCGCCAGATTGCGCACGAGGTTCTCCAGTGCCGCCTTCGTCATGGCGTAGATCGGCATCTCAGCAGAAGGCGCGAGTTCCTGTATGCTTCCGATGCTGATGACGCGGCCCCAACCTTGTGCGCGCATGCCTGGCAGCAAGTGCTGCAATAGCTCGATATTGGCTGTCAGGTTGATCTGGAATTGTCGTGCGACATCTTCTGGCGGCATCGCCAGGAAACTCTTGTGCACCTGGATCGAGGCACTCAGCACGACCGTGTCTATACCGCCCAGGATGGACGCAGCTTGTGCTGCGAGCAGCCGGGCCGCACCGGGCTCGGTCAGGTCGGCCTCGATAGCCTCTACGCGCCGTCCGGGACTTGCAGTTTCGGCGCAGAGTTCAGCGGCGGCCTTGTCTTGGCCAGCCGTCTTGTCTGCCAGTGCGGCGTAGCTGAAGGCAACATCCGCACCGTTTGCGGCAAAAGCACGAACCAGTGCCGCAGCAATCCCGCGGCTGCCGCCCGTAATCAGAACGCGCATTCCCAACAGATCAACGCTAAGGTGCCGGTGCTTCATGTTGAATTCCCTGTCCAGATCTTTGGTCATGGCTCAGCCATCCGGTCCTGCGCCGGCCATTCCAGCAAAACTTGCCGCTCTTGCCGGGCGGTTCTGCTGCTGTCCTGCAGGTCCTGCTTTAAGGTGTGGGTGGATGCCGCTTCCCGGAGCTTGCGGCAATGGTCGCTCACCATTCACGATTGCCCGCCGACCACCTGCAATTTCGTCAAACAATGGGCTTTCGCCCACTTGCCCCTCCAGAATGAGGAACGCCGGCAATGCCGCTGCAACCTGAAGGCTTATTGCGTCCAGCACAGGGCCTACGGGGTTGTGCAAACTGGTCTCAACGCCGCTGGCTGCCGCCAGATTCAGCATTGTCATGCCGTTGCGGATGCCAGTGACCCTCAGATCCGGAAGCACCACATCACTGCTACCCGCTTCCAGAAGAGCCTTCATATGTGCCAGTGTTGCAGTCTTTTCGCCACCGGCTGTGCGTACACCGCGTGTGTTGGCGGCATGTCTGACGCGTCGCAGATCGTCCTTCGAAAACACGCTCTCATCGAGTGCATCCTCGAGCCAGAACAAGCGTGCAGGTTCGGTTTCGCGCAAGACATCGAGCGCCATCACAGGAGACAAACGCCAATGGCAATCAACCATCAGCAATGCATCTGGCCCTAACGCCGCCCGCACAGCCAGGATGCGGTCGATGCCCGCCTGCAGAAGCTCCCGCCCTTCACGCGGCGAGACTTTCGTCCAATTCAGACCGTCAAAAGGTGCAATCTTGATCGCGCTGTAGCCAAAATCTGTGGTGATGGCATGTGCACGCGCTGCAAATCCCTGTGGGCTACGGTTCAAGGTACCGCGGTTGATGTTGGCATAACAGGCGACCGAGAGCCTGGAGGGACCACCAAGCAATGCTGCCGCGCAGATTCCTGCACGTCGCGCCATAATGTCAATGAGAGCCTGCTCGATTGCATGGATGACAGCATTGCGGGCATCGGAGGCGTGGGCCATGTACAGGACAGACAGTGCACCGGCAGGAAGTGGCAGGTTCTTGCCGACGATCAGAATCCGGGCAAGGTCGATCTCGGTCATGACGGCGTCTTCTGCACCGAAGCGCGTAGCCTCGCCCCAGCCCTCAATGCCATCCGCCATTCGAAGACGGATAAATATCCAGGTCGTCTTGTCGGATACGCGCAGCATCCAGGCGTCAAGCCCTGTGATGTCCCTGGTTTCCCCTCGAGTGCCCATATGGCCCGCCCTCTACCTCTCATAGTGTGAGACATTATTTGAGATTGTCAATCAGTCGCTCTGCTATATGATACATGAGACATGAAAACATTTTCCGAGCCCGCGCTGCAGATCGAGAGCGCCAACCAAGACGATATCCCGGGCGCTCAGGCACTTCTGAAGGGTCTTGATATCCTGCTGGCGATCGGCTCCGCTCCGGGACCTATGCGCTTTCGTGATATCGAAGAGCGGGTGAGCATGCCGCGTGCCTCTCTGCATAGGCTCTTGGCTGCGTTGGCAAGCCGTTCGCTGATCCGTTACGACCAGCGCAAGCGGCAATATGAAGTGGGCATGCGGGTACTCGAACTCTCCCGCCGCACGCTTGACCGCAGCGAGCTCATTCGAGCCGCCAAACCCGAGATGGCACGTCTCGCCCGCATATTGCAGCGCACGATCTGCCTGATGGTGCTCGACCGGCATGATGTCTTTGTGCTGGACTTTGAGGATGCTGATCCGTCCTATGGTCGTCTGGTCAGGCTTTGGCCGCGGCAGCATCTGCTGGAAAGCGCCGGCGGTCGCGCCCTGCTGGCAGCGATGCCACGTGACCGGGCATTGGTTCTGCTGCGTGAACTGGCAGATGGGGCCGAGCTTTCGCAGAAGCTTCTGGCGGAAATTGATATCGGCAAGGCGCTTGGCTACGCGGTAAGCGCAAAGGAGGCCGCAACCGGCAAGGCCGCAGCCGCCGCGGCCATTCTTGATGAGAACGGATTTCCGATTGCGGTCATGTCCTGTCTTTTCGAGAGCGAACGCATTCCCATCGAGGACATCCACGAAGCGGCGCGTATTCTGGTTGATGGTGCACGGCGCGCTTCGCGCCAGATCGGAATTGGACCGGAGACGACAACGGTCGCCCGGCGCCCGAAGGAAGGTGTCGATCCGCGTGTCGAGGTGCTTCCAACGGGCCGCGACTTTGTCGGCGAGAATCCGATCTGGGATATCGCCCGAAAGCGCCTGAACTGGGTCGATGTCCTTGCCCCAGCCCTGCGCTGGTGGGATCCGACCGAGCGCAAGGCCGGTCGCATCGACCTGTCTGTTGTGACGGCCGGCCTTGCCTTCACCAACGACGGCAAGCTTGTCGCCTGCGGTCAGGGGGGGTTGCATCTTCTCGATCCCGACACCGGTGCGATGACACGGTTGGTCGATCCTGAAGCTGACAAGCCCGACAACCGTTTCAACACCGCAGGCGTTGATCCGCATGGGCGCATCTGGGCTGGAACCACGGCGCTCAATCAAACGGTCGGCAGCGGTGGTCTTTACAGTATCGACGGCAACCTGCTGGTCCGCAGACATCCTGTTCCTGTCGGCATGCCAAGGAACCCAGCTTTTTCGATCAAGGGAGACAGGATGTACCTCGCCGATGCCGCAGTGCCGTGCGTGCGTTCGTACCAGATCGACCCTGCCAGCGGCACTCTCAGTGACGGGCGTGTTTTCATACAGGCTGACGGCGCCAACGGGCGGCCGAATGGATTGTGCGTTGATGCCGAAGATCATCTTTGGGTGACCTGGCTGGGTGGATGGGCCGTGCATCGGTATGACCCGCAAGGCAAGCTTGTGGACCTCATCAATCTGCCCGTGCCCATGCCCACGAACTGCATCTTTGGCGGGCCGGATTATGCCACTTTGTTCGTGACCACGACCTACATCAGGATGCCGCCCGGCATGACCGCCGAGGCTCCGGCTGCCGGGCAACTGATCGCTATCAATGCCGGCGTCAAGGGCAACCCGCCAACAGCTTGCTTCGGGGTGACGCGATGAGACAAGAGAGTGTTGTAGAGTCAGCGTCTGTTTTGCCAGTTCATATGGCCAATGCACTGACAGGCGAAGCTCCGTTCTGGGATTCGCGCAGCGGGATCCTGTGGTGGATCGATATTCAGGGCCAGCGGCTTTTGGGCTTTGAACCGACAACCGGAAAGTGCAGCGATCACCGCCTGCCGCTGATGCCCGGCCTGATAGCGGGTCTTGGGTCTGGCGGTTTGTTGCTGGGACTTGAAGATGGCCTTTACCCGTTTGATCCGACGTCAGGGCTCGGGACGCGTGCAATTGCTGTTGAGGCAGATGATGCGCGTACTAGGCTGAATGACGGCAAGGCTGACTCCATGGGCCGCCTCTGGTTCGGCACCATGGACAAGTCTGGCAACGGCGATCCTATCGGGAAACTCTATTGCCTCGATCTGGATGGCTCGGTCCGGATAGTGAAAACAAATGTAAGCACTCCGAATGCCATTGCTTTCGCGCCGGACGGCAAGACGTTCTACTTTGCCGATAGCCGGACGCGTATCATCGAACGATGGGCATACGATCCAGCTTCGGGATCACCACGGCATTCTGACGCACTTGTGACTTACGCCCAAGGCGAGGCGCCGGACGGAACCTGCGTCGATGCCGATGGGGGAATCTGGATAGCGGTCGTCGGAGGAGCGCGTATAGAGCGCAGGCTGCCCGATGGATCCCTTGACCTGACTATCAAAGTCCCGGTTTCGCGGCCAACGATGCCGATGCTCGGAGCAGCGGATGGCAGGACGCTTTTCATCACCTCCCAGCGCCGCTTTTTGGCATCGGAACAACTGACCCTCGAACCTCTGGCCGGCAATCTGATCGCGGTCCGCGTCAGCCATTCAGCGCATGCGCCCAATCTGGTGAAGGCGAAGCTCTGTTGACGATGTTATTGTCATTTTCGAACGATGTTACCGGGTGGATTGTGAAAACACGCCGAACTCGGAACCCACTGCGACAGACCCGTCGTGCTCTGGACGCGCGCACAAAATTCTCAGAGCGCCTGCCGCGATCGGTGCCAAAGGGCACTATATCACAGGGATTATTTCGGCAATGAGATCACGAATTTACGTCAAACTCGGTGGTGGGTCCCATTTCAGCGCGAATTCACAATCCGACGGCAGAGGACGAGGACCGTCTCGTCAACAGGCCTTTCGATTTTGCGGCCTCAACCGGCTGCTCCCGTCGCCAAGTACTCAGCCATGCCTTTTCGACGCAAAAGTGTCCGAAATTGAGCCCGTCCAATCGAATTTGTTGACAGCCACTGTCAGCAGATGTTTGCTTCAACGACTTTCTGCAGATCCTTCCAGAACCTGCGCAAGCAGTGTTTTGGTGTAACGTATTGTCAAGTAATACCAGAAAAGGAACGGGGATATGACCCAAGAGAGAGAGACTACAGAGCCGCAACGCCGCAGCTTTTTGAAGTTCGGCGCTGTTGCAGCTGGTGCCGTAGCCGCATCGACGATGGCACAGCAAGCGGCGGCCCAGGCGCCGGCAGGCAGCACGCTTCGAACGGTCCTCAACCGTGGGAAGTTGATCGTCGGCACCGGCTCGACGAACGCGCCCTGGCACTTCGAGGATGAAAAGGGCCAGCTGACCGGAATGGACATCACCATCGCACAGATACTCGCGCGGGGTCTTTTCGATGATCCGACCAAGGTCGAATTCGTCCGGCAGGAGCCAGCCGCACGCATACCCAATCTCGTCACAGGCAAGATCGACTGCGTGGTTCAATTCATGACGGTGTCTCCCGCACGGGCGCAGCTGGTCAATTTCTCGCGCCCTTACTATGTCGAGGGCGTGGCTCTGCTGACCTCGGCGAGGGGCAAGTACAAAACCCACAAGGAACTCATCGATGCCGGTGCACAGGCCAAGGCCTCGGTGCTGCAGAACGTCGATGCTGACAAGCTGGTCAAGAAGGCTCTGCCAGTGGCGCAGGTGATGCAGCTTGATACACAGGCCAATACGATCCAGGCTCTGGACTCGGGCCGCGTGGATGCGGCGATCATTGATCTCTCGACTGTCGGATGGCTGGTCAAGCGCAACCCTGATAAGTTTCTCGATTCCGGTTTTCACTATGAAACCCAGCTCTACTCGGTCGCGATGCGGCAGGGTGATCTCGACTGGCTGAGCTTTGTTAACACAACGCTGAACGTCAACATGCACGGTCATCAGACTGACCTCTATGACAAGGCCTTTCAGGATTTCTTTGCCGCTGCGCCGCCACGGCGGGTGCCAGGCTTCCCGAGCATTTGATGAAAAGTATCGCCCTGTAGCGTGAGCCGCGGGGTGATCGATCCCATGGAATACCACCTCAATTTCAATTTCATCTGGCAGTACGGCAGCCGCCTCTGGTGGGGGCTTGCGCTGTCGATCCAGCTTGCGATCATATCGGTCTTGATCGGCTGCGTGATCGGCTTTGCGCTGGCCGTGGCCTACACAGGCGGAGGCCGCCTGACACGCCTTGCCATCTCGTCTTATGTTGAGTTCATCCGCAACATTCCGCTCCTATTGCTGGTTTACCTGGTCTTTTACGGGATCCCTTCGGCTGGTGGCTTTGCCTACGATGCGAAGGAAAGCTTTGTGGCGACCCTGTCGCTCTATGCGGGGGCCTATCTCGTCGAGGTGTTCCGGGCCGGGCTCGATGCCATTCCAAAGGGGGCGATCGACGCTGGCAAAGCGATCGGGCTCACGCCGTGGCAACGCCTTGTCCATGTGCGCTTTCCGATCATGCTGCGGATCGTTCTGCCGTCCCTCTCTACTTCCTTCATTTCGCTGTTCAAGGATACCTCTCTCGCTTCGGTGATTGCGGTCCCTGAACTCACCTACGGTGCGAACTGGATCAAGACCAATACCTTCCGAGCCGTCGAGGTCTGGATCGTCACGGCACCGATGTATCTCGTGACTGGCTACGTTATCCTTCTGGGATTGCGGATCCTGGAACGCGCCCTGATCCGGAATCGGCTGACATGAGCGATCTGTGGTCCTTCACTGTTGGCACGCTGCCGTTTCTTTGGTCCGGCCTTCTGATGACGTTGTTCGTGTCTGCAGTGGTTGTGGTTATATCAGCCTTCGTCGGAGCATTTTTTGGCGTCGGCCTCGCCTATGGGCCGCTGTGGCTGCGCGTGCCGCTGCGCATCTACTCCGATATCCTGCGAGGTATCCCTTTGCTGGTGGTGATTTTCTCGATCTACTATCTGCTGCCCTTTGCAGGACTCAACTTGCAACCTTTGCCCGCCGTCCTGCTTGCACTGACGATGTTCAAGACAGCGCATGTCAGCGAAATCGCACGCGGTGCCATCCAGTCCATAGCAAAAGGCCAGATCGATGCGGGAATGGCCATCGGGCTCACCTTCCATCAGCGCCTTGTCTATGTCGTGATGCCCCAGGCGTTGCGACGTTTCCTTCCGCCATGGATCAATTCGGTCACCGATGCCGTCAAGGGCTCATCCCTCGTCTCGCTGGTTGGAATTGTCGATCTCATGCTTGCGTCGCAGCAGGTGATTGGCCGCACCTATCAGCCGCTGCCGATCTATATGCTGGCTGCCGGCATGTATTTCATCATCAATTTCAGTCTTAGCACGCTGAGCCGCCGGCTCGAGGCACGCTATGCGTATGTTCGGGAATGAAGGTGCACCATTGAGCATGACCGACGCCATTGTCTGTATCAGCGATCTCAAGAAGAGCTTTGGCTCGACGCTTGTACTGGACGGCATCGATATCAACGTTGGGCGTGGTGAGGCCGTCGTGCTGATCGGCGCCTCTGGCAGTGGCAAGACAACCCTTCTGCGCTGCATCAACGCCCTTGAGGTCTATGATTCTGGGTCCATCCGTGTTGATGGCGTCGAGGTGGGGTTTGGTGACAGCGAGAGTCGGCCGCGGCGCAGGCGCAGTGAAAACGAGCTATCGGGCATACGGGCCGATATCGGCATGGTTTTTCAGCTGTTCAATCTGTTCCCTCATCTGAGCGCCTGCGAGAATGTCATGCTTGGGCTGACCAAGGTCCGCCGCATGCCGAAGGCACAAGCGAGGGACAAGGCCGAATACTGGCTGCGCCGTGTCGGTCTTGCCGACCGCATGAACAACCTGCCGGGCCAACTGTCGGGCGGCCAGCAGCAGCGGGTCGGCATCGCCAGAGCGGTGGCCATGGATCCGAAGGTTCTGTTGCTTGACGAGATTACCTCATCGCTGGATCCGGAGCTTGTCGGTGAGGTCCTGGCGGTGGTCCGCCAACTCGCTGCCGAAGGTATGACCATGATCATCGTTACCCATGAAATGATCTTTGCCCGTGATGTGGGCACCAAGCTTGTGTTCATGGATGGTGGCAAGAAGATAGAGGAGGGCGCGCCGAACGATCTCCTGCGCAATCCTCGCCACGACCGCCTGAAGGCGTTTCTGGCACGGCTCGAAATGCACTGAACATCCACTGGAGCGTATGGCACATGACATCCCCCGATATTCGCGAGCGCCTCGGCCTCAGGCCAGTTATCAATGTCTCGGGCACGATGACATCGCTTGGTGCCTCGATCGCAGTGCCGGAGGTGGTGGCGATTACAGCGGAAATCCTACCGCAATGGGTTGAAATCAACGATCTGCACCGGAAGGCAAGCCATGTCATCGCAAAGGCGTGCGGCAGCGAGGCCGGGTTCGTCACGGCCAGTGCCGCTGCCGGCATGACGCTGGCAATAGCCGGCGCGATGACCGGGGCGGACCTCGCCAATGTCGAACGTCTGCCCGACACGACCGGCATGAAGAACGAGGTTGTGATCATGACCGGCCACATGACCGGATATGGTGCCGACGTCGAACAGTCGATCCGCCTTGCCGGCGGTCGGGTGGTGCCCGTTGGGAATGTTACCGATGCGCGCGGTTATCAGCTCGCCGCAAAGATCAACGAGCGTACCGCCGCCGCACTCTACGTCGTCTCGCACCACACAGTGCAATACGGTCAGCTGCCGCTCGACGAATTCTCGCGCATTTGCCACGAGCGCGGCGTTCCGGTGATCGCAGATCTTGCGTCAGAATACGACCTTAAGGGGTTTCTGGCCGACGGCGCGGATATCGCGATCTACAGTGCCCACAAGTTCCTTGGCGGCATGACTGCTGGGATTGTTGCAGGACGGAAGGATCTCGTCCGTGCAACCTTTTTGCAGAATAATGGCATCGGCCGCGGGATGAAGGTCGGCAAGGAGAGCATCGTCGCAACCATCGCAGCACTTGAGGCGTGGAGCAGAAGGGACCACGTTGGCATTCGCCAGATCGAACGCAGGTATCTTGACCGGTGGGTCGACCGCTTCTCTGCATTGCCCGGCGTGACTGCGCAGATCATTCCAGATCCGACCGGTAACCCGATTGATCGCCTGAAGTTGGCCATCGATCCGGAGGGTGCGAGGATCACGGCCTGGGATCTTGCCGATGCGCTCGCAGCAGGCGCGCCGCCAGTCATTGTGCGAGATCACGAGGTAGAATTGGGCTTCTTCGAGATGGACCCGTGCAACCTGCATCCGGGCGAGGATAGCGTGGTTTGTGAGCGTGTCGTTGCTGAGCTTGAAGCAGCGCGCGGCAGAAACGAGAAGTCCTCGCGCACGGCTGCTGAGCGCAAA
>Ga0164292_10002036_pt1 | contig 16475 bp, 11 predicted proteins | sample GEODES117metaG_FD_111486 | JGI IMG/M metagenome (GOLD analysis project Ga0164292, IMG submission 111486) | Eutrophic lake water microbial communities from Lake Mendota, Wisconsin, USA - GEODES117 metaG | ecosystem: Environmental > Aquatic > Freshwater > Lake | place: USA: Lake Mendota...
CCGATGGCGCTGGGCGAGGCGCTGTTCATCGAGGAATTTGCCGATACCTCGCTGGCGATGGCGGGCGGGCTGGGCATCTTCCGCCCGATCTTTTTCGCGGTGAGCAAGGGCGAAGCGCCCGATCTGGACAAGGCACGCAATGCCTGGGCCAACCAGCTGCCGCCGGTGTTCGATGTGCTCGAAGCGCGGCTTGGCGGGCGTGAATTCTATGCCGGCGGCGCGCTCTCCATTGCCGATATCACCGTGGCCTGCGTGCTGATGCAGGTGTCGCTGGTGGCCGAGACGCCGCTCGGCCAATGGCCCGGCCTTGCCGCGCATTTTGCAGCGATGCAGGCGCATGAATTGATCGCGGTTCCCTATGCGGCGGCGGATAAGGTGATCCGCAAGGCCTTGCCGACCCGCTTCGACCTGACCTAAGCCTCCTGCACGCACGAGCAAAGGACAAGGCAGCGCGCATGGCCAGCGAATGGTGCATCGGGATTATCGGCGGATCGGGCCTCTATGCCATGGACGGCATCGAGGAGGAGCAATGGATCGCGATCGATACGCCGTGGGGTGATCCCTCGGATGAAGTCCTGTGCGGCCGCATCGGCGAGGTGAAGGTGCGCTTTCTGCCGCGCCACGGCCGCGGGCATCCGGTATCGCCGACCGAGCTCAATTCGCGCGCCAATATCGACGCGCTGAAGCGCGCCGGCTGCACCGACATTCTGGCGATTTCGGCCGTGGGCAGCTTGCGCGAGGAGCTGGAACCGGGGCGCTTTGCTGTGGTCGAACAATTCATCGATCGCACCGTCCACCGTCCGTCCACCTTCTTCACCAGCGGGTTCGTCACCCATGTCTCGATGGCCGATCCGGTCTGCCCGCGCCTGTCGGAGATGGCCGCCAAGGCGGTCGCCAAGTCCAAGGGCAAGGTCGCGGTCGGCGCGACCTATCTGGCGATGGAAGGCCCGCAGTTTTCCACCCGCGCCGAAAGCCGGATGTACCGCCAATGGGGCGCCGACGTGATCGGCATGACCGCGATGCCCGAAGCCAAACTGGCGCGCGAGGCGGAGCTGCCCTATGCGCTCGTCGGCATGGTCACCGACTATGATTGCTGGCGTGACGGCGAGGCAGTCGATGTGGCGCAGGTGGTCCAGCAGATGCAGGCCAATGGCGCGCTCGCGCGGGCGATGGTGGCCAACTTCATCGCCGCCCTGCCCAAGACCCGCGACCCCTCCCCGATCGACACCGCGCTCGACGATGCGGTGATCACCTCGGCTGATGAACATGATCCGGCGGTGATGGCGAAGCTCGACGCGGTCGCCGGGCGCCTGTTCGGCTAGGCCGCAGACCGGCAGGAGCGAGCCATGGCACGGCGCACTGTCTTGAGCGATCTTCGAGACTATCTGGGCGATAGCGATAGCCGGCGCGGATGGGCGCTGTGCGCGCAGGACGGGATCATCAGCACCGCGGGGATCCTGCTCGGCTTTGTCGGCGCCGGCGCGGATGAAGAGACGCTGCTGGTCGCCGGCCAGGCCGCGATTGTCGCCGGGATGCTGACGGCAGGCGGTGCCAAGTGGAGCGAGACGGCAACCCGCCGGGCGGTAGAGCTGAAGGCGATCGCGGACGAGCGCGCCAGCCAGCGGACCGATGGAGCGAGCGAGGCTGCGGCCGAACGCGCCGAACTGATTGCCTATTACATGAAGAAGGGGCTGGCGCCCGCGCTGGCAGCGGAAGTGGCCGACGAATTGCTGGTCCGGTCGCCGCTCAAGGCCGCCCTCGAAGCGGAGCACGGCATCGTCCGGCTCACGTCGGTCGGAGAAGTGCTGATAACGGGCGCCGGCGCCGCGCTCGCCTATGGCTTCGGCGCGGCGGTGCCACTTCTGATTGCCTGGTATGTACCCTTGCGGATCGAGCTGATGCTGGTGCTCTTCTCGGTGGTGGTGTCGCTTGTGATGGTGTCGGTGGCGGGCGCGCGAGCGGGCGGCATGGACATGTGGCGCACCATCCTGAGAACCTTGGTCGTGGCTGCGGTAACGATCGGCATGAGTTACACGGTCGGCACGATCGGCGAGGATATCTAGGGCCATCAGCAAGCGGCGCCGACCGCGCGAACCCGCGCCGATCGACACCGTGCTCGACGAGGCCGTGATCACCGCGCCCATGAAGCCATTTCCGGATCGCGGGGATGGGTGATAGTCATTTCTGAGAGAAACGAGTCGGCAGACGCGGATTACGCAAAACGCGGCTTGAAGGAAGGAATGCGATGCGGATCACCAGACTGAAGTGTGCGGTGGCTGTTGCGGCGATGGCGGCGGCGCCGATTGCAGCGAAGAAAGCCGAGACGCTGCGCGATCTGGTCGGTGTTTCGGGCGCAAACGCCGAGACCCAGCTCGCCCAGCGCGGCTTCGAATACATCAGCGGCAACAAATACGATAACACCAGCGCCAGCTATTGGTGGGACAATAGCGGCAAGGATTGTGTGCTCGTCGAAGTCCGGCAGGGCCGGGTCGCGGCGATCAACAATGCCAAGGCCGAGGACTGCGGCAAGAAGTCCAGCAGCAATGATGCTGCGATTGCCGCGGCGGTGATCGGGGCTGTCGCGATCGGGGCGCTCCTGATGTCGGGCAAGGACAAGGACAAGCACCAGCAGCAATACCAGCAGGACTGGCAGCAGGTGCAGGTCCAGAACACCCAGTCGGGCAGTCTGCGGATCTTCCGCGACCCCGGCAAGAATTCGCAAGTGCGCGGCGAAGTGCGCGAAGGCGAGTTTCTGCGCAACTACGGCTGTGACAATTACAATGGCGAAAGCTGGTGCGAGGTCACCACGCTGAACGGCCGTACCAGAGGCTGGGCGCGCGACCGCTATCTGCGCGTGAGCTATAACCAGAACTACCCCGATTATGGATCGGGCGGCGGCTATCCCGGTGGCGGCTGGGGCGGCTCGGGCAATAACAACTATGGCTATCTCACCGGCGCGCGGCCCGAGCGCGCCGAGGATACCTTGCGCAAGGACGGGTTCAGGGTCGTCGACAGCTCCAACTCGGGCCGGACCTATTACTCGATCTGGTATCGCGGAGGCTCGCGCCAATGCTTGCAGATGGCGGTGGCGGATAACCGGGTTTCGAGCGTGGTCGACATCCGGTCCCATCCGCGCTGCCGGTAAGGTGAGCAGGCCGGGCGCGAAAACAGGCATCGCTGCGCAGAATGTGCTATCTTGCTCCCACGTTGGGGAGGGAGAATCACTATGCGTCTGTCTGTGCCCGGTCTGATCCTGCTTGGCTCGATGGGAGCCGCCGCAGCGCTCCTGTCAGCCACGGCCCTGTCGCAATCCACCGCGCCCGGACCGGTGCGCTATGCGATGGACGCGGCCACCATGAGCGGGATGGGCGCGATAATGGGCGGGAGCGGCGGCGGACTCGGCGCGATGATGGGGATGATGAGCGGCGGCCCGCCGAAGGCGGTGCGCATGCTCGAACTGCATCACGGCGCCGGCACCACCGCGCCCAAGCCCGAAGCGCTCCATGCGATGCCCAAGGGCGCCGGGCTCGGTGCTTCGGTCAAGCTGCTGCCACTGACCCGCGGCGAGGCCAGCGGCGAGGCCGGTTTCGAGCGGCCGAGCGGCCGTCTGCTGCTGTTCTGGGGCTGCGGCGAGCGCGCACCCAAGGGCCAGCCGGTGGTGATCGACTTCGCCAAACTCGCCGCGGGCCAGATCCCGCCGGGCCTGTTCATGGACGGGGTCGATCTGCCCGAGGACTGGAAGGTGAGCCTCGCCAACAGCCGCACCTACACCACCTGGCCCAATGATAGTGACAGCAAGTCGGTGCCGGCCAACGCCTCGCTGCTGGGCGCGCACAAGATCACCGCCAACTATTCCAAGGAAATCGCCTTCACGCTGGCTGAGGACTTCATGCCCGCGCTGCAGGCCAGCACCAGCGATACCGCCGCGGGCGGCAGCAAGCTCGCATGGACAGGCCTCGACAAGGCGACCGGCTATTACGCCTGGGCCATGGGCGCGAAAGACGCCGGCCGCGGCGGCACGCCGGTCGAGATGGTGTGGTGGGCCTCGTCCAAGAACCAGGCCTTTGGCGGGCCGCTGTGGGACTGGATCTCGCCCACCGGGGTGCGCAAGCTGATCAACGCAGGCACGGTGATGCCGCCCGAACAGCGCGACTGCATCGTGCCGGCCGAGGTCATCAAGGCGAGCGGCGAGGGGCTGATGGTGAGCCTCCAGGCCTATGGCCCGCAAGCCGATTTCGCCTATCCGCCGCGCCCGGCCGACACCAAGAAGCCATGGAACCCCGAATGGATCGCGCGGGTGCGCTTCCGCTCCTCGACCATGCTGATTCCGGGGATGGAAGGCATGGAGGGCATGAGCAGCAGCAATGCCCAATCGGGCGAGCAAGCCAAGCCGGCCAAACCCAAGTGCAAGGGCCTCAAAGGCCTCGCCGAACGCGCCGCGGGGCTGTGCGAATAGGCGCTGGGTCCTAGGCCCAGTCGCCTAGCAGCGGCGTGAACTCGTCGACCCGGATCGACTGCCAAACGCCGCCGGTAAGGTAGGGATCGCCTGCAAGGATGGCGCGCGCCGCTGCCTCGTCCGCCGCCTTCACGATCAGCAGCGAGCCTATGATGAGCCCGTCCGCGCGTTTCAGCGGGCCGACGATCACGAAATGATCGGCATTGGCGTGGATGAAATCGAGATGCGCCGGGCGATGAATTCCGCGCAGGCGTCCGCCGTCCTCCCCGTCGCGGCAGTGGAAGCAGAACATGCGCATGCGATTGATCCCCCCTGAGGCGCGCAGGCTAACCGGCCCCCGCGCGCCAATCAAGGCACAGCGCAGCGCGGTGTTGCAAACAGCGCGCTTGAAGCGCAGCCTCATGGCGTTCAGAGGGCCGGGCATTGCCCCGAATCGTTTCAGGTGAAACCAGATGGCTGACGAATCCGCCGCTCCCAGCATCGACCGCGCTGACCTGCGCCGTGCCTATCGGCAGGAGGAAGAAGCCTGCATCGCCGAGCGGCTCGAACAGGCAGCTCCGGCCGCGCGGGTCCATGCCCAGGCGGCGGCGCTCGCGGTCGATCTGATCGAAGGCGCGCGCGGCAAGAAGGCCAGCGGGATCGACGCGTTCCTCCAGCAATACGGGCTCGACACCGACGAAGGCATCGCGCTGATGTGCCTCGCCGAAGCGCTGCTGCGTGTGCCCGATGCCGCCACCGCCGACGCGCTGATCCGCGACAAGATCGGCACGATCGACTGGAGCGAGCATCTGGGCGAAAGCGCCTCGACCTTCGTCAACGCGGCGACCTTCTCGCTGATGCTGACCGGCGAAGTGCTCGATCCGCCCGATGCCCGCCAGCGCGGCATGGGTTCGGTGCTGAAGCGCGCGATGAACCGGCTCGGCGAGCCGGTGATCCGCACTGCGACCGGCCAGGCGATGAAGATCCTCGGCGGACAATTCGTGTTCGGCCGTGACATCGACGAGGCGCTGAAGCGCGCCGCTCCCGAACGCGCGCGCGGCATCACCCATAGCTTCGACATGCTCGGCGAGGCGGCGATGACCTTTGCCGATGCCGAGAAATATCGTCAGGCTTATGAGGCCGCGCTCACCCGTCTGGCGCGCGAGGCGGGTGCAGGCGTGGCCGGATCGCCGGGCATTTCGGTCAAGCTGTCCGCGCTCCACCCCAAATACAATTTCTTCAACGCCGCCGAAGCCAAGGCCGCGATGGTGCCGGTGATCAAGGCGCTGGCGTTGAAGGCGCGCGATGCCGGCATCCACTTCACCATCGACGCCGAAGAGGCCGAGCGGCTCGAACTCAGCTTGGACATCATCGAAGCGCTGGTGGCGGACGACGACCTGTTCCTCCGTCCCGATGGCAGCCGCTGGGAAGGCTTCGGCCTTGCGATCCAGGCCTACCAGAAGCGCGGGCTCGCGGTGTGCGACTGGGCGGGAAAGCTCGCCCGCAGGCACGGGCGCAAGCTTTTCGTGCGGTTGGTCAAGGGCGCCTACTGGGACAGCGAGGTGAAGCTCGCGCAGGTCGGCGGCTACAGCGATTATCCGGTGTTCACCCGCAAGGTCGCGACCGATGTCAGCTACCTCGCCTGCGCCGCGCGCCTGTTCGAGCATGCCGATGTGTTGCGCCCGGCCTTTGCCACCCACAACGCCTATACGATCGCCGCGATTAAGCAGCTCTCGACCAAATTTTTCACCTCAAGTAGCGAAGCGGTAGGTGAAAAATTTGAATTTCAAAGACTCCACGGAATGGGCGAGGAAGTCTATGACGCGCTCCACGCGCTTGAAGGCAACCGGCGCACTCCGGTCAGGATCTATGCGCCGGTGGGCGGGCACAAGGAGCTGCTCGCCTATCTGGTGCGCCGCCTGCTCGAGAACGGCGCGAACACCAGCTTTGTGAACCGCATGGGCGATGCCGGGATTCCGGCCATCGACCTCGTCGGCGATCCGGTGGCGGAACTCGCCGCGCTCGCGCCGCGCCGCAATCCGGCAATTCCGCTCCCGACCTCGCTCTTTGCAGACCGCCGGAACAGCGCGGGGATCGACCTGTCCGATCCGCTGGTGCGCGAGCCGCTGCTGGAGCGGCTCAAGCTGCTCGAAGGTGTCCATTGGCGCGCCGAGCCGACCTTCCCCGGTGCCGCGCCGGGCGAGACCGCGGCGGTCACATCGCCGCATGATCCCGCCGCGATTATCGGCACCCGCCGTGATGCCACACCTGCCGAGGTCGACGCCGCCTTCATCCGCGCCGCCGCGATCCAGCCGGGCTGGGACGGCTTGGGCGGCGAAGCGCGCGCGCTGCTGCTTGAGGAAGCCGCCGATCTGTTCGAGCGTCACGCCGACGAATTCCTCAGCCTGTGCCAGCGCGAAGCGGGCAAGACGCTGCTCGATTCAGTGCTCGAACTGCGCGAAGCGGTCGATTTCCTGCGCTATTATGCGCAAGGCGCGCGCACGCAATTCGGTTCGCCGACCATCCTCCCCGGGCCGACGGGCGAGGAGAACGCGCTGTCGCTCCACGGGCGCGGGGTGTTTGCCACGATCAGCCCGTGGAACTTCCCGCTGGCGATCTTCATCGGCATGGCATCGGCTGCGCTGGCGGCAGGCAATTCGGTGATCGCCAAGCCGGCCGAGCAGACCCCGCTGATCGCTGCGCTGGCGGTCAAGCTGTGCCACGAAGCGGGCATCCCGCCCGAGGCGTTCCAGTTGCTCCCCGGCGCGGGCCAAGTCGGCCAGCTGATCACCGCCGACCCGCGCCTCGCGGGCGTCGCCTTCACCGGATCGACCGAGACCGCGCGCGCGATCAACTGTGCGCTCGCGAACCGCGACGGGCCGATCGCCACGCTGATCGCCGAGACCGGCGGGCAGAACGCGATGATCGTCGATAGCTCGGCGCTGCCCGAACAGGTGGTGCGCGATGTGCTGGGCAGCGCCTTCCAGAGCGCGGGCCAGCGTTGCTCGGCTTTGCGGGTGCTCTACCTTCAGGAAGACATTGCGGGCACCGTGCTGGAGATGATCCACGGCGGGTTTGCCGCGCTCAAGGTCGGCGATCCGGCGGAGCTTGCCACCGATGTCGGCCCGGTGATCGACGCCGAGGCCAAGGGGCTGCTTGAGGCCCATATCGCCGAGAGCATCGCGCGCGGGTTTGCTGTCACACGCCTGCCCGGCACTCCGGCGACCGGCCACTTCGTCGCCCCCACGATCATCGAAATTGGCAGCATCGGCGACCTCGCGCGCGAGAACTTCGGCCCGGTGCTGCACATCGCGCTGTTCAGCGCGGGCGAGCTTGAGCAGGTGGTGGATGCTATTAATGCGACCGGCTACGGTCTCACCCTCGGGCTCCACAGCCGCATCGCGGAGACGCGGCGTCTGGTGCAATCGCGCGCGCGGGTCGGCAATTTCTACGTCAACCGCAACCAGATCGGCGCGGTGGTAGAGAGCCAGCCCTTCGGCGGCGAGGGCCTGTCGGGCACCGGGCCCAAAGCCGGCGGACCGCACTACCTCGCGCGCTTTGCGACCGAACGGGTGATGACAGTCGACACCACCGCTGCGGGCGGCAATGCGAGCCTGCTGGCGGCGGGCTAGGTGCGCAAAGGGGGATTAATCCGCCCTCGCCCTTGCCCCGGCGCGCGCCATCGGGAATCCCTTTCTTATGGCGATTCTCTCCGACAAATGGATCCGCGCCCAGGCGCAGCAGCATGGCATGATCGAGCCCTTCGTCGAGGCCCAGCGGCGCGACGGGGTGATCTCCTACGGCCTCTCGTCCTACGGCTATGACGCGCGGGTCGCGCCCGAATTCAAGATCTTCACCAATGTCGATAGCTCGGTGGTCGATCCCAAACAGTTCGATCCCAGGAGCTTCGTCGACCGCGAGACCGATGTCTGCATCATCCCGCCCAACAGCTTCGCGCTCGCCCGCACGGTCGAATATTTCCGCGTGCCGGAAGACGTGCTGGTGATCTGTCTCGGCAAGAGCACCTATGCGCGCTGCGGGATCATCGTGAACGTGACCCCGCTAGAGCCGGGCTGGGAAGGCCATGTGACGCTGGAATTCTCGAACACCACGCCGCTGCCTGCGAAGATCTACGCCAATGAAGGCGCGTGCCAGTTCCTGTTCCTCAAGGGCAACGAGCGCTGCGAGACCAGCTACAAGGACCGCGCGGGCAAATATATGGGCCAGCGCGGGGTCACGCTGCCGAAGCTCTAGACTCTGCAAGCTCTCTCGCGCATCACCCGGCGCGAAGGAGAGTGTCCATGACCACACCCCGCGAATTCGACATCATCATCTACGGCGCCACCGGCTACACCGGGCGGCTCGTCGCCGAATATCTCGCGCACCACTACGGTCCCCGCGCGGATGGCCCGAAATGGGCGATGGCGGGCCGCAGCCTCGCCAAGCTCGAGGAAGTGCGCGACGCCATCGGCGCGCCCGCCACCACGCCCCTCGTTGTCGCCAATGCCGATGAAAGCGCCGATCTCGAAGCCATGTGCAAGCGCACCCGCGTGGTGCTGACCACGGTTGGCCCGTACCAGCTTTACGGCGACAAGCTGGTTGCCGCCTGCGTTGCCACCGGCACCGACTATGCCGATCTGTGCGGCGAACCGGCGTGGATGGCCGAGAAGATCGCCGAGCATCAGGCCGCCGCCGGGGCCAGCGGCGCGCGCATCTGCTTCTCCTCCGGGTTCGATTCGATCCCCTTCGATTTGGGCGTGATGATGACCCAGAAGGCCTGCGTCGCAAAGTTCGGCAAGCCTGCACCGCGCATCCGCGGCCGCGTGCGCGCGATGCAGGGCACCTTCTCGGGTGGCACCGCGGCGAGCCTTGGCGCGACCATGAAAGCGGCGGCGAAGGACATCTCGATCATCAACGTGCTGCGCAATCCCTTCGCGCTCACCCCCGGCTTCGAAGGGCCGGACCAGCCCTCGGGCATGATCCCCGGCCATGAGGACGATCTGGGCAAGTGGTCCGCGCCTTTCGTGATGGCGCCGATCAACACCAAGAACGTCCACCGCACCAACTTCCTGCTCGGCCATCCCTATGGCACCGACTTCAAGTATGACGAGATGATGCTGACCAGCCCCGGCGAGGCGGGCAAGGCGGCGGCCAATGCGGCGCTCGAATTCATGAAGAACCCGTTCGGCGCCAAGCCGCCCAAGCCCGGCGAAGGCCCGACCAAGGAGGAGCGCGAGAACGGCTTCTACGATGTCGTGTTTGTCGCCGACATGGCCGACGGGGGCCGCCTGCAATTCGGTGTGAAGGGCCGGTATGATCCGGGCTATGGCTCGACCTGCCGGATGCTCAGCGAGACCGGCATCGCGCTGCTCGCCTGCACCAAGCCCGGCGGGATCGGCACCCCGGGCAGCTTCCTGGGCGAGGATCTGGTCAAGCGGCTCGAGGAGCACGCCGAACTGAGCTTCGCGATCGAGGATTGATCGGCGGGGATATGAAAAAGGGCAGCCGGTCGCGCGGCTGCCCTTCCTCTTCCAAACTGTTGCGCGGCTCAGAAGCTGAGGCGCACGCTCGCCCGGAAATTGCGGCCCAGTAGCGGCACGAAGTCCTTGGTGAAGCTGGCGTGGCGGCGGCCGTTCACATCGAAGATGTTGTCCGCCGCAAGCTGCACGGTGACGTTCTGATTGCCCGCAAGCGGCCGCCACGCGACCAGCGCGTTGACCAGCGTGAAGCTGTCGGTCGGCGTTTCGAAGGTGGTCACCGCGTCCTGCTTGTCGAACCACTGCACCTCGCCGCGCAGGTCGAACGCGCCGGTCTGCGCTTCCAAGGCGCCGAGCAGGCTCAGCGGCGGGATGCGCGGCACGGCGGTGCCGTCAGCCAGTTCGGCTTCGATATAGGAGGCGCGCAGATCGGTCAGCAGGCGGAAGCCATCGGCGTCTATCACCGGGTAGGACAGCTCCGCCTCGATCCCGAAGAAGTCGGCATCCTGCTGGAGATACTGGAACACCGGCAGATCATCCGCCTCTGCGCCGGTTTCTTCGAGGAAGATGTAGTCGCTGAACCACTGCTTGAACACGGCGAGGCTGAACGTGCCTGCGCCGATGCTGCCGCGGGCATAGGCTTCAAGGCCCCAGGCGCTTTCGGTTTCGAGGTTCGGATCGCCGATCTCGAAGGCCTGCGTTGCGATATGCGGGCCGTCGGAAAACAGCTCCTCGGCGCTCGGCGCACGTTCCACGCGCGAGCCGTTGATGCCCATGCGGATACCTTCGAGCCCTTCATAGACGAAGCCGAGCGCACCAGAGAGCGTATCGTAATCATTCTCGATCCCGAGCGTCTGGGCCTTCACCTTGGTGAATTCGGCGCGCGCGGCGGCTTCGATCTGGAACGGGCCGGTGCCGAATTCCTGGAGCGTGAAGATCGCCACCTGATCAGTGAGGTTGGGCGCGACATAGGCTTCCGCACCCACAGCGAAGAAGTCGCGGTGGGTGTATTGCAGGCCGGTCGACCCGCGCAGCGCGCCATCGGCGTTCTGCACCAGTTCGGCGCGCGCTTCGACGCTGATCGAATCGAAGGTGGTGCCGATCTCCTCGCCTTCGAATTCGGTGTGGGTGTAGTCCGAATAGCCGACTCGCAGCTTCAGCCGCTCGAACGCGCCTTCGCCAAGGTAAATGTCGCCCTTGAAGTCGGCGCGCCATTGTTCGAGCCCGATGGTGACGAGCTCCTCGCCCTCTTCCTCGCCTGCGGCTTCGGCTTCGCCTTCCTCGCCATGGTGGTGGCCCGCGCCCGGACGGGTGGGCACGCCGTAGTTGGTATCATAATAGCCGAGCGACACGCCGAAGGTGCTTTCTCCGAGGATCAGGCCGAGGCCGGCGTTGATCGTCCAGCTTTCGGCCGCGCTATTGGGAACGGTGCCGCGCTGGTCTGCGGCTTCGCGCAGCTCGGCGGCTTCCTCCAGCTCGCCCTCGTCCTCTTCCTCGGCGGCATCGGCCAGCAAACCGGCGCGCAACGCATCGGCGACCTGAAAACCACCGATTTCAATATCGTCGGACTGGCGCCACGAGCCGTCGACATGGAGCACGAGGATCTCGCCAATTCCGACATCGAGCGAGGCCGCGCCGGTGCGCATGTTGCTCGCGGTGTCGAGACCGCCGAAGGCATCGAGGTGGAACTTCTCGTCCGGCATGCGCACCGGGATGCGCTTGTCGATCACATTGACCGCCCCGCCGATCGCCTGGCTGCCATAGAGCAGCACCGCAGGGCCGCGCAGCACTTCGATCCGCTCGACCGTGATCGGCTCGATCGTGGTGGCGTGGTCGACCGAGGTGTTCGAAACGTCCGCCGTGCCCACGCCATCAATCAACACGCGCACGCGCTCGCCCTGCTGACCGCGCAGCACGGGGCGCGAAGAGCCGGGGGCAAAGCTGGTGGCCGAAACGCCGGGCAGCTTGGCGAGCAGGTCGCCGATCTGGCCGTTCACGCCGTCGCGCTGGATCTCGCGCGCCTCGAGGACGCTGGTGCCGGCCAACACGTCGAGCTCCTTGAGGCCCGAGGCGCTGACGATGATATTGCCTTCATCATCGGCCTGACGGTTATGGAGGTCATCCTCGGCCGCAGCGTCCGCCAACGGCTCTGACCGCTGTGCGCCTTCGGCGGTCTGTGCCAGTGCCGGCTGGGCGAGGCCGGCGAGACCCAGCGCTGTAGCGAGCGCAAGGCGAGAAGTGGCAAGGCGAGACTTGCGGCTGTTCATGTTCTATCTCGGAGTCTGTATGTGATAACGTATCATGCAATTAGCGCGATGCCCCGCGATTGCAAGCGGAAAGGCTCAGCGCAGCTGGGGCGGCCGGTCAGCGTCCATCAGGCCCGGCAAACGTCATCGAAGCCAGACACAAGGAGGAGCGATCCTCAGTTCAGACATTTGTGTGCGAGGCAGTTACTGGTCCAAACTCAGGTCGAACAAGCGTGATGCAAGCAATTCCGACTTTCGCCGTTCAAGATCAGCAGCTCTCCAGTGAGAAGCAGCGCCGGCTCGAATAGCCTGAAATCGATCCAGCTCCGCTTTGTAGTAGGCGAGCCAAGACTCTTGAGCGGCCCCGAGCGTAGCTGCCGCATTTCTGTCGTCATCATTTGCGACTTGGCGATCTTGTTGCTCTGCCCACGACAGAAGGATCTGAAAACGTTGCATTACAAGGCTTTCCCATGCCTGAGCTTCACGGCAATAGCATTCCATAGCCGCTATTGCGCGCTGCGTTTCTGAGGTCTCCTTTTCGCATTTGTGGGCAAGGTAACCGACACACTGTCGACTATCCGCTCCATCGGCCTGCACGCACATTCGCAGTATGGAAATGTCCTCGATCTGCTGAATATCGGGCGAAGCTCGGTCCATCTCCTGCGCGCGCAAGATCGGGGCGATCGGGTGCCAAATGACGAAAATGATGGTGAGGATAAAGCGGTTGATCACCAAGTAAGCTCCTGTCGAACGGCACTTACCGTAGGTGGTTCGCAATGTCAGGTTAGATTGATGCTGCCGAGACCTGCCATTCGCCTTCCCACCCATTCCCGGCCATAGGCCGGGCCGCCGCGCGATCCCGAAAGCGGCAAGACGGCTTGACCCCGGTCGCGAAAAATTCCGGCCTTTCAGCAACTGACCCCAATGCGTCCAGTGATCAAGGCGTATCCAAGACCAAACCCTTGAGCCAGTTGATCACATGGGCTTGAAGGAGGATACGCCGGTCCGACCAGGAATGATCGGTCTGCGCATGGTGCGCTTCTACGGTGGCGCCGGCAGCCGCCGCACCACTTACCAGCTCATCAGAATAGGTGTTAAAGCCGTCATCGGAACTCAGCACCATTAGCCTCTGGCCGCGCAGGCCCGGCAGCATGCGCGAGAAGGTCCATTCCGGCCCGCGTGCGATGAGCTCATCGGTCGCAAGATCGGGCGTGCTGCCTGCCAGCGCCCGAGTATTGGGTATCGCAAAGCGCAACGCAGCACTGCGGTCTTTCGCTGCAGCAATGCCGGTTGCTCCCATATCTGGCGCCGAAATCGCTGCCGCCCCCAGCAGCCTTTGATCGACCGAGGCAAGGCGGACAGCCAGCCATCCGCCAAGACTATGGCCAACCACCGCAATCTGCTCTGGATTAACCCTCAGTCCTCCAGCGATGTCGGGACGGCGCAAATATGCCAACGCCGCCTCGGTATCCTCGATGGTGTGAGCAAAGGTCCAAAGTCCCGGGCTACCCCATGCCCCGCGGTAGTTAAAAGTGATCGCGTTCCACCCCGCGCGCTGGGCAGATCGGGCGATGTCGAGATTGCGCTCGTTGCCGGGCCAGCCATGAAACACCAGCACTGTCGGGTGCGGGCCTGCACCGGCAGCGCGAAACAGGACTGCATTGACCTCGACCCCGCCTGTCGGGATCGAGAAGGCAATCGTCGCCGCGGGATTGGTTTTGTCGGGGACGGGATCGCTGGTTACCGCCTCGGGGATGGCTACCTCGGCAGCCGTTTGATTGGCGGTCGCCGGAACTGCGAGACCGAGGGCCGCCATTACGGCAGCAGCATGGATGAACTTCATTCTTCCCCCCTGGTCGGTGCCGATAGGACACCGCCGCAGCCTCGCCGATCCCATGCGCCATACGTGCCTTGCACGATCTGGCGTCGCATAAGCCGGGCAGGGCCGCCTGACCGCCCTGCCCGGCCCGCGCCAAGTCAGTTGTTGAATGTCAGCCCCCGCAGCAGATAGCGGCCCTGGTTCTCGCGGATCTTGTTGTAGAGTTCGATCTGGGTCTTGTTGCCCGCGTCGATGTTCGCCTTGCCATAGGCTTCGAGGAACTTCAGGTAGCGTTCCTTGTTCGGGCCGAGGCTGGCAGTGTCGGGGAAAAACACGATCAGCACCATGTTGAACGTGCCATCACCATAGGGGACGGTATAGATGCCATAGTCCTTGATGTAGCCGAGCTTCTTCTGCGCCTCGTTCGCGGCCACCCATGTGCGGCGCAGGCCTCCGAGATAGGTGTCCATCTGGCCCTGATCGACCTTGATCAGGGTCATTTCGATCACTTCTTCGGCCGGCGTGTAGTCCTTGTACACTTCCGCCTGCGACATGGCGGGAACCGCAGCGGTAAGCGCTGCGGCTGCAAGCCCCAGCCTGATGCTATTCATAGGCTTCATCATCAATTCCCTCCTGTTTGTGCCCGCACAATTGCAAGCCGCGCTCCCTTTTCCGGTGACGAACTGAGCCCAAGAACGGCTCACCCCAAACCCGCAATCAACCGCGAATTTTTCGCTTTGCGCCCTGTTCGCTGTCTGACTGAACTCGTGAAGGTGCGTGCCCAACAGGTATTAGTTGCGGGCAGAACGGGTCAATCCGGGTGCCCGTCAATAAAGCGTCAGATCGCCGTTAATTCGTCGTCCCGTGCTGCCGCGCGCGGTGGTCAGAGGCCTTTTACGGGGGCGAGGCCGGCCTTGGCGCGCTGCCGATCGAGCCGCTCTCGGCAGCGCTGCTGGAGTGCTGTGAAACGCGGATTGCCATCGAGGCTGCGGAACAGCGGGTCAGCGCCGATCCATATGGGCCCGTGGCATACCGCGCTCCACTGCGCCGACATGACAGCTTCCAGCCGGTCGATTGCGGCGGCCTTGTCACCCTTCATCGCGGCCAGTGCCGCCACCGTCAGGCCCGAACGCGATTTGGCCAGGCCCAGTTGCTCAAGCCGCGCGATGTCGGCTTCGATCTTCTTTGTCACGGCATCTGCCCAGGCAGCTTCCCCCGCTGCCGAAAAGGCGAGCGCGGCATAAAGGTTCGGATGCCGGCCGAGCGCCAGCGTCTGCGGCATGCCGCGCAATTGGCTTTGGGGGGTGCGGTAATGCGCAATGTGCCATGTGCGCAGCCGTTCTGACTGGCTTTTGGTCAGCAGCGCATAGCCGAGAATCACCGCATCCTCGGGCGCGTCCCATACGGCTGGCCCTTGCTTGGCCGCTGTCGCGATCAGGCTCGCGGTATCGCCCCGAGACAACGCGACCAGCAGCCGATCCGTGTTCAGCTCGAAAAGCTCGGGCGGGATTTCCTGTGTGGCAAACAGCGCCAGCGAGGAATCGATCCACGTCAGGGCAGCATAGGTCAGATCCGGGTGCATTTGCACCAGCTGCGCTGCAACGGGTGCGGCTTCACCAGCTCGCTCGGTATCCAGCAGCATGTTGGCAAGAACCAGTTCGCGTTCTCGGGCAGGCGGCCTCAGCGCGGCGAACCGGGCCTGCGCCGCGATCAGCTGGTCGGGCGCGTTCATTTGCGAGAGCGACATGCCCAGATCGATATAGGCAAGATGCCACAGGGGATCGATCCGGACGGCCTCCTCCAGCTCGGCTGCCGCCTCGCGGGGCCGCCCGCCCGCCTTCAGCAGCCACGCCAGCCTGCGGCGGTATTCGGCATTCCCGGGCCGCAGCCGGACGGCTTGCCGGGCCGCTGCCATGGCCTCGGCCGGCGCCGCCACTTCGAGCGCGAGCGAGCGCGCTTCCTGCGCGGTCGGCAGATCAGGATCGAGAGCAATCGCCTGTTCGGCCGCTGCCAGCGCTTCGGCCTGAAGGGGGGCTTCGGGCATGTCGGTGTAGTTCTGCATCAGGGATGCAGCGATTGATCGGACCGCATGCGCTTCGGCCCATTGCGGCGCGCGCCGGACGGCCTCACGGGCAAGCTCGCGAGCCTCGATCAACTGATCGCCTTCGCGGCTGAGGATATGCCGGCGCGCCAGCACGATCCTGGTATAGGCACCCGGTTCCAGCCGAACCTGAGAGGCGGATGGTGCAGGCCGACCTTGTGCTCCATCGGTCAACGTGCGGAGCACAAGATCAACCAGTTCATGCTCTGCAGACGCAACGTCGTTTGCATTTAGCCGGACGGTGCGGCTCCACTGGGTCGCCCCGGTGCGCGCATCCTTGAGATCGACCGCGATTTCGACGCGCGAACGATCGGGGCTGTATCGCAGTGTGCCGGTCAGCACCCGTGTGACGCCCAGCCTTGCGTCCGCGTCCTTGAGCCTGGCGGGCGTGGTGCTC
>Ga0164292_10002037_pt1 | contig 16472 bp, 29 predicted proteins | sample GEODES117metaG_FD_111486 | JGI IMG/M metagenome (GOLD analysis project Ga0164292, IMG submission 111486) | Eutrophic lake water microbial communities from Lake Mendota, Wisconsin, USA - GEODES117 metaG | ecosystem: Environmental > Aquatic > Freshwater > Lake | place: USA: Lake Mendota...
AATAAAAAAAATGAGGACTAAATCCTCACTTCTTCTTTTTTCTTATTGTTCTTGTAATTTTCTACAATTTCTTTTTCAGATTCCTCACCAACATTGGTATGAAGTTGGTTTAAATTTTTAACGTAGAAGACAAAATTGTGGGTTAATAAACCATCGTCAGAATAATCACACTTTAAACTCATTTTTTCAAATTCAACATTCATGTCGTAACCGTTAATTACGTGACCAACTGGATCTAAAAATTCTAATTTAATTTTTCTTAACTGAATAACATCATCAGGTACTATTGTGTAATCAACCGTATTTAATAAGGAAAAATTTAATTTTGTATAAGTTTTTCCCTTCTCAACAAAGGTCTCTAAGTTTGTGGAACGAACCAACCACACTGGTACTTTACCTGCTTTTAATAACCATCTATTGGTTCTTAAAGGTTCTTGTAGTTTGAATTCTGAAATTTTTTCTGCCATATAACATTCTTTTTTTAATAAATATTTAGGTTGTAATTTTTATTGTTTAAACTTAAACTATGGATAATATTATAAAGTTCATTACTAGAGAAGTAAAGGCGAACACAATTTTTGTGATTAAACAAATTGATAAAAAAGTGGCTTATGACTTTGTTAAGACATACCATTATTTGGGTGACGCTAAATTCTTTGCTAAGTTTTCTTTTGGTCTGTACTATAAGGAAACAAACGAGTTAATGGGTGTAACTACTTTTAGTAATCCACAAGGTAATGTTGCCTTAAAAGGCTGGTTCGGATTACCCAATACCGACCAAACAGTATTAGAACTTAGTAGACTGTGTGTATTACCTGATTTAAACGGTACTAATGCAACTTCTTATCTATTGGGTAACAGTATAAGGTTATTGAAGAAAGAAGGTGTTAGGGCAGTTATAACCTTAGCGGACGATAGTCGTCACAACGGTAGTATCTATCAAGTTTGTAATTTCAGGTATTACGGTTTAACTGATAAAAAATCTGACTTCTTTCATTTGAATGAAAAAAATGAATGGAAGGTCAATCCAAGAGGTCCGACCAAAGATAAAGTAGGTGTTTGGATTAACAGAACACAAAAACACAGATACTCTTATATCATAGATGAAAACTTAAAATGTTTATACGAACAACAATCTTATCCTAAAAAAACCGACACCAAAGAATACGATTGTTGTGGTGGAACTAAAATTGTAAAAGATAAACGTTTTAATATTGATTATCCTTGCCCTAAGTGTACAGTTTCATTAGAAGTTGAGTAATATTTATATAATATGGTCATTGAAAGAAACATAAGGAAACATAATTTTTTAAGGGGTGGTCCTGAATGGATTATTATATACGGAACCAAAGGTGAGGGTTTTATTAACCCTGGATATGTTTGGGTACCTTATATAAGTGTTGACCCTGTGACAGATTTCCAACCTAGACAGGGTATTTTATCAAGATACGGAATTAATACCATAAATAACAGATACTATAGTACAATTACGTTATGATTAGTAAATCAGTACCTGGATTTTGTTTTGTCGACCCAACAAATAAAGAAACTATTAACATTAGATTTACTTCAGTTAATGTTGTTGGTGAAACTCGTAGAATTAGAGCTGTATGGACTCCTGAAATGGCACAAGACATAACTGCTTTTCATAATATAGATGCTGAGGCTGAATTAACTGCTTTACTGACTGAAAATATAAGAAACGAAATCGACCAACAAATACTCCGAGATTTACATGACAATCAAAGGTTTTACAACAACAATAGACAAGAAGAAATTTTTAACAGATGGAACCAAATCGGTGGTAATATTTTAAATCAAGGTTATAGAGCCCCACAAGATAATAATCAACCTGATTTTGGGAATATCATGTTGCCTATAGCTAGAAGAGTTGCTGCACAAACAATGGGTTTAGATTTAGTTACAGTACAACCATTGGAACCACCAACAGGGGGTCTTTTAGAGTTTTTAGATTACAATCAATACTTTACCGACAGTAATTATATTTCATTACCTAACGAAGAAGGTTGGTATACAAAAGGCATATTTGAATCTATATTGATTAAAATTGATATGTTACCATTTAAATTTATACCTAAACGTAAATCTCGTAGAAGAAGAGACCAAAACGGTTAGTTAGAATTTAACATATAATTAACTTGACATATATACACCCAAGATAATTATATGTATGAGTTTATCTAAAAAATTAACAATTGTTATACCCTGTAAAAATGAAGGTTTAACAATTAAAAAAACCTTAGAATTATTAAATCACCAAAGTGACATAGAAAATGTTAGTGTTATCGTCGCTGATATATCGGATGATAAGTTTACTAAAAAAATATTAGAAGAGGATAAATATTTTTTTAAACTTAAAGTTGTAAAAGGTGGTTTACCTTCTGTGGCCAGAAACAATGGTTTTAAATTCTGTAAAACACCTTATGTTTTATTTTTAGATGCCGACATATTTTTGTTAGACAACGAACTACTAATAAATTCTATAAAACATATAGAATCTAAAAATAAAGATTTAATTTCTTGTAAATTTAACACATCAAATGGTAGGTATAATTCCATATATAATTTATTTCATAAATTTCAAAAACTCACAAAGTGGGTCTCGCCATTTTGTTTAGGTGGTTTTATGTTAATCAAATCAGAAAAATTTAAAGAAATAGGTGGGTTTGATGAAAAGTTGACTATTGCTGAAGACTACCAATTAACACGTAAAATAAATTCAAGTAATTTTGATGTATTAGATAGTGTTGTCTTCACTACACCACGAAGATTTGATAATAAAGGTTTGTTCTATATGCTTAAAATTTTTATTGGGTCTTATATTAATAGAAATAATACTGATTATTTTAAACACGACAAAAACTATTGGTCATGAAATGGAAAACAATAATAATGAGTGATTTACATTTAGGTGCAAGACAATCACAGACAGAAAAAATATTAAAGTTTTTAAAAGAAAATAAATCAGAAAAAATAATATTAAATGGTGATATTGTTGATGGTTGGGCCTTAAAAAACAAAGGTAAGTGGAATGATGATTGTACAAAAATATTTAGAAAGTTTATGAAAAGGTCTGAAAAAGGTTGTGAGGTTATCTATATTAGAGGTAATCACGATGATTTTCTAAAACCTTTTATACCTTTTACAATGAACAACATTCAAATAGTTAGAAAGTATGTACACACCGGTATTGATGGTAGAACATATTACTGTTTTCATGGTGATGTTTTAGATTTTGTTATAATGGAGGTTAGATGGTTAGCTGTTTTGGGTGGTTGGTCCTACGATTTTGTTATAAGATTAAATACAATATATAATAAAATAAGAAAAACTTTTAATTTACCTTACCACTCCTTAGCAAACACAATTAAACAAAGTGTTAAAAGTGCCATTAATTTTGTTTCAGATTTTGAAAAAAATGCTAAAGATTTAACAAAACAAAAAGGTTATGATGTTGCTGTGTGTGGACATATACACCAACCAAAACTGGAGGCTGATTATATGAACTCTGGTGATTTTTGTGAAAATTCTACCTGTTTGGTTGAGGATTTTGAAGGTAATTGGAAAATTATTTTTGTTTAAATTTTTGTTACCGCCTCAGGATAAGGTTCACCAATAACTGTTTCGTTTTTACCTTCATAAGGTACTTGATTCAATACATATCTCATAGCATTTAAACCTGAAATACGTTTATCATTAGAATCAACAACAATCCAAGGTGCTTGAGAAGTTGAAGTTAATTTTAAAACTCTATTTTTATATTTGGTATATTGGTCCCACATCTCTTGAGCTTTAGCATCATTAGGACTATACTTCCAATAAGCTAAAGGAGAAGTTTGTCTCATCTTAAATCTTCTAGCTTGAGTTTCTTTAGTTACGGATAACCAAAATTTAATTAAAAAATTACCACTAGAAACTAATTCTTTTTCAAAACTATTAACTTGAGCCATAAAAGATTCATATTCTTCATAAGAAGAGTAACCCATAACAGGTTCTACAATACCACGATTATACCAACTTCTATCAAAGAAAATAATCTTTCCTGGTTCAATATCACTTCTATAACGACCAAACCAATCTTTTCTTTCTTCAGCTGTTGGGATTCCTTTTGTAACAACTTTGTAGAATCTTGGGTCTAAATGTTCAGTAAATTTTTTAATAGTTGAACCTTTACCTGCGGTGTCACGACCTTCAAAAACAATAATAACAGAACTACCTTGTTTTTTTAACCATTCTTGCATTTTAAGTAACTCAACTTGTAACGCATTTTTTTCTTTAATATATTGTTTTCTTGGTATTTCTGATTTTTCTTCCTCTTCAGGTTCGTAGTATTCTTCGGCTGGTAAATTCTTTTCGTAACTAGACCTTTTTTCTAAAGATTTAACGACTTTTTCAAGATACTTAATAACATTTTTAGTTCTTTCACCTTTACTTAAAAGAATATTACTAAAATTTCTTTTTAATAAATCAAAATTTAAATTATCACTTTTTTCAGACGTTAAGATTAATTCAAGTAAATTAATTATTTTTTGATATTCACTGTTAGTTAATATCATTTTACCTTGTGGGCTAGAAGCTAAATACTTTTTACCTTTTTTTGAAGTTACAAGACTATCTTCAGTAGGTATAACACTTTGTTTTTTTAATTCATCAAAAATATCATCAATATGTTGAACCTTTTGTTCAAGGGCCTCATTATTTTTTTTAAAAGATTTTTTAACCATATCTTTAAAAAAACCTTCACTGATAAGTTCTTTTTTAATTATTTGTTTTAAATATGACATTATTCTTCTGTAAAATCTTTTAATTTAGTGTCTTTAACAAATTTATTGTAAGCCTTTTTATATGATTCTTGTGATTCATCATTAATGTTATTACCATATTGCCAATTCCAATATAAATTATCGTTGGTTTTAAAACCGTAAAAATCGTGAACTTTTTTCTGTACTTCAGTTACATTTTCACCATTCCAATTTTGACCAACACAAATAAAACCTGACTCAATATTTTTAACAATATTGTCTTCACCTAAAGTTGCATGTCTGTTTTCAATCCAAGTCAAACGTTCAATTAAATTTTGATAATACATATTTGCTTGACCCCATCTAACCGAACTAAAAAATACAACAGCATCAGATTCAAATAATTCTTTTGAAATCTTCCACAACTCATCCGATTTATTATTGATACTTGCCCAACATCTATGAAACCCTGAAGGATTTTTATCTTTATTCTTTAACAAAGCCTTTTTAAGTCCACAACTATTACCATCTTTTCTAGAAACATTACCTTCACAGGCAAATATTTTTAATTCAGGAACATCTATTAAAACAGCCTTATCACCTAACTCTTCTTCCAAATAACTACCAATAATTGTTGATTTAGGTATATCAATATTTTCCTCATCCCAATTAAATCTATTAGAACAGGTTAGTAAAAGAACCTTATTTTTTTTCTTAAGTGTTTTTAGTGTATTTTTTAAGGCTTTATAAGCCTCAGATTGAACCATCTCCTCGGATAAAATTTCTTTACGAAACTTTAAAACCTCTTCTTTAATTTTTAATCTAATATCAGACATATTTTATAAATATTTTGATTTTATATAAGTTTCTTATTATCTTTAATAAAAATAAACAATATGAGTCCAGAGAAACAAATAGAAACATTTGAAAGAAAAGTAACTAACCTAATGACCCAAATTAAAAAGGGTGAAATAACAATGGCAGAATCAAAAATTGGTAAATATTTTAACCAACTTAAACCTTTGGATTTAGCGTCCTATGAGAACTTATTAAAAGAGTATAAAAAAATTATTGAAGAAGTAAAATCACGTGAAGCCATACAAGAGGATAAAGAGTCATAATTTAACAGATTCTTATTACGGTTACAAAACCTTTAAGGATTTAAAGTTTTACCCACACAGAAACGGTTTGGGTGGAATACAGGCAATCATGGAATTTGATAATGGTCATCGTATATCGGTTGTTGGCGGTGGTTACGGTCTTTATGGTGATGGTGTAACAACTTTTGAAATTTGGAGAAGTTGTGATGGGGATGTTAAAGGTCATTTAACTAAAGAAGAAGTTAGTGAAGAAATGGTTGAACTTCAAAAACTTGATAGAAGTGTACCAAGAAATAACTATGGTTTTTAAAATTATAAAATGAAAGTTTCAAAGATTGCGGAAAACATTATAGGTTCCGAAATAATAAAATTAGCGGGTGAGGTAAATGAAAAAATAAAACAAGGTGAAAAAATATATAACCTTACGATTGGTGACTTCAACCCCGAAGAGTTTCCAATACCAACTGAACTTAAACAGTACATAATAGATGAGTATTCCACAAATCAAACAAACTATCCTACCGCTGACGGTATGATTGAATTAAGAACAGCGGTTAGTAATTTATTAAAACAACGTGGACAACTTGATTATAAACCTGATGAAATTTTGATTGCAGGAGGTGCAAGACCTATAATTTATGGTATATTTAAGGCTTTGGTTGATCCAAAAGACACGGTAATATTTGCTGTACCGTCTTGGAACAATAATCACTACACATATTTAAATGGAGCTAAATCGGTAGTTATCGAGGTTTCTCCTGAAGAAAATTTTATGCCAAGTGCAAAAGACATTAAACCTTATATTTCTGATGCCTCATTCATAGCACTTTGTTCACCACAAAATCCTACAGGTACGGTGTTTAAAAAAGAAAAATTAGAAGAAATTTGTGATTTAATATTGGAAGAAAACAAAAAACGTTTACCAACACAAAAACCTGTTTATTTAATGTACGACCAAATTTATTGGGCACTTACTTTTGGTAATACTAAACACTATAATCCTGTAAGTTTAAGACCAGAAATGAAAGAATATACTGTTTTTGTTGACGGTATATCAAAATCACTTTCAGCTACGGGTGTTCGTGTTGGTTGGAGTATGGGACCTAAATTCATTATAGATAAAATGAAGGCTATTTTAACACATGTAGGTGCTTGGGCACCCAAGGCTGAACAATTGGCGACGGCAAAATATTTATCTGACTTAAACATATACGATAAATTTATAGAGTCACAAAAAACAAAAATAAGTTTACGACTTGACGGTTTTTATAAGGGTTTTCAAGATTTAAAAACAGAAGGTTTTAAAGTTGATGTTATAACCCCACAGGCAGCGATTTATCTAACTGTACAGTTTAACTTGATTGGTCAAAAAACAAATGAAGGTAAAATACTTCAAACAACATCTGACATTACAAAATATTTATTAGATGAGGCTAAATTAGCGATTGTACCTTTTTCGGCTTTTGGCTCTTCCGCCGACTCAAGTTGGTATCGTCTGTCTGTTGGTACTTGTAAAATAGGTGAAATCGAAATTATAATTAAAAATATAAAAAACGCATTGAGTAAACTAAACTAATGGAAGAAAAAGAATTTAAATTTGAACAAGGGGTAGATTATTACCTTGAAAAAGGTCAAATAATCTTAACCGAATCTTATTTGGCTCGAAGGGGTAGGTGTTGTGGTAGTGGATGTCGACATTGTGCATTTAATCCCCACCATGTTAAGGGTTCAACAGAACTTAAAAAACATTTAAAAGATTAGGTATATTTATGATTATATGAGAGATATAATCAAAAGTGTTATTAAAGAAGAATTAAATGAAGGTGTCAAAGACGTTGTCATTGGTTTAGCTTCTTTATTGACTTTAGGTCTTTCAAAAGCTCAAGCACAAGAATTAAAAAACAATCAACTAAAATTAAAATTAGCTGATACACTAATTCTTTACAATAAAAACCCAAAAGGTCATGACTCTTTAAAAAAGATGCTTTTACCTAAAATAGGTAAAAATACCGATATTTTTATTCAAAAATATTTAGGTATTAAACCAGACGGATCAGTAATTGTTAAACCAACATTCATAAAAGGGTTAGATATAGATTATAACCCAAGGTCTAAAGGTTTTGGTATTCACTATACAATCAAGTTTTAAAATGAGACCCTTTTTTATGGCTTGACAAATTTGTTAACCATAACGATATTTATATAAAAACAATTACTTATGGGAATTTTTGATAATGACGATGATTTTTTTGATAATGACGACTTTATGGGTCGTTGGGAAAAGTTTAACAATCGTATGTTAAACGACGAAGAATTTAAAAAAGAAATGGAAAGAGCACAAAAAGACTTTCAAGAATTAATAAAAATGTTATTTAATAAAAAAGATTTTGGTTCACCATTAGATTTTAGAATTATACCACTTAATAGTAGTTACAAAATACCTGATTATAAAATACCTGAAGATGAATTAGACATTGAAAAAGGTAAAGATGAAAGTGGTGAGTGGGAAACTAAAAGCTGGACATCACCAGACGGCTCAATTTCTTACAGTTCTTTTAGTAGGTCATCTAATTCTGATGATGATATTATATCACCTGATGAGATTGCTGAAAGATGGGAAAAAACACTTGGTAGAAAAAGAAAAAGTGGTGTTGAAGAAATTAAAAACTTAAAATTAGCTAAACTTAAAATAGCTTTAGATAGAGCTGTTGAACAAGAATTTTATGAGAAAGCCTCTGAAATTAAAAAAATGATGGATGAGATTAAATCCGAGAAAAAAGAAAATAATTAATACCAAAAACCCACCCAAAAAGTGGGTTTTTTATTTACATACTAATTATAAGCAGGTATATTTTAGTTATGATTAAAAAGAATCTGGTAAGACATTCAATGGGTGTGTTGGTTAAAGAAGAATTTTTCTTTAGACCTATAACTCTAAATTACGAAGAAAGAATTATATACCGTTGGATTTTGAAAGTACATGGATTACCAATTAACAACATTTTGGATATTTCTAGGTCAGCACCTGGTGATATTTTATTTTTTGTTAGAGTAGAATCAAGACCTAATATTAATGTTGAAAGACAAGTAATTAATGGAAATTATCTACCTGTTAGACAAACTTGGAATCCCATAGAACTTAAAATAAAAGATACAATTTCTGATGTAAATGTTGTTGAATTTTTACGTGGATGGATGGAATCGGATAGAAAGTTCGATGTTACATTAGAAAAATTAGACCCAGTTGGTGTGACAAAAGAAAAATGGCAACTTTATGGTTCTTTTATTCAGGAAATGAGCTGCCCATCCAGGTTTACCCATAATGAAATAGTTTACGATAGAACTATTGGTGATATTACAATAAGATTAAATTACGATTACGCAAACTTACTCAATTACCTTTGATTAGAATAGAAAATAAAATAAAAAACAATTTAAAAATATGAAAAAAATCTCTAGTCCCGTTTTCTTTACTTCCATGGTTATTTGGATGTTAACTTCAGCTTACCTATCCATACATTACATAATTAATATTTTTGTTGATACAGACCCGTATATAGCTAAAAATATTTCAACTTTAAGTCTTGTTTCTATGATAGTATTTGCTATTATCAATAGGGCTATACTTTTTGAACCTAAAAAAAGTGGTTTAGAAAAAGAAAGTTCTCCGGCAGGTTTTAACCCTAAAACTTTGAAAAAAGAAATACTTAAAAAACCAAAATGTGCTGCTTGTGGTAAAAAATAATGGGAATGTTTGATAACATAATAGTAGATGCTAATATTCTTCCTGATTTAACTCAAGAAGAAAAGTCATTATTGAATGAAACTAAAGGTTGGCAAACCAAAGATTTTGAAAATATATTAACCGATATTCATATCGTTGAAGACCAAGAATTAAAGTATAAACATTCTTTTGTTGATAGAAGATTTCCTTATAAGTTACAAATTAAAGAATCTGATTGGGAAGAGTTACCATTGGACCAAAGATTACATTCGGATGTTAGCCCTATAATAGCCTTAGCTGGTTCTATTAGAGAAACCAACATTAGAATTGTTGATTTAAATTACACAGGTACTTTTATATTTTACACCGGTGTAGATAAAAATATTGGTGTCGGTGCTAAAGAAACCATTTGGTATGAGTTTGTTGGTTGGACAGAAAACGGAAAAATAAAATCAATTAAAAAGGCTGATTGGGAAGAATTTATTTAACGAACAATATTTGTATTGTTAAGTTGAAGTTGGCAATCAGCTATAAAACTCGAGTTTCTTTTTCTTAACAAAAATTTAACACAAAGCGTTGACAGTCAATAAAAACTTTTATATATTTGTGTGTATTTATAAATGAAGTTGTGGTTCTGAAAACGGGTTTCAAGAACTACCCCAAATAAAAGACAGGTATAGTACGGGGTCTGTCTACAACGAAAACCCAATCAATTTAAAACTTCCACAACTTTTAAGAAATTTTCATTAAGATGTTTTAATTGCAACTTTTTAGATTCATGTCTTAATTCCAAAGACAGTTGATTTTCTTTATCTAATACAACAATTCCATTTGAAAAAACCTCCAAAGGAACATTTAACTCGTGACCAGGTTTGATTTCCTTGCCATTTTTATCTTTTAACCCCATAAGAAACTTATTTTATTGTTATTTTATTTGATGCATTACATCTTGAATTCTAGCGTCATATTTTACCATTAATTCACGATTTAAATCATCTATCAAAAACTGAATGTCTCTATTGTTAAAAACAGTTATATCTAATCTATAAGAGTTGTGTATGTTATTACCACCAGTGATTGAATTGATTTTAATACTTTTTCTTGTTAAAATATCCTCTAATATAGGTATTAAATTTTGACTGGCATCAGGAACATCAAAAGTTATTATAACATTTATTTCGGGTTTCATATAAGAAGGTCTAAAACCAATGTCTTCTTTAACAACTTTATATTCTTCTTGACCTTGTGTGGTAGCTGGTATATAACCTATATGAGAAAAAGGTGTGTAATCTAAATTTTTTGACTCATAAAAAAGTCCTTCAATCATACTTAAAATTCTTTTTTCACCAATTTCTCTTTTTAAACTTGAGTCTAAAACTATTGTTTTGTTTAAGACTAATCTTCTATTTGGTTTCATTTTATATCTTTCGTAGATACTTTCTCTTAAAATTTTAATTTTTTCTTCCTTACTAATTTTTTTATCTATAACCAATACAAGGTCGATATATATTACAGCATTAACTTCAGGAGATTCAACTAATCTTCTATAAATTGCCTGTACACTTGGGGTAGCGTTTGGTTCAGATTGAATAAAACTTAATTTGTCAAGTAAGTTTCTATATATTTTCATACCCATATCATAACCTAAAATAGATTTTGGTAAACCTTTAGGAAAATGTGTTCTATTTCTTGGTGGGTCTACATAAACGTATATAAAATCTTCTCTTATGTAATTTTTATTATCTTCGTAAAGTTGTGTAATTTTATCTTTTGGTACGATTAAGTTTAAAAAATCTCCTTCTAAAAGTTCTTCATAATATTTCGACAATCTTTCTATTTTAGTTTTAATTTTTTTAGGGAGAACAACAAAGAAAAAATCATCACGAGGTGTAAGTTCAAGGTCAGACCAATTTAAAGTTTTAAGTTCATTTTCAATTTGGGAGTATAAAGTGTTAACTCTACTTGAGATAAGTTTTAACCTTCTTTTTTCGGTACTTAACTTTTCTTGTTTTTTTGTGGTTTTAACTAAATATTGACTTGGAAGGGCAGATTTTACTTTACCCAATTTGAGTCCCATCATCCTCTCAAGAATTTCATTTTCTTCTTTTAAGATATTTAAAATTAATTTTCTCATATGATATAAATATTTGAAGCTGTTCTGAAATAAAATAATTTCTTATTATTATAAATATCAAAAATTAGTGTTATGCCGGAAATAAGTGAAGTAAAAATAATGTCAGAATACTTCAATGAAATAGTTGAAAACAAAACTTTTATTAATATTAGAAAATCTGATGTCAGCAAAGTTAAGACAGATTTAAAAACTAATTCTTGGTCTCTTGGATTTACATTAATATCGGAAACTAGGGGTAAAGAATTTATGATTAAGTTTTGTAGAAAACCTGAATGTTTTAAACATTTTAATAATGAAGTTATGGTATGTAACATGGGTATGTCAGGTCATTGGCAAATGGTCCCATCAGATAGATTACCAAAACACGCTCACCTTATTTTTGACACTAACGATGGTGAGTCTTTGTGTCTTGTTGATATGAGAAGGTTTGCGAGATGGCAGTGGTCAGATGGATGGTCAATCAAAAGGGGTCCAGACCCTATTAGAGAATTTGATAATTTTGTTAAAAATGTTAGAGACAACATAGATAAAAAGTTGTTTCAAAAACCAATCTATGAAGTTTTAATGGACCAACAATACTTTAACGGTATCGGTAATTATTTAAGAGCTGAAATTCTTTACCGTATTGATGAGAACCCTTTTTTACCCGCTAAGGAGTATATAAGTAAACAACCAATTATCTTTGAATTATGTAAATCTATTCCTTTGGAAACTTATGCTATAGGTGGTGGACAATTAAAAGAATGGACAAACCCATTTAATATGGATAAGTTAACATTTGGTCAGTGGTTAAAGTGTTACGGTAAAAAAGATATGGCCAATTTAGTAGATAAAAATAATAGAAAATTTTGGTACGATAAAAAATATAATTTATCTTTGTCTTATGAGTAATATAAAAGAAAAATATTTTGATGAGATTAATTTCAGTATGGAAAAAACAAGACTCCAAAAAGCTCTTGATAACGTTGAACCTAATGACATTAGCCCTGTTTATTTAATAAAAAAGGCTGTTGGTAAATTTTACCTATCAGAAGAAGAAATAACTGAAATCGTAAAAGAATATTATAAATTTTGAGTAAGTTCAGTAAACATAGAGAAAAACCAATCATGAAACCAAAAGAAGGTATTCTTATGGTCTCTAACGGTGGTGCGGTATTTAAAGGTTTGTTTATTAGCCACCACCGATTTATTAAATTGGGTCCAATCTTTGAAGAAGAAGGTGAAAGAGTGGTAACTTTAACAATAGAACATGAAAATGAAGATGTTGAGGTTTACCCACCTTGGCCTGTTAGGGATGTTATTGAACAAGTTAGAAACGGTACTTGGAAAATAATTAAAGAAGGTCCAATAGAACCCGAAAAAATTCTAAAACAATTTAATTTTATTTAGACTATTTCTTGACAGTCTAAAAATAGTTTCCTACATTTATATTAGGCTGAGTGGTGGAAGATATACACGGACTATTGACGGATAGGCTGGTCTCAAATTATAAGGTATAAATAGGTACCCTTTGTATTTATACTCGAAGAGAGGTTTTGGAGGGTGAGAGTCCCTCCCTCAATCTTTAGCTGAAACCCCTAAGAAAATAATTCTTAGGGGTTTTATTTTTGATATATTTGTCGTATATTTGCTTAATAAAGAATGTCTCATGAAAGAATATCATTTATTAAACAAATCGGGTGATGTCATAAATAAGATTAAAACCAAAAGTCTTGAATTAGCGATAGAAATGTTCGCAAAAATAAAAGATTTAAAACCAAAAAATTTGTTAGAAATTTATAAAGTAAAAGAAAAATGAAAAAACCTTTGTTGTTTTTAGGTGACATCCACGGTAACTTTAACCATATCAAGTGGTACATCAAAACATATAAAATAAAAGATTGTACTATCTATCAGGTAGGTGATTTCGGTATTGGATTTACCAATGAGTATAACGATATGAATACTTTGGGTGAATTAAATAAATTCTTAAAAGAGTATAACATCCAAATGTATGCCATCCGTGGTAACCACGATAACCCTAAGTTTTTTGACGGTCATTTGGCTAACCATTTTGATAATCTACATTTATTAGCTGATTATACTGTTATTGACATTGAAGGTACTAAAATCCTTGGTGTTGGTGGTGCTGTAAGTGTTGACCGTAGACCTCGTATGAGAGAACAACTTGAATATGCAAGAGTTAATCGTGAGGTTGAACTTCATTGGCATGACGAAGTTTTTGTCTTAGATGAAGAAAAACTTAGAACCTTTGAAAATATTGATATTATTGTAACACATACCGCACCTGATTTTTGTGAACCCAACAACAAAATGGGTTTTGGTTATTTGGTGGGACAATTTGCGAAAGACGACCCTAAATTATATGAAGATTTAAGAGAAGAAAGAGACCTATTAACTAAGATGTGTAATATCTTAAAAGAAAAAAATAAACCTGATTATTGGTATTATGGTCACTTTCACAGAGATTGGGTGGGTAAATTCGATGAAACCAATTATCGATTGTTAGATATTAATGAGGTTTGTGAATATCGTAACTGGAAAGATTATGAAAAAGATTTAAAAGAAAAAGGAACTGAATAGTCCCTTTTTTTATTTATTTGGATAAACAGTACTTCTTACTTTAACGCCCTTTGGAAGTTCAACACTTGTTGGAGGGTTAATTTTTGTATATTTAGTGGAAGGAAATCTATTGTTAAGTTTAATAAGTTCTTGAGTATATTCTTCACCATACTCATTAATTCTATTAACAACCTCATCAATCATTTCGGATCTACCACCATATAAAATGCCACCTCTAGGTCTATTATCTTCTTTTAAAATCTTTTTAACAAGATTTTCTATATCATTTTCATTAAGTCTAATTACTTTTTTCATTTTAATATTTATTAATAAATATTTGGTGGTAGAATAAAATTTAGTATCTTTGTATATATGAAAAAATTTATAATATTAACATTAGTAGTTTTAACAGCTTTCACTTCTTGTAAAAAAGTTGAATATCACAAAGTTATGTTTGAGGTTACTTTTTTAAATACCCCTGGTATGGGTTCTTCTAATATTATAGATATTTACGCTTTACCTAATTATTCAGACAAAAAACCATCTATTGATAAGGCTAAAATACCACAAATTTGGCGTTATGAATATCTTAACCTTAAGAGAGGTGATAAAATCTTTTTCTCAGTGAGAGCACAGTTATCTTATCATTTTGAGATGAGAGTTTTTATCGATGGAGTTCAAAAGTCTTATAGTAGAGTTATTGTTAGTTCACACACTTATTATGACGACCATGTTGAAGAATCTTACGGACTTAATGAATCTACTGATGATATGGGTTTAATAGAATTTACCTATTAAAACAAAAGGGACCTAATGGTCCCTTTTTTGATGATTAATCTTGTATTTATTTGTAAATCTTATTATATTTAACACATGAACTTTGCAGCAGTAGTCGCACACGACAAAAACAGATTAATAGGTGGGGATAACAAGTTGTTATGGCATCTACCCGAAGATTTAAAAAACTTTAAAAAGTTAACTTTAAATTCAACAGTAATAATGGGTCGAAAAACATTTGAGTCGATTGGTAAACCATTACCTAAAAGATTAAATGTTGTCTTAACTAAAGATAAAGATTTTAGACCTGAACACTGTTTAATTTATGACAGGGTAGAAGATGTTATTAAAGATTTTGCTGAAGACCCACAAGTTTTTATTATAGGTGGTGGTGAGATTTATAAACAATTCTTCCCTTTTATCCAAAGAATTTACGTATCTTTGGTGGACGGAGAATATCAAGGAGACACTTACTTTCCTGAATATGGACCTGAACAAGGTTGGAAGTGTTTCTACGATGAACAAAAAGAAGGTTTTAAATTACAAACTTGGATTAAAAAATGAAAAATAAAATTTACTTAGATGATATTAGAACACCAATCGACAAAGATTGGTTGGTCGTTAGAAACTTTCACGAATTTGTTAATTTGGTAAATAAAGTTGGGTTGGAGAGCATTGAATTAATTTCATTTGACCACGACTTAGGTGACTCCGCGATGCGAGAGTGGCATAAAAACGTATACCACAACTATACATTAAATTACGATAACATAACTGAAAAAACAGGTATGGATTGTACTAAGTGGTTGGTTGAACAATGGTTGGATGGTAAGCCTGTGGTTGATGTTGTTATACATTCAGCTAACGCAATTGGTAGTGCTAACATGATGGGTTATATAAATAATTACAGACATATTCATCATTTACCACAAAATTGTGTAAGAGTACAAATAGAACATACAGTTTGATTTTGCCATATATATTTATATTCATATCTTTGTATTATGAAAAAGATGAAGTCTATAAAAATATCAGCAGAAACTTTAAGACAGATTGAAAAAACTGCTCATAGAAAAGCTTTGATTGAAGCCGGTCTTTACAATCTTCCTAATCATAAAGTTCACAAAGGTGTGAAAGATTATACCCGTAAACCAAAGCATAAAAAAAATATTTTTGAAGATTGATTTTTAGGTGCTGATTAACTATTTAATTAACATAGTCGGTTGTTATAATCACTCCTTGTTAGTTTAAACGATTTTAGCATCAAGGTTTTCACCGACTACCACATTTTAAAAAGGGGCTTTTCGAAAGATTTGTCCCTTTTTATTTTTTAATACGATAATAAATTTATAAATTTGTAATATGAAAACAAAATATCAAAAACAAAACATTTTTTTCATTAGTGACTTACA
>Ga0164292_10002038_pt1 | contig 16469 bp, 14 predicted proteins | sample GEODES117metaG_FD_111486 | JGI IMG/M metagenome (GOLD analysis project Ga0164292, IMG submission 111486) | Eutrophic lake water microbial communities from Lake Mendota, Wisconsin, USA - GEODES117 metaG | ecosystem: Environmental > Aquatic > Freshwater > Lake | place: USA: Lake Mendota...
ATTAATGATAAAAGATGTTTCATCTGCTTATAAAGCCGCCCAATTTTTAGTTGACTCTGCTAAAGCAGAAGCGATTGCTGATGCAGAGAAAAAAGATGAAGATGAAATTTCAAAGCTAAAAGAAGCTTGGGGATCAACCGGCAGCAAAATGGTAACGGGTGGTTCTAAAGTGATTAAAGAGTTAGAGAAGGAACAAAAATCAAGATCAGCAAGAATGGTTAGAGATTATTTGGATCGAGCCTTATTGGATTTAGCCACTTTATATCGAGACATTATGTTGGTTCAATCAAACTCCACTGACTCATTGATTAATCAGGATCTAGTCGAACAAATTAATCAACTAGCTGCAACAAGCAGCCAGGTAAAGACATTGGATAAAATCGAGGCAATCTTGAAAACCAGGCGAAATTTGGCTCAAAACGCAGCACCTTTGTTACTTATCGAAGCATTGATGTGTGAGTTACGTTAACAAGGTGGTAATTAGCACCCTGAAAGATAAGGCAAAATACTCCCATGCGTCTTGACCATGTTTCCTATGCAGCTTCCCATGATCAGATCTCTGATGTCGTTAATCGAATAGGTTCCCAAATTGGAACCGCATTTATTGATGGTGGAATTCATCCAAAATTTGGAACAAGAAATTTCACAGCCCCTCTACTAAACGGGCAGTACATTGAAGTTGTTTGCTCACTCGATCACCCAGCAACTGAGCTAACGCCATTTGGTAGAGCGGTAAAAAAGAAATCCGAAGAAGGTGGCGGGTGGATGTCATGGGTATTAGCAACTGACGACATTTCAAAGGTTGAAGAAAATTTCAACCGAAGCGCTATAGATGGCGAAAGAAAAAAACCCAATGGAGCTATTTTAAAATGGAAGCAAATAGGAGTGCTAGAAGTTTTAGAAGACTTCAGTCAACCTTTTTTTGTTGAATGGATTAGCGCAGAACACCCTTCTAAGGATGGAAATGCATTTGCCAAAATTTCAGAAATTGTATTAGGAGCAGATAAAGCAAAGATACATAAATCGGTTTATGATCAGATAATAGCGATGCCACAAGATTCAGTAATAAGTTTTGGTAAAATCGGTGACACCGAACCCGGAATCAGACAAATAGTTTTTGAATATAAAGGGCGTTATATTCCAATAGATTAGATAAAGACACTCTTCTTTTATTAAACATGTTTATCTCTTAACCATTAACTAATTAAATAGAGTAGAAGGTTTGTAGCTAAACTCTAGTATAGAATTTGCTTTATGCATCAAATCGAAAGCTTATTAGTAACTGGAAGTAATGGTTTTGTGGGCAAAAGTTTTTTAGAATTTCTAGCACACGCGCCCCTAGCTCTAAGACCAAAAAAATTGATATTAATCAATCGCAGTAGATCAAACGCGATTGAACTTCTAGAATCCCAAGGTATTTCAGTTATATCATTTCAGGCTGACTTATCTAGAAAGTGGACTTTTGTCCATGAAGCTACTCATGTACTTAATTTAGCTGCTGATGGAGGAATTAATTCTTACTCACATCAATCTGCTAAAGAGTTTATCGAAATATGTAAGAATTTAACAAATTGGGTTAAAAATTTTAAGCCTGCAGTTGTGGTTCATGCAAGTTCCGGCGCCTGTTTTTACAAAGACAAATCTACTACTTTGTTTAAAAATAAGATGAATTTAATTCAATCAAGATTAAAGGGAGAAAATCTGCTTTTGACCGCAGGGTCCTCAAGTGACACTAAAATTGTGGTGGCAAGACTCTTCACATTTCTAGGAAAAAATATGCTAGATAAAAAACAATACGCAGCACCAATATTTATAACAGATGCTGTTTTATCAGGCCATATTAATGTAACAGGTAATTCGAATACGATTCGAAGTTATCTTCACGAACAAGTTATGTCTGAATGGATTTATGAGTGTCTTACTCATAATGAATTGGACGGAATTTTGAGCATTGGAAGTTCACAGCCTGTAACAATTCGTGAATTAGCAGATTTTATTGGATTTCAGGCTAATGCCAAGGTGCATTATTCGAACTTGGATCTAGAAAAAACTGTTTATTTACCAGCACGGAATGAACATTTCAATAGGATTGCTTTGCCCGAAGGGCCAAATTGGCAAGAAATAGTTTTGGAATGTATTAGAATCTGTAAAAAAGGGAGCCAAAACTTTGACTAAAAGTAGTTTCGTAAACGGTGCTGACCATTTAGTTAAAACTCTTAAAGACCATAAAGTTCAAGTCATTTTTGCAATTACTGGTGCAGGCAATTTAGCCATAATTGATTCCATATTACGCGATGGGGAAATTACTTTAGTTTATTCTCACCATGAGCAGGCTGCCGTTATGGAAGCACAAGGATACTCAAGAATCTCTGGAAAAATTGGAGTAGCACTTGTTACAACGGGTGGTGGAACTTCTAACGCAATTACAGGAATATTGAGTGCCCATCTGGATTCAGTTCCAGTTTTGGTGATTTCTGGAAATGAAAGTTCTTTCCATTGCGAAAATTCCTATCAATTAAGAGCATATGGAGTGCAAGGTTTTGATTCAGTTTCGGTAATTAAACCTATAGCAAAAGATTCATACAGGATTACTAATTCAAGCGAAGTTATCGAAGTAACGCAACGCATGATAAGCCTGGCACTGACTCCTAGAATGGGGCCAACTCATATCGATTTCCCAATGGACTTACAGCGCAAAAGGGTTGTCGAAAAGGTTTTGCCACCGAGCAATAACTCAACAAGAGTTAAACCCACTAAAAGCAGAGAACTTTCTAGATTTCTGATTGCATGTTTGGAAAATTTGGCGAAAAGTTATCAACCGATGCTCTATATCGGGAATGGTTGCAGAGATCAAAAAACAAGAAAATTACTTGAGACTGTAATTGAGAATTTGCAGATCCCCTTCTTGCTTTCTTGGTCAGCCATAGACTTATTTCCAGAAAGTCACCGACTTAACATGGGAAGAGTTGGAATATATGGGGATCGTGCGGCCAATATAGCGCTCCAAAAAGCCGATTCATTGATCTGCTTAGGCACGCGATTAGCCATCCCTCAAATCGGGTATGAACTTGCAGATTTTGCCCGAAATGCGACCAAATGGGTTGTCGAAATCGACCCAACCGAGTGCGATAAATTCTCAGGAAGCTTGTGGAATGTTTTGAACGGAGATGTTTCAGAATTTCTCGCTGATTTTAACTCAAAATTAGAAACCCAAGATTTAAGAGTATCTCCAAACTGGGTTAGTGACCTGGAAGGCATTTGGAGCAAAATTCCACGCAAAGATCAAATAGGAGATCCTGTTTCAAACCCAGAAGTATTTGTTCACTCATCTGAGATAATTCAATATTTAAATAAACAACTTAAGGAAGATGCAATAATTGCAACAGATGTTGGAGCGGGTTTGCTTACAGGGCATTATATGTTTGAATCTAAAGGCTCTCAAAGATTTTTCACCTCTCAAGGACTAGGTGAAATGGGATTTGGCCTCCCAGGAGCAATCGGTGCATATTTTGCAGAGCCAACCAAACAAATTATTTGTCTAAATACTGATGGTGGAATCATGTTTAACCTTCAAGAGTTACAGTTGGTAAGCGAGCATCGCATACCACTTAAGTTGTTTGTATTCAATAATGATGGATATACAATGATTAAAACTTCACAAGAAAATTTATTTGAGTCAAGAGTCAGTGGGTCAACGTCAAATTCTGGAATAAGTTTCCCGCTATTTATTAATATTGCCGAAACTTTTGGCTTTGATTATTACAAAGTATTAAACAGTAATTCACTTAACAAGCAATTTAATGATTTGTTAGATTCACAAAAACCAGTGTTGTTCGAGATAATTATGGACCCCGAACAAAAGTACCTACCTAGATTGTCAACAACTAAATTAGAGGATGGGAGCTTAGTTTCCCCCCCGCTCGAAGATTTATCACCAATGATTTCAGCTGAATTACTTAGAAGTTTATTAGGTCAAGACTTGCGCCCTGAGTCAATAAAGGCCCGTGAGTAGAAGTGAGCAAGCAAAGAACTAAAGTTGCGATAATAGGGACAGGAAACATCGGCTCAGATCTATGTGCAAGGCTAATACAATCTAGAGAATTTGAAGTAGTTGCCTTTGTAGGACGAAGGCCTGACAGTCCTGGGTTGGTAAGATTTCAAGACAATGTAACTTATTCGATTTCAAAAGGTATTAATGGACTTTTAGAAATTATTGATGAGTTTGAAGGTTTTTTTGACGCAACCTCAGCATTTGAACACTTAAAACACTGGGAGATTTTAAAACAACATAAAAAATGGGCAATTGATTTAACCCCATCAAAAATTGGTACTCCAATGGTTCCTTCATTGATCGGGCAATCTGATAAATTTGTAATTAACGGTACTGAATGTATGAATTACTCAATGATTACCTGCGGAGGCCAATCGTCTGCTCCATTAGTACACGCTATTTACAAACACTCTGTGAACATAAGTGATATAGAAGTTTCCTCCAGTATAGCGTCTAAGTCCGCCGGACCAGCAACCAGATTAAACATAGACGAGTACATAGAGTCAACTGAAAATCTAGTGAAACTTATAACCAACTGCAATAGTGTCAAATCCATATTAGTCTTGAATCCTGCGGAGCCTCCAATTATGATGCGAACTACCGTAAGTTAAAGTTGCAGATTGTGATTTAAGTGCAATTAAGCAGGAGTTAAAATCAATTGTTGATAGAGTTAAGATATATGTGCCAGGTTATGAAGTAGTTGTTGAGCCTTATTCTCCTTCAAAAAATGTAATTTCTGCAACAGTTAAAGTTTCGGGTGCTGGCTATTTTTTACCTACCTATGCAGGTAATTTAGATATAATAAATGCTGCCGCAATTGAAACAGCGAGACTATACATTTTAGCAAAAAAAGAATTCAGTCAATTGGAAAAAAAATAATGATTCAACTTTATGATGTGACATTAAGAGATGGAAATCATGCACTCCGGCATTCTTTAAAGTGCAATTTTGTTTCTGAGTACTGCAAATTAGCAGAAGAATCAGATGTATGGGCAGTGGAAGTTGGCCACGGTAATGGACTCGGAGCATCATCATACTTAGTTGGAAAATCAGCAGAAAGTGACCAAGATTTGCTACTCACTGCAAGAAACAATTTGTCAAGAGTCAAACTTGCAGTACATGCAATTCCCGGATTTGCAACAATTAAAAGGGATTTAATGCCAGCTCTTTCAATTGGTGTCGACGTATTTCGAATCGCTACTCATTCAACAGAAGCATCAACTTCACAAAAGCATATTGAATTTCTTAGAAATAAAGGTGCTATTGTTCATGGAGTTTTAATGATGAGCCACATGAACAATATAATTGGTTTAGTTGAGCAAGCAAAACTAATGCACTCGTATGGAGCTTCAGCAGTAATTTTAATGGACTCAGCTGGATATTTTGTGCCTAATGAAGTGCAAGAAAGAATAGATGCAATTAAGAATTCTCTTGAAATTGAGGTAGGTTTCCATGCTCATAACAACTTAGGCGTAGCTGTTTCTAACGCTTCCAAAGCAATTGAGTCAGGCGCATCAATCATTGATGGTGCATCTATGGGGCTGGGAGCAGGAGCGGGGAACGCACAGCTTGAAAATATTGTCTCAACTGGAATAAGGAATAAACTCGTCGCATCAGAGATTTCTAATTATCTTAAAATGAGTCAAATAGTTGAACAAAGCTATCCAGATTTCTTGCCAAGAATAACTTCCTCCAGCATTCAAAGTGGCATGGCTGGCGTTTTTAGTGGGTATGCCCCGCAAGTGAAAGCACTAGCCCTAGAGCTTGGAATTGAACCAACTGAAATTTGGAAAGAGATGTCCAAAAGAAAATTAGTCGCTGGCCAAGAATCTATGGTTCGAGAAATAGCTCAGGATTTAATGAATTTATAGATAAGACTCAAACCACGTTTTAAACAAATCAAGTATCCACTTTTTTAACATCTAGCCAAGGTGGAGTTTTGAGTAAAGCCAAATTCTCTAAATCTTTTTTTTCACGCAATGTGTCCATCGGTTGCCAAAAACCTTCATGGTGATTTGCAATGAGTTCAGATTCATTTGCTAACCTAACTAAAGCTCCTGACTCAAATGGTTCGTCTAGAGACTTTACATAGCTTGCAACTGTAGGCTCTAAAACAAAGAAACCTCCATTAATCCAACCCTCATCAGATTGATTCTTTTCACCGAAATGCGTGACAACATTATTCTCAATTTTCATATATCCAAATCTTGCTGGAGGCCTTACTGCAGTAACTGTTGCGAGTTTTCCATGAGAATCATGAAAAGCTAGGAGTTTTAGTACTGAGATATTGGCTAACCCATCGCCGTATGTTGCGATGACTTTTTCGCCTGGAATAGTTTTCATTACTTCCGAGATACGACCTCCAGTTTGCGTATTTAAACCAGTGTTTAAAGTTGCTATATGCATAACGTTTGAATTTGAATCAACAATTTCATTGTTATAAACCCAATTTTCTATAACTTCACTCTTATATCCTGTCGAGATTATGAATTCATTAAAGCCTTGCAAGCTGAATATATTCATCAAATGCCAAATGATAGGTTTATCATTAATCAGCACCATTGGTTTAGGTTTGTCTTCAGTCTCTTCTGAGATCCGCGTACCCAGTCCGCCCGCAATTATAATTATCTTCATGAGGTCCCTAAACTTTAAAGTGGTATAAATCAAGTGTATCTAAACACAGACCTTAATTCTAACAAACCGCAACCTTCTTCATTAAACCAAAGGTCCAAGTGTAAAAATCCAAGACCCTATGACTATTGGCACTAGTACGGACAGCCCAACTTGCAAAATTCTTTTTTGGGTACCGCTCTTTAGGGTGAAAAATAACTTGATTATTACAAGTAACATTAAAATAATTATGGGAAAGGTTAAACGTCTAGAGTAGTAACCATAAAAGCTAATCATTAGTATATAAACAAAGATTAACAATAATTCGTTTCGAAAATCTAAATGTAAATTCTTTTGCATCAACATGAAGGCCGTCAATGAAATAAGTATGAGTATCGTTGGCAGTGATGGAATAGATTCAAAGAAGTAGCCAAGAAATTCAGAAATTTTCTCAAAGAACTTATCTTGCTTGTAAGCATCAATCACCCATATATACATACGGCGGTAGCCAACTGCAAAATTGTTATAAGTGCCTCCAAACTGATTGAGTAAAAATGGGTAACTTAAGTAGGCAATAACTGGAACCGAACATAGCAACAGTCTATTTCTGAGTTTATTCCACTTAGCTAATATAAGTGGAACTAGTAAAATAATAAAAAAAGCATAACTAAATAGTAATATGCTTACTATTAGAATTTGGCTGAAATAGAATTTATATGTGATGTCTTTATAACTGTAAGTAATCAAATAAAAAGCATAAACCGGTAAAAGAAGATTAAACATTTGACTTCCAGGGGTCCAAAAAAAAGTTTTTGTTATTTCATTCATTGCTATTACGATGACAAATATAAATGAAGAACTGATGAAAATTTCAGCAGGAATACTAAGTTTCTGCTGAAACTGGAAGAGCGATTTTAAACCTACGTAGCACGCCATTGAGAATATTGCAGCACTCAGTGCTAAGAAAATAATGTAAGTAACAAGTGAGTAAGTAACAATTTGTCCTGAATTACCTTGGACTTCTCGGTAGTAATCTGGCAAGTTCAAAAAATGCCAAAACTTAGCCAGCATTGCCACCAATAGAGTTGGAATAGGTCTGTCCTGATAAACACTCTCCCCGTTAACTAAGCGAATTGGATTTTGAGCATCTTTCATATAAACAGCTGAATCACAGTTAATAAGAACGCTCATGACTGAATTAATATCGAGAACTCTGCCACACGGATGATCTAATGGATAACTACGGAAAAGTGAAATAATTTGAATAAACAAACCAAAAATGATTAATTTCAAGTAAAGGCGTTTGGAGAAAAGCTTTGTTAAATACTTTACCAACACACCTATTATGGTACCCTAAACGCGAATTATGTTAGAACTAGTGACGGAGAGTTAATCATGAATTTAAAAAAAGTTTGTGTAATTCTTCCATGCTTTAATGAATCTTTAACTTTACCAACAGTGGTTGGACAGATACAAAAAATCAGCTCAGATATTGAAATTTTAGTTGTAGACAATTCAAGCACTGATGATTCTTTTAATATCGCCTCTAAATTAGGAGTTAAAGTAGTTAGGGAAATAAAGAAAGGTAAAGGATTTGCGGTTAAACGGGGGTTTCTTTCCTTAAGTGATAATTGTGAAATAGTTGTGATCGTTGACGGTGACGATACTTATTCACTTGCCAATTTAATTAGTGCAATTGATTTAGTAAAAGATTACAACTACGACATGATCGTGGGTAATCGAATCAATGAAGCTGATTCGAACGAGGATAGAATTAATGTATTTCGTAGAGGACATCGCACTGGGAATTTAATATTTTCAAAGCTAAGCCAACTGCTTCATCCGTCTGGTGTATTGGATTCCCTCTCAGGGTTTAGAGTAATGTCGAGAAATTTTGTCGAATCCTTTACGGGAGGAGCTTCGGAATTCGAAATAGAAGCCGAACTTAACGCCCATGCCGCATTTATTAAAGCTGCTGTCGGCAACATTGATGTTAATTACAAGGGTAGACCAATTGGTTCAGAATCAAAGCTAAGAACTTACCGTGATGGATACAAAATTCTACTAATTAATTTCAAAATTTTTAGAACTTACCGTCCAAAAATTGCTTATTCACTACTCGCTTTTCTTTGGATAACATTGTCATTGAGTTTGGGATATAAACCATTTACTGAGTATTTTGACACTGGACTTGTGCCCAGAATTCCAAGCTTGATAGCTGCAGTGGGAGCACTCGTTGTTTCAATACAACTTTGGAATACTGGAATGATATTGGAAAGGGTGAATGTAGCCCATGTAAGCCAGGTTAGACACAATTATAAATTGGGATATAAAAGCAAGAATTAAGTTTTTTGGTTTACATTTTGACGCTTGAAAGAATCAAATGAAAAATTCAAGTTATCAATTAAACTCCAGCAAATAAAGAATAATACAGGCAATTGATATCTGAAATTAACACCAACATTTCCATTTAACGCCCCAGTTAGCAGTCCCGCGAACAAAACAAACAAAAACAATTTACTGGATTCTTTATGAATGTTTCTTAAAGATAGATATACACAAAGGGCGCAAACCAGAAAGAAAATTCGATCCAATACAATTAATTGCATAATTTCATAAAATGTAACTTTAGCCAAATAAAATGGGTAAAAAATCAATTTTTCAAGGAATTGCCTTTCTCCCTCTACGGCTAGAAATGAACTGCTTTGATGAGTAAGTAAAGTTGGTACTGCGATCAAAATTGATAAAAAAATTATATAAATTGCCCGGGCTTTAAACTTTTGAAACCACAAAACATAGGCAATCGCAATCCAGAAAATGATGCTAATCCTGGTTATACCTGACAGTAAAATAAGTATTCCGAAAGATAAATACCAGTATGAGTTTGAAATTCTCTTTACCAACAAGAACCCAGCTACTGAAAAAATTGCGACCAGTAGTGCATCTGTAGTATTGCTGAGCATCCACCTCATCACTGTTGATGAGCTTGCTACACAAAACAGAACCATCAAAGATACGAAACGTTTATTCTGAATGATTCCAATTTTGGTAATCGTAAGCATGAGTGCTAACAAGGATAAGGCTGGAATTACTAACATTCCAGGCACTCCAAAGAGCTTGACAAAAGGCACTGAAAGCAACGGGTACATCACCCTTGTCGAATATTCAGCATAAAGATGGTGATTAGCGTAGAACAAATCAGCTGGGCTAGTTGTGTTGAATTTAAAGGCGTATAAGTTGTACCAATTTGAGACTTTTGTTGCAGCCTCAATCTCTGATAACCCAGCCCAATCAAGAGCTCTAGTTGCATATAGAGCACCGTCTGGATGGTACAAACCATAGTTATAGCCAAAAATCAAACCATTAAACTTTAACTTAATTATCACAGCAAAACCCCAAATAACTATTACTCCAAAAAACAATACAAGATTCGATTTATATCTTAATTTCATGCTAGAGATTCCGAGATTTTTTAATGATGGATACGATTTTAGGAAATCTAAATTTGATCTTTCTTGTGAATAAAATGATATTTTTTTCAAATGGCGTAGACGTAAATGATAGTTGTCCTTTTGTCTCTAATTGTTGGTTTATCAAAACTAAAACCAAATCAGAAATTTCCAATGTACTCAAATGCTTAAACTTGCTACAATCAAGAAATAAACTTTTAAAATCTGAGTTTGAATGTTTACAACTAACTATAATTTTAGTAGACTCAGACTCATTGAAAAATTTACTGATACCACTCAATTCTTTGCACACCTTTGATGAAAGCACAAGAGAAAAGTTCCCATCGCTACCTTCAGTTGTTGGTTTATTCCCAATGCAACCAGTGTATAGGTTGCCGAGATCTCCTTTTTTTGTGTATACACCAGCGCTAATGGCAAATTTCTCTGAGACTAATTTGATAAACTGATGCGATTCAGAACTTCGTCTTAGGGCGTCAGCTAACTCTTTAATTAGCGAAACTGAATAATCAGGCTGAGAATATAAAGGTTTATCTAGTATGCACAACTCAAACAATTTATTTTTTTCTAAATCCGATAATTTCTTAATTGCGCTTTGAAATACAGGCCCTCGAATAAAATCTGACAACATGTTAAAGCCTTCAAAGAATTTTCTTCTACTTGGAACTTGATAACTTTCTTGACTGCCATGCACTCTATAGTGAATCCCAATAGATGATGTAGAATAAACTTGGCCCGCTAGGACTAGTTGCAACCCAATCCACCAATCATGAACAAACCTAGAGATAATTACAGGTTTTTGAATCGCAGCAAATCTAAAATACAGTGAAGGCCAAAAGAATGGTGGTTGATTTAGTGAACATGAAATCATTTCAATAGGGTTTGTTGCATTAATGATCGCCGGTGTTCTAACTTCACCAGTATTGTTACCAGCTATATCAATTATCCGAGCGCTTGTTGCGAATGCATTCATAGATGGATTTTTTTCTAAAGCTTCTAGCCAAGCTGCATAAGCGTCGAAAACCAGAATATCGTCATCCCCTGGGTTCAAGATCCATTCTGGTTTACAAGATTCAATTAGATCCCAAAAATAAGTAAATCCAGCAGGATTGTTAATTTCATTGCGGAAGTAACGAACTTTATCTTTGTGTTTGATTTTCCAATCCATTAAAACTTTAGTCGTTTCTGAATCAGATCCATTATCAATCAATACAACATCTACCTGACCAGTATCAATAAATTTTTCATAGCTCTTTAAAGCATCAACTAAAAATGGCATCCTGCCTTTAGTGAGAAGAAATATAGATAATTTCAACCCAATTCCCTTATCTTTTGTGCGATCTTTCGGTAAATCTCTTCACTTTGCCAACCGATTAAAAAATCATGGGACTGCAAAAAGACTTTCATAGAATTTAGCATATCACTACACTGGCGCTGGCTCAGACTGGTGATTAAATTTTGTATTTCCGAAACTGAACCACCACAGGATAAATAGAGATTATCTGGAAGATTTATTTCATAATTTTTTGGACCTATATATATTGGTATCGAGCCATTAATCATGGCATCAAAGAGTTTTTCACTACAGTAGCTATTTGAGTTTTCGATAACTAAAGAGAATTTGTATTTTCTGTTAACCTCGTGTTTGTTTGATGGTTCACTAATAAAATTCGAATATCTGCTGAAAAATCTTCCATAAATCTCTAGAATATTTGGGATATAACCAGTCCGAAGCGCGAATAAAAAAATCCTAATTCTATGGGTTAACAAGTGAAGTTTTGTGTCATTCCATAAGGCTCCGTATACATTAAGTTCAGACCGATCCATTGATTGAGCAATTTGTCTTCTTATTCTGTAGTTAGAATTTTTGGTTGGGCTGACTTTATTTGCTGCAATAAGTACGAGCGCGCTATCTCTTAGAGCCCATTGCTTATACTCAAAAAATTCATCACGTACTGATTGATTAACTATATCTTCTACCTGAATTCTTTCAATGTTTGGTTTTGACGGGTTGAAGTTATATTTGTAAGGCCATCCAATAAACTCTGTTTTATGATTAGTTGCTATTTTTCTTCCAGGACTGATGATCAAATCAAATAGTTCCTCTATTTTTTTCTTGTACTGAATCGGTAAAACCGCTATCGGCTCAAGTCTGATTAAAACTAATTTGGTCCCAATTTTCTTCAATTTTTTGAATCTTCTTAAAACTTCTTTGTTATAGTTAACAAAAATTAAGTAATCACAATCTACAACCTCTGACTCCTTAAATCCCAAGTTTTTTAATGCATTATTTAAGTCCAAGTACTGTAAGTCTGGATCTGCTACTGGCTTCGCACTACCCACTATGGCGTATGTTTTATTCATAAGTAAAGTTTACCGTACCTTAAATTACAGTTCTCTTATGAAGCAGAATTTGTAACAAATTTGAGGCTTTAATCTTCTAGAAATAGTTGTTGATTCTGGAAAAATTACTTTGTGAAATGAACAAGCTAAGTCAACTCTAGAGTATTATAGGGATCAACATGATTACTGGACATTACTCAGGTTATTCGCTTGCCATAATTTCTAATTCAATTAGCGGTGGCGGAGCTGAAAAAAGCATGATGATGCTCCATGATTCTCTTTTAAATAGTGGCGTTAAATCAAATTTAATAGCACTAAACAAATCAACAGATCAGAAAACTTTACCTTTTGTAATCGAATTGAGTCGAAAATGGAGATCTGGGCCGATTAGCACCTGGTGCAATTTTTTAGAGTTTCGCAAGTCAATCAAAGTGATTAACCCTGATGTTTTGATACTGAATTGTGAACTGTCTGAGCTTTATGGGGCATTGTTAATATTTAAAGGTGAATTAATCTGTGTTGAGCACACAACCAAACCTTGGAGCGGAAAGTTACTTTTAGGTGTAATAGTTCGCTTGCTGCTTAAATCAAAAAAAGCTGAATGGGTTACTGTAGTTAAGAATCAAAAGAAAGTTTGGATTGGAGGTACTGTAGTTGCACATTTGCCAAATCCATATTTTGACCGTTCATCAAAAAATATGGCCACTGGGCAAGAGTCTACTTTAACTTTTATAGGCGGCCTAAAACGTAATAAGCACCCGGAGTGGGTTATAGAAACTGGATTGGAATTGAATTTACCTATTCAGATATTCGGAGATGGGGTGTTAAGGAGCGAGATTGAAAACAAATATCTAAGATACCTCAATCAAATAAAAATGTTCGGATTCAAATCAAATCCCTGGGATTTTATTTCTTCCAACAGTCTTGTAATCGTTCCATCTGACTATGAAGGCGATGGCATGGTTATTGTAGAAGCAGTGCTATCTGGTAATCCTATACTTCTAAGAGACAATATAGATTTACGAAGATTTGGATTTGAAGATAAACATTATTTCAAAGATTTAGAAGATTTAATCTTAATCGTAAAGCGAAATTTGGACACTAGTTTCAAAGAGTTAGTTGTTTCACAAGCTAAAGTAAATGAACTGCAAGCCAGCAGGTCCTTGCAGAGAATCACTCTAGATTGGTTAATACTTCTTGATTCCCGATGCAATAGGGTAAAATAGGCAGATTTATAAACCACATTAACATCGGATAACTCTTCTCAAGGTAGTATTTAACCCCTAAATCTCAGGAGAGTGATGACTAAAGGCGAAATTGATTTGCTAAGAGGCAAGATTTTGAATCTTACAAAGGAGTATTCTGAACAGTTAATAAGCGAACGTAAATTTTCTCCTGGCGAAGACGCAGTTCCCGTTTCAGGAAAAGTTTTAGATTCAGAGGATTTTGTGAATCTAGTCGACTCATCTCTCGATGGATGGTTTACATCAGGTAGGTATACAAAGGCATTTGAAAAAGGATTAGCTGAATTTGTTGGAACAAGGTCAGCACTGTTTGTAAATAGTGGCTCTAGTGCCAATCTCTGTGCACTTAGTGCTCTAACAAGTAAAAAACTTGGCGAACGAGCCTTAAAACCTGGAGATGAAGTTTTAACTGTAGCCATGGGATTTCCAACCACTGTAAACCCAATTATCCAGAATAATTTAAGGCCGGTAGTCGTTGATGTTGATTTAGATACCTTAGATGTAAATGTTGAAATGCTAAAGGAAGCAGTTTCTAGTAAAACCAGGGCCATAATGATCGCCCATACCTTGGGCAATCCTTTTAATGTCGATGCGATTCAAGAACTTTGTAAGAAGCATAATCTTTGGCTGGTAGAGGATTCATGTGATGCCTTGGGTTCAACATATGATGGTAAGAAAACAGGAAGTTTTGGCGATACTGCCTCAGTAAGTTTTTACCCAGCTCACCATATAACCACCGGTGAGGGTGGAGCGGTGTTTGTTAAATCACCCTTAGTTAAGAAACAAGTTGAATCATTTCGTGACTGGGGTAGAGATTGCTATTGCGATACAGGCTGTGACAATACTTGTCAGAAAAGATTTGCGTGGCAGTTAGGAGATCTACCAAAAGGATACGATCATAAATACATTTATAGCCATATTGGTTATAACCTTAAAGCTACAGATATGCAGGCGGCATTAGGTTTATCACAATTGGCTAAGCTTGAAGGGTTTATTGAGAAAAGAAAGTTTAACTTCGACTATCTAAAAGAGAATTTGAAGGGTGTTGAAGGATTGACTTTTACTACCCCTACCGAAAAATCTGACCCAGCCTGGTTTGGATTTCCTATTACTTTAGACCCATCTCATCCAATTGACAGAGAAGATCTGCTCAGATTTTTAGATTCAAGAAAAATAGGCACCAGATTGTTATTTGCAGGAAACATTCTTAAACAACCTGCATACAAAGATGTTGATTTCAGGGTGGTAGGAAATCTAACCAACACAGACATTATTATGAAGCGATCCTTTTGGGTTGGTGTTTATCCAGGACTTACTAAGCCAATGCTTGATTATGTAATTGAATCGATTTCAGAATTTATGAGTGGAAAAGTTAAGTAAATGCATTACCTAATCACAGGTCACACTGGGTTTAAGGGAGCCTGGCTTTCGGTAATGTTAAAGACTCTAGGTCATCAAGTATCAGGAATTTCATTAGCACCTGAGAGTGATTCAATTTTTGAACTGTCTCACTTAAGTGAAATTTTTGAGCAGAATCTTTACCAGGATATTCGTACTTTAGTGTCAAGAGATTTACCCAAGATGAATGTTGATGTGGTCATACATCTTGCCGCTCAACCATTGGTAAAAACATCTTACAAATCACCAATTGATACTTTCCAGACTAATGTAATCGGAACATTAAACGTATTAGAAGCTTCCAAGGAGTTAGCACCAAAAGCTATTTTGATTATCACAACCGATAAAGTTTATAAAAATACAGATAAAACTGCTGGATACGTTGAGTCAGATCCTTTAGGAGGCAGCGATCCATACAGTGCATCAAAGGCAGCTGCAGATATAGCAACACAATCTTGGCGATCTAGTTATGGCGTTACTCCGATTTCTATTGCAAGAGCGGGCAATGTCATTGGTGGAGGTGATTTTGCTGAGAATCGTTTAATGCCTGATCTTGTGAATAGTTTTATTGAAAATAAGGCGCCAATTATCAGATACCCCGAAGCTATTAGGCCATGGCAACATGTACTTGATTGTTTAAATGGGTATTTATCTTTAGTAGAGAAGCAAATTAAAGAAGGAGTCAATGGAGAGTGGAATTTTAGCCCGCCAGCAAATCCATCACATTCTGTAGCTGATGTTGCCACTGAAGCAGCAAAGTTGTGGGGCTCAGATAAAAACTGGCAGCAGGATGCAGGTGAACACAAAGCAGAGACTAAAACTTTGGTGCTAGACAGCACCAAGGCACGTAGAGAATTGGATTGGAGTGAAAAACTAGGCTTTCAGGAAAGTTTGGCTTGGACAGTAGATTTCTACAAGCGTGTATCTAAAGGTGAGCAGCAGCGATCAGTAATACAAGATCAAGTAAACCAATTTTTATCAATGAATTAAGCAATTCAGTAACATTCGGCTACAATTGCTACACAGTAAGTGATGATTTATCAAACTTAGTTTTTAACAAATATTTGATTGGCGAGCAATGACCTTTAAAGATTTAGGCGTTAATGCTGCGCTAACTAAAATTTTGCATTCCTCTGGAATTGAAAAACCATTCCCAATTCAAAAAGCAACCTTGCCTGATGCAATTGCTGGTAAAGATATTTTAGGCAGAGGACAGACTGGTTCTGGTAAAACTCTTGCCTTCGGCTTGGCGTTAATGACCAGACTTGCTGGAAGAACAGCAGCCTCAATGAGGCCCCTGGCATTGGTTTTATCACCAACTAGAGAGCTTGCTATGCAGATCAGTGATGTGATTGC
>Ga0164292_10002042_pt1 | contig 16453 bp, 16 predicted proteins | sample GEODES117metaG_FD_111486 | JGI IMG/M metagenome (GOLD analysis project Ga0164292, IMG submission 111486) | Eutrophic lake water microbial communities from Lake Mendota, Wisconsin, USA - GEODES117 metaG | ecosystem: Environmental > Aquatic > Freshwater > Lake | place: USA: Lake Mendota...
GTACTCGCATGCAAAGTGAACTGACTGATTAATAAAATGCCTCCCCCAACCTCTTTCACCGAGCAGTTCATTACACCTGCTGCATCATTAAAAATTCGCAGATTCACCATCTTATTCGAAAGCCATTGAATGTCTTCTAGTGAATCTGCGTCTTCAATACCTACCAATACCATCAATCCTTGTTGGATCAACCCATTGATTTTCCGTTCGATGCTTACTGACGCAGATGATACACGCTGAATAACTACACGCATTGCTTGATTTTTTATCCGAAATTTGACCCCATGAAGATAGATATTAGCAAGGAAATTCAGTTTCAAACGGCAAGAAGTGGTGGAAAAGGAGGCCAAAACGTGAATAAGGTAGAAACCATGGTGGAGGGAAGATGGTTATTAGCCGAATCTTTGCTTTTCTCGGAAGAACAGAAAACCATTATTTCGGAAAAACTAGCCAATAGAATTACAGGAGAAGGATATTTATTGGTAAAATCCCAAGAAGAAAGGTCTCAATTAGGCAATAAGGCAATTGTAATAGATAAAATAAACCAATTGGTTACAAGAGCATTAGAAAAGCAAAGACCCCGAAAAGCAACAAAGCCCACCAAGGCTTCCAAAGAAAAAAGAATTGAATCGAAAAAGAAGTTGGCCATGAATAAAATTTTTAGAAAAAAAATTGATGCCCGTAACCTATAGCAAAACACTATTTTTACTAAATATATATAGCTATAGCGCATCGTCAAAAAGAACGCATAAAAAAAGAGCATTGAGCGAAATAAAAAAATTAGCAAGTCAAACCATATGGTACGGGGTTCCTACAATTGCAAGTAGGTTTCTCGGCTACTTGATGAATCTTTCTTTACCATTGTTTTTTGCGCAACCTTCAGTAACAGCAGATCTTACGCAGATTTATGCAATGATTCCATTTTTAAATGTTTTGTTTACTTATGGTTTGGAAACCGCCTATTTCCGTTTCAGCAAAGAAGAAGATCCACAAAAACTATACAGCACCTTATCATTGTCTTTGATTGGCTCTACCATTTTGTTTACTGGAATTATTTTGCTTTTTAGCAATCAAATAATAGGCTGGTCTAATTTGGAATCGCATCCAGAATACATTTATTGGATGATTGCCATTATTTTTTTTGATGCAATTAGCACATTGGCTTTTGCGCGTTTGCGACAGGAAAACAAGCCCAGAAAATATGCAGTAGTAAGACTTTCAAGTGTATTGGTTAATTTTTTAAGTGTATTGTTTTTTTTGGGTATCATACCGAAATATGTAACCAATCATCCAGCTAGCGACTTGTCTTTTTTTACCAATAATGGAATTGGAATTGGTTATTATTTATTGGGAAATTTAGCAGGAAGTATCCTCACTTTTATATTGCTGTTTAAAGAATTTAAACAGATTTCTTTTCAATTCAATCCGGCTATTTGGAAAAAAGTATTGAACTACAGTTATCCATTGATCATTGTAGGAATGGGCGGAATGGTAAATGATATGTTGAGTAGGTTAATTTACCAGCATGTTGTTGACTTACCCGTTGAAGAAGCCAAACACGAGCTGGGCATTTTTGGAAATATATATCGTTTAGCAGTGTTGATTACTATTTTAATTCAAGCTTTTAGAATGGCTGCCGAACCTTTCTTTTTTAAACAAAGTGCAGAAGAGCATGCTCAAAAGATTTATGCACGAGTAATGAAGTTTTTTGTAATTACCTGTTGTTATATGTTTTTATTCATTAGTTTATTTATAGAAATATTTGCTTGGTTTTTTAATGCCATTAATAAGCCACTTTGGACAGAAGGATTGTACATTGTTCCATTGCTTGCATTGGGCAATATTTTTTTAGGCATCTATTATAATTTGAGTATTTGGTATAAGTTAACCGATAAAAACAGAATGGGTGCTTATATTACAATAGCTGGCGCACTTATTACCATCGGATTAAACATTGTATTGATTCCTACATTGCATTATTTAGGTGCCGCCATTGCAACATTTACTTGTTATTTTTTTATGATGACTATCAGTTATTGGATGGGGCAAAAATTTTATCCTGTACCCTATGCAACCAAAAAAATAATTGCATATTTGGTAATCATATGCTTATTGTATGCAATCCATAAGTTGATCCTATTTTTTATTCCTCAACTTTGGGTAGGAATTGTTACTGGACTAGTTTTCATCGGATTGTTTTCTTGGCTCATTCTTTGGGCGGAGAAAAAAGAATTTCAACGAATTCCATTTCTTAACAAAATCATTTCGAAATAACTCAACAATCTAATAACTCAATAATTATCATTCTTAATTCATCTTTCTTAATTCTAATTAATGGCCGAAGATCTATCCATCACAAAAGGTTCAAAACAAGAACAATACCTAGCACTCATACCCCAAATTAAAAGTTTACTTGATGGAGAGCCCGATTTAATAGCCAATCTGGCCAATATCGCTGCCGCATTGAAAGAACAATTTGGTTGGTTTTGGATAGGCTTTTATTTAGTAAAAAACGACCAACTGGTTTTAGGACCTTTTCAAGGACCAGTTGCATGTACTAGAATTGCTAAAGGAAGAGGTGTATGTGGAACTAGTTGGGCAGAAGCCAAAACACTAATTGTACCTGATGTAGAAAAATTTCCAGGACATATTGCATGTAGCAGTTTATCCAAATCGGAAATAGTCATTCCGCTTTTTCATAACGAACAAGTTGTTGGTGTACTCGATGTAGATAGCAGCGAATTAGATAGTTTCAACACAACCGATCAATTATACTTAGAGCAAATTGTACAATTGATTCAATGGGATTGAATTTCTTTTTAATGAATAAAACTGGGATGGGCTATTCCAAATGAAATCCTTTGCTAAATGCCGTTAAATAATTTTCGAAAGAGGCGTAAGCAATGAAATCTGTTTGAGCCCCGAGTCTGAGCTAGCTATTTCTTTATAAGGCTTATAGATATTGCAAAAGCGAACCTTTGAGAAATGCAACAATAAATACCCCTCAAAATAAAAGCAATGCATTTCTCAGCAGTGAGCGTTGCAATATCTATGAGCATAAACCAATCGGGGCGAGTTATTTCATTGTAGCCGATTGAGAAAATTATAGGTATTTAGCAACAGAGCGAATTTGGGATATACATAACAGAATATTTATCAAAAAACCCATTTGTAAAAAATTCAGTACCTTTGAAATATTCATATAGGCTCTCGGTTAGGCTGGAATCTACTTCAGTGACAAGGTAATCCCCAAAAAGTTAGGTTATATAGCATCTGAAAATCAGGTGTTCATTATTAAATACATATTGTGTTATTCAAAGAATTACAACTCATCGAGCCCATATTAAAGGCGCTCGAAACAGAAGGGTATACAGTCCCTACCCCTATTCAACAACAGGCAATTCCTTTGGCTTTAGAAGGAAAAGATTTGCTTGGTTGTGCTCAAACAGGAACTGGTAAAACAGCTGCTTTTGCCATCCCTATTTTACAATTGGTCTATCAATCGATTCAAAACGGCAATCGTTCAAAAACAATTAAAGCATTGGTATTAACGCCAACAAGAGAGTTGGCCATTCAAATTGATGAAAGCTTTGCAGCGTATGGCAGGTATCTCTATTTAAAACACCAGGTAATATTTGGTGGCGTGTCTCAAGTGCCTCAAGTAAATGCATTAAGAAATGGGGTAGATATTTTAGTGGCAACTCCTGGTAGATTATTAGACTTGATGCAACAAGGATATATTCGTTTGAATGATTTAAACTTCTTTGTACTGGATGAAGCCGATCGTATGCTAGACATGGGATTTATCAACGATGTAAAAAAGATTGTTGCCAAATTACCTGCAAAAAAGCAAACCTTGTTTTTCTCGGCAACCATGCCTACAGAAATAGAAAAATTATCTGCTACCCTTTTACACAATCCTGCTAAAGTTGAGGTTACGCCCGTTTCTTCAACTGTTGAAAAAATTGAACAAGCTGTTTATTATGTAGAGAAAGACCAGAAAAAACATTTACTGATTCATCTGCTAAAAGACAAAGCCATACAAACGGCATTGGTATTCACCAGAACAAAACATGGTGCCGATAAAGTGGTAAAGGAATTAACTAGAGTGGGTATTTCTGCTGAAGCCATTCATGGCAATAAATCTCAAAATGCACGTCAGCGTGCTTTGAGTAATTTCAAAGCTGGCACAACCAGAATTTTAGTAGCAACAGATATAGCGGCCAGAGGTATTGATGTAGATCAATTATCGCATGTATTCAATTTTGAATTACCCAATGTTCCAGAAACTTACGTTCATAGAATTGGCAGAACAGGCAGAGCTGGCGCAAGTGGTATGGCTGTTTCATTCTGTGATTCAGAAGAAAGACCTTATTTAAACGATATCCAAAAATTAATAAAAATTACCCTTCCTGTTGTAAGAGAACATGAATTTGTTTCTTCGATACCAATGAATGCAGCTGCAGTTAAAGCGCAACAATCTAGACCTACACCTAGAGGAAGATTTACCAATCAAAAAACTAGTTACAACAGAACTGCCGCCAAGCGGTAAATGATTTGAGTAATAAACCAATAAAGGAACCATTTTTACTGTTCAATTTTAGTAAAAACCCCTATTTTTGCTGCCCAAATGCGGATGTGGCGAAATTGGCAGACGCACTAGACTTAGGATCTAGCGCCGCGAGGCATGTAGGTTCGACCCCTATCATCCGCACTTAACCGCTCTTTTAGAGCGGTTTTTTTGTGTGAAACCCCTACCTTTGCTGCCCGAAATTTAAGTTATTAAATAATTTGTATGGCAACTATTACTAGAGAAAACATTGGCTTATTAAATGATAAGCTTACCGTTACCCTTTCTAAAGAAGACTATGTTAGTGGATTTGAACAAAACCTAAAGAAATATGCTAAAACTGCCAATATTCCTGGATTTAGAAAAGGAATGGTGCCTGCAGGATTGGTTAAAAAAATGTACGGCCAAAGCGTATTTACAGATGAAGTACTTAAAACAGTAGAGTCTCAACTCAATCAATACATGAGTAAGGAAGCCATTGAAGTATTTGGCCAACCCCTTCCTATGGATAATGATGCTAGGGCCCTAGACATGAATAATCCTTCAGATTATGTTTTTGCTTTTGAAATTGGTTTAAAACCCAGTTTTGAAGTTGACTTAAAAGGCATTAAAGTAAAAAGATATGTAATTGAGGTGACTGAGAAAATGATTGACGAAGAAATTGCCCGTTTACAAACTCGTCACGGCAAAATGACAGAACCTGAGCAAGTGAATTCAGATGAAAATGTATTGAATGTAAGTTTCACAGAAGCAGATGAACAAGGAAATATAATTGAAAATGGTGTTCAAAAAGACAATTCTGTTTTGGTGAAATATTTTGCCGAAGGTTTTAGAAAAAATTTAATGGGCAAGAAAAACAATGATATTGTTCATTTACAAATTAATACTGCTTTTGAAGATAAAGAAGCAGCAACCATTTTAGCTGATTTAGGATTAACCAATGAAGATGGCAATCGCTATTTCAATATGTTGATTACAAAAGTTGGATTGGTAGAAAAAGCCGAATTAAATGAAGAATTCTTCTTAGCTGCATATCCAAACAACGACAATATCAAATCGGAAGCGGATATTAGAAATGAGATAAAAGCAGAAATAGCCAAATACTACGAACAGTCTACCCGCAATCAAATACACGATCAAATTTACCATCACTTATTAGACAATGTAAAGATGGAGTTCCCTGAAAACTTCTTAAAGCGTTGGTTGCAAACAGGTGGAGAAAAACCAAAATCTGCTGAAGAAGCAGCCAATGAATATCCAACATTTGTAAATCAATTGAAGTGGACATTGATCAGCACCAAATTAAGTCAAGACAATAAAATTGAAGTGTTGCCAGAAGATATTCGCCAATTTGCCAAGATGCAATTATTCAGCTATATGGGTGGTCAATTAGGTGCATTGGGTGATAATCAACAATGGGTTGATGATTATGCAAATAGAATGATGCAAGACAAGCGTTTTGTTGAAGACAGCTATCACAGAATTAATGCTGAAAAATTATTTGGTGTATTAGAAACAAATGTAAGTGCAACAGATACACCAATTACCATAGAAGATTTTACCAAAATGGTAGAAAATCATCATCATTAATTGATGGTATTTTCAAAAATTAAATGATATAAAATTTGTCCCGGTTGCATTAGCTTCCGGGATTTTTTTTACCTGCTTTGTTGCGGCGGCGGCTTGATCAAACCGTGCTTTTCTAAAGAACCTGTAATTAATTCAACTAATTTTTGGCCGATTTTTTTACTCAACAACCATTTAGTAGCCAACCGCAATATGAATCCCCAAAAACCTGCAATAGGAAAAGCATATAATAAAATGGCTTCTACCCTTTTTTTAATAGCTGGTTCAAATTGTTTAACCATGTTAGCATTAACGCTAGGCCATTGGTTTCCGGACGAAAAAACAGGCATTGGATAATAGCCTTTATCTATCGTAGAAAAAATGGGGATGATCTGATATGCATCATCATGAAAAGATTTGAAAGCAGACTTATCAATGCCTTTGTACCCTTCACTAAAAATTGGATGAGCAGCTAGGTCTTTCGCAGGAATAGTAAAATAATTTCTTAAAAACATTTCGCAATTATACCTGCCTAAATAAAAATCATGAATGCGAAATTCTTTATTCATAAACCCGCTAAACCCATCAAAAGCCCCGCATGCAATTGCCGAACTACCTTCTACTTTTTTACCCTTTTGCAATTCAACCATATGTGGCCTTGTTGGAGCAATCAAAAATTGACCAGCTTTATCTGAAGCCATTGCATCAATTAATGGAACTGGCTTTGCTCGCATCTGCTGAGTCATTGCATTTAAAGTATAGCCGATGGTAGAAAACAATTGCTGATCAATTTTGAAAGTTGAAGGCAATTCACTTGGAAAAGGATCAATCATTAAAACCGTACTTTTAAAAGCATCAAATGCATTTTGTGATGTTGCATCATACTGTTGAGTAATTGTACTCAATAATTCACGAACCTTTTCGAATGGTTCATTATTAATTAATCCTCCATCTACATTTTGGGTGGTGTATACTTCATCTGATGATTGGCCTGTTTTACTCTTGGTTTTATTCAACCAAGGATTTTCTAAAATACTAGCCAATGGCCTTTGAAGTACCCTAGATTTAAGCCCTATCGGAAATCCACCTGTTGCCATGGCAGCATCTTTTGCAATTGAACAATTCAATCCATCTTTAAAATTAAGTGGTATCCAGCCAAGTTGATAATCGGATGCATTCAAATTAAAACAGGCATAATCATTGTGCACAGCCATATTGTAATTTTTCTTGCTTATATCGCTATTAAAAGCAATATTGTATTTCAGTCCTTCTAAATTTGTAAGGGTAGTAAATAATTTTAGATGCGCTGCAAAATAAGCTGGAGTTGGCAACCATTCTTGCTCATTGTTGGCAAAGGCTCTATCAGCAATTTGATCAATAAATGATCCATTCAATAAAGCATCTACCCTTTTATGTTTTTCAATATCATGTTGATTGAGCATTTTGCTGAACATATCATTCCCCAATAAATCTACCCAACTATGGTAAAATTTATTTTCTGGATGCGATTGCAACAGGTCTTTAGATGCATCAAATTGAACTGGTTTTTTGGGATAATTAACCGATGCTGCTGTGACCATTCCTGTCATACCGCCGGCAGAGGCGCCACCAATTACAGAAATCAAGACTTTGTGTGAAGGAGTATTTTTTGATCCCCTTCTTTTCTCCCATTCCTCCAATGCTTCAATTAAATAATCCATAACCCCTGCTGTATATGCTCCCGCAGATACAGCTCCAGCCATGCATAGGCCAATATGAAAAGATTGTTCGCGCATTAATATACAATCAGCTACACGAACCTAATGAAAAGCCCTTTTCATATCAACCGTGTTTTAACGGATTTTTAAAATTGCGGTTAATGGGTCAAAATCGGTTTTTTTCATGTCCTTTTGGCGGAAATGGAGGCTTTGCACAAAATTTGAATAAGTAATTGCTACTGAAATGCCAAAACACTTATCTTCAAAGCGAAAAATGACACTATGAATATTGGAAAAGAATTCGATAAATATGCTGTAAAACACCAAGGAATTAGCAGTGCAGTTTTACACAATTACAAAGCATTTGGACAACCTAGTAATTTAACGCCCTACATCATTGAAGAACGCCCACTGAATGTGGCCAGTATGGATGTTTTTAGTAGATTAATGATGGACCGAATTATTTTTCTGGGAGAGGGTATTAACGACTATGTAGCCAACATTGTAACTGCTCAATTATTGTTTTTAGAGAGCACCGACAGAGGAAGAGATATTCAAATGTATATCAATAGCCCAGGTGGAAGTGTTTATGCTGGATTGGGCATTTATGATACCATGCAATTTATTGGACCAGATGTTGCAACTATTTGTACTGGAATTGCCGCAAGCATGGGACAAATTTTATTGTGTGCTGGAGTAGAAGGCAAAAGAACGGCGCTTAAACACAGCCGGATAATGATGCACCAGCCTAGTGGCGGTATTGGTGGCCAAGCAACAGACATCGAAATCACCGCTCGTGAAATAAAAAAATTAAAACACGAATTGTATGCAATCACTGCAAACCATACTGGCAAAACAGCTGATATTATTGCAAAAGACAGTGATAGAGATTTTTGGATGACCGCTACTGAAGCCAAGGAATATGGTTTAGTTGACGAAGTATTACTAACCAATCCAAGAAAAGAAAAGAAAACTGTTTAATGAATTTCATTCATGTCTCAGCCCTAAAAAATATTTGAAACAATAAAATAAATACAATGATAGAATCTAAATATATATTGAATCCTTACCTAGCTAATGAAGATGAAGAACATGAAGAGAAAGATGCTAAGCCCGAACCAATGGGGAGCTTCATGACTAAGAAGATGGAGAAAATGTTCTTCGAAAAAAGAACTGTTTATTTATGGGGAGTAGTAGATGATAAGTCTGCCAGAGATGTGGTAAGTAAATTATTGGTATTGGATGCAGATAAACCAGGTGAAGAAATTAAATTATTCATCAATAGCCCTGGTGGAGTTGTAACAAGTGGTATGGTTATATACGATACCATGAAAATGATTAAAAGCCCTGTTAGTACTGTTTGCATGGGGCTAGCAGCAAGTATGGGGTCTATTTTATTAAGTGCTGGAGTAAAAGGAAAAAGATTTATTTATCCGCATGGAGAAGTAATGATACACCAACCAAGTTTGGGTGGATATTTTCAAGCAACCAGTGCCGATATCGAAATTCAGGCTAATCAAATTAAGAAAACCAAAGAATTGGGAGCCAATATTCTGGCAGCCAACTGTGGTAAAACTTTTGATCAAATAATGGCAGATTTTGATCGTGATTACTGGATGGATGCCAAAGAAGCTGTTGCCTATGGCATTGTGGACGGCATTCTCGATCAAATTTAGCCCATTAACAAGACGTATTACCTAATTCTTTATAAATTAATCACTACTAAGATTAACTGTAGTATTTTTGTACCCGTATGGCTAAAACATCCATTTTACATTGTTCTTTCTGCGGCAGAAGCCGTGATGAAGTAAAGATTTTGATTGCAGGTCAAGAAGGGCATATTTGCGAAAATTGTGTAGATCATGCTCAGGAAATTATTGAGCAAGAGTTGAATACAAAAAAAGACGGTTCAGGTAACAATGGTGCTAATTTCAAACTGACCATTAGAAAACCTGCTGAAATAAAATCATTCTTAGACGAATATGTAATTGGTCAAGATGATGCAAAAAAGATTTTAAGCGTTGCTGTTTACAACCATTTTAAAAGAATCAACTACAAACAGGTTTCTGAAGATGTAGAGATCGAAAAGAGTAATATCATTATGGTTGGCGAAACAGGTACTGGTAAAACACTACTAGCTAAAACAATTGCCAGATTGCTGAATGTTCCTTTTGCAATTGTTGATGCTACTGTTTTCACGGAAGCTGGTTATGTGGGCGAAGATGTAGAAAGTATGCTTACCCGTTTACTCCAAAACTGTGATTATGATGTAGCTGCAGCTGAAAGAGGAATTGTGTATGTAGATGAACTTGATAAAATTGCCCGCAAGGGAGATAATCCTTCCATTACAAGAGATGTTAGCGGCGAAGGTGTACAACAGGGTTTATTGAAAATGTTGGAGGGAACAGAAGTGCTGGTTCCACCTCAAGGAGGTAGAAAACATCCAGAGCAAAAAATGATTAAAGTAGACACCAAAAATATTTTATTTATTTGCGGCGGAGCATTCGACGGAATTGATCAGGTAATTGCAAGAAGGGTAAATACGAATGCGATAGGTTTTAGTGTTAACAAAGAAGAGCAAGAACACCAACGCAAGAATTTGTTGCAATTCATCAATGCGCAAGATTTAAAAAAATTTGGCTTGATACCAGAATTGTTAGGAAGATTACCTATTGTAACTTATTTGAATCCTTTAGACAAAGAAACCTTGAGAAGTATTCTTACGGTTCCAAAAAACTCGCTGATCAAACAATTCACCCGTTTATTTGAAATGGAAGGTATTGATTTAGTTATTGAGGATGATGTGCTCGATTTTATGGTTAGCAAAGCTCTAGAATATAAATTAGGCGCGAGGGGGCTTAGAAGTATTTGTGAAAGCATTCTTACTGATGCAATGTTTGAGTTACCAGGATCAAGTACAAAGCATTTTACAGTAGATATCAGTTATGCCGAAAAGATGTTTGGTAAAAGCAAATTGAGCGCTTTAAAAGTTGCTTAGATTATTCTTTATAAAGTAAATATTTTTCCCATGAACGAGCTTTTAGAAAAATTAATGAAAGAAGCAAACCTAGATGCCAAACAAGCAGAAAAAGTGATTGAAACAGTAGCCAATTTTGTGAAAGAAAAATTTCCTATGTTGGGTGGAGCAGTTGATCAAATTTTTGGTGCAGGAAATAAAAACGACGAATAATTGTTTAGTACCATTATTGCTCATTCAGCTAAAACAATTTACGAAAGCAACATAGTATTACTAGGAATCAACTAAACTATTGATTTAACACTTCTCTTGATATTACCAATTTCTGTATTTCAGAAGTTCCTTCGCCGATCGTACACAATTTTGCGTCGCGATAGAACTTTTCTACCGGAAAATCTTTAGTATAGCCATAGCCTCCAAAAATTTGTACCGCATCATTGGCTGTTTTAACGGCTATTTCACTGGCATAATACTTGGCCATAGCGCCCGCTTTTGTTACATTTTCTCCCCTGGTTTTGAGGTCGCAGGCCTGCCATATTAAAAGGTCGGATGCCATAATCTCAGTAGCCATATCAGCCAATTTAAAACTGATTCCCTGAAAATTGGCTATCGGTTGATCAAACTGATGTCTTTCCTGTGCATATTTTAAAGATGCCTCATAGGCTCCTTTAGCAATACCAACAGACAAAGCTGCTATAGAAATTCTTCCCCCGTCTAATATTTTCATAGCCTGGCGAAACCCATCTCCCACATTCCCCAATCTATTGTCATCGGTAATGATACAATTATCGAATATCATTTCAGCAGTTTCACTGGCCCTCATCCCCAATTTATTTTCTTTTTTACCTGCTGAAAAACCAGGCGTTCCTCGCTCTACAACAAACGCAGTTGAATTACCGCTTTTACGCGGCTCTCCTGTTCTACATATTACAACAGCAATATCACCAGATTTTCCATGCGTAATCCAGCTTTTAGTGCCATTTAATATCCATTTATCGCCCTCTTTTACAGCAGTGGTTTGCATATTTCCTGCATCACTTCCTGTATTGGGTTCTGTTAAACCCCATGCCCCAATCCATTCTGCAGTTGCTAGTTTAGGCAACCACAATTGTTTTTGTTTTTCCGTACCAAAACTTAAGATATGGTTGGTACAAAGAGAATTATGTGCAGCTACACTGAGCCCTATAGAGCCACAAACCTTGGCAATTTCTTGTATGATAGCATTGTATTCGTAATAACCCAATCCTGCCCCACCATATTCATGTGGCACCAATACACCCATTAAACCGAGTTTACCCATTTCTTTAAAAACTTGAACGGGGAATTCCTGCGATTCGTCCCAGATCATTAGGTTTGGTCGTATATATTGTTCGGCAAATTGTTTGGCTGTTGCTGCAACCTGCTGCGTAATTTCTGATTCTTTAAAATGCATACAATGTATTTAAATAGATGGGGGCCGCTAAACATTTTAGTTAGTGACCCCCTAAAAAACAAACAATCGTTAGTTAGTTTTCGAAGCAAAAATAGCTTTATTTAGTTCTCCAACAAATTGTTTATTAAAAAATCATTCCACCTTTAATTTGGGTATGATCTGTTGATAAACCGATTCTGAAATAAATACAATCTGTTTTAAATCGGCTAATTGAGCAAAGTTTCCGTATTGCTTACGGTACAATACAATGGCTTTTGCCAGTCCTTCGTCAATCCCTATTTGAATCAATTGAGCAACGGTGGCATTGTTTATATTTAAAATACTGTCTTTGCTTTTATATGCATTGTTCAATTGGATTGAGCCAATAGACTGTTGATTGATTTTCGTTGAATCCAATGTTAACAAAGGCATTATGCTATTAAAAACCGAGTCTGAAATGCCATAGGTTTTTCTTAGTTGGTCTATACTCTTGAATCCCCCAAGTTTTTCTTTATAGTTCAAAATTCTTTTGGCTAAAACAGGTCCAATTCCAGGCAGCGCTTCCCATTCTACTGCTGATGCAGTATTGATCTCAATTTTCTTATGAGCAGGTTTAACAATTGAAGCTGTAATTGATCGAAAGGAGAGATTATCGGCAATTTGTATAAATGGAATAAGTCGATCCGCATCGGAGGGCATCAAGCCCCAAATTTTTCGGATATCTGTTGGATGTCTAAATCTTCCACCCTTATTGCGATAATTGATAATTGTGCGGATGGTGTTTTGGTTAATTCCTAATTTTTGCCATCCCATTTCATTCAATGTATTGGGGTCGAAATAAAATTCGGATTTGGCCAACAAATCATTCAAAGGATGTCGATTTGTTGAAGTTGAAACAATCGTTTCAGTTGAGTTAGACTCTAATGAACCCAGTATACTTGAATCTAATTTTGGTGACTCCAAATCAGGAACATACAATTCGGGGAGCATGATAAAAAATACAATGATTGCCAACAGCGCAATAATACCTAGCCTTTCTTTCTTGGAAAAGCTAAACCAGTCTTTCAATAAAGATTTCATCCTTTTAATCAATAAAAGGGCTTACAAACAAATAGTTAATCCATCGTGCGCCAATTGAATATGTTGATCCAATTCGCTATTGATTGTTTTATGCTTACCCAACTGGTGACTAATATGGGTAAAATACACTTTTGGAATATTCAATTCTTGAGCCAATTCAACGGCTTCGTCTAAAGTAAAATGAGAAATATGTTTTTCTTTTCGCAATGCGTTCAATACCAATACCGATGATCCGCGGATTTTTTCTTTCTCCGTTGCTTCAATTTTATTGGCATCAGTGATATAGGTAAAATCTCCAAATCGGAATCCTAAAACAGGCATTTTATGATGCATTACTTCTATCGGAATGATTGGTATATCACCAATCATAAAAGGATCCACATCTATAGTAATTAAATCTACATCTGGAACGCCTGGATACTTTTTGTCTCCAAATGCATAATAATAATCGCGTCGGATAGCTTCTTCGGTTAGTGAATTAGCATATACTTTCATCGACTGCTGAGAAAAAAAATTGAATGCCCTGATATCATCTAAACCAGCCAAATGATCTTTGTGCGGATGAGTAAATAAAACAGCATCAAGCTTAGTGGTTTTTGTCCGCAACATTTGATAACGAAAGTCTGGCGTAGTATCTACAACAAATGTAGTGGAGGGAGAACTCACTAAAATACTACTTCTTAGTCGTTTGTCATTCGAATCTTGAGAATTACAAACATCGCAACTACAACCGATCATCGGAATACCCGTACTTGTGCCGGTTCCTAAAAATTGAATGGTAAGTGGAGGATGATTCACGCTATAAAACTACTTGAAATAGATGAATCTAAAATAGTATTTACCGCAAAAAACTATGCTTCTGTAGCGGATTTTTTTACAATATCATCGTAGAGTTTCTGAGACTCATGCGTTAACTTATCAAATTCAATGGCCAACTGAGGTATAAGTTCCATCAATGTATTGATTCTACCTTCTGTATTGAGAAATTTATTCAACACCACCACTTTTCTAGCTTCGAGTAAACACCAACCACTTTGAAATGTACCACGCTCATATCTAACTACATAGCCAGATTCTCCCAAAATATCTTCTAACTTATCAACTACAGATTGTGTATACTTCATACCTTAACCCTAGGGCGTTATATTTGAACAAATTTAAGTTTAGCTTACTGGATAAATGGATCCTTTTATCCACAAACTGACTATAAAGGGTGGTAAAACCTGCTTTGGCTTAATTAGCCCTTGGTTTCCATCTTAATTAATGGAACAATCATTTCTTCTAAACTGATTCCTCCGTGTTGAAAACTGTTCTTGTAATAATTCACATAATGGTTGTAATTATTGGGATAACATAGAAATCCATCTTCTTTGGCAAAAATAAAAGAAGAATTGATGGTTGGATTGGGCAATCCCGCTTTCAATGGATCTTTAAATGCCAAAACATCTTTGTCTTCGTAATTCAAATTCCTTCCATGCTTATACCTTAAATTGGTAGTGGTTTGCTTGTCGCCAATTACTTTATGTGGTGTTTTTACTTTTACACTTCCATGATCTGTACTGAGAATAATTTTAATTTTTTTATCACTTATTTTTTTAAGCGCTTGATGCAGTGGGCTATGTTCAAACCAACTTTTTGTTAGGCTTCTATAACTGGCTTCGTCACTTGCCAGTTCCTTCAATACTTCCATCTCAGTTCTGGCATGGCTAAGCATGTCTACAAAATTATAAACAATTACATTCAATTGATTGCCGAGTAAATTGTGCACATTGTTAACCAACTGCTGTCCATCTTGATGATTGACTATTTTGTGATAGCTCATTTTAATATCATCTTTCTTCAACTTCTTTAACAGTGCTTTTAAAAAGTCTTCTTCAAACAAATTTTTTCCACCTTCTTCTTCATCATTTTTCCATTGTTCAGGAAATTTTTTTGCTATATCTGCCGGAAGCATCCCTGCAAAAATGGCGTTCCTGCAGTATTGTGTAGCAGTAGGAAGTATTGAATAAAAAGCATCCTCTTCGGTAATCTTAAAACTTTCTGCTAGGATTGGTTGAATGGCTTTCCATTGATCTAATCTAAGATTGTCTATCAAAATAAAGAATAAGGGAACGGCTGGTTCTACATGAGGCAATACTTTAAATTGCATTAATTGATGACTCATTATAGGAGATTCAGCAGAAACAGGATCCATCCAAGATGCATAGTTTTTAGAAAAAAATTTTGAAAAAGCCGCATTGGCTTCTTTTTTTTGTTCATAGAAAATACCGCGCATTTCTGGGCTATCGCTTTTTTCCATTTCCAATTCCCAATAAACCAATTTTTTGTACAAGTCCATCCATTCTTGGTAATCTGGATTTCCAGATAATGTCATAAACATTTCACTAAACTGTTGCTGATAAGAACTTGTTGTTTTTTCTGCAACCAATCTTTTATTGTCAATAATTTTTTTAAGACTTAACAATACTTGATTTGGATTTACCGGCTTTATCAGATAGTCGCTAATTTGACTGCCTATGGCTTCATCCATTAAATTTTCTGTTTCATTTTTTGTGATCAAAACGATTGGTAAATGCTGATGAATGGCTTTCATTCTACTAAGTGTTTCTAAACCAGTAATCCCCGGCATCGATTCATCCATTAATACTACATCAACAGCAGCAGTTTTAATGTATTCCAATGCATCAAATCCATTGGTTAATGTATGCACAGCATACCCTTTGCTTTCTAAAAAGATTTTCTGCGACTGAAGACTTTCAATTTCGTCATCTACCCAGAGTATGTTTGCTATTGCCATTTTTAACATTTATTACTCATTACCTTATGAGAGATAAGAGATATGAGATATGAGATATGAGATATGAGATATGAGATACCAATAACCAATAACTAATAACTAATAACTCAATAACTAACACGTTAAAGCTATTTATAAATTTGGTTCTTTCACAATTTTGTATCTTCACCCTTCAAACTATTGCCTTGTTTTAACAATTCATCAACAGCATGTCTATAACTAAAAGAAAAATAATCAATGACCCCGTATATGGTTTTATTACCATCAATGATCCTTTGATATTCTCCATCATCGAGCATCCATACTATCAGCGATTAAGAAGAATTCAACAAATGGCAATGGCGCAATTGGTATA
>Ga0164292_10002045_pt1 | contig 16445 bp, 16 predicted proteins | sample GEODES117metaG_FD_111486 | JGI IMG/M metagenome (GOLD analysis project Ga0164292, IMG submission 111486) | Eutrophic lake water microbial communities from Lake Mendota, Wisconsin, USA - GEODES117 metaG | ecosystem: Environmental > Aquatic > Freshwater > Lake | place: USA: Lake Mendota...
ACGACGCCTCGGTGGGCGCGCCCGTGCCGGCCGGCCCGTGCCGCGTGCTGGTGGTCGACGACAACGTCGACTCCGCGCAGAGCATGAGCCTGCTGCTCGGGCTCGAGGGCTATCAGGTCGAATGTGCGTACGACGGCGAGGAAGCGCTGCACAGCGCCGAGCGCTTCGCGCCGCAGGTCGTGCTGCTCGATCTCGGGCTGCCGCGCTTCTCGGGGTTCGAGGTCGCGCGTCGGCTTCGCGCCGAGCCGACCGGCGACGGGCTGCTGCTGGTCGCGGTCAGCGGCTACGGTCGTGAGCGCGACCGGCAGGCCGCGCACGATGCCGGCTTCGACCTGCACCTGACCAAGCCCGCCGACCCCGACGAGGTGCTGCGTGTGCTCGCGGATCGGCAGTCGCTGCGCGATGCCAGGCGCCGTGCGGGCCCTTCGGTCACGACCACTGAGCCGCCGGATCCAGCCGCCGCGAGGCAGGCGCTGCCGGGCTCGCCAGGACCAGGTCCCGAAGGCGCGCCTGCGCCGCGCTTCGACGCGCCCGCCGAAGGCGCAGCGCGGAATGCGTGATCCACACCGCCAGGGCGAGCGCAGCGGCGCCGAGCACCAGACCGTCCTGAGCGCCCGCACGCGCGGCACCTTCGGCCTGCAGCGCGGCGAGCACTGCGACGCCTGCGCTGCCCGAGGCGATCGCGACCGGCAGTGCGGGCCCGCGGCCGCCGTTCGTGTGCAGCATCCGGTCATGCTGGGCGATGCCGCCGGCGAGCGCGATCACCGCGAGCGCCAGCGCGAGCGGCGCGGCGAGCGCGCCTGCGTGCGCAGCCCCGTCGGCGCCGAAGGCCGCGACCAGGCCGAGCATCGCGGCGAGCGCGATCACGCCCTCGGCGACCGCGAGCAGGCCTGCGGCCGCGCCGCTGCCCAGGCGCAGCGAGAGCGACAGCGGGTGCGCCGCACTGGCCGCGAGCAGCAGGGCAGTGGCCGCGAGGCCGCTGCGCGTAGAGCCCTCGAGTGTGCCGCTGAGCGCGGCCACCGAGAACGCCACCAGTGCCGCGGCCCGCAGCGCGAGGCTCGCCCAGCTGTTCATGTAGATCAATGGCATGACCGTCACTCCTCGTTTCGTCGGGGCAGGCATCCTTTCGGATGCGCAGCACGGACCGTGCCCGCCGTGCTCGCGAGTGACTGCCCGAACAGGGGGGGTGACCCGCCGAACGCGCTCCTATAATTGTCCGATGCCCCACGTACTGATTGTCGACGACGAGCCCAACTCCGCCGAGATGCTGGCCACCGTGGTCCGCGGCGAGGGCTTCACGACCGCGATCGCGGGCAGCCTTCGCGAGGCCCGCCAGCAGCTGGTGATGATGCCCGCGCAGGTGGTGCTGCTCGACCTGCGCCTGCCCGACGGCAGCGGCATGGACCTGTTCGAGGACACCGCGCTGCGGGGCCACGCGGAGATCGTGCTGATCACCGGGCACGCGTCGCTCGAGACCTCCATCCAGGCCCTGCGCGTCGGGGCCGCCGACTACCTCATCAAGCCGGTCTCGGTCGTGCAGCTCAAGCGTGTGCTGTCGCGGCTCGGGCAGCCCGGGGACCTGCGGGCCGAGATCTCGGACATGCGGCAGGAGTTCCGCACCTCCGGGCGCTTCGGGAAGCTCTGGGGACGCTCCGCGCCCATGCAGCGCGTCTACGACCAGATCGCCCGGGTTTCGCCGACCGTGGTCAACGTGCTTCTGGTCGGCGAGAGCGGCACCGGCAAGGAGGTGGTCGCGGCCACCCTCCACGAGCTCTCGCGTCGGCGCACGCAGCCGTTCCTGGCGGTGAACTGCGGCGCGATCTCGCCGCAGCTGATCGAGAGCGAGCTCTTCGGTCACGAGAAGGGCTCGTTCACCGGCGCGATGCGCCAGCACCGGGGCTTCTTCGAGCGGGCGCACGGCGGCACGCTTTTCCTCGACGAGATCACCGAGATGCCGCTCGACCTGCAGGTCAAGCTGCTGCGGGTGCTCGAGACCGGCGCGTTCATGCGGGTCGGCTCCGACGAGCTCTTCGAGACCGATGTGCGGATCGTGGCCGCCACCAACCGGCAGCCGCTCGAGGCCGTGCAGATCGGCAAGCTGCGCGAGGACCTGTACTACCGGCTCAATGTCTTCCAGATCCTGCTGCCGCCGCTGCGCGAGCGGCTCGAGGACATCGAGCTGCTCGCCCCCCACTTCCTCGAGGCGATCAGCGCGGCCGAGGGCAGGCCGAAGGCGTTCGCGCCGGTCGCCATCGAGCGCCTCAAGCAGTACCACTGGCCGGGCAACGTGCGCGAGCTGCGCAACGTCGTGCAGCGCGCCTCGATCATGTCCGACAGCACGGTGATCGATCAGCTTCAGCTGCCCGACGAGGCGGCGGCGGGTACCTCGCCAGTGGTCCCCGTGGCCGGCTCGTCCGCGCCCGCGGCGGGCGGTCCGCCGATGCTGCGCGTGCGCGTGGGCGCCTCGATCGCCGAGGTCGAGCGCCAGCTGATCGTGGCAACCCTCGAGCATTGCGGGGGCGTCAAGGAGCGCACGGCCGACGTGCTCGGCATCAGTCTCAAGACCCTGTACAACCGGCTGCGCGAATACGGCCAGAGCGGCGAGGCGTCCGCGACCGAGACGCAGCCGGGCTGAGGCCACCACGCCCGTACACGGCGTGGCGCGAGCGCCGGGCGGCAGCGCCGGGGCCGCGCGCTCAGGCCTGCGGGCGGTGGGACATGCGGCGCACCTCGACCGAGGCGATCTGCAGCGAGTCGCGGTACTTCGACACCGTGCGCCGAGCGACCCGGATGCCGCGCTGCTCGAGCAGCCGGGTGAGCTTGATGTCCGACAGCGGGCGGGTCCCGTCCTCCGCGCAGATCAGCTCCGTGATGAGGGCGCGCACCGCGGTCGCCGAGCAGGGCGCGCCGGCCGCGGTCTCGACGTGGCTGCCGAAGAAGTGCTTGAAGTCCAGCAGTCCGCGCGGCGTCGCCATGTACTTGCGGCTGGTGACGCGCGAAACCGTCGACTCGTGCAGCCCGACCTTGTCGGCGATCTCGCCGAGCGTCAGCGGCTTCATCGCCATCGCGCCGTAGTCGAAGAAGCGGCTCTGGTGATCGACGATCGCCTGCGCGACGCGCTGGATCGTCTGGAAGCGCTGCTCGATGTTGCGCACCAGCCAGCGTGCCTCGCGCAGCTGCTGCGAGACCGGCGAGCCGCCGCCCTCGCGGCCGCCCTTGATGATGCTGGCGTAGAAGCGGCTGACGTGGATCCGCGGGATGACCTCCGGGTTGATCGACGCCATCCACTTGCCCTTGTGCTGCTGGACGATGACGTCCGCGACGACGAACTGCGTCTCGTCGGCGCCGAAGCCGGCGCCGGGGCGGGGCGTCAGCCCGCGCAGCAGCACCGTCGCCGACTGCAGGTCGCACTCCGCGCATCCGAGCTCGCGCTGCAGCCGCTGGAAGTCGTGGGCGGCGAGCAGGTCGAGGTGACGGTCGACGATGCGCAGCGCCAGGATCCGGGCAGGGTGCTCGCCGACATCGAGCGCGAGCAGCTGCAGCCTCAGGCACTCGGCGACCGAGCGCGCGGCGACACCCGCCGGTACGAGTGCCTGCACGTGGCGCAGCGCGATCAGCAGCTCGTCGGCATCGGCCGGTGGCTCGAGCGGGCACAGCGCGGACAGCTCCGCGAGCGGCTGGGTCAGGTAGCCCGATCCGTCGATCGCCTCGATCACTGCCTGCACGAGGATCGCGTCACGGTCGGAGAGCCGCAGGCAGCCGGCCTGCTGCAGCAGGTGCTCGCGCAGTGTCGGCGTGCCCGGGACCATCAGCGTGGGGTCCCACTCGTCGTCGCCGCTGCGGCCCGAGCGGTAGTCGGTGGGGGCGCCGCTCCAGAGCTCGTCGAGGCCCGCTGACTCGATCGCCTCGGGCTCCTCGGTCGGTGCCTCGGTCGGCTCGGGCGGCTTGGCGTCGGTGGTACCCGCTTCCTCGGACTCGACCGTCTCGAGGAAGGGGTTGGTCGTCAGCACCTCCTGCACCTGCTGCTGGAACTCGAGCGAACCGAGCTGCAGGAGCTGGATCGATCGCTGCAGGAACGGCGTCATCGTCAGATGGTGCCCGGCGCGCAATTGGAGCGAAACGGTCATCGAAGTACTTCCTGGTCGTCGGTCGTGGCGGAGATGACGATCGACTGCAAGCCCTGTGCCACTGCGCGCAAACCTCGTGTCTGCGTCGTCACGACCCAGCGGCGTGCAGCTTTTCCAGGGTCGGCGGGCCTGGGCACGGCGCTTTGTGCCGAGTCGGGGACCGTCCTTGCCCTGCCCGCCCGGATCGCCCGAGCCGAGCATGAAGGCACCGATGCGTCGTATCCATTCGCGCCGAGCGGGGGCGTGACGCGCGGGCGGGAGCCCGCGCGTTCACCCCGTGTCGTCCGACCGGCCCTACTGGGCCTGTCGCACGATGATGTCGTTGCGGACCGCACGCACGCCCTTGGCCTGGCGGGCGATCTCGGAGGCTCGCTCCTTCTCGACCTGGGTCTTGGCGAATCCGGACAGCTGGGTGACGCCGTTGAGCGTCTCCACGCTGATGGAGGTCGCCGCGACGTCCTTGTCGGTGGCCATCTTCGTCTTGATCTCGGCAGTGATCTTGGCGTCGTCGACGTAGGCGCCGACCGTCTCCTGGTCGCGCGCGACCGCACACGCCGACAGCGATGCCGCGACGGCGAGGGCGACGGCGACGCGGCGCCAGGTGGTGTTCTTGGGGGTCATGGTGAGCACTCCGTATCGTTGAAGCGGGTTGAGGAGAGGGGTGGGCGCGCGCATCAGTCGCGCCGCGACATCAGCAGTCCGACGATCAGGCCGCCGACGGCCGCGACCATCAGCGAGGCCAGCGGCCGTTCGGAGACGGTGTCGCGCGAAAAGCCGATGCCGCGCCGCATCTGTTCGCGGGCGCGGTGGCTCATCTCGACGCCCTGGTCGAGCGCCTGAGTCATCTGCTCGCGGGCCTGCGATACCCGACGCTCGATCTCGCCGCGCAGCTCGGCCTGGACGCCGCCGCCGGTGCCTCGGGCGAGCTCGGACAGGTCGTCGAGGAAGGCGCCGAACTCCGAGCGCTGGGACGTGTGCGAGCGCGTCCAGGCGCGGCCGCCCGGGTGCGTCGCCGGATCGGGAAAGGTGCCGGGACCGGTGGCGCCGACGGATGGGCCGGTGCCGCCGATGCCGTGCGAAGTCGGCCCGCCGGCGCCGAGCGAGCCGTTGCCGCCGTGCTCGAACGGGGTGCCGGAAGGGGTGCCGGGATTCACGCTGCTCATGGGTGATGACCTCTCTTGGGTGTCTTCAGGGGTGAGGGTTCGACATGCCGCCGCGGGGCGCCTGCCGGGGAGGCGGGCGTCCGACATCGGCCGACACGACGTCGGTGGCCGCGCGATCGGGCGGGGGTGGGGAGGCGACCGCCCGGGGTCGAGTGACCGTCGGGACGCTCGCGCGGATCGATGTGCCCGTGCCGGGCGAGGCGGCGACGTCGAGCTGGCCGCCGACCGCGAGCATCCGGTGCCGCATGCCCGCCAGGCCGTGGTGACCGTGGCCGACCGCAGCCGGGTCGAAGCCCACGCCGTCGTCGTCGATCGAGAGCTCGATCCGGCCGCGCACCCGGCGCAGCGACACCCGCACGAAGTCGGCCCGGGCGTACTTGTGGATGTTGGTCAGCGACTCCTGGACGATCCGGTAGAACGCGAGCGCGGGCTCGCTGGCCGGCGCGACCGCAGGATCGAGCGAGGCGCTGACCCGCCCGCGAAAGCGCGTGCGATGCGCCGCGAGCAACTGCTCGAGTGCCGGCACCAGGCCGAGGTGGGTGAGCACCGTGGGGTGCAGGTCATCGACGATCCGGCGCTTGAGCTCGATGCCCTGCGTGAGCACGCGCTGCAGCGCGACCAGCCTCTCGGCGACCTGTGGCACGTGGCTCGCGGGCTGCGCGGCCAGCCATGCGACGTCGAGCCGGGCCGCGGTGAGGATCGCCCCGAGCTCGTCGTGCAGCTCGCGGGCGAGGGATGCCCGCTCCGACTCGCGGGTGCGCTGCAGCCACGCCGCGAAGCGGGCGTCATCGGTGAAACCGGCAGCCAAGGATGAGGCGTCGGCGCGTTCGGGGGTCGGACAGCGGCTCGAGACGGGCACGATGGTTGCATCTCCGTTGCGGCGGCCCCGACACGCTCGGGCCGCTCGACCGAAGTCAGCAATAACGGTGCCCGACAGGAGCCCACAACACATGAACCCCTCTCAGAGCAGCACCAGCCGCAAGCTCAGGGTCGTCATCTGCGACGACCATCCCATCGTCCGTGCGGGTTTCCGACAGTTCCTCGCCGGCCAGCCCGACATGGAGAGCATCGAGTAGGCGGTTACCGGCCGCGAGGCGCTCGATCTCGTGCGCAACGACGCCTGCGACGTGATGCTGCTCGACATCTCGATGCCGGGGCAGAACGGCGTCGACGTGCTGCGCGCCATCCGTCTGCGCAAGCCCGAGCTGCCGGTGCTGATGCTCTCCTCGTTCCCCGAGCAGCACTACGCCCTGCAGATGCTCAAGCTCGGCGCTTCGGGCTACCTGCCCAAGGACTGCGAGCCGACCGACCTGCTGCGTGCGATCCGCTCGGTCGCCCAAGGCCGGCGCTTCGTGTCCGAGGCGGTCGGCGACCTGCTCGCCAACGGGCTGGGCGCGCACGGCGACGAGCTGCCGCACACGCAGCTCTCCGACCGCGAGCTGCAGGTCTTCCTGCGCCTGGCCAAGGGCGAGTCGGTGACCGCGATCGCGAACGTGCTGAACCTGAGCTTCAAGACCATCAGCACCTACCGCTCGCGCGTGCTGGAGAAGCTGAATCTGCGGTCGAACAGCGACGTCACCTACTACGCGATGAAGAACGGACTGATCCAGTGACGATGCCGGATCGCGGCTCAGTGCAGCGTGCAGTGCTCGCGCCGCAGGAAGTCGAAGAGCTCGTCGAGCTCGTTCGACTTGTCGAAGACCGCGGCACCACGTGCCAGGCAGTGTCTGCGGACCGCTTCGTTCGCATGATTCGTCAGCACGATGCGGCGCGGCACGGGACCGTCCCCGGCCGGGATGCGATCGAGCGCGTCGAGCAGCGCCATGCCGCTGCCGCCGCGCAGCGCGAGGTCGACCAGGACCAGGTCGCAGCGGTTGCGGCGCAGCCAGGCGAGCGCCGCGGACGTCGAGTCGACGAAGGCCACCACCTGCACGCCGCTGAACGCGGCGAGCATGGGGATCAGGCGGCTGCGGACCAGCGGCGAGTCCTCGACCATCAGAGCGATCATCGTCGTGTCCTGTCGCGACCGCATGGCCGCACCCCTGTCGCAATCTAGCGACGGACACGGTGCTGCGGTGTCGGAGCAGGGCCCGGTACGGGGTGGGAGCCGGATCGCGGCGCCCCGCGGTCCCGGGCGCATTCCTTGCAAGGTAGCCTCCCATGATCAAACGAATCGCCGCGCTCGGCGCGGACTATGTCGGGACGCTCGGCGCACTTGCCCGCACCGAGGCCACCGAGGACGCCGCGAGGCTTGGCGCCGCGGCGCGCGTCACGCTGTTCGCGATGCTGGTGAGCGCGCTCGGCGTGCTCTGGCTCAACGTCGCGGTGCTGCTCTGGCTGATGACGACGCCGTGGGCGATCTCCGGCGCGTTCGCGATCGCGGCGGTCGCGCTGCTCGTGGGCGTCGTCATGGCGCGCGGCGTGCGGCGCGCCCTGGCGGCGCTGCATCCCATGGCGGCGACACGGCGCGTGCTGGCGGCCGAGATCGGCGGACGCGACCCGGCGGACGCCCCCTCGCCGCCCGCACCGATGGAGGCCGACGAGGCGAGTGCGAGGCTGCGGTCGATCCGCGTGGCGCTGCGCGAGACGGTGGCGCTCGATCGCCGCCCGGACGAGGTGGTCACGGAAACGCCGGTGTCGGCGCGCTTCGAGCCGCGCAGCCGGACGATGCGGTCCGCGATGTGGCTGTGGCGTGCGATCCCGCGCGTGCCTGCCGGGACGGCGATCACCGGTGCGCTCGGCCTCGTCGCCGCCAGCAGTCCGCGCCTGCGGCGACTGCTGGCGCTCGTCGCGCTGCTGCGCAATCTCGGCGGGCATCCGCGGCCGCCGCCGCACGGCGACCCCTTCCCCCGGCCGTACCGATAGGCGGGGAGAGACCGGAGACCGCGTCGCTCACGCCGAGCCCGTGCCGTCCGATGCCGGTCGGCCGGTCCGACGCATTCACCACGGGAACGGAAGCTGCCGCTCCGCACGGAGCGGCCCTGCGGCCGCGAGGAGCCAGCGATGCAGCACGATGATCGAGACGATGGCCGGAACGACACCCGACCCGAGCGCCCGCCCCGGGACGACCGCCCTGCAGCGGGGGGCGCGACCGACGACGACCAACCGGACGATCGAGGCGGCTGGCCACCCGCCCGATCGGCTGCCGGCACGAGCTACGGCGGCTGGAGCAGCGCTGGCTCGGCCCAGGGGCGGTGGTCCGAAGTGCCGCCGCCCCCGACCCCGACGGCGTCCGCCGGGTTCGCCGACAGCGGGCGGCCCGGCGCCCCGACGGGCCGGCAGGCGTCCGACGAGCGGATCCACGACGACGTCTGCGAGTGCCTGTCGCGCGAGGCCGCGCTCGATGCCGGGGACGTGACGGTGGCGGTCAGCGAGGGCCGTGTCGCGCTCTCCGGCACGGTCGCCGATCTGCCGACCAAGCATGCGATCGAGTCGCTGGTCGATCGCTGCCACGGCGTGCGCGAGATCGACAACCGGATCAAGGTGATGCGCGGCGGCCTGCCGCCGCATCGGGATGCACCGCCGACGCCGCGCCGGTGGGTGCCCCGGGACTCGCCCACCGCACGCGACGAGGCCGAGGGCCGGCACTCCGAGCCCACGCCGGATGCGTCGGGCCGCTACGGTTGAGCGCTCGGCCCACCGCGCCCCGCCGGGCGGCGGCGTTCAGAACACCTGCTCTCGGACCTGCTCGCCGCGCTCGCCGGTGCCGAGTCCGTCCTCGGCGACGCCGAGCGAGGCCACGCCCTGGCCCGGACGGGTCTCGGCGTAGTACCAGTCGCCGTTGACCTGCACGACGCCCGAGGGCGGCTCCACCGGCCTGTCCGGCACGCCCCTGAGCGCGACCGCCATGTAGTTGATCCAGATCGGCAGCGCCAGGCCGCCTCCGGTCTCGCGATCACCGAGCTTGCGCGGCTGGTCGAAACCGACCCAGGCCACGCCCGCGACTCTGGGCGAATAGCCGGCGAACCAGGCGTCGTGCGAGTCGTTGGTGGTGCCGGTCTTGCCGGCGAGGTCGGTCCGCTTGAGGCGCAGCGCCGCGGTCGCGGTGCCCTTGCGCACCACGTCGCGCAGCAGGCTGTCCATCAGGAAGGCGTTGCGCGCGTCGATGGCCCGGAGCGCCTCGTCGCCGGCCTTCAGCGGCCGCGCCTGCGCCAGCACGCGGCCGTTGGCGTCGGTGACCCGTGCGATCAGGTAGGGCTCCACGCGGTAGCCGCCGTTGGCGAACACCGAGATGCCGCCGACCATCTGCCACGGGGTCACCGAACCCGCGCCCAGCGCCATGGTCAGGTACGGCGGATGGCGCTCCGCGTCGAAGCCGAAGCGGGTGACGTAGTCCTGCGCGTACTGCGGCCCGATCGCCTGCAGCAGCCGGATCGACACCATGTTCTTGGATTTCGACAGCGCGGTGCGCATCGTCATCGGGCCGTCGAACTTGCCGTCGTAGTTCTTGGGCTCCCAGACCTGCCCGCCGGTGACGGCCGGATCCACGATCACCGGGGCGTCGTTGATGACGGTGGTGGTCATGAAGCCCTTCTCGAGCGACGCGGAATAGATGAAGGGCTTGAAGCTCGAGCCCGGCTGGCGCCACGCCTGCGTCACGCGGTTGAACTTGTTGCGGTTGAAGTCGAAGCCCCCGACCATCGCGCGGATCGCGCCGTCGCCGGTGTCGGCCGACACGAACGCGGCCTGCACCTCGGGCACCTGCGTGACCTCCCAGCCCTTGGGCCCGTCGGCGACGCGGATCACCATGCCGGGCTTGAGGCGGCGGGCCGCCGGCGCCTTCTCCGAGAGCCAGGGCGCGACCAGCTTGAGCCCGTCGGCGACGATCTCGATCGATTGGCCCCGACTGCGCGCGACGCGGATGGCCTTCGGGTCGACGGCGGTGACCACGGCCGGCAGGAAGTCGTCGATCTCGCCGGCCTCGAGCAGGGCCTCCTCGATCTTCTCGTCGCGCCGCTGCGGGTCGGCGGGCAGCTCGATCTGCGCCTCCGGGCCGCGGAAGCCGTAGCGCCGGTCGTAGTCGAGCACGCCCTGGCGCACCGCGGCATTGGCCGCGCGCTGGTCGTCGGCCAGGACGGTGGTGTAGACGTTCAGGCCGGCGACGTAGGTCTCGTCGCGGAACTGCTCGTACGCGAGCATCCGGGCGAACTCGGCGACGTAAGGCGCCTTGACCGCGAAGTCGCCGCGGTCCGGCTGCAGCCGCAGCTCTTCCTTCATCGCCGCCTGGTACTGCTCCTCGGTCAGCGAGCCGAGCGAGCGCATCCGCCCGAGGACATACTGCTGGCGGATCCGCGCGCGCTTGGGGTTGACGACCGGGTTGTAGGCCGAGGGCGCCTTCGGCAGGCCGGCGAGCATCGCTGCCTCGGCCGCGGTGACCTTGGCGAGCGGCTTGCCGTAGTAGATCTGAGCGGCCGATGCGAACCCGTAGGCACGCTGCCCCAGGAAGATCTGGTTCAGGTAGATCTCGAGGATCTGTTCCTTGGTGAGCTGGGTCTCGATCTTCAGCGCCAGCAGGATCTCGTAGATCTTGCGGGTGTAGCTGCGCTCGTTGGACAGGAAGAAGTTGCGCGCGAGCTGCATCGTGATCGTGCTCGCGCCCTGCGACTTGCCGCCGGCCGCCACGTTCGCAAGGGCCGCGCGGGCGATGCCGAGCAGGTCCACGCCGCTGTGCTCGAAGAACCGGTCGTCTTCGGCCGCGAGGATCGCCTGCTTCATCACCAGCGGCACGTCCTCGATCCGGGCGACGCTGCGCCGCTCCTCGCCGAACTCGCCGATCAGCACGCCGTCGGCGGTCCAGATCCGCAGCGGCACCTTGGGACGGTAGTCGGTGAGGACGTCGAGCGAGGGCAGGCGGTCCGACGCCAGGATCGCCGCCAGCCCGAGCGTCAGGGCCGCCGCGACGACGAGGGCGATCGGCACGAGGACCAGCACCGTGACGAGGGTCAGCAGGCCGAATCCCCGTTCGCGCCGCGAACTTGCGATCCGCGCGAAGCGGGCGCGCACTGACGTCATGGCAGGCCAGATGGTCGAACAGGTGCCGATTATAGGGCGCGGCGACCCCGTCCACGCCCCCGCGCAGGGTGGCCGGCGGCCTCGGCCGAGCGGCATTCAGGGGTAGTCGACGAGCGGCGCAGGAGGGTCGACGGGCGGGTTCCGACCCGGAACTTTGCAACAGTGAAAAGCCTTACAGTGTGCCCACGGGGTCGCTCAGATCTAAAGCAAAGTCTTTGAAACTGCCGTAAGATCCTGTTTTTCGACACTTTTTCCACTCGACCAGATCGAGGCGCACGTGGCAGTCAGCCTTCAGGCCCTCTTCCGGCGCGGTTCCCAGCCTATCCTGGGGGTCGACGTCAGCGCATCCAACGTCAAGCTCGTCGAGCTGGTGCCGGGGGGCAAGACCGGCATGCGCCTCGAGCGCTACGCCATCGAGCCGATCGAGCGGGGTGCCATCGTCGACGGCAACGTCGAAAAGCCCGAAGCGGTCGCCGACGCGCTGCTGCGCGCGATCCGCAAGACCGGCACCAAGACCCGCCTCGCCGCGATGGCCCTGCCGTCGTCGGCCGTGATCGCCAAGCGGATCACCCTGCCGGCGGGCCTCCACGAGGAGGACTACGAACTGCAGGTCGAGAACGAGGCGAGCCAGTACATCCCGTTCTCGATCGACGAGGTCAACCTCGACTTCCAGATCCTCGGGCCGTCTGCGCAGTCCGAGGAGGACGTCGAGGTGCTGCTCGCCGCTTCGCGCAAGGAAAAGGTCGAGGACCGCGTGGCGATCGCCGAGATGGCCGGGCTGCGCCCGGTCGTGATCGACGTCGAGCCCTACGCCGCCCGCACGTCGATCGACCATGTCACGCGCTTCCTGCCGAGCCAGGGCGAGGGCATGATCCTCGCCGTGTTCGACATCGGGCAGAGCACCACGAACCTGACCGTGGTCCTGAACGGCCAGACGTTCTTCGAGCGCGAGCAGACCGGCGGCGGCAGCCAGCTCACCCAGGGCATCGTGCGGCTCTACGGCCTCACGCTCGAGGAGGCCGAGCTGAAGAAGAAGAGCGGCGACCTGCCGGACAACTACGCCAGCGAGCTGCTCACGCCCTTCGTCGAGCAGGGCGCCTCCGAGGTGACCCGCTCGCTGCAGTTCTTCTTCACGTCCACCCCGTTCACCCGGGTCGACCGAATCTTCCTCGCGGGCGGCTGCGCGGTCACCGCGGGCCTCGCCGAGGCGGTCGCCGAGCGCACCCAGGTGCCGACCGAGATCATGAGCCCGTTCCAGGGCATGGAAGTCGCAGGCGGCATCCGCGAGCGGCAGCTGCGCCTCGACGCACCGGCTCTGATGGTCGGCTGCGGTCTCGCGATGCGGAGGTTCGACGCATGAGCGCGGGCGCCAAGCTGGGCAAGGTCGGGCTCGCCCCGGCCACCGAGATCGTCGACATGCCGGTGCGTCCGATCGCGCCGATCCGCATCAACCTGCTGCCGCACCGCGAGATGAATCGCGAGCGGCGCAAGAAGGACTTCATCAGCCTCACCGGACTGGTCGGCATCGCCGGTGCCGTCGCGGTGTTCGCCGGCGGCTTTGCGATCAACCAGCAGATCGCCGGCCAGCAGGAGCGCAACGCGTTCATCGCCGCCGAGAACGCCAAGCTGGACGCGGAGATCGCCGAGGTCAAGACGCTGCGCGACGAGATCGCCGCCCTCAAGGCCCGCCAGCAGGCCGTCGAGAACCTGCAGTCCGACCGGACCGCCCCGGTGCGGCTGTTCGCCGAGCTGGTGCGGCTCACGCCCGAAGGCGTGTACCTGCGCCAGATCAAGCAGGAAGAGTCGCGCGTGACCCTCATCGGGCATGCGCAGACCAACGAGCGGGTCGCCGAGCTGCTGCGCAACCTGGCCGAGGGCAACGCGCTCCTCGAGCGGCCCGAGCTCGGCGAGATCAAGGAAACCACCGTCCCGGCGGCATCCGGTTCGCGCGATGCGTCGTCCCGCAAGATCTACGAATTCACGCTCAACGCGCTGATGAAGCGCGCTGCCCCGACCGCCGACGGCAAGACCGGCGCGCCGCGCGCCCAGGGCGACGAGCCGGTCAAGCTCGGCGCGCTGCGCTGAAATGCCGGAGCGACCATGGCGAACCTCGCGCTCAAGTTCGACTTCACCCGGCTCGCCGGGCAATTCCAGGGCCTCAAGGGACGGCATGCGGGGCTGTGGCCCGTGCTGCCGCGCACGGCGCTGCTCGTCGCGCTGTTCGCCGCGATCGTCATCGCAGGCTGGGCCCTCTACTGGCGCGGCCTCGTCGAGGAACTCGACGCCGGTATCGCGCAGGAAGCGCAACTCAAGACCCAGTACACCGAGAAGCTCAAGCAGGCGGTGAACCTCGATGCGCTGCGCAAGCAGAAGGAGCAGGTCGGCCTGTTCGTGAGCCAGCTCGAGAAGCAGCTGCCCAGCAAGGCCGAGATGGACGCGCTGCTGTCGGACATCAACCAGGCGGGCGTGGGTCGCGGCGCGCAGCTGATGCTGTTCAAGCCCGGCCAGACCGTCGTGCGCGAGTACTACGCCGAGTTGCCGATCAGCGTGCGCGTGGTCGGCAACTATCACGACCTCGGCTCGTTCGCGAGCGACATCGCGAACCTCGCGCGGATCGTGACCCTGAACAACGTGCAGATCCAGCCCTTCGACCCCAAGGGCGTGAACACCATGCTGGCGATGGACGCGACCGCGAAGACCTTCCGCTACCTCGATCCCGAGGAGATCGCTCAGCAGCGTGCGGCGGGCACGAAAGCGAAGCAGGGGGCCAAGAAATGACGGGCACCCTTCAACGCGCGGCGGGCCTCGCGGCCATCGTGCTGGCGATCGCGGGCTGCGAGTCGGACCGCGGCGAACTGCGGGCCTGGATGGACGAGACCCGCCGCACGACGCCGCTGCTCAAGGAAACGCTCGCCCCGCCCAAGTCGTTCGAGCCGTTCCGGTACCCCTCGAGCGGTGAGATCGATCCGTTCAGCGTCGCCAAGCTGCGCGTGGGCGCCATGGAAACGATGCGGCCCGGCAACGGTCTTCGCCCCGACCTCACGCGTCGCCGCGAGCCGCTCGAGGCGTATCCGCTCGACAACCTGAAGATGGTGGGCAACCTGACGCAGAAGGGCTCGACCGTCGCGCTGCTGCAGGCCGATGCCGTCCTCTTCCAGGTTCGCGTCGGCAACTACATCGGCCAGAACTTCGGCCGCGTGCTGCGTGTCTCGGAAGACGAGGTCGCGGTGCGAGAGATCGTCCAGGACGCCGCAGGCGACTGGATCGAACGGGACACGGCCCTGCATCTGCAGGTGCAGGAGATCAAGAAATGAAGGGTGCACAGGTGCTGGCTGCGATCGGCGGCCACGGCCGCAACGGGCCCCGCGCCCTCGTCGCGACGATCGTCGTGGCGCTCGCGCTGATGCTGCATGCGGGCCTGGCGCGCGCGCAGGCCAACGCGATCGAATCCGTCACCTCGGCGCAGCAGGGCGCGCAGACGGTGCTACGCATCCAGCTCAAGGCACCTCCGAAGACCCAGCCGGCGAGCTTCTCGATCGCCAACCCGCCCCGGCTCGCGCTCGATTTCCTCGACACCGGCAGCACGGTCGGCACCGCGCCGATCGAACTCGTCCAGGGCGACGCGCGCAGTGTCAACGTCGTGCAGGCCGGCAACCGCGCGCGCATGGTGCTGAACCTGCGCCGTCCGGTGACCCACACGACGACAGTCGAGGGCAACGCGGTCATCGTGACCCTCGAGCCCGTCTCCGGCATCGGCGGCGCATCCTCCGTCACGTCGCCGAACGCGGCCGCCTACAGCTTCGCCAAGGCCGATGCCCCGGGCACGCAGGCACTGCGCGACATCGACTTCCGGCGTGGCAAGGACGGCGAGGGCCGCGTGGTCGTCGAACTCTCGAGCGCGCAGACGGGCGTCGACATCAAGCAGCAGGGCCAGACGATCGTCGTCGACTTCCTGAAGTCGCGCGTGCCGGACAACCTGCGCCGCCGCCTCGACGTCGCCGACTTCGGCACGCCGGTCCGTGCGGTCCGTACCTTCCAGCAGGGCGAGAACGCCCGGATGATCATCGAGCCCGTCGGCCTCTGGGAGCACAACGCCTACCAGAGCGACACGCAGTTCGTGATCGAGGTCAAGCCGGTCCGCGAGGACCCGAACAAGCTCGTGCAGGGCACGCGCGCGGGCTACCGCGGCGACAAGCTGTCGCTGAACTTCCAGAACGTCGACATCCGCGCCCTGCTGCAGGTCATCGCCGACTTCACGAACCTGAACATCGTCGTGCGCGACTCCGTCGCCGGCAGCATCACGCTGCGGCTGAAGGACGTGCCCTGGGATCAGGCCCTCGACATCGTGCTGCAGTCGAAGAACCTCGACATGCGCAAGAACGGCAACGTGATCCTGGTCGCGCCGCGCGACGAGCTCGCGACCCAGGAGAAGCTCGACCTCGAGTCGAAGCAGCAGATCGCCGAGATCGAGCCGACTCGCGTCGAGACCTTCCAGCTCAACTACCAGAAGGCCGAGTCGGTCGCGAAGCTGCTCGGCGACGACAAGCAGCGCGTGCTGTCGAAGTCCGGCAGCGCGGTGCCCGACGTGCGCACCAACAAGCTGTTCGTGCGCGACACCGCGTCGCGCCTGGACGAGGTGCGACGGATCATCGGTCAGCTCGACATCGCGGTGCGCCAGGTTCTGATCGAGGCCCGGATCGTCGAGGCAGACGACCGCTTCTCGCGGAACCTCGGCGTGAAGCTCGGCTTCAACGACCTGCGCAGCACGATCGCCCGGACCACCTCGGTGATCGACCCGGTGTCCGGCACGCCGACCGCGCTCAACGTGCCGGTCTACGGCGCCGGCTCGCCGCTGCTCGGCAGCAGCGCGTACTCCACCCTGTCGGGCAACCTGCAGGGCGCCGCCGACCTGTCGTCGCAGCTCGGCAGCGGCCTGGCTGGCCTGAACGCACAGGGCCTCGGCCAGCAGACCGCGATCGCGAACACCAACTTCGTGAACCTGCCCGCCGCGGGCATCTCGGGCGCCAACCCGGCGAGCTTCGCGGTCAGCCTGTTCGGTTCGCAGCTGACCCGCTTCGTCAACCTCGAGATCTCCGCGCTCGAGGCCGAGCAGCGCGGCAAGGTGGTGTCGAGCCCGCGCGTG
>Ga0164292_10002046_pt1 | contig 16444 bp, 10 predicted proteins | sample GEODES117metaG_FD_111486 | JGI IMG/M metagenome (GOLD analysis project Ga0164292, IMG submission 111486) | Eutrophic lake water microbial communities from Lake Mendota, Wisconsin, USA - GEODES117 metaG | ecosystem: Environmental > Aquatic > Freshwater > Lake | place: USA: Lake Mendota...
CACATCTAGCTTTAAACTATCAAACACCACATGCTGTACATCAACAAAAAATCCTTGCCAGTATTACCTGACAAGGACTATATTTATATCATTATTATTGTCAACCTATTTTAGGACGACTCAGAGAAAATTTATTTTTTCTCTGGAAGCAATACCATCCTAATAAAATTATCAGGACTCAGACGATATTGAGCTGTCGCTTTTAGCGCTTCCGGATTAAGCTCCTTTAAAGATTCAAGATAAGTTAATACCTGTTTTGGGTCTTCTTCATTTTGAAGTTGATTGGTAAGATAACCTAACCAGAAACCATTATCCTTAAGCTGTGTTTCGGTTGAGCGGGTTTCCTCAGCTATGAATTTTTCAATATCACTTGCAAGGGCACCATTCACTCTGATTTTATTTATTTCATCAAGTGTTGAACTGATTAATTTCTCAACATTTTCAGGGGCACATCCAAAAGAGATGTTAAAGGTATAGCGTCCTTTTGGAAACTTGGTGTAAGAAGCACGTGCTCCAACGCCATAGACTCCGCCCTCATCTTCACGCAGGCGCTCAATCAATTTAATAGTTAATACTGAGCCCAAAGCGTCTAATTGATTATTATGTTTTTCGCTCCAGGTATAATCACCGCTGAATACAAGCCGAACACTTGCCTTTGGCTCCTGACCTTTATAGATTTTTTTATCAATTTTACCGCCTGGAATCTGAATTCCCAGCTCTTTTGCAGTTTCTTTACGGTTAGTTGATGGAAGAGAACCTAGATACTGCTCAAGCAAAGGTTTAAATTCCTCTGGTTTAAAATTTCCTACGAAAATGAAAGTAAAGTCACTTGCATCAGCAAAGCGATCTTTATAGATCTCGAATGCGCGATCCAGACTTACCTGATTTATTTTTTCAATTGATGGGCCTGTTCTGCGGACATTGTAATTACCAAGAATAGCAGCTACAGAATCTGCAAACACGCTATTTGGATCGTTTCCTCTATTTGCTAATCCACCCTTTTGCTGTGCAATAAGACCTTTAAAGGTTTCAGCATCTTTGCGGGGTTGAGTGAAATAGAGATACGTTAATTGCAATGCAGTTTCAATGTCTTTCGGACTTGTTGAACCTGACAGTCCTTCAAACCGATCACTTAGGTATGGAAATACTGAAGCTTTTTTCCCAGTCAGTAATTTAGGAAGCTGAACAGAATTAAAGTCTCCTAGTCCGCCATTTCTTATAATCGTAGTGGCATATAGTGCTGATTGAAAATCAGCATCACTGTACAATGAAGTTCCCCCCGCGCTGAATGCAGAAAAACTTATTTCATCGTTTTTGAAATCGGTTGGTTTAAGAATCACTTTTATACCATTGCTTAATTTAAACTCAGTAATTCCAAGCTCAGGTATTTTAGATTCTGAAGTGACTTTACCACCACTTAGTTTTGCAGACAATAACGGTTTGTTTGAAACCTGATCGACATAGGCACTGATATCACTTGTTTTTGCGCTGCTGATCCAGCTTTCAATTTTGGCTTCATCTGGCAAATTTGCTTTATCCTTTTCTGGGCCCATCATTATCACATCGCGATTAACATCTGTGATATACTTTTTGGCCAGGCCATTCACATCACTTAGATTAATTTCTCCAATCATGGAATTGGCCATTTTGAATTCATATTCAATACCCGGACTAGCTTCCTGCTCAAGGAAATGACGAAGATATTCGTTTACCAGACTTTCGGAAGGTGTCTTGTCTTTCTCTTTGAAGGAAGACTCCATATTGGTCAGGTATGATTGTTTTGCACGATCCAGTTCAGTTTGTGTAAACCCAAAACGCTGTACCCGTTCTGTTTCAGTTAGAATGGATTTAAACCCTCTTTCCATTTCTCCTGGTTTTGCCACAACGAACACATTGTACATATCAAGACCGGCTAAAAAGCCACTTATATTAGCTCCTGCCTGTAAAAAAGGAGGATCAGCTTGTTTGCTCATATCGGCAAAACGATTGCCAATCATAGAGTTAAAAAGGGATCTTAAAATGCTGTTTTTATAGTCGTTGGTTGTGATAAGTTTCGTTTCAGGATGCTTAATCATCACCTGTGCTACACTGACAGGGAATTCTTTGTCGGTTACTGCCATGAACTGATTTTTATTCAATAATGAAATTGAATATTGGGTTCTCTGACGTGGCTTTGCCGGATTTTTTAGATCAGAAAATTTTGCCTTAATGGTTTGTTCCATCGCATCAACATCAATATCACCTACAACGATCAAGGCCTGCAAATCCGGACGATACCAATCCTGATAGAATTGTTTAATAGTTTCGGCAGAGAAATTTTTCAATACTTCTTCTGTACCAATAGGAAGGCGGTCTGAATAACGTGAATTATTGAAAAGCATCGGGAGGTACTGATCCTGCATACGCTGTTGAGCGCCTTTTCCCAATCGTTTTTCTTCCAATACAACTCCACGTTCCTTATCAATTTCTGCAACATCTAGCGTTGCATCCTGCGCCCAGTCGCGCATAATCTGAATCCCATTTTTCAGTACTTCAGGATCATCAGATGGAATTGGAAGCTGATATACTGTTTCATCAAAACTTGTATAGGCATTTAGATCTGCACCAAAACGTACTCCTGCTTTTTGAAGATAATTAACCAGGTCGTTTTTTGGGAAATTTTTTGTGCCATTAAAGCCCATGTGTTCCATAAAATGTGCAAGACCCCGCTGGTTATCATTCTCCATTATTGAGCCTATCTTATTTGCCAGGTATAGCTGAACCCTATTTTTGGGTTCAATATTTTTCCTGATATAATAGGTAAAACCATTTGGAAGTTTACCAGTTCTTACTGCAGGATCCAAGGGAATTACATCTGCAGAATTTTGCTTGGAAGCAGCAGCTGTATTCTTACTTTTGGCGGCAGTTTGAGCATTTAAAGCACCAGTAAAAGCAAGAAGTACCGCTACCACGAGGGCAAGTACTTTGTTGTTTATATTTTTCATTTTTAAATTGGTTTATAATTGGATTCCAAAAATACGAAAAGTTACACCTTGATTATAATTTTTCTACTGTACATCCACCAAAGGATACCAAGCCAAATCACAATAAAAGTTACTGCACCTGCAAGGGATGCATTAATTGGTGAAAAGTAAGGACTATAGAATGATTCATAGAGCCATTCACGGGAGGTTAATACAGTACCATCGGGCATATTAACCTTAATCATTGTCAGAATTCTTGGAATTAGTCCGGAAAGGAAAAACACCGTTATTGCATTGATGCCATACACAACAAATGGCGTTGTACCTTTTTTAAAACCCTGTACATCAATCAGCCAATAACATAATGCAAGTCCGATACTAGCAAGTCCGCCAGCATAAAGCACAAACGAGCTAGTCCACAGTGCTTTATTGATAGGGAAGCAGAGATCCCATATTAATCCAAGAATGACTGCTAAAATTCCAATGGAAAACATCCATGAAATTTTCACACTCTCTTCTTTGTCTTTACGCTTTAGCCAGGTACCGATCAGAAGTCCGAAGATTCCGGTTCCTATTGCCGGAAGAGTGCTAAATATGCCTTCAGGATCCCATGTTTTTGCAGAACGCCATAAGTGTGCTTCTGTCAGTAGGGTTCTGTCAAGCCATGCACCCAAATTAGTTTCTTTTTCAAGATTGGCAAATCCTACTCCCGGAACTGGAATCAGCGTCATCATTGCCCAATAGGCAAGGAGGATACCGATTAAAATTCTAAGCTGAGTTTTCGGACTTGTTTTTATAAAAATAACCGCGGTAATGAAGAAAACAACAGCTATCCGCTGTAAAACTCCGGGAATCCGAACTGTTTGGAATGCTTCCATAGGGTCTGTAAATACTTTTGGGAAGAGGTTTAGAAACAAGCCTAATCCAAATAATATGAGAGCTCTTTTTAAAGCAGTAAAAATAAGCTTTGAGTGACTCATGTGTCCTTTTTTACTACCAAGTGCATAGCTGATAGAAACTCCAACAATAAATAAAAAGAAAGGAAAGATGAGATCTGTTGGTGTACATCCATGCCATTCTGCATGTCTTAGGGGGGCATAGATATGCGCCCAACTACCGGGATTATTGACCAGAATCATTGCTGCTACAGTCAGTCCCCTGAAAACATCAAGAGATAATAGTCTGGCCGGAGATTGTTGAAGAATAGAAGGTTGTGACATGAGTTTATTGATAAATCAGTCTTAAATCTGCACTTTTTTATTATAATAAAAAAGTGATTGCCTCATTTAATAATCAGGCTAAGAGATTGTTTATTACTTGGGGTAAGCTATTGGATAAAGCGTTTTCTTAGAGTTTTTGCGCCAAAACTTTGAGAGCTGTTTCGTCCTTGTTTTCTAAACTCAACTGTAAAAGCTGATTTTTAAGATCATCGCTGATGGCCTGGTATTTTTTCTGGCCATACAGATTTTTCATCTCATTTGGGTCATTTTTCAGGTCATAAAGCTCCCAGAAATCTTTATGCTCATAAAAACGGATGAGTTTGTAGCGACTTGTTCGTATCCCAAAATGCTTTAAAACACTGTGTTCGCCAGGATATTCATAAAAGTGGTAATATGCTGAATTTCTGATGCTAACATTAACATTTTTGAATAGTGGCACCATTGATTTGCCCTGAATTTCTTTTGGTATGGCCAGACCGGCAATCTCTAAAAATGTAGGGGCAAAGTCAACATTAGATATGATCTGATTTGAAACGGTACCCGGTTTTATCATACCTGGATATCTGATGATCAAAGGAGTACGCATTGATTCTTCGTACATAAAGCGTTTGTCGAACCAGCCATGTTCACCCATATAGAATCCCTGATCTGAGGTATAAACTACAATCGTATTTTTTGTGAGGTCGTTTTTATCAAGATAGGTTAAAATTTTACCAATGTTACGGTCGAGAGAAAGTGTAGTGCTGTAATAATCCTTCATATACCGTTGGTATTTCCATTCTGTTAATTCTTTTCCCTCTAGTTTTCTTTTCTTCAGATCCTCATCTATTTTATCATAATAGGTATTCCATTTTAACCGTTGGTCAGGATTCATACGGGCGAGAAAAGAAGCCGCGATCGCATCGGGTTCACTCTTCATTTTGAGGTCATAGCCAAGTTTCATAGTCTTTTCTATCGACATATCCTGCATTCCAGCTGCTATTCGGTTGGTATATGGATCATAAAAATTTTTAGGCAGCGGGAAATTGACCTGATCAAATTTACCTAGATCCTGAACATCAGGCATCCAAGTACGGTGAGGTGCTTTTTCGCCAACGACCACGAAAAAAGGTTTTGAAGCATCGCGTTTCTCCAGAAAATCAATGGTAAGATCTGTGATCACATCCGTAGCATAGCCTTCCTTTCGGGTGGTATCACCTTGCATATTAATCAAATCGGGATTATAATATTGTCCTTGTCCGGGGAAAATGTTCCAGTAAGTAAATCCCTGTGGGTAAGAAACCAGGTGCCATTTACCAATCCATGCAGTTTGAAATCCAGATTGTTTAAGGCGAGCAGGAAAAACATCCTGAGAGGCATCGAACCTATCCCTGTTATTACGCATTCCATTCATGTGACTATACTTTCCGGTTAGTAACACTGCCCGGCTTGGACCACAAATAGAATTTACAACAAAGGCGCGTTTATATAGTGCCCCTTCTTTGGCCAGTCGGTCGATATTAGGAGTTGCACCATATTTGGAGCCATATGCGCCGATTGTAGAAATAGCATGATCATCTGTCAGAATGATGATGATATTAGGCTTTGAATCCTGCTGTCCAAAGGCTGCTGAGCAAATTGAAAAAAAGCAAGTCAGAAGGAAAATCGTTTTCCTCATATTGTCTGTTGGTAATGGTTTAGTATTTCCATCTAACAAAAGCTTCCATTGCTTCGTATTCTGCTAAGCCCAGTTTATCGTATGCTTTTGCAGTTTCGCGGGTGCGATCTTCGGCACGGACCCAAAACTCCCTGGCATCATCACCTGGAAAGACCGGTCTGTCTTTTTGCGACTGATGCTTAAAAATAGCTAAGCGTTTGCGTTCAACCTCCTGAGGAGACAAGGGAACGGCCATTTGAATTTCATGAGTTTCAAACTCATGCCATGCTCCCCGGTAAAGCCATAACCAGCAATCTTTGATCCATTCCCTGTCTTTTAAACGCTTAAGTGCCTCAATGATGATATTGAAACATACTTTATGAGTACCATGCGGGTCGGCAAAATCGCCGGCTGCAAAGATTTGATGCGGTTTAATTTTTTCGAGCAGCTCCATTGTGATCTTGATATCAACCTCTGAAACCGGATTTTTATGTGTTTTACCTTTATCATAAAAGGGCAATGACATAAAGTGAATTTGCTCATCACGAAGACCGGCAAAACGTGCGCCACTAATTGCTTCTCCTTTTCGTATCAGTCCTTTTAAAATCTGAATCTCGGAGGTATCCGATTGATTGGGTTGTTTTGTTCCCAGAAAATTCCGCATGGACGAATACAGATTATCCAGTTTTTGGGTATCCAAGCTAATAGATTTACTAAAATCACGTGCAAACTCTAAAAATCGGAGCGCATCGTCATCCCAAACGGCGGTGTTACCTGAAGTCTGGTAGGCTACATTGACATCATGACCCTGATCTACCAGGCGAATAAATGTTCCGCCCATTGAGATGACATCATCATCCGGATGGGGAGAGAAGATAATGACCCGCTTTTTATCAGGAACTGCCCGTTCAGGCCTTTGTGAATCATCAGCATTGCCTTTACCTCCTGGCCAGCCGGTGATGGTATGCTGAATTTTATTGAAAATGTGAATATTGATGTTGTACACCGGACCCTTTTCCGTTGCCAGTTGAGCCATTCCATGGTTATTATAATCTTCTTCGGTAAGCTTTAATATTGGTTTACCAAGGGTATTAGCAAGCCAAATCACCGCTTTTTTCACCATAAGGTCATCCCATGTACAATCTTTAACAAGCCATGGCGTATTGAATCGGGTAAGATCGGATGCCGCATCCTGATCAAGAATAAACTCTACGTTTTCTGAAAGCTGAAGATAAGTTGCAGGCACTTCGGAAGAGATCTTTCCTTCTACTGCTTTTTTAATGATTGATGCTTTTTTAAGGCTCCAAGCCATCAAAATGATTTCTCTTGCTTTGAAAATTGTACCGATACCCATGGTTATCGCCTTGGTTGGCACATTCTCTTTTCCTCCAAAGTCGCGTGACGCATCACGTCTGGTCAGATCATCTAGCGTTACCAGTCTGGTACCTGAATTTGGTGCAGAACCAGGCTCGTTAAATCCGATGTGTCCTGTACGGCCAATTCCTAGTATCTGAAGGTCAAGACCACCCAGATCAGTGATCTTTTTTTCATACTCCAGGCAGAAGCCTTGGATAGTTTCGATAGACAGTGTTCCATCCGGGATGTGAACATTAGCCATATCAATATCAATATGGTTGAATAGATTTTCTTTCATGAAAATCACATAGCTCTGAGGAGATGTGGGTTTCATTGGGAAATATTCATCAAGGTTAAATGTGATTACATTCTTGAAGCTTAGACCTTCTTCTTTATGAATTCGTACCAATTCTTTGTAAACTCCAATAGGCGTGGCACCCGTTGCAAGTCCGAGAATTGCCTGCTCTCCAATTTTTTGTTTTCTAATAATCAGATCAGAAATTCGTCGTGCAACTTTTTTTGCAGCGGTTTCTTCATCTGGATAAACTGTAACAGGAAGTTTTTCGAAGCGGGTTTCTTCAAGTAAATTTAATCTTGCCATGAGAGGGTCAGACTTTTTTAGGTAAGAAGCAAATATAATTACAAATTCATTATGCTGGGAAACTTCTCAAAATATATTGGAAGGGAAACGTATTTTTAAGTATTTTTCTCATTTTTCATTATGTCACAAATGATTATGGGATTAGTTTGGATATATGATGTAATCGGATCATGAAGATATGTTGGTTTGATGAAATGGGGGCTAGTTAGTGGTTTGAGTTCGATGTAAGGAAGGGTAAAATAATGCGGTTATAACCCATCAGAAAAGCTCTGGTTAACAATAATTTGTTTTTTGAAACCAATACCCTGTGTTATAGGTCAGTTCAGCCCTTTCCTCCGAAGTATTTCCGGCAAGAAATCGTTGTCATTCCAGCGACAGCTGGAACCTCTTTCGGTAAGGTTTATTTTATCCTGAGATACTGAAGAGCGCGCAATTTCCTTATTTAGTTTCTCAAATAATTGATATATAGTATTTTATCTTTAATCAAAATTGTTAATAATTGTTTTTTAAGTCTTATTCTGCCAAAATTATATTTCTTAAAATTTAATACCGCTCATAGCCGCGGAGGCCTATTTACTTTTTCCTTGATGAAAAAGTAACCCAAAAATCAATACAAAACGAAGCTTCCACCGCTAAAGGCCATACACCCGGCCCGCCGTTTTGTCCTCCCCCCACTTGAAAAATTCTGGTTCATTTTAAATTAATTTCTCATTATCGAGATTCGAAGATTACTAAAATTAACGTTAGATGTTTAGGGATGTTCATCCATTAACGGCTGCGTACAGGGCTGTGAAAGTCGCTACTATGGAAACTAATCAATTTACCGCCCTGTCCGATGCCGCAAAAAGTACATGAATGTCATTGCAAGACAATAAGCTGTGATTCTGCTAATTAACTCAATTTTTTTCGGGGTGAATATGAATTTTCAAATTTGGAAATCCATTGATCAATCATGTAATGATTAGGCTATTGATGATCACGTTGGCATTGAAAATCGCCAGGAAAACAATGATCTCCCAAAAATCGCTACTAGTGGACCTGTTTCAAATAGGATAGGTTGATTGTGGGCGACTGAATTAAAGTAGTTTTATTCCCAAACTCAGGTGGAATAAATTCTGCTTCTGACTATATTTTTCGCTCTGACTTACATTACTCAGGCCGGCTTCATAGCGTAGGTCTAAGGTGAAATTGCCCAGGTCAAACCCGCTTCCTGCCTGCAATCCGAGGGTTTGTTTTTTATAATTTCCAAAATCACTTACTCCCTGATATGCCGAGGCGAATGTGGTATTTTCATCAATAATAAAGGAGATTACCGGCCCTGCCATAAAGCGGAGGTTGAACTTTTTAGGGCCAATTTTAGTGCCAAGTAATAAAGGAAGATCCAGACTCGTAAATTTAACATTTCCCTTCGCGCTTATATCAGTACCATTATTGTCTTCGATCTGCACGAATTCATTTCCTTTACTGCCCAGATATAGTTCTGGTTGAAAATAAATCCCAGCAGCCCCAACTCTTGAAAATATTCCGGCCTGGTAACCCTTAACACTGTTTTGATCAGTAAGGTCATTTTTAGTCTTTAAGGATGAATAGTTCACGCCTCCTTTAATGCCAAATGTGAAGGAAGGTAATTGTGCCATTGCTGTCATACCTGCAACTATAAAAAGCAAAGCGGCGAGTATTAGCTTTTTCATATTCAACACTTTTTTAATCCGTAATCCGTAATTTTTAATTCGTAATTGTTTACCCGTAATTCGTAATTGTTTATCCGTAATTCGTAATTTTTAATTCGTAATTCTTTTAATATACGAATTAGCTTGAAATTTGTCGCGATAAACTTTAATTTTGGGAAAATCTAAAGCATGGCAGAGATCAGTATCAGTAGTTCAGACTGGGATCGTTTAAAGTTAAAAGTTAAACGAAAATATAATAATCTTAGTGAAGAAGATCTGGCGTATCAGCAGGGTCAAGAGGAAGAATTGATTGTAAGACTGATGAGCAGATTAAAACGCAATCGCGAGTATATTGTCTTCACTCTGAAAAAGGGCATGCTTCATCTCGATACCAATCGATTATAATCGCCTGTATTTTCACCTTGAATCTTCCCTATTTAAATAATAAAGGAAGGATTTTTGTATCTTTAAATTATTCCAATTTTAAGATATGATTAATTCTTTCAAGCCAGGCTCTTTAAGATTAAAACTCAAGAAAGTAGTATTACCCGGTGTTTTAATAGTCGCAATTTTCTCCTTTTCTTTTGTTGAGGATCTATTTCAGGTATCCAAGAACCTAGACATATTTGCTGCTATCTACAAGCAATTGAGCATTAATTATGTTGATGATGTTAATTCTTCAGAATTGATGAAAAATGGCATTGATGCAATGCTGGAAGAATTAGATCCTTACACTGAATACATTCCTGAAGCTGAAATTGAAGATTATAAACTAAAATATGTTAGTACTCAGTATGGAGGTATAGGAGCCACTATTTCAAATAGAGGGGGTAAAGTCATAGTTGCTGAGCCCTATGCTGGTTTCCCGGCACAGAAAGCAGATATTAGAGCCGGAGATGAATTCCTGGAAATCAATGGTATTTCCCTTAAAGGGAAAAGCAATGAGCAGGTAAGTTCCATGTTAAAAGGTTCAAAGGGTACTGCTGTTAAGCTCCAGATTCAGCGTCCGGGAATGCCGAAGCCAATGGATTTAAACCTGACCCGAGAAGAAATAAAACAAAATAATGTTCCTTATTATGGCATGCTTTCGAATAATATTGGATATATCAAACTCGATAAATTTCTTGAAAACTCGGCTCAAGAGGTAAAAGATGCCTTAGCAGAACTCAAGAAAAATAACATTAACGGACTAGTACTGGATCTTCGGTTCAATGGTGGAGGTATCCTTCAGGAGGCAGTTAAAATCGTGAATCTCTTCGTTGATAAAGGCGTTACTGTTGTGATTCAAAAAGGACGGAATCGTGAAAAGTCAATCACCTACAACACATTCAATAACCCACTTGAGCCAACTCTCCCCCTTGTTATTCTGGTTAATAATCGTTCAGCATCGGCATCAGAGATTGTTGCAGGATCATTGCAGGATCTAGACCGGGCGGTTGTTATCGGACAGCGCAGTTTTGGTAAAGGCTTGGTACAACAAACTTTCAATCTTCCTTACAACAGTCTGGTAAAAGTAACTGTAGCCAAATATTACACTCCTTCAGGTAGATGTATACAGGCGTTGGATTACACGCACCGTGATACAGAAGGCATGGTTGTTAAGGTAGCCGACTCGCTTATTACGGAATACAAGACTAAATCTGGAAGATCAGTTTACGATGGTAGCGGAATTTTTCCTGATGTTTTTATAAAGCCTGTGCGTTATAGTCTAATCGCACAAAGTCTGGCCTCAAAGTATCATATTTTTGATTATGCAACACAGTACCGAAATCTAAAGACAAGCATTAGCGATCCCAAAAGTTTTAGGCTTAACGATAGTGAATACAATGAATTTATTGCATTTCTTTCTAAGCGAGACTACAGTTATGATACTAAAGTAGAACGATTATTAAATGAGTTACGCGAAGAAGCAGATAAAGAGAACAAAATCGCAGAGTTGAAACCGGAATTCGACGCGCTAAAAGTCAAAGTATCCCTCAGTAAGAAAAATGATCTGATTATATTTAAATCGGAGATCAAGAGGATTCTTGAAAGTGAAATAGTATCCAGGTATTATTTTGAAAAAGGCAGACTGGAACAAAATTTCCAGTATGACCATGAGCTGACGGAGGCGCAAAAGGTTCTATCTGATAAATCAGTCCTGGCTTCTATACTTAATGGGGAAGGAACTTTTAAATCTATTGGAAAGCCGGGAGAGGATTACTCTGTAAATTTAAAGTAGAAATTTACCAATTAACAATTAACAATTACGAATTACGGATAAACAATTACGAAATAACAATTACGAATTACGAATTACCAATTACCAATTACGAATTACGGATAAACAATTACGAATTACGGATTACGAAATAATAATTACGAATTACGGAAAAACAATTACGAATTACGGATTACCAATTGCGGATAAACAATTACGAATTACGAAATAACAATTACGGATTACGGATAAATAATTACGAATTACGGATAAACAATTACGAATTGCTTGTATACAGGTGACAGATAACAGACAACTATTTGTAGGTCAGTCCCATATTATAAAGCATAAACGCCCATTTATCAACTTGTTCTTCTATGATTTTTGTTGTTGGTTTCCCTGCTCCGTGACCCGCATTGGTTTCGATTCTAATTAGTGCGGGGCTTGCGCCCTTATGAAATTCCTGTAATCGTGCTGCAAATTTGAATGAGTGTGCCGGCACTACACGATCATCATGATCAGCGGTTGGAATCAATGTGGCAGGATAGGAAACACCCGGTTTCAGCGCATGATAAGGAGAGTATTTGATCAGGTATTCAAACATTTCTTTTGAATCTTCCGCTGTTCCATAATCGTATGCCCATCCTGCTCCGGCGGTAAACTTATTATACCTAAGCATGTCAAGTACACCAACAGCCGGCAGAGCAACTTTAAAAAGTTCAGGACGCTGACTCATTACAGCACCCACAAGGAGTCCGCCATTTGATCCACCAGATACGGCTAAATATTCCTTTGAAGTATATTTATTACTGATCAGGTATTCGGCTGCTGCGATGAAATCATCAAATACATTCTGTTTGTTCATTTTAGTTCCGCCCAGGTGCCATTTTTCACCATATTCCCCTCCTCCCCGAAGGTTAGGTACGGCATAGATTCCGCCCTGTTCAAGTAAAATGATATTTGAAGTGCTGAACGCCGGTGTGAGGCTGACACTAAATCCACCATAACCATAAAGAAGCGTGGGATTTTTACCATTTAGCTCAATTCCCTTTTTATGCGTGATAATCATAGGGATTTTTGTTCCATCCTTGGAAGTATAAAAAACTTGTTTTGATACAAAATTCGATGGGTCGAACTTCACTCCTGATTTCTTATATTCTATAGACTGCCCGTTGGCGATAATGTATTTAAAAATTGTTGGCGGGTAGATGTAAGATGTGAAGGTATAGTACAATTCTTTTTCTGATTTTTTGGCATAAAATCCGCTCACCGATCCAACACCAGGAAGAGTAACATTACGTTCCAGATTTCCATCCATATCATATTGCAACACCAGTGAAGTTGCATCTTTAAGGTAATTGGCAAAGATCTTCCCACCTGCGGTGCTTACATTAAGAACGTTATCGGTTTCAGGAATCAGGTCTTTCCAATTTTCAGGACCAGGATTAGAGGCATCAACAGTTACAACTTTATAATTTGGTGCATTCAGATTGGTGAAAATAAAAAGCTTGCTTCCCTGATTGTCAATAATGCTGTGATCCCCTTTAAAGTCGTTAACAACATTTACAATAGGGCTTCCAGGTTTTGAAAGATCCTGAAAATATAGTTCATTTCCTGTGGTAGATTCAGCGGCGGTAATTACCAAAAAACGCTCATCATCTGTAACACCTGCGCCAATGTACCTCCTTTGGGTTTGTTCACCACCAAATACGAGCATGTCTTCTTTTTGTGAACTTCCATTGCGATGAAAATATAATTTATGAAACTGGGTTAAACCCGATAGTTGACTACCTTCTGCTGGTTTGTCGTAACTGCTGTAATAGAAGCCCTCGTTACCCTTCCAGGCAAGACCTGAAAATTTAACATCAATGAGCGTATCTCCAATTATCTCCTGGTTAACCGTATTGAGTGTAATTACCTTTCTCCAGTCCGAACCACCTTCAGAAATCTGATAAGCTGCAATACTTCCATCTTTACTAAACTCTATTCCGGCAAGTGAAGTTGTGGCATCTTTAGAGAAAGTATTAGGATTTAGAAAAACTTCAGGATTGCCTTTTTCCTTTTGCCTGTAAAGCACATACTGATTTTGAAGTCCGTCATTTTTATAAAAGTAAGTAAACGCACCTTCTTTAAATGGGGCAGTAAATTTTTCATAATTCCATAATGTTTCAAGACGGCTTTTAATCGCTGGTCTGAAAGGGATCCGCTTCAGGTAATTTTGAGTGACTAAATTTTCTGCTTCCACCCATGCTTTGGTTTCTGTTGAACGATCATCTTCAAGCCAGCGGTAGGGGTCTTTAACGGTATTACCAAAATAAGTATCAGAAGCATCGATTTTATTGGTTTTAGGATAGGTCATTGTATTGTTATTGGGGCTTGTATGTTGTGCGTTAACAAAGATTGGAGAAATCAGCAGCAGTGCTGATAGTATGAAAAAAAATGAGGGCTTCATAAGAATTGGTTTTTAGAGATTCAAAAGTACAAGATACTGAGCAAAATATCGCCAATCGTTTTCAATAGTTTTGCAACTAAGGATAAACTGAAAAGATTTTCGAAGAATAAAAATTATGTACTTTTGAGATCATGTCAGCAAATAAAATATATTTCGCATCCGACTTTCATTTTGGGGTTCCCGATCACGCTTTGAGCCGTGAGCGAGAGGATCTTGTGGTAAGCTGGCTTGAAGAAATCAGGAAAGATGCTGCGGAGATCTATCTTATTGGAGATGTATTTGATTTTTGGTTTGAGTATTCAGCAGTGATTCCGAAAGGCTTTATCCGATTTCAGGGTAAACTGGCCGAACTTGCAGACTCAGGAATAAAGATCACCTTGTTTAAAGGAAATCATGATATGTGGATGTTCGATTATTTTGTGAAAGAGCTGGGCATTCAGGTCATTTCTGATGAACTTATTCTGGAGCGAAACGGGAAGAAATTTTATTTGCATCATGGCGACGGACTTGGTCCGGGGGATGCTAAGTATAAAATTCTCAAAAAGATTTTCAGAAGTACATTTTGCCAATGGCTTTTTGCGCGTATTCACCCAAATTTTGGCGTTAGAATTGCAAAAAAATGGTCTAAATACAGCCGATTACAAAACAATCAGAAAGAAGAGTTTCAGGATCTCAGCAAAGAATGGCTTGTTAGCTATTGTAAAGAATTATTACTGAAGGAACATTATGATTTTCTGATCTTCGGACACAGGCATTTACCGCTTGACGTTCAGTTAGGGAATAGTCGTTATATCAACCTCGGTGAGTGGATGAACTTTAATTCTTATGCAGTATTTGACGGCGAGAATTTAGAGCTTCGTTACTTTAAAAAATAGGGGTAGCAATAGCAGAGAATCAATTCGCATAATATCCTTCCACTAAATTTCCAAAAAAGCCGTATTTTTGTATCCTCCTCTAAAAAAGCTTTCTTTTTAGGCTTTTAATAGGTTTTTCAAAATACAGGATGTTACAAAAACTAGAATATATAAAAGAGCGTTGGCAGGAAGTTGAGCGTGAGCTCAGTAATCCGGCAACGATGGGCGACATGAAGCGCTTTGCTCAGCTTAATAAAGAGTACAAAGATCTGACAAAGATCGTTGATGAATATAAAATTTACAGCAATGTAATTAGCAACATTGAGTCGAACAAGGAGATTCTTTCTAATGAGAAAGATGATGAATTGCGTGAAATGGCTAAGATGGAGCTGGATGAGTTGATCCCACAGCAAGAGCAATTGGAGGAAAAGATCCGTGTGATGCTTATTCCAAAAGATCCTGAAGACGGCAAGAATGCAATTGTAGAAATCCGTGGAGGTACAGGAGGTGATGAGGCGGCACTGTTCGCAGGCGATTTATACCGCATGTACACCCGTTATTGTGAGCGCAAAGGTTGGCGGATGGAAGTTGTAGATGTAACCGAGGGCACTGCAGGAGGTTATAAGGAGGTTGTGTTTAATGTTAACGGTGAGGATGCTTACGGACAATTGAAATATGAATCTGGGGTTCACCGTGTGCAGCGAGTACCTGATACCGAAACTGCTGGTCGCGTGCACACTTCTGCAGCCTCCGTGGTGGTTTTGCCTGAAGCCGATGAATTTGATGTGCAGATTAGCATGAATGATGTCCGTAAAGATTTGTTTTGTTCTTCGGGCCCTGGCGGACAATCAGTTAATACGACTTATTCTGCAGTTCGCTTAACCCACATTCCAACCGGAATTGTGGCACAATGTCAGGACCAGAAATCACAGCTAAAGAATTTTGATAAGGCGTTTGCGGTTCTTAGGAGTAGGGTATATGAGCTAGAACATGCAAAAATGCTTGAAGAAACTTCTAAAAAGCGTAAAACAATGGTTGCTACTGGCGACCGTTCTGCGAAGATCAGGACGTATAACTATCCTCAGGGAAGGGTAACAGAACACCGTATTGGCCTAACCATTTATAATCTGCCAAATGTAATGAATGGTGATGTTCAGGAAATAATCGATCAGTTACAACTGGCTGAGAATGCAGAAAAGATGAAAGAAGGCTCAGTTGCCTGATGATTTTCTATTGAATTTTCGCGTTGAAACGCCTTATTTTTAATGTTATTAATTGAATATTAGCAGTTTAGGCATAGATTAAAATTTAGGCTTTTTATTATTTGCACTATATAGGTTATTGCCGTATATTTGCCTCACTTTTAAGAAAAACGGTTTCCGCGAATCTAAAAAGGATGATTCCGTAGCTCAGCTGGTAGAGCATTACACTTTTAATGTAGTGGTCCTGGGTTCGAATCCCAGCGGGATCACAAAACAATGTGCGTAGCACG
>Ga0164292_10002047_pt1 | contig 16438 bp, 10 predicted proteins | sample GEODES117metaG_FD_111486 | JGI IMG/M metagenome (GOLD analysis project Ga0164292, IMG submission 111486) | Eutrophic lake water microbial communities from Lake Mendota, Wisconsin, USA - GEODES117 metaG | ecosystem: Environmental > Aquatic > Freshwater > Lake | place: USA: Lake Mendota...
CATCGAAAAAGTCGGCATAAAGGCGAAACCGATCGGCCGAAGACATCGCCGCCGCGCGAGCAATCGCGGCCGCCTCCGTCATCTTTTCTGCCGGCGACCAATCTCGTTTCGGGGCAAAACTCATCAGACTCCTCATGCGGTACGACTCAATCGCTATAGTTCATGTGAGCAAAATTAGCATCCCGGGAACGTGAAACAGGATTGCGGTCGCCCGCGTAAAGACCAACCGACTCGCCCGATTAACGTAAAGCCGAATTAGACGGGAGTTGAAAGTGCAGTAACGTGACAAAGTCTTTAACGCAATTATCTCTCCGCTATGCACGGCATCTTACTTCGTGAGTATTTCGAAGATCCGCTGCCGGCAGTCATTTGGGCCATCGATCATGGGAAGTGCCACCGTATCGATTGTTACGCACTGATTGCCCAAGGATGTCGAGAGTAGTACACGGTGCGGAGTGATGGCGTCGGATACATACAATTTGTTACCATCTCTGTAGTCGTAAGTAAGGATTTTGCTTGCCGTAATTAAAAAACTAATGCTTCTAGGTTTCTATCTGAGGATTACCAGCGAGCAAAGTCGCGTGACTCATGCTGTTTTTATTTTCTCAACTGTTGATGGTCCTTGAGTATCTATGACGGGTTCTGGATGAATTCCTGGCAAACGGTCAAGGTCGTTCGCATTTCGGCAAGTCCCCCGATTATGCGACTATTTTCAATCTATTCGGAAGTCTGGTTGAATCTTCCAGGACTGGCAGTCATGGCAAACCCATGTTCTTGGATTTAGGAGCTTTTTTTGCTACGGTTTTTTGCAGTCTCCGGAGCCCATCACGATTGAGTTCGATTTCCGCTCCTGGCACGGTTACTTTAGCTTTCGCGGCGGTTCCCAAAATTGCAGAAGCGAGTGCGTCAGACGCTGTCATCGACTGATCAGGGGTGTCCGCTCTGCCAAACAGATTGCTACTCAGTCGTGCAAGTAAATGCTCTGGGATTTCCTCGCCTTTTTCTGCTTTCCATTCTAATGCCATCTCTACGATCCAACTTGCACGATCGAGATCAATTTCAAACTGCTTTTGCCGAAGTTCCTCGTCGGCCAATTGTTGTGCCCAGTTGTTCAACCATCTAAGAAAGAAGCTTGCGGAAACAGTAAACGCGATTGAAAAGATTGCCTGCCTTGCCAGTTGCCAATAGTCAAAACCGTCTTCTGACTTAAGTTCGCGGAACAAGAGGATGCCGGCAACCGAGCCAAACAGAATTAAAAATACGACGTAAACGGCACCTATGATTAACCGCCGACGTCCTGTTTCCGGGCTGTATTTTAAACGGTCTGTTTGGGATAAGACTTGCTTGAGTTCTTTGCGAATTTCTCGACGTACGTGAGTGCTGGACCGGTCATCGATCTCGCTTTTCAGTTTGTTTAAAGATTCACGTTCAAGTTCCAGCGTCGCCGCTCTATTGCTGAATTCTGTTTCCAGTTCTTCCTGCCTTTTCTTGTACTTTGCTTCCAATTCTTGCTCGCGCCTCAGAATATCAGCCTCTCTTGATTTTCGTGTCGACTCCATCTCACGCGATAACTTGTTGACAAATTGCTCTAAACGATTTAACGCCTCTTCTCTTGCGGCGAAGTGTTTGTCTACTCCCGGCCCAAGCAGAGGGCCTAGATTTGATGAAGAAACCGGTGGGATGATTTGTTGAAACCGAGCGAATGTTTTTGCGAATTGCATACCATTCATTAAATGATTGCGATCTGAGCCTCGCGATATTGTTACTGTGTCAAAGATTTGCTCTTTATTGATTTCAGATGGCGGTCGGCGGATTTGTAAGAACGCGTGGCCGGCTGGCGACGGTAATTTCAGGGATTCAAGAACTTGCCCTTCGGCGCTCAATATCTCTAGAACGTCGTTGTTGGATTCAAGATCGGCAACATTACAGGAAAAGGTTTCGCCGCCGTATAGTCCAAGCTCAAGAAGTGGATAATCCTTGAGAGTATCGTTGCTCGCCAACGTTTTAATCGCATTAATGTAGACTTCGTCATTTGACCTTACGATGTGATATGTAACCGTGTTGCTCATGTCTTACGATTCATCTGGATTAATAGTACTGACGAATGTACCCATAGGCGCGGTCGAACAGGTCTTGGTCGCGGTGTAGGTGGTATTTGAGGAGCGTTTTTCGTAACGCCTTCTGCACCTCGCGTTCGCCCGCGGTGGTTTGCTGCCAGCCGGGGAATCGCACCATTCGCACGATCTCGTCGATGTCCGATACGATCCGTTCCACGACTACCGGCGTCTCTTCCGTCTTCACCTGTTGAAACAATTCGGTCAGCGCCGCTTTGGCTTTGTCTTGTTCTTCGACCGGATCGACTTTCTTTTCTGCCTCGACGACGTCGCGTGCTAATGCGAGCAATTGCTTTAAAAATTCCTTGCTTTCGATCAACCCCTGCTCATGCCGCTCTTTGATCTTCTCAAGCCGCTCACCCAGGGCGATGAACTTCGGATCTTTGCCGTGCTTTCTCAACCGAGCGATCAGACTTACCTCCAGCGCCTTCCCCTTCTTTTCAGGGACGCCGACAACGCTATCCAATAACTCGGCATCTAAGATCAACGTCTCCAGATCATCGCGGATGGTGTAGAGCTCGGTGTTTTCGTGGACCAATTCGATCGTTTTGGCGCCCAGCACGTGCCACAGAAGCTTGCCGTTCCCACTGGGCGGCCGAACGGAGTCGTAGACTTGGGTCAGCCAACGGTAATCGGCTTGGTAGGGACAGAGGCAGGGATCGGGAGACAATGCCTCCCAGATTCGCCCGACAACCGAGTATTCCGCCGCAAACGCGTCCCGCTTTTCGTTGTTCGGTAAGCAATCCTGTGCGGCAATCAGCCCTTCATAGCCGCCAACGGTCCGGTCGACGCCGGGAAAGAAAGCCAAGCATTTGGCGATCTGGATCGGTAGCTCCTTTTTCACGTCTTCCAAGTTGCTGATGACTTCTTGGACGCTTTTCTCGTCGAAATCGAGGGCTTGGGCGACATCGTCGAAGATCCCGATGTAATCCACGATCAAGCCATGGGTCTTTTTCGGGTATGGCCTGTTCGTGCGACAGATCGCTTGCAACAGGTTGTGATCCCGCATCGGCTTGTCGAGATACATTGCTTGCAAGATCGGGGCGTCAAAGCCGGTCAGCAGTTTTGACGTTACGATCAAAAATTTCAGCGGGTCGCTCGGATCACGAAAACGGTCCAAGAGTTTCTCTTCAGCGTCTCGGTCCCGTGCGTGCCCCTTCCATGCGTCAGGATCCCCTTGGGTGACATGCATCACGATGGCGCTGCATTCGGGATCGCCGGTGATGTCATCGATGGCGGCCTTGTAGCGGACGCAACATTCGCGGTCGAAGGTCACCACCTGGGCTTTGAATCCGTTCGGCTCGACCTTGGACCGAAAGTGATTGACGATGTGCTGCACCAGGCCCCGAACCCGGGCAGGCGATTTGACCAACACGGCCATTTTGGCGGCCCGCTTTGCCAAGTCGTCACGGTCCTGCTCGTTCAAACTATCGGTGATCTGTTTGTATGCTTCGTCGATGGCCGCTTTGTTGATTTTGAGCTTGATTTCCGGCGATTCAAAGTGCAGCGGCAGGGTGGCGTGATCGCGGATCGATTCTTGGAAAGTGTACCGGCTCAAATACCCCTTCTCGTCCTCATCAGCGCCGAAAGCCCAGAAGGTGTTTTTGTCAGCGCGATTGATCGGGGTTCCGGTAAGGCCGAAGAGAAACGCGTTGGGCAAAGCGGTTCGCATCTTGCGTCCCAGGTCACCCTCCTGGGTGCGGTGCGCTTCATCCACCAACACGATGATGTTTTTGCGATCGTTCAGGACCCCATCGGCTTCGCCAAACTTATGGATCGTGGTGATGATCACCTTGCGCACGTCCTGGGCCAGCAACGTTTGCAGCGTTTCCCGGCTATCGGCCTTGACCATGTTGGGGACATCGGCGGCGCTGAATGTCGCCGTGATTTGCGTGTCGAGGTCGATTCGATCCACGACGATCATCACGGTCGGGTTCGCGAGGTCCGGGTGCATTCGCAGCTTTTGGGCCGTGAAGACCATCAGCAGTGATTTGCCCGAGCCCTGGAAATGCCAGATCAACCCTTTCTTGATGCGCGCCTGCAGGACACGCTCGATGATGAGGTTGGTCCCTTCGTATTGTTGATAACGACCGATGATCTTGATCCGGCGGTGCTTTTTGTCCGTCGCGAACAGGGTGAAATTTTGCAGGATGTCCAAAATGACTTGGGGACGGAACATGCTGTCAATCGACTTTCGCACGTCCGACAGCGACCCTTCCTGCTGGTTATTGGCATCGCGCCAGGGGCCCCAGATATCGATCGGCATCCGCACCGAGCCATAGCGGAACGCTCTCCCTTCGGTGGCGAAGCTAAAGACGTTCGGCACGAACATGGCCGGCACGCTTTGTTCGTAATCGTCATGAACTTGGCTGGCACCATCGATCCAGGTTACCGCCGGGCGAACGGGCGTCTTTGCTTCGCCGATGACGATCGGTAGGCCGTTAACGAGCAAGACAATGTCGAACCGTTTGGATAATTGTCCGATCTGATAGGTCCATTGATTGCAGACGACGAGGTCGTTGTTGGCGGGGTCATCGAAGTCGATCAAACGAACCGGGGTGTGCTCGCCGTTCGGGCCGAACGGCATCGTCTTGTCCCCCTGCAACCACTCGGCAAAAGCTTCGTTGGAGCGAACCAATCCATCGTTCTGTACCGTCAGCAGGATCGCGCGTAATTTGTAAATCACCTCATCGGCACGATCGGGCTGGTCGACGATCTCCGGATTCAACTTGATGAGGGCTTCACGTATCAAGTGCTCAACGAATACATCGGATGCTTGGCGCGAAAGAGTCGGTGCATCGACGTACCGCCAGCCTAGCGTAATGCAGGTATCGAGAACCATCTGCTCAACGGTGTTGGCTTCAGTGAACATCGATACCTCCGGCTAGGATATTATTAACGAGTTGCGATGAGAGACGCCTTGTTTCAAATATGTGTTTAGAAAGCTGATCTCTAACCTGCTCGATATGCCGTAACGTCTTGCCAATGTCTTGTTGCAATTGAAGATCACAAAGCGGCAAATGCAGATGTCGCACTATTGATAGATTGAGATTCGGCTGCGAAGCGCCCCGAGCTAAATGGCGAATGTTGTCGTATTCTCGAACCAAATAAAAATACAGGTAATCTTGGTCTACTTCATCGCACGGAAGTAATGCAGCACAGGCTTGATTCACCGTGGCATCAATCATGAGACGACCAACCCTACCAAGCGTCGGGCCTTGCCCAAACAATGCCATGAGTATCGTTCCGGCTGGAACCACTTTTGCGCTACTATTGTCGACTCCAGCTTGTGTGATCGACTCTTCGGTAGTGAAGATGTCTGTGTATTCGACCTCGCCAGTCTTCACCCAAGGGATTGCACCATTCCAGAACTCTGGTTTTTGGCGTGATGGTGTGCCCCCAGACTTTAAGTCGATGATATCGCCAAGCAAACATGTGCGCCATCGAGGTGGAAGCTCGCCATTTTTACCGTCGATTCCGTGAGGGTACGATTCAGAGAGCAGAGCTTGCCGCGATTTGTGAAGTTCGCAAGCAGCGGCTTGCCATGCTATAACGGTCTCATCCGCCGCCAAGATTATCTCAGCGATACGGCGTTGCTCGTCCTTCGGCGGCAGCGGGAACTCGTATTTGGCAATGTCTTTCCAGTTAATGTACGGATTGACTGATCCTTTTGATTCACGAATTGAGTGCTGCGTGAAGGAATCTGTCAGCATGATGAATGGCAATAGCTCCGGCAAAAGGATGTCGGAGTCGACTGACTCAAGGACGAATGTAGTGTTGGCGCAAATGCCATCAAAAGGGGCGACTGCAACTTTTTTCAAATAGGTGCGGCGTGAGCCATAGAGCACCTGACCTTTGCGAAAGCCACGATGAAATGCTGGACCAAGATAATCGCCGTCCAACTCACCCCACCGCCTTAAATGAATGTCATCGGAATCCATGTGTTCGCCGGCGACGAATCGAGTGAGTTCGGTTGTGTTACGGTCAATCGTAACTTTCACGTCACGCACAACGTCGCCGAAACGAACCAATGGCCACGTGTTTTGTGATGCCCGCGATACCCGTTTGGCTTTGCTTTTTGAGGTTATGCCATTACTTGCCAAAACTTGCCTCCTTCAGCGTTGAAAAGAGAGCAACCATGCTCTCTCGAATTCGGCTTGAAGATTCCTGCCAAACATCGATTGTGTCCGTGAGACTGCTGTCATTTTTTTTTGGCGGAACCTGATTTCCAGTTTCAGGAGTGACGTAGTAGTGCAAGCGGAGGTCCCAACCGTGCGACCGGACGGTTTCAGCTGATTCAACACGAGCAAGATTCGGAAAATCTTGATAAGCGTGATACGCTTCGGATATTCTCGCAATGTGTTCGTCTCGCAGAAAACTCTGAGCCCGCTCGCGAGTGACTTCATTAACTGCATTTATAAACAAGATGCGATTTCTGCGAGCCTTAGGCTTTTGCGTCCGGCAAATTACGATGCACGCTTCCATCGGCGAGTTATAGAAAAGATTAGGACCTAGTCCGATGACGCAATCGATCAGATCGGCTTCGATTAGCTTGCGACGCATCTCTTGTTCTACATCTCTGAAAAGAACTCCATGTGGGAAGAGAATCGCACAACGCCCTGACTTGGGCTTTAAGCTACATACTATGTGTTGTAAGAACGCGAAGTCCGCTATGCCTTGCGGTGGCGTTCCGTAGATGTTGCGGCCCCAGGGATCTGACGCGAAGGACTCGCGATTCCACTGCTTGATCGAGTACGGCGGGTTGGCAAGACAGACATCGAACTGTTGCAACTGATCGCCAGTCACGAATTTGGGTTCGGACAGCGTGTCACCACGAATGATTTCAAAATCCTCGACGCCGTGCAGAAAGCAGTTCATCCTCGCAATGGATGAAGTCATCAGGTTGCGTTCTTGCCTCAAGAGTTTGACCGTTCGCCATTCCTTCTCTTGTTTGTGCAGGTGAGCAATCGATGAAAGGAGCATACCGCCCGAGCCGCAGGTCGGGTCGTAGATCGACTCTCCCGGTTGTGGTTGAAGCAATTCCGTCATCAGATGGACGACGGTGCGGTTGGTATAGAATTCGGCCGCGGTGTGGCCTGAATCGTCAGCAAACTTTTTGATCAAGTACTCATAACCCATGCCGAGCTCATCCTCGGGGCAATTGGCGACCGACAGCGTCAACGAGCTGAAGTGCTCGATCAGTTCCTTCAAGGTATGGTCCGGAAGTCGATCTTTGTTCGTCCACTGCGCGTCACCGAAGATGCCAAAGAGCTTATCGGGGTTGGCCGTCTCGATCGCCCGCATCGCATTTTGTAACTTGGTGCCGACGTTCTTGCTGGCTTCACGAACGGTTTGCCAATGGGCGTCTTCGGGAATCTGAAAGCGATGATTCTCGGCGAAATGGGCATACGCCTCATCGCCACCCGATTCGGCCAGCGCAGCGGCTACCTCTTCGTCGAATACATCGCACAGCCGCTTATAAAACAAAATCGGGAAGATGAACTGCTTGTAATCGCCAGCGTCGATATACCCACGCAGCAGCACCGCCGCGCCCCACAGGTACGATTCGAGTTGGGATTGGGTGATGCGGGCGGCCATTAGATTAGCCCCTCTTTCGCCAACAGCGTTTTAAGTCGATCTTCTGCGGCGTGAGCCGCATCGAGGCTGGTCTTCAGGTTAGCTAATGTCTCGGCAACCGTCAGCGTTTCGGTTTCGACCACCGGCTCGACGTATCGTGGAATGTTCAAATTCCAATCGTTCTGCTGGATTTCGTCGAGCGGAACCAGACGGGCGACGCCGGCGACATCTTTATGGCCGGCGTACCACTGGTAGATGCGGTCAACTTGGTCGGGAAGGAGTTCGTTTTGGGCACGGCCCTTTTTAAACTCCTTCGAGGCATCGATGATCAACACCTTTTTGCGATGATCTTTCGGTTTCTTCAGCCGAAAGACGAGGATGCAAGCGGCCAAGCCGGTCCCATAGAACAGGTTTGGCCCGAGGCCGATCACCGCATCGAGAAAATCCATGCCCAGCAGTTTCTGGCGAATTTTTCCTTCGGCGGCCATGCGGAAAAGTGCACCGTGAGGCAACACGACGGCCATTCGCCCCGATTTGGGGGCCATCGAAAGGATCATGTGCTGTACCCAGGCGTAGTCGCCACTTTTGGCGGGGGGCATCCCCGCAAAGTTGCGGCCGTATGGGTCGCTGCTCCAAACGTCATCGCCCCATTTTTCCAACGAGAACGGCGGATTGGCGATCACACAATCGAAGGTGGCGAGGGTATCGCCGGTGTGAAAGGCGGGTTGGCGCAGCGTGTCACCCCGCACCACTTGAAAGTCTTCGACGCCGTGCAAAAAGAGGTTCATACGGGCGATGGCGGAGGTGGTCAGGTTTTTCTCCTGACCGAAGAGCTTGCCCCACAGCGTGCGGATATTGCCCCCCGCTTCGCGGACATGGTGGATCGCTTCGATCAGCATGCCGCCCGTGCCGCAGGCCGGGTCATAGATCGTTTCCCCTTCGCGGGGGTTCAGGATGCGAACCATCAGGTTGACGACGCTACGCGGGGTATAAAACTCACCCGCCTTCTTATTCGTGGCGTCGGCGAACTTTTTAATGAGGTATTCGTAGGACTGGCCTAAAATGTCCGAGCGGGCCGTTCTGTTCCCCAGGGGCAATTTCGAAAAGTGTTCGATCAAGTCCCGCAGCAGGGCGTCGGAGAGGCGGTCCTTATTCGTCCATTGGGCATCGCCGAAAATCCCATAAAGCGTATCGGGGTTCGCCTTCTCGATCTCCCTCATCGCCCGCTGCAACGCTTGTCCGACGTTGGTCGTTTTCTTCCGCACGTCATCCCAATGGCAATCATCGGGGATTTGGAAGCGATGGTTTTCGGGGAACAACGCGTACTGTTGGTCACCACCTGACTCATCAAGGGCTTCGGTGATTTCCTCGTCAAAGACGTCCGAGATGCGTTTGAAAAAGAGCAGCGGGAAGATGTAGGTTTTAAAGTCGGCAGCATCGACCGGTCCGCGCAGGATGTTGGCCGATTCCCACAGGTGATTGGAAAGGGTCGAGATATCGAGTTCGGTGCTTGTCATGAAATCCGTGCTTCGCGGCGAGGTCACTTAGATGCAGCCTTCACCGGCTTCGCCGCCTTCCTTAAAAGCTTGTCCAAGTCCGATCGCTTGAACAAGCGATAGCCATTGACCGGATTGCGGTGCATGGGGATATCGCCCCGCGCGGCCCATTTACGGATCGTGTTGTGATGAACGCCGAGATACTCGGCCGCCTCCGCGGTCTGCATGTATTGCGACAATTTGGTCATGGTCAAGGCCTCAGTGCGTTGTTAGCAAATTCAACCAAACCAATAGCCTAACAAACCCTACACAGTGTTAACACCACCCAATTGGCTATGGCTCGCCCTTGCTGCTGGTTAAAAATTATGAAAACCCCTGACGCATTGTGACCAGTCTGCACGACGTAATTATCAATATATCAAACTACGTAAAAAGATTTGCCTATAATTCGCGCTATTAGACAGTTATACCAGTCACTCGATATCAGGCTTCCGACTATCACTAAATTCCTGCATACAGCGATGGCTACGATACCGAAATGATGAAGTGTTTCGATGGTCTGCATGCCATCGTTGAGAATCGACTCAAGTAAAGGATTTTCACTAGAGATCGGTTCGGCTTTTTAAATAGGTATAGCTTCCGTTGCAAATATAGCAGTGAGAGTACGCAGGGTTGCTCGTTTTGATGAAGTGTTGATATGCGGTAAGTTCCAGCGAACGATCGCGTGCGACGCAACGATCTGCAAATAAAACCGCAAGCGAACCTGATGTTACACCGCTGCTAGTGGTTTAGAGACTTGACTTGACACACTAGAACGGTTCTAAACACCAAATTAGTGGGCAATGTCAAAGAGGTCCACCGACTTAAACACGCGTTCCCTACGAACCGTTTAATTATTAACGAAGCCAAGCCAAAAAATAGATCAGAGAAATGATAGAAATGCGAGCAACGACGAATCATTTATGAGGTAGTGATAGCCGTATTGGTGTCCAAAGGCGAGGCGTGAATGAATAGGCGCCCCCAATTGAAGTCTGCAACTATCTTTCATACAGGTTGGGACTAATTTGCCCTGATGCAAGAGCGGAAAATGCCTTTCCATCTACCTGCATATCCAGTTGATGAATGGGTGGAACTTCACTCATTGCGATGATTTTTTCATCTCCTTTAACGCAAAGGTCAACCAGCATCCGCATTGATCTTGATCCATGGATATACCGAGGTACGTGCAGAAACGCATTCAACATGCTTTTATCGATTTTCGCTTTATCGCCTTCCTTGAGGTCTTGAGACTCGCTTATTAGAAATCTCAATGTCAAAGCGCGTCGAATAAGGTAAAGATCATCTTCTGGCCCTGCTGGGTTAATGCCCACTACATTAATGTGTCCCTTAAGACGGCTTATAAAATCAGGACCTTTCTGCAATGAGAATTCAGCCCACCTCTCATCACTTCGTGTTTGTTCGGTCTTGTTGAATGCTTCAAACGTATCCGCGGTTCCTCCAGCAAAGATAAAGATCGCCTCTTTGATTGGTTTGCCGTCCTCCATGATGGAGAGGAAGAACTTAAGCCAACCATAGGGCTTGCCAACAAGAGATGCATCAAACTCATCAAAAAAAATGACTGGTAGCTCGTGCTTTTGCGTTGCAAGTTCTTTAACAATATCCTGAAAATGACGATCAAATGCCTCAAAGCTTGAATATGTCGAGAGATTTAAAACACGGATCTGTGCTTTTAAATCTGAATCTGTACCCATTTCAATAATTTTATTGACAGCAACTGATTTTCCTGATCCAGGTGGCCCAAACACGGCAATAGACAAAGGGCGATGAGCTTTATGATTCTTAACGTCGCTGATGTATTGCTGGATCATTCTTTTTACCGCGCGAATACCCTCAACTTCTTTACGGTCTATAACCAATAGACGTTTGTCCGATTTGCCTTCCTTAGGAGTCTCGCCGAGCCATAAAAACGGGGACGAAGCCGAGTTGTACCAAACTTGACTATCAGCCGATCGCCTGCACATTTCGGCGAGGTGACCAACTAGTCGTTGTTTCCATCGCGGATTGAAGTCAGATGTAATCGCGTCAATGTTTTCTTTGTCGTCAATAAACGCATCCCATTCTTTCGCAACGCCCTTCTTCTTAGTGTCTTCGTCTAAGATTTCTTTCTGTAACTTTTGATGCAAAGTTTCGATCGTTGTTTTCCAAAGTTCTATTTCTTTTGTGAGTCTTTCTTCCAGTTTCGTAAGAGCTGAAAATGGCCTTAGACCGATAACATTACGTAAGGTCTTATGGGAGGTAGCAGATATTTCACCTAGTTTTACCACTAAGCATTCGACGAGGTGTTGGCGGTCGTCTGGCGATTCGTTTAGTTGAAGTTCCGCATTTTCAGCGTTTCTTATTTGCAGGGATTCATCTAACCATAGTTCAGCGAAGGTTTCAGCAGAATCCTCCATTGTATTTAGACTGTATTTCGGACCCCACAATACTATGTCTTGTGCGAGATCGTTAATGTCTGCTTGGCAAGATTGACTGAGAATCGACCAGTGACGCGATTTGTATGGTGAGAACTGTATTTTTTGGATTAGTGTTCCAGCAAATTGAGACCGATAGCCGGTGTTTTCCAGGCTAGGGATATTCCACTTCATAATCTGTAGTGGACTCGGAAAAGAACGGGTGAAATAAAGTAGCTCGTCTGGAAGGTCTTTTACTTCTGTTCCATAGCCCCATTCATAGTGACTCAACAACCGAGTCAAGGAGATTAACAATGCTCGGTCTAACGCTGCTTTGATGTCGGGAAAGATTGGGTTGCCGCATCGATATTTGCAGGCTTTGAATAGTTCTTCGCAGATTGTGGAAATTAGAACAGACGTACTGCCTAGGACCTCGCCTTCATTACGATTAGCCCATGCGCTGTCATCTTGCTCCGGGTTAAAGTAAAGAGTGTGTGACCACTTGCCGTTTCCCTCGTTGATGATGGTTATAATCCCAGTGACGCCAAAGCGGATCACGACAATTCCGAAATCAAGAAACCCACGGAGTTTGCGACATCTCTTGAACTCAGTCACGGTATCTTGAGCCGTCCTTTCCCACGAAAGCCCGGAACTGACAGGTATTTCGTTACGAATCGTCTCGGCGTCAAAAATGACAATCGTGCGTCGCCTAAGTTCTTCACAGTTGTAAGTGTGATTCCATATGTTGTTTTTAGGTTTTAAGGAACATAGGAACGGTAAGTCGCTTTCTGTAAATTCTCCTTGGGTAGCAAGTTCAGGAATTCTTCCACTGCTGTTTAGTATGATTACAGGCTCTGCTGGATAATAATTGCCTGTATTGCTGCCTTGATGGACACGCTTTCTAAGAATCGTATATAGTCTTTGTAGAGTGATGCCTTGGATTTCTTTCGCTTGTGATTTGGTCTTTTCAATAGCACTCTCCAAATCTCGTTCGGCCCCTTTCAATTGAGAACCGTAGCCAGGTTGCGTTAATTGAAAGACAGTATCTTGTTTCTCAGAAATTTGCTTAAACAGGTTGTCTCTGTCTTTTATGGCATTACTGATAGCTACTTCAAAATCTTTTGCCTCTATGTCGGCCGCCGCAAACAAATGGCTACCCATTTGCGTTCCTAAATCGTCAAAAATAACAACATCTGGTAGCCAAGCGTCAGTTTCTGTTGGGTTTTCAGATTTACTTAAGACAGCAATTAATTCATCGCTTGGTGGTGGGAGGTAGATTATTCCTTTCTTTTCCTGATTAGATAAGCAAAATCGCTCGACATGTGCTCCCCTCATTTTTTTAAGTTCTATCGTCCAACGGTAGATGTCCGCCGACGTCTCTTCGAACTCTTCATCGAAGATTAGTTTTTCATCGTCGCAATTATATGAATAGAAATTGGGTGGAGAGGGAACGTTTGCTTGAAAAAAGCATGCGCGAAGTCCAGACTCAATTAAGTTTGCTCCACCCAATAAGTCAGTCAGGGTTTGAGATCGTTTAGGGCCAACTAAAAGATGAAGACGGAGATCACCTAGAATTACTATGTTTCGCATGACAGTTAAAGACTACTGATAAAGTGCGATATGCTCGGTTGATACTGAATGTGAACGTTAGGGGTCCACTGCTAATAAGGCTAGTGGGCCTTTATGTTCATTATCTGATAGACATCCCACTCAGCTTTTTCATTGCCAGTTTGAAACGCTGATCTAAATCAGTCGAACGTGTACTTAATTATCTTAGAGTGCTATTTTGATCCCACCAGCGAAAATAATGCGAATATTTCACAAGATGGTGATGACGATGCTTGAGTCAATTTCCTGTAACAACACTTTGGAATAATTTTAGTCTGAGCGAGCTTTTTCGCTAGCGTTTTGGGGCGTTTTATCTGGCGGTCGGCGACAGGGGCTTTTGAAATTACCAACTAGACACCGAAAGCTTCAATACTTTTGCCGGAGTGTCTCGCTTGATGCCCAACGGGAGTCGCACTTCTGGGAAACCATTGGCTACGGATATTTGTGCCGGACATCTGGCTTCGCTGCAACCCATCCCATCAGTGGGTGCTTGGTGAAGTCCATCTGATGGAGCGAGATTCGGGCGACCGGCGAAAGCGTCAGTAGCCACTCAATCGCCTAAAACGCGGACAAATACGTCCGCACTTGGCCGAACAGCTCACAGGGAATTTGGGCGTGCTTGCGGTCTCGGTCAGGTCACACCATCAAAGGCAGACGCTGCCATTCGTCTGGTTCGGCCTTCGGTCGCCACTCGCTCCGCTCGTTCCTCGCGGCGCCAGGGTGTGCGAGCGACAGCCGGCTGCGACGAAGGAAGGCCGACCGCAGTCCAAAAAATGCATCTTGCCCGCTGATCGAATACTGATGGTGTTTACCAGGACATCCCCAAGTCTCGCAGCGGACAGGATAAAACTCCAGACTATCCTCAATCACGTCCAAAAGCAAAAAGATTTCGTTTACTGCAATCCCGTTTTGCTAAAGAGGGCAACTAAATCCTCGTTCACATCAGGCCTCACGGCCGGAGCCGACTGATCTATAGCAAGTGCGGTTGAAAGGGCGAACAGTATGATACGCTGAGCCAGCGTCGATCCGAGTTCCGCCCGTTGTGGGTCATTTAGGTGTTCTTACTCTACTGTATGCGGCGCGTCGATTGCCTGCGTTGTGGAGTGACCGTCGAGCGGGTGCCTTGAGCGGACGGCAAGCACCGCTCGACATACGGTTACTGAATCTTTCTGGCCACCTGGGCTAAGCGGGTGAGCTGGGTAGAGACGGTGGCGGTTTTCGGGACGAGTTGTGATACGGTGTTTCGGGCGGTGCAGTGGATCCTCCGTTCGGGCGTCGGTACCGGGAAATCCAGCGGGTTGAAGCGATCGGCATTGATGAAATCGCGTACCGCCTGGGTCAAAAGCTTCTGACGTTTGTGTACCAGATCGATCACGACAGTCGGGGTCTGCTGTACGTTATGAAGGACCGGACGGAACAAGGTCTGCGGGGATTGTTAGAAACGAGTCCTGATAGCGCGCTCGCGAGACTGAAGTTCATCTGCACGGAGCTGTGGCGTTACGACATGAAGGTGATCGCAGATAAGGGCTTCGGGTGCAGTGAACATTTTGGGTCGGTTTCACTTGATGAAGAAGCTCAACGAAAGGGTCGACCAGGTAAGTGCAGAGGAAGCCCAGGAACTGAATCGGGAAAGCCGCGGGGAAGAGAACTCAAGCACTCGCGGTGGTGGCTGCTGAAACGTCCGGAGAACTTGACGGAGAAGCAGGCGGTGAAGCTGAGCGAGCTGATGCGGTACAACCTACGGAGCGTCAAGGCGTACCTGATGCGTGATGCCTTTCAGCGATTCTGAAACTATGAACGCCCATCCTGTGCAGGGAAATACCCGGACCAATGGTGCTGCCGAGTGATGATATACAGAATCGATCCGCTAAGGAGATGGCGGAGACTCTTCGCTGCCGTCGGCCGCCGTTACTGAACTGGTTGTTTGCCCGGAACAGATCTCCAACGGCAATGTGGAGGGGTTGGGCGACTAGGCGAAGATAGCGTTGAAAAATGCCTACGGTTTCAAATCATATACCTCAAAGGAAATCGGCCTCAATCACCAGTTCAGAGAGCTTCCTTAGCCAAATCAGGCCCACAGATTTCGCTTAAAAGGCTGCCATTTAATTTCATTGCGAAAGGTGCAATAAGAAAAGCCTCCAACGAAAAAAAGACAGCTAATTCAGATTCGCCGCTCACTTGCCTCCTGATGCTGAACGTTTTCGAACGCCTAAGCTTAATCGAACTTGACGACGGGTGCGTAACTTCTGACGGTCAACTTCGAGAAGCGGTTCATCAAGCACTGCGAGCGAACTCAGTTGTTGGACAACTTCCGGTAGTAGCACCTGCCTTGCATTCAAGCTTGCAAGTGATGTTAACCGCTCCGAGCGCTTGGCAGGCTTTTTCAATTTGACAACTTGCTTTGTAGCTTTACGACTTTTCATTGAAGAAGTGCTCATAAGTACCACTGTCTGAAACTCGCTACCTGCGGTTAATGATCGGAAGGTTTTTGGCAATTTCTTAAAACTCTGAGCCAACAGCCCCCGAAGTTTATCCCGACCAAAGGAAAATAGTAAACCCCGGTGCTCTGGGTTGTGAAGGACTTGGTTTATGGAATTTGTCATTCACGGGTCATCTGGGCTTTTTGTTTATTCTTGTGGACTTGTGTCAATTATTTTCAGGTGATGGACACTAAATAATATTTGCCTTTTCCGCACTCACTGCTAGCTCATTCGTAATAGTGATCAAATGATCACATGACCCGATATCGCTCGTCGTAAGACGCTTATCCGTTGCCGCATGGCCAATTAGAGAATTACCTACGGCAAAACCACGCTCTTACTTACTCCACGATAATCCGATCAATTCGCCGATAAAGTGCCGACTTTGAAGTCGAAACGGCGATCAATGGCTGTTTTTTCTCAATCACAGCGCAGGGTTGAGTAATCGGGCTGAGGCTGCTTTTTGGCAAAAATACGCGATATCGCGTAGTGGGTCCCGGTATCGAAATGGGGTCGCTTGGGTATGGGGCATTCGGGTGCGCAGGACGGGGCTGGCTTGGTGGGATAACGCTGCTCTTGTGCTTGAGCGTGAGGTGATTGAGGATGGGGGCGGTTTGAGGAATGAGTTCGGAGGTTTGACCGGGAATCGGGTGGGGTGATGAAGGGGTTCGCGTTTGTTTTGTTGGTTGGGTTGTTGTTGGGGCATGGCGACG
>Ga0164292_10002050_pt1 | contig 16434 bp, 10 predicted proteins | sample GEODES117metaG_FD_111486 | JGI IMG/M metagenome (GOLD analysis project Ga0164292, IMG submission 111486) | Eutrophic lake water microbial communities from Lake Mendota, Wisconsin, USA - GEODES117 metaG | ecosystem: Environmental > Aquatic > Freshwater > Lake | place: USA: Lake Mendota...
CAAATTGAAGACCATCGGCATGCCGCCCTCAGACATCGCCGACGACGGCACCTTCATTCGTCGCGTCACGCTCGACATCACAGGTCGCCTACCCACCGCACCCGAGATGAAGGACTTCATGGCTTCTAAGGATACAAACAAACGTGAAGCCCTCATTGATCACCTTCTCGATAGCCCCGAATACGCCGACTACTTTGCCAGCAAATGGAGTGCCCTTCTGCGCAACCAACGCACCCAGCCCACCTACGCCCGCGGCAGCTACCTGTTCCATTCATGGATTCGCGATAGCATCGCGGAAAACAAACCCTTCGACCAGTTCGTACGCGAGGTCGTCGCCGCAGCAGGCGATCTCGATCAAAACCCTCCCGTCGCCTGGTATCGTCAGGTCAAAGACATGAAGCAGCAGATGGAGGATGTCGCACAACTCTTCCTCGGCACCCGCATGCAGTGCGCCCAATGCCATCATCACCCCTTCGAAAAGTGGAGCCAGCAGGACTACTACGGATTCGCCGCTTTCTTCAGCAATGTCTCAAGAAAACCTTCCTCCTTCGTCGGTGAAGAAATGATCTATCACAAACGCGGCATCGCCCAGACCACAAACATCCGCAGCAAGGCAGCCGTCATGCCCACCAGCCTTGGAGGCGAAACCCTCAAGTTGAAACCCGAACAGGACCCACGCTTCGCCCTCGCCGACTGGATGAGTGCCAAAGACAATCCCTTCTTCGCTCACACACTGGTGAACCGCTACTGGAAGCACTTCTTCAATCGCGGCCTCGTCGAACCCGAAGACGATATGCGCGAGACGAACCCTCCCGTGAATCCCGAACTCCTCAGCGCCCTCGCCGCCAACTTCGTTAAGAGCGGCTACGACATGAAGCAGCTCATCCGCACCATTGTCACTAGTGCAACGTATCAACTCAGCGCCGTTCCAAATGCGCACAACGCCAAGGACCGCCAAAACTTCAGCCGCTACTACCCGAAGCGTCTCAACGCCGAGGTGCTCTATGATGCCGTTAACACCCTGCTTGATGTCGAGACAACCTTCGCCGGTCAGGCCCCCGGCACCCGCGCCGTCGCCCTACCCGACAACAGCTACAACCAGACCACCTACTTCCTCAGTGTCTTCGGCCGCCCCGATTCCTCCAGCGCTTGCGAGTGCGAACGCTCCCAGGAAGCCAGCCTCGCGCAGAGCCTGCACTTGCTTAATGCCTCGGAGATCCAGACACAGCTCTCTCGTGGCAATGGCCGTGCCGACAGGCTGACCAAGGACACTCGGCCAGACGACGATAAAATCACCGACCTTTACCACATCGCTCTCAGTCGCGAACCCAATGCCGACGAAGTCAAATTCGCCCGCGCACACCTCAATAAGAAGACCGCTGGCAAATCCAGTGACGAGGCTTACAAAGGCAAAAAGGAAGCCTATGAAGACATCCTCTGGGCCCTACTGAACACGAAAGAGTTTCTGTTCAATCACTGAGAACCCACCACCGCCAACCGGGAGCCAGGACCCATTCGTCCGCTCGCCTCATCCAACCTAGGACCTCTATATCGCTAATGAACCACCGTTCAATGTCACCCTGCCATTCCGCATCCAGACTGGCCCCGTTACTCTTCGCCGCCCTCACCGCCTCAGCCTTCTCGCAGGCCACCTTCCCCGCTCCTACACTCACCAGCATCTTCCCGCTCGGAGGCAAACCAAACACCACCGTGGAGCTCACCTTGCGTGGCACAGATCTCGATAGCCCGAATGCCATCATGATTGGGGATCGATTCATCCCAATCAAATCCACTGCCAAAGTCTCCGTTCCACTGCCCGCTGATCTTCCCATGGGCCTGCACGATCTCCGTTTCGTCGGCCGCTACGGCGTCTCCAATCCCAGAGTTTTTGAAGTCAGCCCGCTCGGTAGCACAGCCTCCTCCGGCACCAACACCAAGCCTGACACCGCTCAAAAGGTCGCACTCAACTCCGTCATCGAAGGCTGCTTCAAGTCCCCCTTGCCGCATTGGTTCAGCATCGATCTCAAAAAGGACCAGCACCTCACCGCCACCTTCGAAGGCAATCGCTTCGACTCGCTCACCGAACTCCAGGCTGACCTCAATCTGCCCTCCGGACGCGAACTCACCCACATGCGCAACGGCACTTTGACCTTCACCGCTCAAACAGATACCACCTGCCTTCTCCGCTTGAACGAACTCATGTTCCGCTCCGGTGACGACTACAGCTATCGCGTCACGCTTTCATCTTCACCGCCGCTTGCACCCGTTGCCGCCAAGCCCAGCCCTGCACGCACCCTGCAGATCGGCCAGACCCTTCGCGATTCGTTCCTACCTCAGGGCATGACTCACACTTTCGATCTCTCCTTCAAGTCGGGAGATCAATTCATCATCGAAGTCCATTCGCATCAACTCGGTCATCCCTCCGATCCCCACCTCGTCATCGAGAACCTCAAAAAGGACTCGTCAGGCACAGAGACCCTGACACCTCAAACCGAGTCAACCGACGCACCCGCTATCTCACCCGTCCCCCACATCAACCTCCCCAATCGCGACCCTTCCTATGCCTACCAAGCAAAGGCCGACGGCACCTTTCGCATCACCCTCATCGACAACTTCAATACCACAGCTCCCTTCGAGCTGCGAATCCTCAAAGACACACCCAATCCCCCACCCCTCATCGCCCTCAACCCCATCCTCCCAGGGGCCAAAACCAAGACCGCTGAGATCGGCAGCCCCAATGTCCCACGCAACGGCATCTCAGCACTCCAAATCATCGCCCCCAATCGCAACGCCCTGAGTGAGCCCATCGAACTCAAGGCCACTCACCTCCCCGCAGGCGTCACTTGCCTCGGTGGATTCATCGGCAAAGGCCAGTCGATCGGCTACATCGCTTTCCAAGCCCCGGCCGATGCACCCGCAGGCGCCGCTCTTCTCACAGACATCCCACACAGCCGCTACGTCAGCTTCGCCATCCCAGACGTCACCAAAGGATACACGCTCTACCGCACCACGGGTTCACCCGCCTTGGGCGTTAGCACACAGCCCGCCCCTGCCTTCGTCCTGACCGAAAAGACAGACCCCTTCGAAGTCGCCGTCGGCGGGAAGATCGACATCCCGCTCAAAGTCACTCGCCACGCTGACTTCAATGACGCCCTTAAGCTGAAGGTCCTCGGCCTCATCGATCCCACCAAAGCTCCCGAGACCACCATCCCCCCCAAAGCAAACACCGGCAAACTCACCCTCGACCTCAAAGCCCTCAATCTTACCCCCGGCGACTACGGATTTATCCTCGAAGGCCCCGCCAAAATGAAAATCCGCCGCGGCCCCGAAGACCTCGCCGCCAAGATCTCTCCCAAAGACGTCACCTTCATCGTCTACTCCAACCCTATCCGTATCCGCGTGAAGGAAGCCGCCAAGAAATGAAAACCCTTCCTCGCTTCCTCTTCCTGGTTTCCGCATCCGCCCTCCCGGTGCATGCCGACCCCATCGACTACGACCAGCAGATCCGTCCCTTCCTGAAGGACAACTGCATCGCCTGTCACAACAAAACTACGACCAAGGGCGGCCTAAACATGGAGACACCCGAGCTCATGGCCAAGGGTGGCGATAGCGATGTCGGCATCATCCCCGGAAATGGCACCGAGAGCATCATGTTCCAGGCCGCCGCCCACACCTGGGACAGCGAGATGCCGCCAAAGGGAAACAAAGTCGGCGCCGTTAACCTCACCCCAGAGCAGCTCGCTCTCTTCAAAGCCTGGATCGATCAAGGCGCCAAGGCCTCACCAAAGAAACTCCAGGTCATCGCATGGGAGTCACTGCCAACTGGCTTGCAGTCCATCTACGCCATCGCCGTCACACCGCAGGGTGACTTCGTCGCTGCCGCTCGCGCCAATCAGATCAGCATCTACCACCTCCCCACCCAAAGCCTCGTCACCAAGCTCACCGACGAATCCCTCATCAACTCAGGTCTCTACCAGCAGCCCGGCGTCGCCCATCGCGATGTCGCACAATCCCTCGCCTTCAGTCCAGACGGCACTCGCCTCGCCACAGGCAGCTTCCGCGAAGTGAAACTCTGGAAACAAAGCGCCCCCCCTACTCCCACCTTCGCACCCTCCACTAACATCACCGCCACTCAGGACCCAGATCACACCATCAAACTCACCGAAACTGCCAGTCGCAAGCTCATTGCCCACATCAAGTCCACCCTCACTGCAGAGCAGACGCACGCCCAGCGCAGTCTCGCCGCCACCCGCGCCGCCTTGGAAGTCACCGCTCAAAATGAAGCAATCACCCGCGCCCAGTCTGAGGTCACCGATCAAACCAACCGCCTAAAAAAAGCCAACGAACTCGCTGCACTTGCCAAAGCAAGCCTCGAAGCCAAAAAGAAAGACCTCACCTCAAAGGCCGCCTCAAAAACCGCAGCAGACAAAGCCGCCCAGGAATCCGCCGCTCAGATCGCCAAACTCCCCAAGGCCGAGCCCGATGCCGCCCTGCTCAAAAAGAACACCGACGCCCAAGAGAAAGCTACCCAGTCCGCCAAAAATCTCCAACTCGCCCAGGATGCCCTTACCCAAGCCCAGACCGCCATCACCGACACCACTCACGAAATCCAAATCGTCACCCAGAACGAGAAGCAGGCAAAGCAATCCGTTGTCGATGCCAAAGCCCAACTCGAAGTCGTCAAGCAAGCCGCCACCAAAGCAAACGCAGATCGCGACCTCAGCGCCAAATCCCTCACCACCGGCCTCACCAAAGCACAGGCCCTGCACTTCTCCTCCAATGGCCTCGAACTCATCGCCACCTTTGCCACCGCCCCCCCACTCGCCTGGAGCACCGTAACAGGCAAGCCCATCGTCCCCGGTAGCACCCTCTCCACCTGGACGCTCGAGCGCTCCTTCGGCACTGGCGATGGCACATCCCTTATCACCGACCGCGCCAATAGCATCGCCTTCAGCCCCGACGGCAAAACCATCGCGATCGGCAGTGGCGAGCCCTCCCGCAGTGGCGATATCACCCTCTGGGACGTAGCCACCGGAAAGATCACCCAGGACTTCGCCGAGCGTCATCTCGACAGCGTCTTCGCCCTAGAGTTTTCACCCAATGGCAAGCTCCTCGCCTCCGGCGGAGCCGACAAAGCCGTGCGCATCACCGACCTCACCACCGGCAAAGTCGTGAAAGTCTTCGAAGGCCACACCCATCATGTCCTCGGCCTCTCCTGGCGTGCCGATGGCCGCCTACTCGCCAGCAGCGGCGCAGACAACGTTGTCAAAGTCTGGGACTGGACCACCGGCGACCGCCGCAAAAGCGTCGATGGTTGGGACAAAGAAGTCACCGGCATTCACTACCTCGGCGCCACGGACCAGTTCGCCACCAGCGCCGGCGACCACAAGCTCCGCCTCATCACCAGCGACGGCGGCGAAGTCAAACAGCTCACCGGCACCACCGCCTTCCTCCAAGCCCTAGCCACCACCCACAATGGCGACATAGTCCTAGGTGGCGACCAAGAAGGCAACCTCCGAGCCTGGGAAGTCTCCACAGCAAAACAAGTCGCCCTTTTCAAACCCTAGAGCATTTAAGAAAAGATGTGGCCGTTGATTTGGGAGCGCCGGAGGTGGAGATGGGCCGTTGGAAGCGAAGGGGCATATGAGTACATACGTCCCAAGCTGCCGACGACCCAGATCCGCCTCCGCCGCCCCAAAGGTGCGGCTACAGTTTTTCTTAAGCTGCTCTAATGCAGTTCCCGCGAGATCTGATCCATCGCATCTCTGGTTTAAAAGTTGGTCCACCATTTGCCCAACCCTTCTGCCTGAGAATCTCTATTCCGGGTGCTGGACCAAATTTAATGGGCGATCAAATCTCACCCCCTAACCTGAGTATCGTAGCTTTTTCGAGACCAAAATCACAAGTTCGATCCGGTCGCCCCACGCAACCATCGGAGGACCGTTCATCAAAGAGCATGTCCTGATCACCGCTTTGGTAAACCCCTCGCCTCCATCCTAGACAAGAAACGACCCGCCGATATCAGCACTCCACCATCCGCTTTCACCCAGCGACCGATTCGCCCACCGCAAGGTTCACCAAACGCGAATCTCCGCGTCCGCCCTCAATTGGCACCCACTCTAGACCTCCCCCCATCCACTGACATAGTTTGAGCCGATCTGGGCAACTACTGTCCAACAACAAACTCCCGATCTTAGCCAGAAGCTCCGGCATCTGCGAATTCAACAGCGCTGCTAACTCAACGTCCGGCACCGAATCGATGAACGAAACTCGAATCTTCGCCGCCGTCTCTTCGGGTGAAATTTGCGTAAAATCCAAAATCCGCGCCAGACTCGAACGCTTCACCCTGATGGCCCCGCATAGACCCAACGCCTCGTCTATCACAACATAGTGCTTCTGATAAAACGCATGGGCAAAATCCTTCGCCGAAGCCGTCAGGCCCAGCAGTGCCAAAAAATCCGCCACATCAGGCGAATGAACGGCCGGTGCTTTGCGCAGAAAACTTAAAAATCCCATGTTCTTCCACATACTTGCGGAACCACTCCAGAGCAAATGCTTCCCGTTCCAATGCGAACGGATTGTAGTCCTTCTTAAAGACCATCAAGGCGCCTTCAAAGCCTCAATCGAAAAATCCGCAGCCGTGAACGTGACGTCATGCTTGCTGTTTGACCCCTCAATCACCGTTACCGCCTCTTCCCCCGCACGCTGCACGGTAAAACTCGCCGGCACCTGCCGATTCGTATCATCCTTCGCCACCCGCGTCGTCACAATCCGACTCACCATGGCTCCACCGCCCCCAAACTTCTCAATGCGAATCGGCACCAACCGTTTGGTATCAATCCAACTCCGCACACTCGCGTAACTCGAGTAATCTCCCTTCCCCGGCTTCGACTCTAGAATCTGACACGTCACACGGTTCACAACTTCCGTCCCAACAATCTCTTGCGAGGCCCAACCAAAAAAGTTCCCCACCAAATCCTCATACGACAACGCACTGCCAAAGATCCCCTCTTTCATTCCGCTCCCAGTCAAAGGTGTCACCTGATCCGGCAAGGTCAAAACCGAACCCGTCGCAGCTTGATTCGCCGTTTTCCGCAACACGAAGCCCTCACCCTTCCGCTCTTTCGGCCAAAGTACCTTGTAAAGGATATCCGAAGCACCCGCTGTCCGATTGGCATTCGCTTGCAACTGCAAGACCACTTTCTCGCCTCCCTGAGCTGGCGTGAACTCCAACTTCAACCGCACACTGGAAGCATTGTCCAGAACTGCAGCACTCATCTTTTCTGCCAGCGCCTTGGCCGAAAGCTCGCCCTCTTGGGCCGAACACGTCAAGACCAGCCCCAAACCCACCACCGCGGAAGACCGCCACATCAGACCAACCATCGATCGAAAAAAAGCACTCATGATCATCAAAGACTACAAATTAAGGGCCCGGCTCGGAGACAAGCGGGAACTCCGCCACCCCGGATACAATCCACTGACCACTCCAACAACAACAGCAATCGCCACGGACGTCAGCAACAACTTAGGACTCAAATCCGGCTCCAAGAGCCCCCGAATCGCCGGCGTGAACTCCAAAATCTTCAACCCCAACGCCCCCAGCCCCACTCCCGTCACTCCCCCCAAAAATCCAAGCAACGCCGACTCACACAGCACCATATAAAGGATCCTTCGGCGTTTCCATCCCACCGCCAAAAGAATCCCAATCTCATGCGTACGCTCAAACACCGTCATCAGCATCGTGTTCATCACGCCCAACACCCCGACAATGATCGCCAGCAATGACGTGCTCCAACTCATCGCCCGCGCCAGTCGATAACCCTGGCTTGTTCCCACCACCTCGCTCGCTAGCTTCGCCCGGCCCTCCGGGAAAAGGCCATTCACCGTTTCGCATAACTCCATCACCTCTTTCTCAGGTGTCCCCTCCGGCACCCGCACATCAATAAAATTGACCTTCCCCTGATTGCTTGAGATCTCCTGCAGCACCGAAAGCGAAAGGATGACCGCCCCATTCTCCACCACCGCGTGACCATCTACAATTCCCACCACCGGCAACTCATCTGCCTCGATCTGAACCGTATCACCCACCTTCTTCTTGAGCACCTCCGCCGCCAACTTCCCCAGCACCACAGCAAACTCTTTGTCATCCTTCGGCAATCGCCCTTCCAAAACCTCCAACTTCTCCCACGTAAACCCTCCCCACTCACGACCCGAAACCATCATCATCGGCGCATCTTCAATGCTGAGCATCAGCATCAACACAGTCGTCGTATCGGCAACCTTTGGCAGGGCTGCCACCTTGTCTTGCAAAGTCTCATCAAACACCTTGGGCATCAGTCCGCCACTCATGTTGCTCACCACCACGTCGATCCCGATGACATCCAATTGCTTACCAATACTCTTCTCATAACCCCAGGACATACCCACCAAAGTCACCACCGCACCGATCCCAATCGAAATGCCCAATAACGTCAACCCCGTCCGCACCGGGCGGCGAATCAATCCTCGAACGACTACGGTAAAAAAGGTCATGGCGTTAGGAGGCGTGCGTTAAAGGTGTGGTTTCATCAACGACCCGACCATCCTTCATTCGAATCGTCCTCGTCGCCAGCGCCGCAATCCCCAGGTCATGCGTCACCAGCACCAGCGTCATCCCAAGCTCCTGGTGCAGCTTCAAAAGCAACTCAACCACATGCGCCGCATTCTCGCTGTCCAGATTCCCCGTCGGTTCATCCGCCAACAACACCGATGGCCGATTCGCCAAACTGCGCGCGATCGCCACCCGCTGCCGCTCCCCTCCAGAGAGCTCCGAAGGAAAATGCTTCAATCGATGTGACAAGCCCACAGACACCAACAACTCATGCGCCCTCACTTCCCTTTCTCCCCGCGAAAGACCCGTCTCAAACATCGGAATCTGCACATTCTCAGAAACCGTGAAAGTCGGCAGCAAATGAAACGACTGAAAAACAAATCCAATCTCGGTTGACCGATAATCTGAAGGATCTTCAAGAGCAGAAATCAACCGCCCGCGATATGAAAGCGACCCCTCGCTCGGCTTGTCCAAAGAACCCAGCATCTGCAGCAACGTGCTCTTCCCGCAACCGCTTGGTCCAACAATCGCCACAAACTCACCCTCCCTGATGTCGAAGTCCACCCCCCTCAGCGCAGCGACTTGCCCCCCGTCATAGTTCTTCTTCAGTCCGCGGGCTTCGTAAACCACCGATCCCGCACCTTTGGAAGCCTCATTCATTGGATTTGATTGGATCAAGACGCCATTTCCACCCTGCCCGAATGCCCAACCCGGTCATCGGGCCAGTGACTCCCAACCCTTGGATCGCGCAACTCACCCAAAAGATGTTTGATCGCGCTGCGATAGTTCGGAAACGGAGTGACTTCACCTTCAAACTCCGGCTGCAACGAATCAGCGTGCAGTGGCAACTCGTAATGGTGCAATCCCGCACGCAAATGATGAACCGCATGAAACGGCTCATGCAAAAGCGTTACCGACAACAGCTTGCCGGACCACGTGTCAGCAATAATGCTCCGCGTCGCGCTCTTCGCTGTGTGACCGTGTAACCCAATGTGCTCGACATACTTCCGCCAGCTTTGCAGGTTTCCCGCAATCACTGCTGGCGCCCCAAAGCACCAAAGGAAATAGGACCAAACCTGAAACCATTGGACGGCAACCAAAACAATCGTCCAAAACACCACCATCAAAATCAGCTCCCCCCAAATCTTCCGCCGCACCTTGCGACTCCGAATGAAGGAACCCTTGCGAAAAAACATTCTCCAAAAAAGAAACGGCGTAAACAAAAGCCCCGCGTTCAACTCAATGAACGCCGCCAACTGACGCGCCCAACGTGGCGTATCCACATTCACAAACGGCCAAAGCTCCTCGTCCTTCTCCGTCGCCAAATGCATGTGATGCGTTTGATGCGCCGCTCGATAAAGCGTGAAACTCATGAAACTCAACACGCCAGCCAGAACACCATCCACTTCATTCAGAAACTTGTTCTTCCGCAGCAAACCATGGGATGCCTCATGAAACCCGATCAACGCCCCGTGCATGAAATGACTCACCAAGACAACCAAAGGCACCGCCAACCAATACCATTGATGATAAACCACCCATCCCAGGGCCACTTGAGAGCTGACCAATCCCAGCCCGATTAACGGAAACGCCGCTCGGCTCACCCAATGCGTGTTACCATGATCTTCTTCATCCCGAACCCGTGCTCTGGACTTCCCTGCAGTAGGTGAAACTTCGACTTCCTGAGGATCATCCTTTGGACTCGTAGTGGTCATAGTTTGAGGTCGGTGGGTCGGCGGTCAGGGTGGCTGCACAAGTCAGTCGTTACCTCACGAAACATCGCGTCTAACGCTTGTATTTCAGCCTCTACAAGCATATCACGCCGGAACAGCCAGACAACCTCTAATTCAGAACCCGTCTCGGTGATTTCACACCCCAAATCAAAGCGCGCCGTGCCCGTGGAACGCATGCGCAATTTGGTCGAAATTCGCGGCAATACCACGTCCGGAACGGGATGATTCTGCAACGCAAACCGCACATCAAAAAGCGGATGCACCACTCCGGAAGGTCGCTCTCCCACCACCTTCGCTATTTCAGCAAAGGGCATCGCATTCGCAAAACAATCAACCGCTCTGAGATGCACCTCCTTCAAATGATCCGCAAACGCCCTTCCCGGGTCCACCTGCCCTCGAATCGGCACCACTCCAGCAAAATAACCCATGGTTTGATGCGAAGCCGCCTTGTTGCGATTCGCCACCGGACTTCCCACCACCAAATCTTCCGTCCCCTTCCACTTCCATAGCGTCACCTGAAAAGCCGCCAGCAAAGTGCTGTAAAGAGTGGCCCCATTCTTCTGCGCCAACTCCCTCACCGCTTTGGTCAACCTCGGATTCATCGACGAAACCATACGCTGCAACGGTCCCTTGTTCCTCACCACCTCCGTGCACCCGTTGAAAACCTGCGGAGCCCCCTGCAGCTGATCCCTCCAAAATCCCGCCCTCTTTTCAATCTCCGCTGGCTGCCAGAAAGCCCGCTCTGACGCGGACCATTCACTGTAGGTTTGAGGCACAGGCGGCAACTGATCCGAAAGCCCCATCACCCCGGTCGCCACCGCTTTGCGCATCCCCTTCAGTCCCATCACATACGCCGTCGACAAATCCTGGACAAATACCCCCAAAGACCATCCATCAGCGATTGAGTGATGCACCGAAAACGCTAACACATGATCCCCCCCGCGCCTCTTCAACATATCCACGCGGTAAAGCGGCCCCTGAACCAAATCGAAAGGCTTCTGGTAGGTCTCCTTGAGCACCTCTTCCAGGGCCTCCGGCCGTGCTTCAGCCGTCGATAACTCCCGATACCCCAACTGCGGCGTGGAAGTCGTCCGGATCATCTCCAATGTCCGATCCTTCCCCGGCAAAAACGACACCCGAAGCGCCTCCTGGCGTTCCATCACCCTTCGCATTGCTCCTTCGCACTCTTCAGGTGTGATGCCCCCTGTGATCTCGATGAACGCACAAATGTGATTCGCTGGGTCTCCCACCGGCACCGGCGATGTCTCCCACAATTCTCGCTGCGAGAATGACAGTGGCTGAAGCCGAATTTCTCCGCTCGCCAGCCACTGTTTCAGTTTTGCCCGATTGTCCTGCTCCTCCATGAATCAGGCGCGTGCTGCCTCCACCTCGTCTCCAAGTGCCCCACCTAGAAGGTTGTCGATCTCCTCATCGGAAAGCGCATCCAGATCCACTTCGGCAACTGGAGCAGACTCCACCACGACCGGCTTCGCCGCTGTCGCACCCGCATCCGCACCGCCAAGGTGCTCCGAGATGAGCGACGCAATCTGCCCAATCGTCCTCGCTCGCATCAAACTCGTTGGCGGCAAGGCCACACCCACCGAACTCTCCAGTAGGTTTTCAATCTCGACCCCCATCAACGAATCCAATCCGAGATCCGTCAGCGGTTGATCATTGCGCAGACTGTCAGGTTTCACCCGAAGAACCGACCCCACAACATCCCGAACCGCTTGCCCAATCACGTCTTCACGCTCATCTGGACCCGCCGACTGAATCTTCTGACGCCAGTCACTGCTGCCGCCGCCCGACTCCTGAACCTCAACTCCCGATTCAAAAATGCGCTGCACCAGCGGATTGTCCTGCATCCCCCGGAACGACTGACGCCACTTGGCCCAATCCACTCGGATCGCCGCCATCTGAGTCGCATTCGCTGTCAGGAACGACTCCATCAGAGAGGTCACCTCCTTCGGAGTCAATGCCGCCGTGCCCTGACGCGCCAGGAACTCCGCCACACGCTCGTTGCGTGCCACATAGCCTTCGCCGCCCAACACACCCCAGTTGATCGCCAAAGCCGGAAGTCCAAGCGCACGTCGATGATGAGCCAGCGAATCAAGGAACGCGTTCGCCGCCGCATAATTGCCCTGGGCCGGATTCCCAAAGATGCTCGAAACCGACGAGAACATCACAAAACAATCCAGATTCATCGCCTTCGTCTCCTCATGGAGCAACCACGCCCCATGAGCTTTCGGAGCCATCACCACTCGCAACCGCTCAGGGGTCAGCGCGGACAATGGCGCGTCATCAATGACCATGGCCAGATGGAACACCCCTTTCAGAGGAATCTTGCCTGATGCAGCCTTCTTGATCAGGCTCTTCACATCCTTTGGCACACCAATATCGGCCTTGATCACCGTGATCTTGATCCCGTCAGCCGTTAGCTTGTCCACAAAGGCCTGGGCCTCAGGTGTGGACGCTCCGCTTCGACTCGACAACACCAAATGCTTCGCTCCGCATTCCACCAACCATTCGGACAACACTTTGCCAAACCCACCAAAGCCACCCGTGATCAGGTAAGCTCCGTCCGCCTTCACTTCAAATGGAGGCAGGGGCGGCTCCCCTCGGTGCTGCACAAACGAGTCGGCAAACGCCACCACCACTTTCCCAGTGTGCTTGCCTCCCGCCATCAACCGGAATGCCGCATCAATCCGACTTGCAGGGAATGAGCGATACGGCAGCGCTGTCAACGCTCCCTGCTCCACCAATCCGGAAATCTCCGCCATCAATTCGCGGGTCTGCTCCGCGTCCCCAGCAAACACCGCATCCATCGCTACCACATGGAACGAGGCATTGCGACGCAGCGCCCACAGCGGCAGACGAGAGTTTTGATAGATGTCACGTTTGCCGATTTCAATAAACCGCCCAAACTCGGCCAAACAAGACAGTCCCATCGGGATCGCTTCCGACGCCAGCGCATTCAGCACCACATCGACACCCCGTCCCGCTGTCAGATCCATCACCGTCTCCGTAAAGTCTCCCTTTCTGGAATCGATCACATATTTGACACCCAGGGTCTTCAACAAAGCACGCTTCGTCGCACTACCCGCAGAAGCGATCACATCAGCGCCCAAATGGTGCGCAATCTGAATCGCCGCCATGCCCACACCACCTGCGCCCGCATGCACCAGGATCACCTCTCCTGCTTTCATCCGTGCCACCGTCTTGAGTGCGTGCCATGCCGTCATGAACACAACCGGAAGCGTCGCCGCCTCCTCGAATGTCAAGTCACCCGGAATCGGCCTCACGTCTGCCGCACGCGCTAAACTGTGGGTTGCCAAGCCAAACACCGCCAGACCAAAGGCACGATCCCCTGGCGCGAGGTGCTTCACTTCCGAACCCACTGCCACCACTTCCCCGGCAATCTCGTCACCAAAAATGCGCGCATCAATGGTCTCAGCAGGATAAAGCGCCAAGGCTTTCAGCACATCCCGGAAGTTCATCCCGGCTGCCTTGACCTTGATCAGCACCTCATCTGGAGCACAAACCGGCATTGGGAACGCCGTGAACTTCAAGCTGTCTAGCAATCCCCGCTCTTTCGATTCCAAACGCAGCGGCACCGACGCGTCCAACCGTTGCTCACGCGTTGAAAGCCCGCGCGACAGACGTTGCGCATAACGTGCTTCGCCCCTCAACGCCACTTCCCGTTCTGAGTTCTCCATCAGCAACTCATTCCAAAGCAATTCCAAATCCGAATCAGCCGCCACAGGTGGCAGGTCAATGCCGCGGCAGGCAAAGTTCGGGTGCTCGCCCAAAATCACCCGGAAAATCCCAATCGCTGGCGCTTGCGCCACGGCCGTCGCCCCCATCTCCGCCCCAACCGGTTGCGCACCCCGAGTGACCAGATCCATCCGCAGTTTCGCCACCGCCATGGATTCCTCCAGGGCATGCGTCAGATGCAACAAGGCGTCAATCCCCATCAAGGAATCGTCCGCACCCATTCCCGTCTTCTCATCCAGCGACCACAAATAAACCAGATGCTCAGGTGGCGCGTCCACCAACATCTCGGCGAACAACTTCTTGTAATCCTCGACCTGATCGGAACGCAGCGTGTACAAATCGCCCAACTGCTTGAAAGACTTGCCACGCTGAACAACTCGGCAACGTGCCCCTGACGCTTTCACGCGAGCAGCCAATTGGGCGCCCACACCGCCCTCGTCTGCAAACACCACCCACGATGACTCAACACCTGCATCGGTCTCAACCGCTTGCACATCGGCATCGCCGACCAATTCAGCCTTCCGGGCAAGAATCGCAATCTGTCCTTCGCCATCAGGTCCCATCAGACCTGGCATCGAAAGCGTTTCTGCAAAGCCCACTTCGCGCAGCACCGCCTCCCATTGAGCCCGCTGCAAAAGCGGTTGCTCGGGCCGCAAGTCACGGTCCGTGAGATGCCACCAGCCACTCGTCAATCCAAACACCGCTTCCGTCCAAAGCTGCGGCGTCGCCACATCCATGAACATCAAAGTCCCACCAGGCTTCAACACTTCAAGCAGCCCAGCCAGGGTCACCCGCACATCCGCCACGGCATGCAGCACATTGGTTCCCACAATGAAATCATAGCTCCCCTCCTCAAATCCCTGATCAATCGGCGACTTCTCCAAATCGAAGATCTTGTAATCGACCTCGGGATACGCCGCCAACTTCTGGTTGGCACTGGGGAAGAACCCGGCAGAAACATCGGTGAACGTGTAGTGGTGCACTCCGCGCTCAATGAGCGGCAGCAATTGCGCTGCCAGACCCGCCGTGCCGGCACCAACCTCCAGAATCCGCAATCCACGCCCCTCAGGCAACTGACGGGCCGACTCCTGAACAGCGCTCGTGATCGCAGCCATCCAGTGACTTGCCAGAAGCCCGTCACCATAAAACTGATCCAGCAATTCGGCCCCGGGCCCGCTGAACAAAATCTGCACAGCGTCTTTTTCGCCCCGCAGGATCGGACCCAATTCCGCGCAAGTGGATTCACACAACAATCCTTCAGGCAAATGCCCCGGATGATTCTCAACAAAGTACTTCAACAGTCCATTCGCCGACTCGGCAGCCTGTCCAAAGGCGGCCGTTGCCTTGAACTTGCCTCCTTTGCCCGTCAACAGACCGCGTCCCACCAGCTTCGACATCAACCGCCCGAATACCGTCTGCATACCCGGCGCAACTCCCAGCGATTCCGCACTGAATCCAGCCTTGAGTTTTTCACTCACACCCATCGCCGCCAACCCGGACGCAATCTGCGCCGCAGCCAGTTCATCCTCCGCCCTCAAAACCCCCTCAAGCTCCTCACGCCCGCGGACACTCAAAATCTCTTCAAGAGTGGCAGTCGCCGTGTTGTGCAGTTGTTTTAGCGGAACCGGAGCAATCTTCGAAGGGGCAGTCGTCGATTGCGACCGCTCCCAATCCACGTGATACAGCAAGTCACGCCCACCTCCAGAAGCCCCCGGGCGACGCGCCGCCGCCATGCTGATCGCACGGAACCCGTCCACAAGAACGCAAGGCTGACCCGCGTCATCATAGAGCGCAATCCGCCCCTCAATCAGTTCCTCGTTGAAGTGCAAAACCCGCGCATTGACCCGGCTCGACGCCCCTGGCGAACGCAAGAAAAGGATCTTCGCAAATCGAACAGGCAGCTTCATCTTCGCCTTGCGATCTTCCACCGTTTTCGCACCTGCGGAAAACACGTGCAGCGCGGCATCCAGCAGCACCGGATGCAAGGCATACTCGGCGGCTCGCTTTCCAGTTGCTTCCGTCAACGCCACCTTGCCCGTGGACTTCCCTCCTCCCGCAGCCAATTCCCTCACCGCCCGAAATTCTTCCCCGTAGCGCAGTCCCAGGTCGCTCATATGACCATAGAATTGACCCACGCCCTCCTCCTCCTCATCAGCCCCCGGCGACTGCCAGACTGTCTGCGCAAACGTGGACTCGGTTCGCTCACTCCTCATGGAACCAACGACATGCACAGACCAGGACGCCGCCTGCTCAAATTTGCTTTGAATCGTAAACGTCCGCTCGTTCGGCTCATAGGTCAGTTCCATCGTCAAACCCGTCGGTGGATCCGGCAAAATC
>Ga0164292_10002053_pt1 | contig 16416 bp, 20 predicted proteins | sample GEODES117metaG_FD_111486 | JGI IMG/M metagenome (GOLD analysis project Ga0164292, IMG submission 111486) | Eutrophic lake water microbial communities from Lake Mendota, Wisconsin, USA - GEODES117 metaG | ecosystem: Environmental > Aquatic > Freshwater > Lake | place: USA: Lake Mendota...
AGACCAGAAGTCGGAATCTGCGTCGATAAACGCCGCCTCATCAAAAATAAGAATTGTAGGAGTATAACCACGGAGAGCATCTTTTGAAGTTGCAACCGCCTTAACCTCACAATCATTATTTAATTTGAAATGTCTTGCTGCGTTTTTTTCTGCCGAGAATCCAATTCCTACCCAAGAGGGCCACTGCTCTATGAAATTTCTAATTTTATTCGCCATCTCAACGGACGTATCCAACTTGTTGGCAATAATCAGTATTTTTTCAGGTTTACTTTTTTTAGCGAATGCCAATTTTTTGGATGCCCAAGCGGCGGTAACTGTTGATACACCCGCCTGTCTATATTTTAATGCGATATTCTCATTAAAATTTTCATAATCCTCGATAAGGCTAACTTGGTCGGGGAATAAATCTAATGGAACATATTTTGATTTTGTGTTATCAAAAGTTTGTAAATATGTACGAAGTGCGTATGGTGTATCTTTCATACACTTCGTTACTTCGATGATTAATTGTTCTCTTGTCATATATTATAAATACCAAACCCCTCCGTTAAGTAAATATTGGAGGGGTTCTGTTATAATTTTGTTAGTTTATTTTGGTAATGAGAGACCTAAACCACTTAAAAAGTCGTCTAAATCATCATCGTCATCACCATCGTCAGATGAATCATCACCTTCTTCTTCCTTGTAGTTGTCATACTCGTTTTTGAGTTCCATAGCCTCTTTCATAATTTCTTCAAATCTCGAAGTCGCCTTTCTGTTCTTTGAATCATCATCTGAAATCGCATCTCCGATAATTGACAAAAACTCTTGTGCCGGTAATTGATACAACTGTATGTGAAACCAATTTATAAGTCCTTTATTTGAATCCTCAAACATTTCATCAGGTAATGCGAATCTGATTTTCTCAACAATTTCAGGCCCGATTCTCAACTGCATAGGTTCGTTTGATAATATATCTGTTTGACCTAATACTTTTTGTCTGAGTCCTGGTTCTTTTGGTAATCCGTGTCTTCCCTTTCCTTCTTCAATACCTTTAACAATTTCATGACAAACGATTGGAAAAATCAAACCATATGCTCTGATTACAGTGTCAGGTGCTTGTTCACCACCTTCATCATCTCCTTCATCGTTATCATCCAATTCTACTTTTCCTGCAACACCTTGACCTGTTTGACTCATCATTTCTATCATTTGCTCCATAGAGAAATACAGATAATCGTTAACCGCCATAATCGATAAATAATTACGATATAAGTTAGGATTTATTGCGTCTAATCTTTGTTTAACCTCAGGTTTTTGAAAAACATAATGACCTTTTTTAGCTGCGCCCTGTATAATTGCATTTATAATATTTCTTTTGTGTTTTTCTAACTCCAATTCTTCTTGTGGTGTCAAATCTTCAATATCAAAAGAAGGATATTGTGGTTTTTTTTGTTTTTCTTCTTCATCCTCTTCTGGTTCTTCTTCATATCTGAAGTTAGAAACGTCAATTGGTGTGCGATTAAGGTACGCCTCAATTTTATACCAATCAGGGTCCGTTTCTGTTACCTCAAGGCAAGCTTCTATTGCGAGTTGTTCAAGCTCATCTTTATGTCTTGATTCGATTGCAATTGTTTCTTGAGTTTTTCTCATCATCTCGCTTGTCAACATTCTTTGAAAAACTTGTGGTGTGATTTCCTCAACTCCTGTTACTTGACGTAATTTTTGTGCGACCGTTTGAAATCTACTTGAAACTAACCTCTGAACATCCTGAGGTCCTTTTTTCATTGCGGGATTTTGTGCATATAATCCTTGTGGGTCACCTAATTTTCTTTCTAAATTAGGGTCCATTCTTTCGGGTCTTCCCCCGTAATTGATTTGTTCTTTTATTTTTTTCATTTTGATAATAAGTTAATAATTAAATCGATAACCTCTTCTTTCGCCTTTTCAGGTGATACCGCAGCTTTTGGTGCCGGATTTTCGCCAGGATTTGGATTTTGTCCCGGATGTTTAGGTTTTGGTCTAGTACCGGGTTTGGTAGTTGGTTTAGTTACAGGTTTGGAAGGCGCCGTAGTCGTATCTTCGGAAATATAGTTAATCAAGTCCTTTTTTGTGATTCTTGGTGGAATGTGTTTTTCTACTAATTTCATAATTTTTTCTTCTAAAAACAAAGATACAGGATTTTTTCCTTCTTTCAAACTTTTTTTTACGTCTTTAACACATCTCTCGTATTTGTTAGTTTCTTTAGCACTCCACATACTTCTTTTTGTTGTCCCAAATTCTTTACCTAATTGTGAGGTACAAATTTGAAAAGGACTCGATTTAGTATACTTTTTTTCTTCACGCATTTCAGATTCGTTGGGTGTAACCATCATAGTTCCGTCGGGATTTTTACTTACCGTGGCACCTTTCGGCATCGGGGCGGTTAGTGTTCCTGTTGACCCTTTAATTTGATACGCTGGCTTATTCACTTGAGTTACTTGTTCTGAAATTAACTTTGAGTGTAGTGTGTTAATTTGTGATTCTGTAAGTTTAGAGATTGTCTGATGTGATAATCCCTTTTTCAATAAATCGATGGCTTTATTATTTTTCATATACTACTTTTTTTTCAAATTCGAGAATCAAATCTTTCTCGTATAATAAATCTTTTATTTTTTGTTCTTCATCATTAAATCTGAACACCATTCGAGGTTGTTTAACTAAATCGTCTTCTTCCCACGCTAATGCAACAACCCCATCCACAGCATCAACCATCGAAAAATAATCGGAGTTTTGAATTAACGCCAACTTTATGTTAGTGTCTCTCAAAACTCCTACCTTTTTAATATATTTTAGTTCGGGTGGGAGTGGATAACCATTACATGGTTTACTGTCCCAATTTTCACCCCAAACTTCCTGTTCATCAGAAAAAATAAATTCATATATGTTATCTCCTTTAAAGTTTGGTCCTAAACCATTCACATAAATTAGATAACTCATATAATATTTCCTGATGGGGTTATTTTAATTTGTTTATCTGTGTTCTCAAACACCAAGTTATTTTTATTGGTTTTTCCAACAAAAGTAAAATTAGGGTTTTTAGTCAAAAACTTCTTAGCTGACCATTCTTGTTCGATAGTTTCACATAATGAAACAACAGACTTCATTTTACCTTCAACTATAACTTTATTGTTATGTTGTCTTTCTATTTTACTTTCTTTAATTTTTTGTTTTTCTTCCGTTCCTACTTCAAAGTATCTTGATATTACTTTGTCAATTTTAGATTCTCCGAAAATACTATCTAATATTGAACCATATTTTGAATGTCTAGTTTCAATCGCTTCAGGATTTGTTGTTTCTTCTCCTTCAGGTTCCATACCCATATCAACAATATCTTCATCTTCTCCTTCAGGTTCAAAATCCATTTCTTCGTCAGATTCAAATTTTGATAAAATATCTTCTTTATCTTCTTCCGATAAACTAGATAAATCTGCGGCTGATAAAACCATGTTTATCACATACTTTATATTTTCAGATGTAAGCCCTTTTTCGTTATCAAAATCTCTCATCTTTTGTGTCAACTTACCTGTAAGTTTTTGAATACTTTTAAAACTTACTTCATCAGATGAAGGTTCAGGTGTTTCTTCTGTATCCATATCATCTGAAGGCATTTCCTCGTCACCCATGTCGTCCATAGGCATTTCATCACCGCCCATATCACCAACAGGAGGTTCTGCCTCAGGTGATGGTGGTAATTCAGGTGAAGGAACCGCAGGTGGTTCTGCGGGAGGAGGTGTTGCCATTTCTGGCTCATCCATTTCATCAGATTTAGGTGTTTTTAAAACAAACTTTTTTTGTTCGCCAAATAAAGAAGTACCTTCTTCATTTTCAGTTAATCTATTAACCTCTTTAGTTAAAAGATTTAATCTTTTCAACGCTTGACCGTATGAAGAATAATATTTTCTATTTTTCATAGGTTCAATATAATCTGTTTCAGATTCTGAAAGAGTCTTTTTGATAATATAACCCAATCTTTCTTTTACAATCTGATAATTGTTTCCGTCCGATAACGTTATCTTATATTCTGACTTTGAAGTTTCGTTAATATTCGATGGTTTTGTTTCGTTATAACGTGCAATTTCCAAAATCCTATTGATTTTGTCCATTCCCGTCAATTTTTCACTACCGATTGGTTTTAAATCTGCCATTTTTGTTTTATTTAATTTTTTTAATTATTTAGTCCGTTGAACCCACCAAGTGTTACGGATGAAAAGTCAATAACCGTATCTCCTGAAGATGAGTAGTTGTTTGTTTTTGCAACAGGATGAGGTACATTACCTAATGCTGAAGTCCAAACACCTCCGCTAAAACTACCCAACCTTTGATTGGTGTATTCATAATATGTATTTGCACTATAAGTTGCCATATTTTTTCTTTATAAATATATGTAAATAGTTAAATATTTTACTCAACCTCCTTTCTTTCAATAGAAAGTTTTTTATCAAGTGAACGATTTAACGCGTTGAATAATTTTTCGATGTGTCCTGAACGTCTTAAAAATTTAAATACCAGGTTTTCATAAGACAATTCACCCTTTTTTTCTAAACCTGATTTTCTATAATCTTTGAGTTTTTCTCTTAAAGTATCGATAAGTTCGACGTTATTACCATTTGTTTTTTCGGTAGTAGAATCAATTTTTTCGGTCCAGTTTTTAATTTTCTTTTCTAATGTAGTTTTATCCAATTCAATTTTTAGTTTTTTTGGAACACTTATCCATTCATTATTTAGAACTGAAAAAACACCTGAACTAAAATGTGTTTCCTCCGCATCTTGTGCATATAACTCTACGTCATATCCAAAAATTGTGATATTGTGTTTTTCGTTAAAGATTTGTTTTTTCAAATTAAAATTTTCTTTGAACAAATCTTTTTGTTCTCCAAATTGTTCGAAATCAATAATAATGTGTAAATCAAAATCTGAATACTCGGACCAATTGTAGTTTGCCAAAGAACCTGTCAAGACAATATCATCAATAAAAATATCTTCACCTAATTCTTCAATAAATTTTTCAGAAATTTTTAACAATCCCTCTCTAACCTTAGTTTTTAGTTTTGAACTGTCGGGTTCCGTTGGATTATCCCACACCTTTGGGTTCAGACTATCCTGAATATCGAAACTATCAAGTATTTTTTGAAAATTTTTCATTTATAATAAATACTATACTTTTTTATACTTGTATTTTTTTGCAATCTCTGAACTGAAAAATTTACCTTGTGATTCAGAAAGTCTGAATTTTGTGTAAACCTGATGTGGAACTTCTGAGTATTCATATTTCACACCATTATTAAATTCAACAACTAATAATTTACTCTCAGTATCAAACTCGGTTTTTTTTATGTTGGAAGATTTTATCTCATTTATAATTTTTGTTCCTAAAATTTCTTCTCTTGTAATTGACATACTATAGTGGGGTTTGTTTATTTATTTCTTCAAGTTTTGGAGTCAAAAAATTGTGTATTTCTTCGGGACTCACATTAAAACCATAAGATTTTATATCACTAATTAAAGAGCTTAAATTCGAACTGAATAAACTTTTTAATTGCCACATCTTATTTGAATATGATGGAGGATTTGACAAATCCTCTTCTTTGAATTCAAGTCTTTTGAATTCCTCTCTCAATTCAGTATAGAATCTTAATAGATTACTAGTTGATTTATTTTCGTTTGCAAAAATTTCCCATGCTTTCATAAATGATAAATACTTAAAAACCCCTCTTTTTTAGGGAGGGGTTTAATGTTTTAAATTAAAAAATTAATTTGAGCCAGCCCCGTATCTACTATTTACCTGACTTACTTGTTTTCTATAATCCGCGGGAGTCGCTTGTTTTATATTAGATGTAACAGGTTTAGTAGGTGCAACAGGTTTGACAGGTACTTTTTTGCTAAACGAATTCAAAAAAACACTTCTAAATTCGGAGCCATCCGCCAATTTTTGTGGTAAATACTTTGCAATATCTGACGCCGCAATATTTCCCTGTGATACGGCTTCAATAGCATCTTCTATTGTTTTCATCGGTATTTCCTTACCACTGGCGGACTTTAAAAAATTCATTCCATTTCTTGAAACAAAAGTTTTAGAGTTTTGTAATGATTTTGATAGTAAAGTTTCAAATGTTTTTACCGCATCGTCCCCAAATAATTTAACTAAATCATCCGCAGATGCACCAATTAGTCTCTTTAACCATGATTGTTCCATCAATACATCTTCTTGTAAATTGTGTAATTTACGAATTTTATTTTTTTCCTCTTCAGTAATTAAAAATCTCATATTATTTTTATTTTTTATTTTTAGTAATTAGTGATTCTAATGCATTTATGTTTGAGTCCTCTTCATTATAATTTTTTTGATATAATGCTGTTTGAAATTGTTTAGGAACAACATTTCCCGGCCTCCATCCACTATTCCAAGCGTTATTCAATAAAACATTATCTTCTTTACTTCCACTACTACCGAAAGATACTTTGACAAAATCCCAATCAATATTTTCTTTTTCTGCCTTCGTTTTAGGAGTATTTCTTTTTACATAATCATACGCTTTATTATATCCATATCCTGCAGCAGCATATGGAGCAACAACTTTACCAACCTTTGTTGTTCCTTGAACGACTTTTTGTGTGATGGTTTTTTTTGCGAGTTGCTTGGGTATTTCACTTTGAATTAGTTTTTGATTGTTTGACACCAACAAAACTATATTTTGTTCGGAAGAAGATAATTTTTGTCCTTTACCTAATTTACTTGCCAACGCCGCCATTCCCTTAACCCCCAACTCTTTTACACCTGGTATTTTAGATAACACAGGTCCAATAAATGGTATCATAGAGAACATACCAACAAGACCGGCAGTTTTTTTATCACCTTCATCGTAGTATTGTTTCGCATCTGCTAATGTAATACTTGTTGAAATTAATGGTCCAACTATTGGAATAAAAGAAAGTCCAATACTTGAAATCATATTTATTTGGTGATTATATTTTTTATAAAAATCTATAATTTCTCTATTGAACTTTGCGGAAGTTTCCACATCTGAGTGTTTCCTATCTAAAAATCTAGAAAACCCCGTATCTTGTTCTGAAAACAACCTATTCAACTGATACTCGTTTATAATAATTTTCATATGTTATAAATATACCTGAAAACTAAAAACCCCACCTTTAAGGGATGGGGTTTAATTTTTACAACAAACTTATTCTTTTCTTTTTGTCCGTCTTTTTATAATTTGCAACAAATACGGTCAGGAGCCCGTCTTCAATTGTTGCTTCGATGTTGTCGGGGTTATATTCCTGTCCGATTTTAAATTTCTGTGAGATTGTTTTTACAGTTTCCTCACCATTTAATTTGTATGTTCTTTTACCTTCTATGTAAAGAACTCCCCCTTCCATCTCAACTTTCAAGTTTGACTTATTAAAGCCAGGAACTTCGAAGAATAAGTATGCTCCATCTTTGGTGTAATTTACCTCATAAGGTTCTTTATCCGAATTTTTTGATACCATACTACTATAAGTTGGTTGATTGAAAAATCCGTCAAATAATCTGTCTAAATTTGAATTCATGTAAATCATAATTTTTTTGTTTTGTTTTTTAATTTTATTTATTTATCTTTGTTTTGTCAAGTTATGTGCCAATAGAACATAATATGTCAAAATGACATGTGTAAAAAATATTGATGACAATTTGACAAAAAATTTGGTTAAGTCCAATTTTTGATAAATCTTTGTAAAAATAATAAATTATGAATGAACTAATGGATGATGACGACAAAATGATGAGTAAAAAGAAAAGCTCATCTGAAAGTGAAACACCTGTATTAGATAATTTCAGTAGAGATTTAATTAAACTTGCAAAACAAGGAAAATTAGACCCTGTTATTGGAAGAGAAAAAGAAATTTTGAGAATTGCTCAAATTTTATCTCGAAGAAAGAAGAATAACCCCATTATTATTGGTGATGCTGGTTGTGGTAAAACCGCAATTGTCGAAGGTTTGGCAATTAAAATTCATCAAGGGGATTGTCCGAGAAATTTGGTTGATAAACGGATTGTTGAATTGGATTTAACATCGGTTGTTGCGGGAACAAAGTATCGGGGGCAGTTCGAGGAAAGACTCAAAGTGATTATGGAAGAATTACAAGCTAACCCAAATATTATCATCTTTATCGATGAAATACACACTTTGGTTGGTTCGGGTAATTCATCGGGGTCTATGGATGGCTCAAATATCTTTAAACCTGCTCTTGCGCGTGGAGAACTGCAATGCATCGGAGCAACAACAATCAACGAGTTCAGAAAGAATATCGAGAAGGATGGGGCTTTGGAACGTAGATTTCAAAAAATCATGGTGGAGCAACCATCGATTAAAGAAACTATCGAGATTCTATCAAGCGCTCGAGAAAAGTATGAAAACTACCACAAGGTAAGTTATAGTAATGAAGTTATAGAAGCGTGTGTTAAACTTGCTGACAGATACATTACAGATAGAGGATTTCCTGATAAAGCGTTTGATATTTTGGATGAGGTTGGTGCGAAAATGCAAACCGAAGTAAAAGTTCCCGAAGTTATCGAAGACTTGAAAAAACAAGCGTCCGAATTAAAACAAGTCAAAGTAGATGTTGTTAAAAAACAACAATACGAAAAGGCTGCGGAACTCAGAGACAAAGAAAAGAAACTTTTGGATAGATTAGACATCGAGAAAAAGAAATTCGACGAACAACTTTTGAAAGACAAACAAAAAATCTTGATTGAAGACGTTTATAATGTTGTTTCAAATATGACAAACATTCCAGTTCAAAAAATGAATGTTGACGATAATATGGCACTTATAAACTTGGATAAATCCTTGATTGATAAGGTAATCGGTCAAAATGATGCGGTTGTAAAAATTGCAAAATCTATCAAGAGAAATCGACTCGGTATCAAAGACCCAAACAGACCAATAGGTTCTTATGTTTTCTTGGGTTCAACAGGTGTTGGTAAGACATATCTTGCAAAACAATTGGCTAAAGAAATTTTTGGTAGTGAAGATTCGCTTATCAGAGTTGATATGTCTGAATACCAAGAAAAACACACGGTATCTAAATTGGTGGGTGCTCCTCCAGGGTATGTTGGATATGAAGAGGGGGGACTCTTAACTGAAAAAGTTAAGAATAAACCATATTCTGTAATCTTATTCGACGAGGTTGAGAAAGCCCATAAAGATGTGTTTACTGTTCTACTTCAAATATTGGATGACGGACATGTTACCGATAGTTTGGGTAGAAAAATAAACTTCAAAAATACTTTGATTATTCTTACATCAAACCTTGGAGTTAAAAAACTACAAGATTTCGGAACAGGTATTGGTTTTAGTTCCAACGCTTATAGTAATGAAGAAGCCAAGAAACAAATGTTGATGAAAGAAATGAAGGCGTTTTTCTCACCTGAGTTTATCAACAGGATTGACGATACAATCGTTTTCAATACTTTATCTCCTGAGGACATCAAGAAAATTACTCGTATTGAATTGAATAAACTTATGTCTCGTTTGTTGGATATGAAGTATAACATCAAATACGAAGATAGTTTGGTTGAGTATCTTGCAAAGGTTGGTTATGATGAGGCGTATGGTGCAAGACCTCTGAAAAGAGCAATACAAGATAAAGTTGAAGATTTCTTATCTGAGGAAGTTTTACTCGGAAAACTAATTGAAGAGAAAACTTATGTTTTGAGTGTATCTGAGGAACAAGTAAAAATGAGCGATGAGGTTGTCGCCGAGGAAAAACCAAAAAGAGTTAGTAAAAAGAAAAAGGGTGTTGAATAACACCCTTTTTTTTATATATTATCATAATTTATTAATAACCCCTTCTTACATATCTTCTCATTCTTCTACAATGTCTATCACTACCTCCAACAATAATCCATATTACAATTATGTTAAGTAATATGAAACCTACCAAAGCTAAAGCCATCCCCACACCAGGGCTAATTTGCTCTTGAAGTTTATTGTTTTTTGTACTGAAAGATTTTTTTAATTTTTCAAAAAACTCATTTCTTTTACTTTTCAGAAATTGTAACAATTTTCTTTTACCCTCTTTAGTACAGACATCTGTAGATTTTATTGTTTTTTTTATATCATCTTTTAGTATATTGAATTCCCCAAGTTGTTCTGAATTTAGTTTTTTTACTTCAGGAATCTTTGATACGGCATCATCTACAATACTTGTAATGTTTTCCGTTTCTTTAGAAGCGACTTCTTCCGCTTTGGTTTCTAAATCCTGAACATCAATCCCCATATTCCTCAATTCATTCATATCTAAACCATCAAACGGACCCATAATTTCAGATTCTTCTTTAATAACCCTTTTTACCAAACTTATTAGTTCTGATTCTGTTAGTCTTATTGTTTTTTTCATTTTCTAATTTTCATATAAATATCTTACACAAATAAAAAACCCACCAATTAAGGTGGGTTGTAAATTAGAAAACTCCGTATCCCCAATTTTTGGGTTCGGGTTCAACTTTCTTTTCGTATAAGTTAAAACCAAGTAGTTCGACCATTTTTCTTCCAATTTCAATTCCGTTAAATACATCTTCAACAACGACATATTCGTTTTTGGTGTGGTAATTGTAATACCCGATAGAGAAGTTGATGGATTGTATCCCATACTTTTTTGTAATTGCATAAACATCAGTATATGGATGTCTCATGTATCTCATATTGTTTTGGTTCATACCTTCGGTCAAGACCAAATCACAGTTTTTGAAAAAATCCGATTGTCTGTCAAATAAAACTTGACCCGAACAGTTTTCAGAAACCATCCAATTTTCGGGTGCATCGAACTGTATTGCGTATCCAATATTTTTGAAAAAATTGGGGTCAGAATTACGAGAACCATGACAACCTGTTTCTTCTGATACGAAAAATGCCGCTTTGAGAACCGGTAATTCTTTAAGTAATTTGAGACAAGCAAAAACTCCACATTTATCATCACCACCAATACCTGTCGGAAGTCCAAGGTCGTTATATGCTTTATAAGCCAACTTTAGTTGTCCTTCTGTATTTGGTAATTGTTCTTCTCTAATATTAATTGTATCGATATCATGTACCGTATCAGTATGAGAAATTACACAGGGGTAATATTCTTCTTCTGAATTGAGTATGCCTTTTGTGGCGTAAACATTAAGTCTTGTATCGAGGTAATACGGTATTTTGTTTTCTGTCAACCAATCACATAAAAATTCTACCATTCTTTCTTCATGGTACGTTACGGTTGGAATGCTGAGAACTTCTTTAAGTAGTTGTAAATCTTGTTTCATCCCACAAAGATAATAATGTTTTTTGAAATTACAAAACTTTATTCGCCAATTATGTCTGATAGACCGAATAATTCGGGTTGGTATAAAAACCTGTTAAACCCATCTGGAGTTAATCCCAAAACCTTAATTTTCCAACTATCAGTTTTACGAAGTTCTATTACCACTTTTAAAGTTTCGTCGTCTATTCTTCTTACTTTAAACATATATTCTTTTGGTAATTTTGGTAAATCATGCCAAACATCAAATTTGAACTTTTTTTGTATGGAATCTACTAATTCGATATATTCATCAAATCTACCCGATTCTTCAAATTCTTCTAAAATTTTTGTTAAATATGAATTAACATCTCTATTTAATGTGCCTTTATCAAAATTTTCATCATTTCTGAAGTCATATTGATTATCAAACCATCCACCAAATCTATCTCTTGTATCACAATATAAAGAATTTATAAGTGTTTTAAAATCCGAATTATACATGTTCTGTTTTGAAAACAACCAAATTAAATTTGAAACAGTTGTTCTTATTCTATCCCATTTGCGAGAAAAAGACAACCCATTTTTTTTCAATCCTTCATCAAGTTCTTTATCTATTTCTTGTTCTGCAGTTGTTGCAATTTCTTGGTTTTTTAAATATGAGTAGTCATAAATTACTTGTTCGGTTTCAGATTCAAATAATGTATAAAGTTTTGTAGATAAATCGGAACGGAATTTTTCATTTTCCAAGTCAAAATTCGAGCCAGGTAAAATCTTTTTGGCAATCGTTTTTGCAAGCTCAACATTTTCTTCGTCTAATTCGAACCAAAAGTTATAACCCTCTTTAAAATCCTGTATGGTTTGGTAGGAATCTTCAAATTCATAGTTTGAATATGAACTGGTTACAGATTTTAAAAACCACGAGTCATCATCATCGATACAAACGGTTTTAAAAAAATCGTCATCGTCGTCAAAAATTAAATCAATTACCGTTTCACCTTTGAGTGATTTTTCACGAATTACTTGTATATCGCTATATTCCTCCAATCCTATTCCACTCATTTTACCTCTCGCATATTTTCTTAGTCCGTCGAACAAACTATCTTCATTTTCCTCTTCCAATAAAACCTTTTTTCGATTTTCAATTTCTTCTAATTTTAATTTGGAACTATCTTTTAAAAGTTTTTCGAATTGTTTTAAGGTAAGTTGTTTTTCAACTTTTGGTGATGGATATGAATATGGGTCTTTGGCAATTACCAAGTTAAGTTTGAAAGTTGTATCATCTATATTTTTTATTCGAACAAAGTATTTTTTCTTTCCTGGTAATTCTTGCCAACTTGAGCCTACAGTATATGACAACTCAGCCAACCTAGAATATATTTCTTTTAATTTTGGTATGTTTTTTTGAATTTTTATTTTTTCAAGAATTTCGTTTAATTTCAACCTCGCTTTTTTATTGAAACTAACTAAATCAAAATTATCATTATCTCTGAATTCATACCTATCTTCGTCCCATCCTCCTAAATTTTCATTTGAATTACTACGTATTTCCTCAAATAGCTCATCAAAATTTAAGGTTGTGTCCCCTAAACGAGCATACCACATAATAAGATTAGCGGGAGTTGTTTTTAATAAATCAAATTTTCTATATATTTCAAATCCAATACTAGAAAGGTAATCGTTTAATTCTTTTTCAATAGATTCATTTGCAGTTTTTGATATTTCAACATTCAAATGGTAAGTGTAAGAATCAACAATTTCAGAGGTTTGATAAGGGAATAGGCTATACAACATTTTCGAGAGAAAAGACGCCTCATCTTCACTACCCAAATCCAAAACCTTACCAACAAGAGATTTTGATACATTTTCTAATATTTCGAGGGTTTCTTCGTCCATATGACTATAAACCTCGCCATATCCATTCTCGAACGATTCCCATATTGAATCGGAAGATTCAATTTCATTATATGAATAACCATCATTAGATGTCACTTGATTTGCAAAATACTGGTCTTCTTGAGATAAACCTAAAAGTTCAAATAAATATTCATCACTACCCAAATCAAATATAATCTCTGATTGAGCCAAATTTGAACTTGAGCGTTGTATAGTAGATATAAAGGAGTTCCCACCCATATTCATAGCCGCAGAATCAAGTTCGTCAGTATCGATATTTCCTTTGACGAAAGCTCTTAGGGCTTGAAAAAAATTAAGTTCCTCTTCTTCTTTTATTATTCGACGCACGAAAAAATTTTTATTTATAAATAGTTCTTTATTTTGGATTATGAATATTTATTCTTACCTTTGTAAAAGTTATTTGAAATTATGGGGTAGGTATAGGCATTTGATTTCAAATGTCAGGGATAGATGGCACGTAGGAGCAGGATTAACTCCTTATAATCTGATTCAAAACGTAAATGGCAAAACCATTTCTAAGCTTTCTACACTCGGTTTAATCAGAGAAGAAAGTGTTGTAGCTGCCTAATCGGTAGAGTACGACGTTCGGGTCGGTGAGCATTCAACCTAGGAACAGAAGCTCTCAAGGTGTGATTTCTACCAGAAAAGGAATAAGCGGTCTCGTTCAGAGTGCTACCGTAATAAAAGTGAACTCGACACAGTTGTTGGTAACGATGTCAAAATAGGAACCAAATATTTGTCAATTGAGAACTAATTGAATAAACGTGTAGTCATTTATTGTTGAGTTTGAAAGACCCCGGTTCAAATCCGGGCTACTCCACCAAAAAAAAATGAGACCTTTTGGGTCTCATTTTTTTTTAATCTCATGATTCAGTTGTAACCGTAGAAGATAATGAATGTCCGTCTTCTTCATCTACTTTTTGTATTAACATTTTGTCTCGGTCTTCTGAATTGAACCAGTAGTCAACAACTTTATTAAGGTTTCCAACAAAGGCACCCAATAAAATCAACAACATTTCCTTCCAACTCTCAGCAATTGAGATTTTGAAAAGTACCGCAATGTTAATTCCAAAAATGATGAAAAAGAATAAAAACAAAATTATTCCCGTGATTTTCCAACGATTCGATTGCATTTGCTGAAGCATGTAGTAGAATCTGTTTTTGTCCTCCACTTTAACATACTCATTTGCCATAAAAATTGTTTTAAAGTTTTTCATAAAATATGGATTTACAAATAAATATTTTGTTGTTTGAGATTTAATGATTAATTTTGTTTTATGAAAGTTAAAAGACAAGACATAAAATGGTTTTTAGAAAACATCAGTCGCAAAGCCGAAAGGGATAGTATAGAACTTACCAACGAGTATTTAGCGAATGAATTATCCAATTATATGGAAGTTAACCCTGGTTGTGTTAATATGGATGAGAGCAACCGCACAGGTAGGTATTATTATTCTACTGTTGGATATGGTGTCTTTAGTCTTCTTGGTGAAAGATACAGAATGGGTAGGGTTGAGATATTTGACAGACAAAACGATAGTGGTTATCAGGTAGATGAAGGTGTTTATTGTATGCCATTCGATGCTGCAAACCAATTTGAGCAGTTCATAGAGAATATAGAAACTGATTTACCAATCAATATAGAGATGGGAACTATGGGTCAATGTCGTGCAGCAGTTGCGGAAGAACTTGGAATACCTGAAGATAAGTTAAATGATGTAGAAACCAAAAGGGAGTTTTATAAAAAGAAGAATGACGAACACGCACAATCTTTGGGGTATAAGGATTTTGACGACCAACTTGCAAATAGTAGTTTGGGTGATTTAAGAATAAAAAAAGATGAAGAAATTAAATAATGTTTTAAGATGGCTCAAAGATAATGGTTCTTATGGGAACGGAAGATACTATGAGCGCGGAACCTTTAATAGAATGGTTAAACATAATTTAATATTATTTTGATTGTTATATTTGTATTTGTTAATTTAATAAAAATGAAAGATAAAATAAGAAAAAGTCAGTTTAAATATTTGAATTATTTGTTTGAAAGTATGTATTCGGTTAAATCAAAATTTTATACTGACTCCACATTTTTCAAAAAAAATGATAAGGTAATATTGGAATTGGAAAAATCCGGAACATTATGGGTTTTATATTCAGTTTGGAGTGATATTTCCAATATGTTTTCCTATGGTTACGAAGAAACCCAACAACTTATAAAGGAATGGGTGGAATCACAATTAAAAAAGGAGGAAGTCGCACCTTCAAGAGCATCAAGTATGTATGGCTTGCGAATTGCAATAGTGGAAGAAAAATTAAACTCGGAGGTAGTCGTACCGGAAGGTTTGTTGGATGGGGGATTCACACAGGTGGAAAAACAATTAAACTCGGAGGAAATTACACTTTCGGTAGGTCAATTGTATGTTAGTGATTTGATGGAAGAACAATTAAAATCTGCGGAAGTTACACCTTTGGACGCCGGCAGCAATTACCTTCCGTGGATGGAAAAACAATTAAAACAGGAGGAAATAACACCAAGAAGTGCCATAGCACCACCATTTAGATGGAGAAAGTTAGACTCGGTAAAATATGCGGAAATAAAACCTACAATATCAACTTCTTATCATTTAGAAGAACAATTAAAATCGGAGGAAATAACACCTCGTCAAGTTGTACCAGGTTCTTTTGATTGGGTACAAGAACAAATAATACCTGAAAAAATAATACAACAAATTTAATAAAAATGAAAAGAAATAATTGGGATATTGGATTGGTATATTTTTTATTATTCGCTGCGGCATCCGTATTATTGGGTGCAACCATCCAAATTATATATGATATTATAAAAATTAAATAAAAATTTTGGACAGAAAAAAATAAATTACTATCTTTGTGAAACAATTTACAAGAGTGGCGAAATTAACTTAACACCGGTTTATAGTTAGCGTCAGACGCATACCATACTAACTATGGTAGGGATAAGAGTAATCTACCCGTGAAGGTGCAAACCCTTCCTCTTGTACCAATGTCCCATTAGTGAAGTGGCATCACGCGAATCTTTCTAATTCGAGTCCTCGGTTCGACCCCGGGATGGGATACAAAACATAAAAAACGGCACGAAGTTGATTATGGCGGAGTGGAGGGGAAACCCATAGAAGCGATGAAACCATATGGACGGATACATTTATGTTTGTTAGTCAGGAGGTGAAAGGCACACACAAG
>Ga0164292_10002054_pt1 | contig 16415 bp, 15 predicted proteins | sample GEODES117metaG_FD_111486 | JGI IMG/M metagenome (GOLD analysis project Ga0164292, IMG submission 111486) | Eutrophic lake water microbial communities from Lake Mendota, Wisconsin, USA - GEODES117 metaG | ecosystem: Environmental > Aquatic > Freshwater > Lake | place: USA: Lake Mendota...
ACGCGGATTTACGGATGCGGAGTTCCAAGCGGCCTGCGAAAATGCGGCCGGCTGAAGACTTACTTCATTTGATGGACTATCCAGCACTGACAAAACCGCGCCGGTCAAAACCTGACCTCGATTCCCCCCTAAAACTCCTTCTCAACCATTTCACTCTCAGGAAGGTTAATCTTTCGGTTCTTCCTGGCCAGATTAAAACTCAAAGAGAACTGGATCTGATCCGGCTCGTAGATATAATTGGTAGTAGAATAAAAATCGGAACCAAAAGTGGAAATACGCTGCCTATTGGAAATACCGAGGCCCGCATCAATGTACATCCACTGCAGCTGGAAACCCCAGCGATTGTCATTCGTCGTTTTCTTGACCGAGAGATTGGGTGTGAAGAAAGCGCCATCTTCCCCCTGGGCGGTAGCGCGTAACGACAAATAATTTACGCTGAATTGGATTTGCCAGTTTGAAGGAAGTGTAAAATTCTGGTTGGTATTGATGCTATATACCCAACTGCCATTTGAGAAAGCCACATCGCCATTGAACAGCTCACCCTCGATATCGTACTTGTAAACATTTCCACCTACGGTCATCTGCCAAACCTTGCCGATGCGATAATTGAAATAAGTTTCCAGGCCGGTTTGTCGTGCTGCCCCCGCATTCGTAAAAATCCTCAACAGAATGGTATCGTTATACACTTTGTTTACGCGCTGTATCGGATTCTTCACGCGCTGATGATAGATCGTGGCGGTGAAACTTCCTTTGCTGAATTTCTGTTCGAGGCCGAGTTCCCAGATGCCCGTCAGTTCGGGAAGGAGTTCGGGATCGCCCTGCTCGAGGGTCTCGGAATGTTCTCGCTCCGGGAAAGGGTTCAGCTCGAAGTTATTGGTGCGCTTGATACGTCGCGTGTAAGAGTGCTTGATGCTGGTCCGCCGGGCGATCTGGTATTTCAATAAGTACGATGGAAAAAGATTCCAGAGTGGCAGTGATGTTTTTTCATTGGTGCTGACGATGTCGAGGTCGCGCAGCATGTATTCCGCGCGAAGGCCAGCCTGGTAAGAAAGTTTACCATAGACATTGCTGTATTGCACGTACCCCGCGTGGATCTGGTTGGTCACGTTGACCTTGCTGGTAAAGGCGGGGTCGATGGTGAATTCAGTTTGGCCGAGGTCCCTGTATTTGTAAACGAAATCCCCGCGCTGATTATCATGGCGAAACTGGTATCCCGCTTGCCAGGCACGGTTTCCTTTTTTGTTTGTCAAATCCGTTTTGAACCGATAGGCCTGCAAGGGATTGGTGCTGGGGTTAATGGTTTCCTGATAGAGGGTATTGGGAATGGGGTAAGATAAGTTCTTGTTGGTGGTGAGGCCTTCCAAATCTGCGCCTTCGTACTGGAGCGAGAAGGCCAGCGACGTGCTGTTCGAAATTTTGTGATTAGAGCCGATGCTCGCGAGCGAGAACAAGCCTTCTTTCTGCGCGGTGTTTTCATTGAAATAAGTGAAGCGGGAAGTCTGGCCCGTGAGCAGATCCATGCGGCTGTTTTCGTACACCAAGTCTGCAACACGACTCTGGAACCGATTACCAAGAAACGCCGAACCTTCAATGCGGTGATTCATATTGACTTGATAGCCCGCTGCAAATCGGGCTCCATAATGATAACGCTTGTAACTGCGTTCGCCGTTGGATGGGAAGGAAGTAAAGATGTTGTTGAAGGTGGTGTTGACATCGCCCTCGCGGTAGCCGGCCATATCATTGCGGAGATAGTTAAAACCCGTGCTGAAATCCCATCCGCCTTTCTGGTAGCCGATGGAAAGATCGATAGCATGCCGTTGCGGAGAACGATATCGCTGGTTATCGAAATCCTGGATAGGTGGCGCGCCGATCATGACGTTGGACTGCACCATGAGGCCCTGCTCCGGCGCGGTTTTGGTGATGATGTTCATGATGCCCGCTTTACCGTCTGCGTCGAATGCAGCACCCGGTGTGCTGATCATCTCGATGCTCTCGATGGACGATGCGGGGATCTGACTGAGAACGAAGGCGGGGTCAGCTTGTGTAGGTCGGCCATTGATCAGCACCTGAAAACTGGCAGAGCCGCGAACGTTGATCTCGCCCTGGCCATTGACTGAAACTGAAGGAAGATTTTTAATCAAATCGGTTGCTGTTCCGTTTGCAGCAGTGGCGAATTCTGATGCCTTAAATACTTGCCTGTCGAGCTTAAAAGCCACCGGCGGTTTTTTGCCCTTCACCACGATCTCCGACAGGGAGACATTCTGGCGGAACATCGTGTCGATAGCAGGCTTTGCGATAGTGTCGGCTGCAGACATGGAATCCTGAGCCGCGGCCACGACAGTTTGCAGTAAAAGGGGTAAAAACAACAGAAACTTCGTCACAGATTATGAAGATATTGAATATATCCGAGCGGGATGAATGATCATCCATCTCGTTGTCAGGGATCGTTAAAATTTATCCCTGTTCTTGAACAGTTTTCTGATCAGTATGATCATCACTGCAATTACGGCAAAACCAAATACGAAAGTCAGCAGGTCAACAAAATCTGGCATAGTATTATAATGACGAACAGATACAAACTTATGAAATTGCAGGCGTCAAAGTATAAGCATATGAGCCGCCCGCTAGTAAAACCCAATTGTTCATTCGTTCCGAACGCCCCCAGTTTACCCCCACGGATGCGTCCACCCAGCTCGGTAATTTCGCTTAAGCATGGCCGTTGCCTCGCGATCGCCTGTAATGATCTTCGTTACAGGATCATACTGAAGCGATCTTCCTAAATTCATTGACAGATTTGCCATGATGCTGCTCGCCGTGGAGATATGGCCCTGCTCGATATCAGAAATTGGTTTCGTTTTATTCTCGATGGCCTGCAGGAAGTTCAGCATGTGCGCGCGCGTTGCAGAAGCTGCATGCAACTCGATGTCTTTCTCCTTGAGGTCTTCCGGATACTTTTCCCCTTCCACCACGGCATCCCTATGGAATTTAAATTGCGCGTTACGATCAACAGGAATGAAATCACATTTTTGAACACTGCCAGCCAACGTTCCCTTTTCTCCATAGATCTTGAATGCCCAGGGATATTCAGGATCAGTAGCGGTTCCCCAGGAACGCATCTGCCAAACACAATTCAGGCCTTCGTATTCGAAAACCGCGGTTTGCGTATCGGCGATATTGCTTTTACCCGGATTGGATCCATAAATACCACCAGTGGCACTGATTTTTTTAGGCCACCCCAGATCAAGCATCCAGCGGACCGTATCGAACATATGCACGCACATATCACCCGTAATGCCATTGCCATACTCCATGAAAGCGCGCCACCAGCCTCGATGCGGCAGGCCGTCATATGGGCGCATGGGAGCAGGACCCGTCCACATATCGTAATCTAAAAACTCAGGCACGGGCTGTAGCGGCGGATTGCTGCCGTTGCGCATATGATAGTAGCAGCATATGTCCACATGGTGGATCTTCCCCAGCAGCCCTTCATCGATGATCTTGGATTTCGCTTCCACGAGGTGCGGCGTACTTCTTCTTTGCAAACCTACCTGCACCACTTTCCCCGAAGCCCTTGCCGCGCGCAAGATCGCCTCTCCTTCCAGCACATCCACGCTGATGGGCTTCTGCAGGTAGACATGCGATCCAGCCTTCAGGCTATCAATGGCGGTAAGGGCGTGCCAGTGATCAGGAGTGCCGATGAGCGTGATCTCGGGTTTTGTTTCGGCGATCAGTTTCCTGTAGTTGCCAAACATCGGGATCTTCTTGTTGGGCTGCACGCGATTGCGAATCAGCTCTTCCGCTGCCGTCAGCATGTTGCGGTCCACGTCGCAGAGACCCACCACTTCGATAGGCGCCACCTGTGCCAGTCGCAGCAGGTCGCTCTTCCCATACCAGCCCGACCCGATCAGCGCGACGCGCCTCGGCGGAGCAGACGCCCAGTCTTTCCAGGCTCCAAGGTTTAATGACGATAATGCCAGCAGCGTTGATGAATTCCTGATAAAACTCCTGCGGGAATGGAAATGGCTCATACGTAAAACGATTAGGCATTTAATCTAATTAAAAATTTGTCAAATTTTTTCTAAATCGTTGCGGGGCTTCATTTCCCCCTCGAATATAAAAGATAACTATTATTTAACACTTGTAGCTCTAAACGCAGCAAAAATGAATTTTTTCTTGTCTGAGTAACCACAAGATTAAACATCTTGCGGATGATTTTTTTAAACCAAAAAGTAAAACATGAGAAAACTGTTTTTGACTGTTGTTGCGGGGCTATTTCTTGCCCTGCAAGTGTTAGCTCAGGACAGGACCATCACGGGAAAGGTGACAGATGAGCGTGAACGCGGTCCTATCGGAGGAGTCTCAGTGTTAGTCTCCGGTACCAGCGTTGGTACCACTACCGCAGCCGACGGTTCATTTAGCATCAAGGTTCCAAATAATACCAAGAATCTGGTGTTTTCTTCAGTAAACTACGTTTCCCAGGTCGTGAACATTGCCGGTGTGAATCTGGTCAATGTGAGACTGACTTCCCAGGAGGGCGCCATGAATGAAGTTGTGGTGGTGGGTTACGGTACACAACGTAAAAGGGCGGTGACCGGTGCCATCGGAAAGATCGATGCGGCCCCCATCGCTGATCTGGTAACGCCCAGTATCGACCGCCAGCTGGCAGGTAGAACGGCAGGTATCCAGGTAACAGCGCCAAACGGCGGTTTAGTGAATCAGGCTCCCCGGATAAGGATCAGGGGTGTCAATTCCATCAACGGCGCCCGTGGTCCATTGATCGTATTGGATGGTATTCCCATTGTGGACGGAGGTTTCTCCAGCGTTGCGAATACCAATGCCCTGGCAGATATTAACCCGGCTGACGTTGAGTCAATAGAGGTGCTGAAAGACGGTTCTGCTACCGCGATCTATGGTTCACGCGCTTCCAATGGTGTGTTGTTGATCACTACCAAAAAAGGAAGGTCAGGCCGTTCCAACGTGAATTATAGCGCGGTTGTCGGCTTTTCGAACCCCTACAACAGGTTTGACATGCTGAACGCCTCAGAGTTTGTAACCATCGCCAACGAAAAGTTTGCATCCGCCGGCGTAGCTCCTCAGGCTTTCCTTAACAGTGAAAAAACCAATACGGACTGGCAGGATTTTGTTTTCAGGAAGAACGCTGTATCCCAGATCCATAACCTGAGTGTGGATGGTGGTAACGACAGGACCAATTACTTCTTCTCCATCAACTACACTGACCAGGAAGGTATGGTGATCACCAACGATGTAAAGCGTTATGCGATTAGGGCAAACCTCTCCCATAAGGTGAACAACTGGCTGACCATCAGCAACAACATCACCCTCTCCCGTACGCAGGACAATGACCAGAACAATGGTGGTAACGCCCTTTCAGGCGCAGTAGCGGCGGCACTCCGTGCATTGCCCAATGTGAGGATCTACGATCCGGCCCTGCCACAGTTCAAGGGATTCAATATCCTGCCTGATGGTTCTGCGCTGGGACGTGACGCAAACCTCCGTCCCATTGAGAACAACTATTCCAATATCGGATTTGCCCTCACCCAAAACAGGTATAACTCCACCAAGCACCGCATACTGAACAATTTTGGCGTTGATATCAAGCCCTGGAGTTTCCTGACTGTAACGTCTAAATTGGGTGTCGACTACCAGAATGGCGTTGACTTCCAGGCATTGGATCCCCGCCATGGTGATGGTCGTGGCACCAATGGATTCATCTTCAACCAAAGCCTGAACAATTTCCGCTGGGTATGGCAGAACTATGCCAACTTCAGTAAAACCTTCGGCAACCATAGTATAAACGCTACGGTGGGTAACGAGTTGCAGAACGAAACATTTAATGCCTTCAACGCATCTGGTCAGGGTCTGGCAGATTTGTTCTTCCTCCAGCAGAACGTGATCTCCGGATCCTATCAAACCCAGCTTAGCGGTGGTAGCTATAGCGAAGGCCCAGGTTTTGTTTCTTACTTCGCCAGGGTCGGTTATGATTACCAGAACAAATACTTCATCCAGGGATCACTTCGTCGTGATGGTCTCTCCCGTTTTGCCCCAGCTTTCCGCTTCGGTACATTCCCCGGCGTATCTGCCGGATGGAGGGTATCTGAAGAGAATTTCTGGAAGAATGGCAAGCTGGGCAATGTGATCAACGAATTTAAGATCCGCGGATCGTGGGCCCGTGTGGGTAATGACCAGATCGCTGGTGGCCTGTTCCCCTTCCTATCTCAATATGCCAACGCCCAGTATGGTGGCCAGAGTGGTATCGCCATCTCAGTTGTAGGTAACAGCAGCCTGACCTGGGAGACCAATGACAAGCTTAACTTCGGTGCAGACCTGTCGTTCTTCAAAAACAGGATGAACCTGACCTTCGACTGGTTCTCCAATAAAAACAACGGCCTCGTACTGGCTGCTCCGCTTCCCGTTTCATTTGGGGTACCTGGTAACTCGATCTTCCGTAATATAGGCAACATGGTCAACAAGGGTATTGAGATCACCCTGGGTGGTAGCATCGTTCAGAAGAAGGACTTCACCTGGGATGCGAGCGTGAACTTTACCAAAGTTGAGAATGAAGTATTAGGACTTTACCTGAACCAGGATGTGATCGGTAACTACAACATCCTCCGTGTGGGCCAGCCGATCAACGCGCTGTTTGGCTACCGCTGGGCAGGTGTTAACAGTGGAAATGGCAACCCCATGTACTTTAAGGCCGATGGAACCCTGATCCAGGGTAACATCGCCAATACCAGCTATTTCACAGCCACCCAGGGCAGCGCTACCTTGGGCAACCCCACTACCCTGGCTGCTACAGACAGGACCGTGCTGGGTACAGTACTTCCCACTTACTTCGGCGGTTTCTCCAATACCATCCGCTACAAAGGTTTCACGTTTGACATGTTGTGGAGGTTCTCCGGTGGAAACAAGATCTTCAACCTAACCAAACAGGAAGCCCTGCTCAACCAGTCATTCCAGAATAACGGTCGTGAGATCCTCAACCGCTGGCAGAAAGTGGGTGATGTTACCAATGTTCCCCGTGTCTGGCATGGTCGTGACAACTTCACCAATCTCCAGCAGAATGCTGTGGACAGGTTTGTTGAGAACGGAGATTTCATCCGTTTGGAAAACATCCAATTCGCCTATAACGTAAACCTCAGGAACGGTAAAACCGCAACCAGAATTGGTCTGAAGAGTTTAAGGGTATTTGTTCAGGGGCAGAATCTGCTGCTGATCACAAAATACACAGGTATCGATCCTGAAAACATCACCGAAGGCGGTATTGACAATAACACCATACCAAGGCCAGTAATCATGAGCTTTGGTTTCAATGTTGGTTTATAATAATCTTAAAAGGAATTAGTATGAAAATGAATAACAAACTTAAGAGCATAACAGCCGGTCTGGCTACCTTGTTGGTGCTTGGCAGTTGCGAGAAAAAAGTTCTTGACTTGCAGCCATACAACTCGTTTTCAGACGTGTCTGCATTTTCCGATCCCAACAAAGTTAACCTCGCCGTAAACGGTGTATATGATGGAGGCCAAACGGGATTCTATGCCGGGGGCCAGCGTGGTTATCCTTTTGGAGCAGCCGGCATCCAGCAGGGGGATATGAGGGGGGAAGACATGAGGAACACCGCCTTGTTCTTCCAGGTCACCCATGAGGCCGCCTACAATCCGGTTACGGCTAATAACGACTTCATGTTCCAGACCCTGTATGCCATGATCAACAGGTCCAATCTCGTGATTGACGGTGTGAGGGATGCAGTTACAAAGAATATCATTTCTGCAGATGCAGGTAATATCTTCCTCGGCGAATGTCGTTTCCTGCGTGCAATGGCCCATCACGAACTGGTGTTGAACTGGTCGCGTCCTTTCCTCGACGGGAACGGAAGCCAAATGGGTATCATTTATCGTGAAACCGGTATCAATAGCGAAGAAAAAGCAAACGTGGCCAGGGAATTGAAGCGTGCAGACTTCCCCGTATCACTGGTTTATACCAAGATACTGGCAGACCTCGACTTTGCAGAAACAAATCTGCCTGCAACAAATATTACCGTTCCTGGTACATCCATTGCCCTTCCCCGCACTTACCGCGCTACCCGAGCTGCAGCGATCGCGCTGAAGATGAGGGTGCGGATGCACATGGGCGATTGGGCAGCTGTGGTCACGGAAGGCAATAAACTGGTTTCGGCTGCCGCTCCATTTACCAGCCCTATAGGTGGTTGGGCACTGACTGCAGCACCTGATGGCCCATTCGCCAGCAATACGAGTAGTGAAAGTATATTCTCGATCAGGAACGACGCTGTCGATAACCCAGGTCCAAACGGCGCATTAGCCAACATGCTGGGTAACCCCGCACTGGGTGCCCGCGGCCTGGTGGAGATCAGCCCAGTGATGTGGAGCAACCCCCAGTGGCTCTGCTCTGACCTCAGGCGTGGTGCTACCCTGGTAAATGCTTCGCCTACCGGTAACGCAAGGTTTACCAACAAATACCGCGATATTACTAACCGTTCAGATGCGGCACCTGTATTCAGGTATGCCGAGGTATTGCTAATGCTGGCCGAAGCCGAAGCCAGAAGGGCTACTGGCGTTTCAACACGTGCACTTGCGCTGCTGAATGCAGTAAGGAACCGTTCAGTGACCAACCCGGCCGAGCAGTTCACTTCTGCTAGTTTTGGCGAAAGGGATCCGCTGATCAGCGCCATCCTGTTTGAAAGAAGGATCGAGTTCCTCGCAGAGGGCAAGCGTTGGGGCGACCTGCACAGGTTGGCACGTGACCCTAACTTTGCACCGATCGCTGGTGGCGGTATTCCTTCGAAAGTTCAGACCGGTGCTGGCCAGGTTGCATGGTTCAACTGCGCCGGAGCCACTTTCCCAAGGACCGTTGTTGCTGTTCCTTACAGCGATCACAGGTTCCTCTGGCCGGTTTCCCTGCTTGAGATCCAGCAGAACCCGAATTTCAATCAGAATCCGGGTTACTAATCTAACCGGTTCAAATAAGAAAAAGAGCTGCCCAATGGGCAGCTCTTTTTTTGTCGTTCTATTTATCCACCTGCACATCCTTCGCAAACGAAAATGCTAATATTGGGTGGCACCTTTAAAGCCTGCTACCTATGACCAAATTAGATTTCCTCATACAATCCATTTCCAACCTCGACATTGATTCCATTGACCTGTTGCTGGATGACCATCGAACGTACCAGGACCAGCCAAAACAACATTACCTCGATTTAATCATCCAGTACGATGGAGAACATGTTATGGATAACTTTTCTTGCGCACTTTTGAAATTGGACCATGAAATGGAACTGGGCGATTATGTGTCGATCAAGCCAGACCTCAAACTATCCGATCTTGATATTGATCGTTAAATTGAATTTTAATTTTATAAATTTTATTTCATTTTTAGAAATTTTGTCGAACTTTAACCAGTAAACTCAACCGTGGTAATCATAAGTTATAGGACATTAAGGGAATATACTGACCATCATAAGGATGTAGAAGACCAACTGAACAACTGGTATACGGTAGTCGACAAATCAGATTGGGCAAACTTTAATGAAATGAGGCAGATATTTAATTCGGTAGATTCAGTTGGTAATGACCTTTATGTGTTCAACATTAAAGGAAATGGCTACAGGTTGATTGTTAGAATTATTTTTCGTGTAAGAACAGTTTATATAAAATTCATTGGCTCACACCAAGAGTATAACAAAGTTGACCTAAGTAAATTATAGCCTGTTCGAATAATTTTCGACGACAAATTAAAATCATGTTATATGGCAAAACAGAAAGCAAAGATCAATAATGAACGAGATTATAAAACGGCGATGAAGAAGATTGATACAATGATGAAAAAAGGCGAGCATAAATTAAACGACGAGGAAAGCAATGAACTCAGGATACTGGCATTAGCAGCCCAAGCTTATGAGAAAAGCATCTACACTATTCCAGCTCCCAAGACACTCGAGGGATTGATTGAGTTGAAAATGTATGAAAGGAAATTAAAGCAGAAGGAATTAGCAACTCTATTAGGGGTTGGCGAGCCGAAATTGTCCCAAATCATGACTAAAAAAAGAAAGCCTGACGTAGCCTTTCTAAAAGCTGCACATGAGCAGTTAGGTATCGATGGCAATATTTTACTTGAATATGCCTGATACTCGCTCTTAATGTTTCCAATGAAACTTTTCAGCCGACGGAAACAAATTACTGCCCCTACGGCACCAACCACTGCGCATCAAATCCACCTTCGTGGTAAATGAACTGCGCCCTCCGGTGCCCGGCATGATTCAACCATAACCAGTCTATGGACTTTACCTGCACGATCACAACGGCAAAATGATCACGACCCGGCAATGTTTCCTCATGAGAGGGAAAGCGGTAACGAAATGCATCGGGAAATCCCACGGATGGTACATCACTCGTACTACTTGGCGCAGCTGTGGAGAGATAACATCTCCGGCTGGAAGCGGGTGTAGCATCCCAGGCCATCGATACGGCATCACTTGTATGGTCAACCGTTGCCCTGCCCTGCACCCTGAGCTGCAGACGATGTTCCTTGTGGTAAAACAGCAGGGCAATGGAAGGATTCGCCAGGAGTGCTGAGACCTTAGGACTGCGGATATCTGTATGGAAACGAAGCTTCCTGTCAGTTGCCGAGGCTCGCCTCAACACAACCGTACGTAATGAAGGCATATCCCCGGAAACGGTTGCTACCACAGGGAGATGAAAATCGTTCCTGGAAGACGCAGCCGCATTTTCCAACCTCGCCCAAATATCTGTTTCTATGGAACCAAGGGAGCTGTATAACTGTTCCCATTGTGTTATCAATGCATCAAACTCGTTAGAACTGCCCATGGTGTAAAGATAATTTGAGAAATAACCTGATTGTATTAACCTTACAACCTGTAAAATTAAGTTTGTCGTCCTAAACTAACAGCATGTACAAAGCATCGAGGACTTTGCCATCGATATCACCGGAAGAGCTGGACCAATACCTGTCCATGGGCTGGTTTCGTATGGAGCAAACCATTTTCACCACCCAGTTTTTGCAGGAAGATGATTGTGTTTTCAGGGATGCCATCTGGCTTCGTTACCGGCTGAGGGATTTCCGATTCCCCGCCTGGTTCCTGAAGATGCGGCAGCAAGCAAAATTCCGGCTGGAAATTTCCAACGAGCCGCATGGCCCCGTACATGAACTGCTTTATCAGAAATACCGCGAAACCATGCCTGCGGACTGGCCGAAGTCTTTAGAAAACGTACTCTACGGGGCCAGCAGCCGAAACATCTACCGAACCACCACCATAAACCTGTTTGACGGAGATCAACTTATCGCAGCAGGCTTTATGGACCTTGGTGCCGCCAGCGCAGCAGGTATCGTCAATTACTATGATCCCGCTTACGCCAAATACAGTCTGGGCAAATGTTTATTACTACTGGAAATCGAGCACGCCATGATGCTGGGCATGAAATTTTTCTACCCGGGTTATTTTGCGCCGGGCAATCCCCGCTTCGATTACAAGCTGGCCTTCCATCCACCCTCGCTGGAGTTCTATGATGCGGCGTATAAGTCGTGGTTGCACTACCGGCCCCTCACCACGGACGATCTTCCACTGGAGCAGATCGAAGCGCGGCTCTGCCATGTGGAGGCGGAACTGCTGAACGAAGGCAATACCTGCTGGTTCGTCCACAATGCAAGCTTTGCCATCGTGGATAATTCAAGGCATGATTCGCCTTATATCATCTTCATCCCGGCGACTGAAACATGTCCCTGGCAGTATGCGATCACCTATGATACCAACATCAAAAGATATCTCATCTTCAACTGCACAGAGCTCGACCATGAAGAATTTTTTATAGAGACCGAAGACAAGATCATTTGCATGCAGTTCCTAAGTATGCGCAAGCCCCTGGCAGAAGAATTCAGTGCAGGCAAAGTGGGTAGTAAGATCAGGGAGTTGAATCATTATTTCAATGAGATGAAGTAGGGGGTAGTGTATACCCACTGATCAGTTTTTCTATTCCTCCCTTGAGCTGGTTCTTAATGGCCTGATAAGTGGAATCTTTGGCAAGATTTGTTTTCTCTGAAGGATCCATTTTCAGATCATAGAGCTCTTCGTGAGCGGGATCATTGATATACCGTAAGTACTTCCAACGTCTGCGGTTCTCCCCATTTCTGACATAGCTGGGCAGGGCCTGGAAGTACGCATCTTCCTTCAAAGGCGGATCAGGTATGGTGATGCCGCGGTACATCGTATCAAACTGGGGCGACCAGAAATATTGTTGTTCAGATGGGTCATGACCATGCGGGGCGCTGAAACTGAGGGAGAGCATAAATGGCTTGTCCTTCGGCGCATGCTGGATAAAGTCGATCGCCTTCTGGCCCGTAAAGCGGGTCAGGTGAACACTATCCTTTCCCACCGTTTTGTAATAGCCGCGCGCGTCTTTGAACTTGTCGTTCCGGTCATAGCTTTCGCCCTCATCAAAAAGCCCCTTGAATTCCGGATAGATCACCCCAAATTTTCCGAAAAACCCCGTATAATATCCGGCCTTTCTCAATTCCACCGGGTAGGAATGATCCATAAAAACCTGGCTTATCGCCCCCTGGCCAAAGGTATAGCGATGGGGACGCTCATAAAGGCCCGTGAGAAAGCTGGCCCTGCTGGCTGCTCAGATGGGGGTGGTCACAAAAGCCTTTTCGAAATAGGCCCCCTCCCGTGCGAGCTTATCCATCTCCGGCGTTTGAATGATGGTATTGCCAGCAACACCCAGTGCATCCCAACGATGGTCGTCCGTTAGGATGAAAATGATGTTGGGCCTGTTCTGGCCGAACATGAAAACGGGCAGAAACAGGAAGATGAGCATCTTTCTAAGCATACTTCCTAAATATATTTAAAAGAGGCGGGCTATTCAACTCCTTGTTTTCACGGTCGATGGCCTCGTGTCATTATCTTTACTGGCCGGTATTTTGATATCATAAAAAGTCGGCCCCGCTACCCTATCCAAACAAACGAAAAGAACCCTGGTCAATAGTTTTAGTACCTTCAAATAGAATTAATCTCATGAACAAAGCAATCGTCAGTCTTATAGCTGCATTCATCCTCACGGCTGGAAGTTTCTGCTCAAATGCACAACAAACAACATCGGTAGAAACAAAAAAACCCAACTCGGATTATAAATCAGCTTTCGTGGGTCAAACCCGCATTGGCGCTGTGGTCACCAGAACACCGTATGAAGGCAAGGTGTTGACCTCTTCCTTAAAACGTCCCTGGGGTATTGCAGCTATGCCAGATGGCAGATTTGTTATTACGGAACTCGAAGGGAAAATGCGTATAGTGACAGCCTCAGGAACAGTGGGCGAACCCATTACCGGAGTTCCAGAGGTGTTTGCGTCAGGACAAGGAGGCTTGCTCGGAATCTGCCTCGATCCTGCGTTTTCATCAAACAAAATGATCTATTGGGCTTTCGCACAATCCATTGACGGAGAAAGTCTGACTTCTTTGGCTAAAGGAAAGCTTTCAGCAGATGAAAAAAGTCTGGAGAATGTGACCGTGATCTACCAGGCGAAGCCCGCTTACAAAGGCAGTCTTCATTTCGGAGGCAGGGTGCTCATTGCAAAAGACGGCAACTTGTTTTTAAGTACCGGTGAACGTTCCGATAAGGTAACACGTCCACAAGCACAGGACCTGAACTCCGGCTTAGGCAAGGTCATTAGAATAACAAAGGATGGTAAACCCGCAGCTGGTAACCCCTTCGCAGGAACGGCAGATGCCAGACCTGAAGTGTACTCCTATGGTCATCGGAATGTGCAGGGTTTAACGCTTCATCCCCAAACCGGAGATCTGTGGGAAACTGAATTCGGTCCAAGAGGTGGAGATGAAGTCAACCGGGTGGAAGCCGGGAAAAACTATGGCTGGCCCACGATCACTTATGGAATCGAATACGGTGGCGCAAAAATAGGCGACGCCATTCAGCAAAAAGCGGGGCTCGAACAGCCCGTGTATTATTGGGACCCCAGTATATCACCCAGCGGTATTACTTTTTATACTGGCAAACAAATCGCAGAGTGGAAGAACAACCTGTTTGTGAGTTCCCTTAGTGGTATGCATGTTTGCCGGCTCGTAATTGAAAACAATAAAGTGACCGGCGAAGAAAGACTCCTGGTTGACGAAAGTCAACGCTTCCGTGACATCACGGAAGGCCCAGATGGCGCTTTATACGCCATTACGGATGGGGGAAGGCTTTACAGGATTGGGAAGAAGTAATGAAATTGGCAAAGGCAAAATCAATGGATCCCCAAAAATTAAGTGCTGCTGTAAAACGCGATGGGAAAGTCAGGACAAAAGCATTATTGGAATCTACGTTAATAGAAGCCGCGCAAGAAGCCTTACTACCTTCATGAGCTAAAGGAGTTCCCTGACCTGTTGGGTATACTGGAAAAAGAAACGGGAATTTTGGCAGAACTGATAGAGAAAAACTACTGGCTCATGCATGTTCTATATGGACAAAAAAAGGAGTAAACCAAACATGGTATATTCTGCAGTGCAGGTTTCACTATGAATGAGGCCCTCTTCGCCTTCGTACAGTGAATTGTCGGCCTTTTTCGGTGTAGTATTATTCCCGAGATTGCCGCCTCTCAATATTTCCCTATTTTCAAATCTACAACATACTCGCAGAAAATGAAACTATCCAACATACTGATCGCCGCCGCCATCGTCATCTTCGCCATAGCCTGTAACAACCCATCCACATCATCCGCAGATACCGTGTTACTCAACGGTAAGATCTGGACCGGTGAATCAGACTCGAGTTATGTAGAAGCGATCGCTATCGATGGCAACAAGATCATGGCCATAGGGAGCGACGGTGAGATGAAAAAACTCATTGGCGACAGCACCCGCGTGATCGATCTGAATAAGAAGCTGGTGACCCCGGGTTTTAACGATGCACATATCCATTTTCTCTCCGGCTCCATGATCCTTTCGTCAGCGGATCTACTGTCTACCACCAGCCTGGCCGAAATGAAAAAAGTACTCCTCGCGTATGCCCAGAAAAACCCAGATAAAACATGGATCACGGGCAGGGGTTGGCAATATGGCTTCTTTGCAGGGGGCATGCCCAACAAAAAATATGTCGACAGCCTGATACCTGACCGTCCCGTTTTCCTGAGGGCCTACGACGGACATAGCGGCCTGGCTAATTCCAAAGCGCTTGAAATGGCAGGCATTACACGAGACACCAAATACACAGGATTCGGAGAACTGGTAAAGGACGCCAGCGGTGAACCCACCGGGGCCTTTCTCGAAGGTGCGCAGTCGTTAGTATCTAAATTTGTTCCCAAGCCCACGGAACAAGAGCAATTAGATGCCTTGCGCAACGGAATGAAGTACGCCGCATCACTGGGCATCACCAGTATGCAAAATGCCAATGGCGACCTGGAGGAATTTAGTTTGTATAAAAAACTGTTCGACAATAACGAACTCACCATGCGTTTCTCCATGGGATTCAGCGTAGGCGCAAAAACCACCGACCAGGAGATCGCTGATTTCATCAAAATCAAAAACGACACGGCGAATTCAGCATGGCTGAAAGCACATGCCATCAAATTCATGGTCGATGGCGTGATCGAATCACATACCGCCGTGATGGTGGATCCTTACAGCGACATACCGGTGAACGACAGGATGCAGGCGAAACGCTGGAACATTCCGCTCGACCGATACAGGGAACTGGTTGTTCAGTTAGATAAAGCAGGCTTCCAATTGTATACACATGCAATAGGTGACCTGGGCGTCAGGGAATCACTCAATGCCTATGAGCAGGCTGCAAAACTAAACGGCCCGCGCGATCGGCGTCCCCGCATCGAACATATTGAACAGGTTCAGGCCGACGACATCCCCCGTTTTGCAACACTCGGCGTGCTGCCATCCATGCAGCCGATACATGCAGATCCAGGAACCGTTGATGTCTGGGGCAGGGCCGTTGGGGAAGAAAGACTACCCCGTTCCTTTGCCTGGCAATCCCTGTTGAAAAGCGGTGCCACCCTGGTTTATGGAGCAGATTGGCCCGCATGCATTTCCCTTAATCCCATGCGCGGTCTGCACAGCGCGGTGAATCGAAGAACCATAGATGGTGAGCCACCTAACGGATGGGTGCCCGAACAGCGAATCAGGATGGAAGATGCCATGAAAGCCTATACGGTGAACAGCGCCTTTGCGTCGTTCGACGAAAAACAAAAAGGGAAACTGGCCCCTGGATATTTTGCGGACTTGGTGGTTCATTCACAAGATCTTTTTTCCATTCCTACGATGGATATCCATAAAACCAAGGTGCTGTTAACGATGGTGGATGGGAAAGTAGTGTTTAGGGATCCCTCGTATAAAGAGTAGACCCTGGCCGCAGGAGATTACC
>Ga0164292_10002055_pt1 | contig 16411 bp, 17 predicted proteins | sample GEODES117metaG_FD_111486 | JGI IMG/M metagenome (GOLD analysis project Ga0164292, IMG submission 111486) | Eutrophic lake water microbial communities from Lake Mendota, Wisconsin, USA - GEODES117 metaG | ecosystem: Environmental > Aquatic > Freshwater > Lake | place: USA: Lake Mendota...
CTGAAATCAGCAGTTTGCTAAACTGCCGTACGGGTTAAACTGTACCGAGGGTTCGAATCCCTCTCTCACCGCAAAACCGTTCATAAGAGCCCACGCCCAGCGTGGGCTTTTCCATTTCAGCCCTGATCAAAAAGATTTTCTTAATTGGTCAAGGCTGAAATGAAAAAAGGCTGAGCCGCTCTTTTCGATGGTTTTGCAGAACCCACCCTGGGATCTGCGCAAGCAAATCCCAGGGTGTATTGATCAGACCCTCAAAATTTGTTTTGACAGAGACTGCTGGGAATACAAACGGCGAGGCAGGTATTTTTGATTCAATGTCATTTTGTTTAATTTGAGCGATAACCAGGTATTATGATGAAAAAATTTGTTTTCTTATTGTTGACAATAGTTGTCATTATTTCAAATAGTCTTTTTGCTCAAAACCGTCCTAAGCGTGTCATTATACTTGGTTTTGATGGTATAAGTGTGGATGGATTCAAAACCGCCAAACATCCTAACATCGATAGAATGTTAGCTGACGGAGTGTTGTCGCTAACTACCCGGTCAGTTATGCCTTCAGTTACTTTGCCCAATTGGACAAGTCATTTAGCAGGATCTGGCCCCGAAGAACATGGCGTGACGTCAAACGAATGGAAAGTAGATAAACATTCTTTGCAAGCCCTGGAGGCAGACAATGACGGTTATTTTCCATCCATTTTTAAGGTTCTGAAAGATCATGTGCCGGGTGCTAAAACAGCGTTTTATTACAACTGGGCAGAATTGGTCAACTCCATGAATAAGAAATACATCGATGAACTTTCTTTTCAATGGAACGACAAATATGATAGCATTTATCAGCAGGCGTTTGATTTTATTGTAAACAATCGGGCCAATCCAGTTTTGGTTTTCTTGTATACTGTACATACAGATCACGCCGGTCACAATTATCGCTGGATGTCAGATCCCTACATTAAATCCATAGAGCAGGCAGATACAGCAGTAGGTGTTTTTTTGGACCGGTTAAGGGCGGAAAATTTGTATAACGGCACCCATTTCCTTTTCATCACTGATCATGGTGGCAGTCCCCAAACCGGTCATGGTGGGGTGAGTATGCAGGAAATGCAAGTTCCGTGGGCAATTGCAGGACCTCAAATCAAGAAACTGGGATTGACAACCATGAACAATAGCAACAAGAATACTGCAGTTGTCATTGCAAAACTTTTTGGTGTGCAAGAGAACAAATTGCCCCAATCGTGGACGGGTCAATTGCCTCGCTCAATTTTCAGATAGTCAAGGGACGATACTGAATCCACTTAAAAGAACTATTACTGCCAGGATATGTTAAATGAGAACACGAGTGAGGATACAAACGCTTTGGAACACCATGAAGAGGTTTGAGTCATCACATATTTCAAAAGCTACCTGGCTTTCAATTCAAGCCTCTGCTATCTTTATAATGTCCACAAAAACTTTGTATTCCTTATTGCTGATTTCAAATGGTTTCCAATGCCTGGTTTATCTGGCAGGCTCTGACAGCCGAATAAGCCCCTAAAATAAGGCTGGCTCAAAAAAGCTTCGTAATTTCCATCCTTCATCATGAGAAAAACAGGCTCCTATTTTACAGTTTTCGCTATTTGTTTCCTGCTTGCGGCAGCTGTTCTTTTTCTGGAATACTGTAAACCGCAGGATAAACAAACAGACCTGCTGGCTAATACGGAGAACAAGTTCGTGGGTGACCAGCAATGTCAGTCGTGCCACACGAAAGAGTACGCCCTTTGGCAACAGTCCGACCACTATAAGGCCATGATGCCGGCCAATGATACCACGGTGCTCGGTGATTTCAACAATACAGTGATAACGGCCGACGGTATCACCTCAAGGTTTTTCAAACGCGACGGTAAGTATATCATTAACACCGAAGGGCCGGATGGTCAGCTTCACGATTATGAAGTACTCTACACGTTCGGGCACACCCCGCTTCAGCAATACCTTGTCGCCTTTCCCGGCGGAAGGATGCAAGTGCCCAGGGTCAGCTGGGATGTTAAGAAGAAGAAATGGTTTCACCAGTACGGGGGCCAAAAAATGGATCACCGCGATTGGCTGCACTGGTCTTCAGGTGGACAGAACTGGAACACCATGTGCGCCTCTTGTCATTCTACCAACCTGCAGAAGAACTTCATGCCCGAGGCAGACAGTTTTCATACCACGTATGATGTGATCAATGTGAGTTGTGAGAGCTGCCATGGCGCTGGGAAAAAACATATTGATTTTGTAGGCTCTGAAGGCTATAAGAGTGGCTCGCGTATTCCCTTCGCGTACCTGACCCGGGTGGATAGTCCCAATGTGGTTCAGGTAAACTCATGTGCCCCCTGTCATGCCCGCAAGGCTGATATCAGTGCCGATGTCGTTGATGCGGAAGAGCTGTTGAATACTTTGATTCCGGAGATCCCCACTACCGAATTTTTCCATGCTGATGGCCAGGTGGATGACGAGGACTATATCTATACATCGTTTTTGCAAAGCAAGATGTTCCACCGCAGTGTTAAATGCAGCAATTGTCACAATCCGCATTCAGGAAAACTGGTGCTGCCGAAAACCCTGGTTTGTTTGCAATGCCATGAAAAGAAGTACGAAGCGTTTGAACATACCCGGCACAATGTTCCGGTAGAGCAGGTGAATTGTGTGAGCTGTCACATGCCGGGCAAGTTTTATATGGGAAATGATTTCCGTCACGATCATAGTTTCAGGGTTCCCCGGCCGGATCTCAGTGTGAAATACGGAACACCCAATGCATGCAATACATGCCATGCCGATAAGAAAGCCCAGTGGGCTGCTGACGCTGTGGTGAAATGGTTTGGCCAGGAGCGGAAGTACCATTTTTCGGATGACCTGGTGCCGGGCAGCAAGCTCGATCAGGGTTCCGAACAGCATTTGCTGAAACTGATGAGTGATACCTCGATACCGTCGATCATTAAAGCCACGGCAGCAGAGTATCTGAGAAATATTCCTACGAAACAATCGATAGACGCCTTGCTGCAGGCACTGCGGGATAAGGATTCTCAAGTCCGGTATCGCTCCGTGCGGGCGCTTTCATCGTTCCCATATGAACAATGGAAAGATGCGGTTTCCACGTTGTTTAGCGATAAAGTAAAGGCCGTCAGGATCGCCGCGGCAGATGTACTCTTGCAGGTACCGGTGGAACAGATCTCTGCGGATCATCGCAACGCCTTTGCCACTGCGCGCAAGGAGCTGGAACAGTATGTCATGTATCAGGCCGACTTTGCCGTGGGCAATGTGCTCATCGGTGATTTCTATTACCGCCTGAACGATCAGATGAACGCGGAGAAGTTTTATAGACGAGGTTTAAAAAAAGACAGCCTGATGAATTATGTCCGTTTTAATCTTTCTTCTTTATACAACACACAGGGGCGAAATGCAGAAGCTTTGAAATTATTGGAAGAAGCCCGTGTAACAGACGGCTCGAATCCAAGGGTGTATTATAATATGGCCCTGCTCCAGGTGGAGATGAAAGATATGACCGGCGCACTCAAGAATTTTGAGAAAGCGATTGATAAGGGTGCTGATGATCCCAGGATCTTCTACAACTATGGCTTGCTGCAACAGCAGAACGGGAACCCGGCAGCAGCGGAAAAATTGTTGATTAAGGGGCTGGGGATTGCACCCCAGGATCCTGCATTGAACTACGCCCTGGCTGTGTTTTATATGCAGCAGCAGCAACCCCGCAAAGCCATGGGGCCAGCTTCCGTGTTGAAACGCACCGACCCTGGAAACCCCGATTATCAGCAGCTGTTCAATCAGCTTCAGATGAATTAGGAGCATTATCCGAAATGGCCGGATACATAATTTTTAGTCATGTCTTTGTCCGGGGAAAGAAAGATCTTATTGTTTGACCCGTATTCAACAAGTTCCCCCATATACATAAATGCGATCTCGTCTGACACCCGCTGCGCCTGCTGCATGTTGTGGGTTACAACAACGATGGTGTAGTTTTTTTTGAGTTCGAGCATCAGCTCTTCTACTTTTGCCGTGCTGATCGGATCAAGTGCAGAGCAGGGTTCATCCATCAGGATCACTTCAGGCTTGACCGCAATCGTTCTCGCAATGCAAAGGCGTTGCTGCTGACCTCCCGATAGCCGGTTAGCAGGTTTTTTAAGATCATTTTTTACTTCTTCCCATAATGCGCTCTCCTTCAGAGACTCTTCTACGATCTCATTGATCCTTCCTGCAGGGGTTTTGTTCAGTTTTAAGCCATAGGCGACGTTATCGAAAATGGATTTGGGGAAGGGGTTGGGTTTTTGGAAAACCATGCCTATGCGTCTTCGAATCTGTGTTACAGGAATGGTATTTCCGTATATGTCCAAGTCTTCCAGTTTTACTTCGCCGGTGATTTTTACGTCACTCACCAGATCATGCATTCGGTTGAAGGTTCTGAGAAGCGTGGTTTTCCCGCAGCCCGAGGGCCCGATCAGTGCAACGATTTTTCTTTCAGGGATGGAGATGTTGACGTCTTTAAGCGTATGCCTGTTCCCAAAATGAAGATTTAACTTTTCAGCGCTGAGTTTATTATTCATTTTCCCTGAATTTTTGTCGGATATAGAAAGCCACCATATTCATCATTAAAATAATTAGTATGAGAACGGTAACTGTTCCATAGGCCAGTGGCCTTACCGTTTCAATGGACTGATGTTGGGTCGACAACATATACAGATGATAGGGCAGAGCCATGAATTCTTGTTTTACTGATCCCGGAACTCCGGTAATATAAAAGGCCACACCGGTAAACAGTATCGGCGCGGTTTCTCCGGCCACTCTTGCTATTGTCAATACAATTCCAGTAATAATGCCTGGCATCGCCTGGGGGATAACGAAATCCCTGATAGATTCAAACTGTGTGGAGCCTATGGCCAGTGCGGCTTCGCGGGTGGAGTTGGGAACACGTTTCAGCGCTTCTTCTGTGGTGGTGATGATATAGGGTAGTGACAGAAGGCCAAGTGTTAGTCCTGCTGACAGCAGCGAAGTACCAAGTCTCATGGATTGAACAAATAGTGCGAGACCGAAAAGACCGTAAATGATGGATGGGATTCCGGAAAGATTCCTGATAGAGGCCCTGATTATTCCCGTCAATCGCGACTCACCTGCATATTCATTCAGATAGATGGCACAGCATATCCCGAAGGGCACTGCAAATACTGTGGTGATCAGGGTTAAAAGTATGGTGCCTATGATAGCCGGAAATATTCCTCCTTTTGTCAACCCCTCTTTAGGGTGGCCGAATAAGAATTCCCAACTCAAAACAGGGAGACCCTGACTGAAGAGATGGAAGATAATGATGAACAGAAAGCTGCAAATTGTAATGGTTGATCCTAACAGGAGTATCCATCCGAGAATATGTGTCTTTTTCTTTCTCATGCGCCGAATTTCCTGTAGTATTTGGCTATTGCTTCCCCAATCAGATTGACTGCCAGGGTGATTATAAAAAGAACAGTGGCGATAGCGAATAATGCATAGTAGTGGGTGGTTTGGTACGGTACTTCGCCCATTTCAATGGCAATTGTTGCGGTAATCGTTCTGATGGAATCAAGGTAGCCATCCGGAAACGCCAGGGAATTTCCGGTTGCCATCAACACGGTCATCGTTTCGCCGATCGCCCGGCCCAGTCCTAACATAACTGCTGCGATCAGTCCTGGTAATGCAGCTGGTAGCGTTACCCTGAATAGTGTTTCCCATTTATCTGCGCCAAGGCCTAATGAAGCTTCTTTGTATGACATCGGCACGGCGTGAATGGCGTCTTCCGCAACAGTAACGATGGTTGGCAGTGACATGATCGCCAGCAGGATACTTCCGTTTAGGGCATTTAGCCCATTCTGCATACCAAACAATTTGGCAATGCCTGGTCCGATGATCACTATTCCGAGAAAGCCTATGGCGACCGATGGTATGGCTGCTAACATTTCAATGACCGGCTTTAGGATGCGCTGCACCCTCCTGTTTGCAAACTCCGACATATAAGCCGCGGTAAATATACCCAGCGGCACCGCGATCAGCATAGAACCTAGTGTTACTAAAATGGTGCTGGCAATCAGCGGTAGAATTCCATAGTCGCCCCGGCTGCCGGGGTTCCACTGGTTGCCTGTAAAGAAGTCGAGAGGAGCTACATCCAGAAAAAATGAAACGCTGTTGTACAGGAGCATAAAAAAGATACCTCCCAGCAAAACCAGGGTGAGCAAGCCCGTCACTTTGAAGAGTTTACTGAAAAAAAGGTCTGTATTTTCTCTAAATCGGGTACTCATGCGTTAAAAGATCTTTACGGGGTAATACCCGGATTTCCTGATAATTCTTGCTCCGGCGGGACTTTTTTCAAATGCTATGAAAGGAGCGGCGGCTGAAGCCGAACTTTTTCTGATAAATTGAAATAGATGGCGCCTGAAGTAATATTCATGATTAAATACTGCGTTTGAATCAAGGGGTGAATATGCCTTATTGGATTTATCCGGTCGGATGTGAAGCACTTTGATATTTTGGATCTGACCGTTCCTTGAATTCATAACATAGCCTGCTCCTACATAGCCGATGCCCGATGGATCTGATTTGATCGCCTCGATGATCTGGGCATTCCCATTCATTTCCTTTGCATGTGTGCTGAACTGTATATTTAGTTTATCCTTGACAAAATCATAGGTGCCGGAGTTGCTTTGGCGTCCGTAGATATTTATTTTTATTTCGTTACCGGTCAATTTTTTCCAATTGTTGGTTGAACCATCAAGTATGCCTGCAAGGTCTACCGTAGAAATGCTATCCAGTAATAACAAAGGTGATACGATAAAGGCAATGGCATCTTCTGCGAATACAAATGTGTCGAGCTCAATTCCTCTTTTCCGGAAAAGTTCACTTTCTTCCACGTTCAATTCTCTGGATGAATTGGCTATATCAGCCTGACCATTAAGTAGTGATGCGATACCTAATCCTGAGCCACCGCCTGAAATAGACAGATAGCTCGTCTTATTGGATTTGTGGAAGCTTTCTGCTAATTCGGTGACCAGGTTTACTTCGGTATCAGATCCCTTGATCTTTAATGTTTGAATCTCCTCAGAACATGAGGTAACTGAAAAGCATAGAATTATGAAGTACAGTCGCAACACCATTAGCCGCTAATAGACTGACTTAATGTTACCCTAATATGAACTTAAAATTAACTTATTGGTCAGGTATACTACAGGATGAAAACGGAGCCCTCGCTTGCTATGGATTTAACCTGATCATTGCCTTTGTGCCGCATGATGATCTGTTTGAATAAACTGAGTCCGATACCGCTGCAGGTTTTTTGGTACTGATGAATGGCACAAAAATGATATGGGGAGATTACCAGGGAAAACTGAGCTTTTGAGGTCGGGCATCGGGCGAGCTAACGTTTCTCAACTTTTTTCAATGCGTCTTCCCTCACCAGTTTAGTGAACTCCTGCTCCAGCCTGCGCATTCTTGAATAAAGTTTCAGCAATGCAAAGCTGAACAGCAGGATACAAACGTAGTAAACGAGGTCTGCGCCCCGCCCCACGCCAAGCCCATTTGCGATCTTGTTGGTCAACTCGGGCCAGAGGATGAAGCCGATGGCAGTCAGGATCAGCAACATCATTAGCATCAGGTCCACGACCGTTTTTTTTAGTCGGATTACATAGTAAATGCCCAGAAGGGATACGCCAAAAATTAAAAGCAGTTGAATACCGGTCATGCAAATAATTTATAAAAGAGAATGTCGAAAAATATCTTAATACTGTTCCATGGTGATTGCCCGTGGCTTCTGGAGTAGTCCGTGTACCTGACTTTTACCGGAACTTCCTTAACCACCAGTCCGTATTTCTTTATTTCGAAAAGAATTTCCGTGGCATGGGCCATTCGGTTTTCCGTGATCCTGATTTTTTCCACAGCCTGTTTATTCATCGCCCGTAAGCCATTGTGTGCATCGCTTAACATCATTCCAGTGAAAAGGTAATTGATCAGCCGTGCTGTTTTTAGGAGGATGATTTTTACGGGCGGCATAGGATTCTGGTAAGCTGCCAGGAACCTTGACCCCAGCGTAACGTCAGCTTCGCCGGTAATCAATGGGCTAATGAGGATTTCCAGGTCTGACGCGACATGTTGACCATCAGCATCAAAACTGACAATAATGCCGGCGCCGTCTTTTAGCGCTTGTGTAAAACCAGTTTGCAGGGCCGCACCCTGGCCAAGATTGACCCTGTGTTCAATATAAGTGATACCAAGGGGTAAACATGCAGGGAATTGCGCATTTTCTGAGCCGTCATTTACCAGGATGATGTTTTTATAGCCTTCACTGGTAAGGCTTTGCACCACCTCGCCCAGTTTCTCACCGTGATTATAAACAGGAATTACAATATGAATATTTCCTTTGTCCATTGATAAGGCTAAAGTATTCAAAAAAGCTGGTTCAAGTTTGTCCGCTTGAGCAATGGCATATTATTTATGTGAAGTAGTGTATGATGAAGTTGGCAATATACTCAGTACTTTTCTTTGCATCGGTAATGCTACTTAGCACTTGCGAAGTGATTGAAGGCATATTCAAAGCAGGTTCTTTTTGTGCCATAATTCTGGGCGTATTACTCGTTGCGCTGATCGTTTGGGTTGCCAGATTCGGGAAAATACCCATAACCCATGTTCAGAGCTAAATTCATCGTAAGGGCGGGGTTCAATTTACTAAGGTAAGTTTCCAACGTTTTCCTTTTTCGAGTTGTCCAAATCAACTATTATTGTTTAACAACATGTGATTCTGGATTCCTTGACAGGAAGCAAGGCTTATCCATTATAGATTAAACAGACCCTTATTATGAACCAACGCTTGTTTGTCAGATGTGCTGTCTTATGTCTTTTTCAGTTTCTGCTATTTATTGAAGTATCTGGTCAGTGGAAATCACTGTTCAATGGTAAGGATCTGAAAGGGTGGAACCAGAAAAATGGTAAGGCGAAATACGCCGTTGTGAATGGCGAGATCGTAGGTACTACGGTGGCCAATACGCCCAATTCCTTCTTGTGCACTGATGTCGATTATGGTGATTTTATTTTGGAGCTTGATCTGAAGATAGAGAACATGAACTCAGGTATTCAATTCAGGAGTCTTTCTCTGCCAGACTATAAAGATGGTCGCGTTCATGGCTACCAGATGGAAGTAGATCCGTCATCCAGGGCCTGGTCCGGAGGTATCTATGATGAAGGGCGGCGCGACTGGCTGTACATCCCGGATATTAATCCGGAGGGCAAGAAAGCCTTTAAGGTTGGCGATTGGAATAAATACAGAATAGAAGCGATCGGGCCCGTTATCCGAACCTTCGTGAACGGCGTTCCGGTTGCCCATCTGATCGATGATCTAACTGCAAAAGGATTCATTGCCCTGCAGGTGCATTCCATCGGAGGCAACGTGAAGGAGGGGATGACCGTGCGTTGGAAGAATATCCGGATTCAGACCGGGAATCTGGAGCCGAGTCCCCTGGATAATATTGCTGTGGTGAACCTGCTGCAAAATAACGTGTCAGAGCAGGAAAAGGCGCTTGGATTTAAGCTTCTTTTCAACGGAAAGGACTTCACAGGCTGGAGGGCAGTTCATGGAACTAAAATGCCAACGGCGCATTGGGCGGTGCAGAACGGAGAGATCAATGTTAGTCCTTCCGATGGTTCAGAAACTGGAAATGATATCGTAACAACCGAACAATATGGCGCTTTTGAAATGACCTTTGAATTCAAGCTGACTGAAGGAGCCAATTCAGGTGTGAAGTATTTTGTAAATGAAGAATTTGATTCCCAGGGTAAGTCCGGTATAGGACTGGAGTACCAGGTACTCGATGATGAGAAGCATCCCGATGCTAAAATGGGTGTTGTTGGAAACAGAACCATGGCGAGCCTGTACGATCTGATCCCTTCCACCAAGTTAGACAAGCGATTCCAGAAGAAGATCGGAGACTGGAACCTGGCCCGCATCGTTGTATATCCAAACAACACGGTGCAGCATTGGCTGAATGGATTCAAGGTGGTGGAGTACGAAAGGAAGAGCAATATTTATAATGCGCTTGTGGCACGTTCCAAATATGAAAAGTATAAGGGCTTCGGCGCGGGTGACAAGGGGAACATCCTGTTGCAGGACCATGGAAACAATGTGTCATTCAGAAGCCTCAAGATCCGCGAAATCAAATAATCAACTTAAATAGCAAAACTATATGTCAAAGAATCGCAGGGATTTCATAAAAACATCCATTAAGGCTTCAGCCGGGGTTTATGCCGCGAGCATGGGACTCAGCGCAAAAAGCTATGCAAACATCATTGGCGCCAATGAGCGGGTACGCGTAGGTGTGATCGGTTTTTCTGATCGTTTTCGCCAGTCGTTATTCCCTTCTTTCCAGAATCATTATAAAGAATTGAATTTCGACATTGTAGCGGTATCGGATATCTGGAACAAAAGGCGCGGTGAGGGCCAGGCGTTCCTGAAAGAGAAGATGGGTCACGATGTAGTGCCATGCAGAAACAATGAAGAATTGTATGGATTGAAAGATGTTGATGCGGTGTTTGTGGCTACATCGGATTTTCAGCACGCCATTCACGCCATTGAAGCGGTTAAGGCCGGTTGCGACGCTTATGTAGAGAAGCCTTTTGCCGAAACCATGGAAGATGCTCGTGCGGCCTTGAAGGCGGTCAAAGCATCTGGCAAGATCGTTCAGATCGGCTCGCAGAGAAGGAGCGGGGTGAATTATATGGCTGCGGATAAATTTATCAAGGAAGGAAAGTTTGGCCCCATCACCATGGTGGAGTTGAGTTGGAATGTGAATCAGCCGGGCAGGTGGAGAAGGCCGCAATTGGTTGAACAGTTGAAAGAAGCCGATACAGATTGGAAGCGTTGGATATTGAACAGGCCTTATGAGAAATGGGATCCGCGGAAGTATCTGGAGTATCGTTTATTCTGGCCTTATTCTTCCGGGTTGCCGGGGCAGTGGATGAGCCACCAGATCGATACGGTGCATTGGTTTGCTGGGCTGAATCATCCAAGAAGCGTAGTGGCTAACGGTGGCGTGTACGTGTGGAAAGACGGTCGTAAAAACTGGGATACCCTTACCGCGGTGTTCGAATACGGTCCGGAGAATGATCCAACATCTGGCTTCCAGGTTTCATTCCAGTCCAGGCAGCATAATGGGAATGAAAGTCCTGCTGAGATCTACTACTCTAATGGCGGTGAACTGAATCTGATCACCAATAAAGTTTCGCCTAAAGGCGGACTCAGTAAGCGGATGGCGGAGGCCATGGGTATGAAGGAGAATCTTCTACCCGAGTTTAACCTGGCTGATTCATCTGTGCGGGTAGAAGCGTCTGCCAATACGGGTGGAGATGCATTGACATCGGCCCACGTACGCAACTGGATGGAGTGCATTCGCAGCAGGAAGCAGCCCAATGCGCCTGTGGAAGCGGGTTATTACCATTCCATAGCCAACATCATGACTACGGCTGCTTCGAGAACAGGGTACAAAGCCACATTTGATGAGAAAACGCAGGAAGTGATGGTCGGCGGAAAGGTATTTAAGTACTGACTGCTCCCAACGTATGTGTAAAGCTCCTCTGTGGGGGGCTTTTTTATTTTTGCTGATAAAAGCTGTAATACCGTTTTCTGCTCTCCGTCTGCCCAGCAACATTGGACAGTGCATCGCCCACGAAGTCAGATAAGATTTGAAAAATAGTTTGGAAATTCCCTTTCTACCCTTTAGCTTTGAAATACAAAGTACTTTTAAATGAAAGAAAAGCAGGATTATATCCGGGACATTGCAAAAGTGCGTTCCATGATGGAGCGCTCATCCAAATTTCTGTCGCTCTCCGGATTTGCGTGCATTATGGCCGGCATTTACGCGCTCGGAGGTGCTTATATAGCCTATAAGGTTTTTGGTTTTAATTCCAATGGGATAGGCTATGGGGTCCCCGGCTCAGCAGATCTTTCCGGTGAACTGATAAAGGTTATTTTTTTAGCCACGCTGGTTCTGTTCCTGGCCCTGGGAACCGCGATTTTTCTTTCTTCCAGAAAGGCAGCTAAAAGAGGTGAGAAATTATGGAACCCTGCCACGAAGCTCGTGCTGATCAACATGGCCGTACCGCTTATAGTAGGCGGACTCTTGATACTGGTCATGATTTCTCGCGGCCTGGTTGGGCTCGTGGCGCCGATGAGTTTGATATTTTATGGCTTGGCATTATATAACGCCAGCCAATTTACGTATGAAGAAGTGAGAAGCCTTGGCCTGATTCAGATCGTACTCGGACTGCTGGGTGCTTACTTCGTAAGTTATGGATTGTTGTTCTGGGCTATTGGCTTAGGGGTAGCCCACATCGTCTATGGTATTTACATGCATTACAGGTACGAGAGATGAATATTTCTATAACTGGTGTAAATAAAGCATTTGAAAGCAGGATCAGGCTCGGCATTATGTCGGCCCTGGCGGTGAATGATAAGCTTGATTTCAATACTTTGAAGGAATTTCTGGACGTTACCGATGGAAACCTCGCCAGTCATTTAACCGCGCTGGAAAAGCTGGACTATATCATGGTAAATAAACAGTTCATTGGCAAGAAACCAAACACCAGTTATGCAGCTACAGGGATAGGTAAGAAAGCATTTGCCCACCATTTAACGGCGCTGGAGCAACTCATTCGCGGGGTTATCGAATAGGTCCGGATAGCATGTTTCATAAGCATTTCGCCTTCCGGTATAGATATAACATCTGATCATATAAAGCACTGGAAAATGAGAAACGAAATACTTGCCTATCTGAACAACCCCAAGCAGCTCGAAGAAATGTATCGCTCCAACAAGGTTTCTTTTAAGCGTGCATTCGCGGCCCTCTATCCGGAATTGAAAGGCAATTCGCTGGCCGATTTTTGGAATGAAAGATTGAGTTACGAAGCTGATGACATCAGCTGGGGGACCCGAAAGGACCTGCTCTTTGTAATCATCGGTGCATTGTTAGCAGGGCTTGTTGCAAAAATTCCGGTCATCTTGCATTTTGATGAGGAGTTTTTTTATTCCCGCAACGTAGGATTTGTTGTTTTCCCATTCCTGGCGGCCTATTTCGCATGGAAGAACAAACTGTCCCATGGTAAAATAGCTGTAATTGCAGGTTCTATGCTGGCTGGTTTGTTGTTCATCAATCTGCTGCCTGATGTCAGCACCGCCGATACACTCACGCTGTCATGTATACATCTGATCTTATTCCTTTGGGCTGTTTTAGGTTTCGCCTACGTTGGGGATATAACCAATACAGAGAAGAGACTTGGCTACCTGAAGTATAATGGCGACCTGATCGTGATGGGCGCGCTCATCGTCATTGCAGGGGGCATCATGAGCGGAATTACCATTGGTCTGTTTTCCGTGATCGGATTGAATATCGAAGTGTTTTACTTTCAGTATATCGGAGTTTTTGGTGCGGCTGCCACACCCCTCATGGCAACCTATCTCACGCAGACCAATCCCCAACTCGTGGGAAAGGTATCACCGGTGATCGCCCGGATATTCAGCCCGCTGGTACTGGTGATGCTGTTGGCTTATCTCACGGCGATGATTTTTTCGGGTAAGAATCCTTACCAGGACCGTGAGTTCCTCTTAATATTTAATTCGCTGTTGATGGGTGTCATGGCCTTGATATTCTTTTCGGTGGCGGAGAGATCGAAAGCTAAAAGCCAGGCCGAGATATGGATCCTTTTCCTGTTGTCTATAGTTACCATCGTTGTAAATGGCATTGCCCTTTCGGCGATCGTTTTCCGAATTGCAGAGTGGGGGATCACTCCAAACAGGGCGGCTGTGCTGGGGGGCAATGTATTGATCCTGATCAATCTGCTACTGGTAACCGCACAACTTTTTAGGGTGATTTCGAAGAACGCAGACCTGAATATCGTTGGGACTACCATTGCCCGATACCTGCCTGTTTACTTTATTTGGACAGTGATCGTGACTTTCCTGTTTCCGCTGATATTCGGATTTAAATGAAGGCTCAACAATGCTTATAGAAGACCCTGGCAATGACCGGGGTCCTCTATTTTGCGTTTATGGTGAAAATGACTTGAACACATCGTCTTTGGTTCCTTCCATAACTACCCAGCTGCCTTCCTCTATCTCTGCTTCCAGTTCGCCTTTATCCCACCCGCAATAGCCAACAAAGATCTTGATGTGCCCCCCTGTAATTGTTTTATCGTTTATCCCCGCAACCGCTTGTTGCATGTTTCCTCCCAGATAGATCCCGTTGGCAACTGAACTGCCGCCTTCGATCAGATCCGGCCTCTGGTGGAGGAAGTAAAGATGTTCCTGGTCCACCGGTCCACCTTCGTACATCGGCACATGGATGCTATGCTTGAATTCTTCTAACTCGTTGAAGGCACGCGCAAATGTTTTATTAACGACAAACCCCATGGCACCGGCTTTGTTGAATTCAGTGATGTAGATGGTTACATCCTGGAATACGGAGTTATCGAGCGCGTTTGTACTTTGAATGAATGTGCCGGGGCTTACCATCATCGTCATGCAAATTACTTAACGATGTCCAACTGGAGTTATTCTATTTCTGTATTTCTATGATCTTGTCATTCCCGCCGCCATTGCTGCTGCAGATGTACACCCTTCCCGCCGGTGAAATGCATATGTCTCTATGCCCTCCCCACTTTCCTTTGTAGAATGGGGTTATAGTTTCTACTGCTGTTCCTGCCGTATTGAGTCTGAGCTGGTACAAGGTAGCGTCCTTCAATGTGGTCATGAGAATGGAGTTTTTCCATCTCCCTATGCGGTCAGGATCATAATAATCAATGCCGGCCGTAGCTATCGTGAAACTTCCGGAACTCCACATCGGGACGGCAACATTGCTGGTATTGCAAAAGGCTCGTTCAGTGCCGTTGCAAGGGCCATTGACATTAGGCCAGCCAGCCATATTTTCGTCCTCTTTCAATGATATTCACCTCATCTTCAATACTCGGCCCGTGCTCAGAAGCGCATATCCTTCCATTGGCCACCACCAGCCCCTGCGGGTCAGTCAGGGTACTATTGCTGAACCTCAATCGGACTACTTTCTCTGTATATACCCCGGCTTTTTCATAATGATAAACCACAATTAAAAAACCATTGCTTTGAAAAACAGGATGCTGAACCATGCCCAGCAAACCGCCTTCACCTCTTTCCACTACGTCAGCAACGGTTGTTGTAAATACGGTAGTTCCTGTTCGGGGGTCTATTTTACTGATTCTTCCGGCCCTTTCTGTAATCCAAAGGTGATCATCTTTTCCCCAGAGCAATTCCCAGGGGTTTGATAAGCCGGGTTTTATCGTACGGATGCTATCGGCAAGGCCAATTTCCCGCAGCAGGTGGGTCTACGGGGTTCTCTTCTATAGAAGAATTTTTCTTTCATGCAACACTGAAAGCCAGAATGCAGCAAGGAAATAGGATGAACTGGGTGTGTTTCAAGGGGAAAGATTTACATAGAGGAAACAAAATGCCAGCCAGTTCACAAGTGTTTCGCTTGCAAAGCCATAGCTGGAGGTTGTTTCGGATTTGGACTGAGTTCGAAAAAATATTACATTCAAGCTACAAATTTTAAGTATATGAAGGAATTTGCAAAAGATATTGAGAACCTCATTGAGAAGCATTGGAAAAAGTTAATCGTCATTTTTCTCTTTATAAGCTTCATTTCCAACTTCAAGGAAGTAAAAAAGGGTTTTGTTGAAGGTTATAATAGCGCGAGAGTAGAGCCTTGATGGCCTTTTAATGCTGCGCGGCATTTTTTATAAGAACCCCGTTTTTAATTCTTTTACCATTCCGGCAGCCGCTTTGGCGAATGGGGTGTCTTGAATATCTCCAAAGTACCTACGAGTCTATAAAATTTGGTAACGACCTGTGTTCATTACGACAGGAGATCTTCGAAACGAGGTAAAAAACGATGTTTACCAGGAAGCCATTCTTATATGGAATCTTTTCATTGTGATGAATTGCCTTATGAAGAGAATAGTTTTTCTATGGGTCATTGTACTATGTGCATTTTCCAGCTATGCACAGCATGATGTAATCATATCGGTTAAAAGGAAGGACGACAAGACTCCCCTCGCTGGTGCCACAGTTACCCTGGTTTCATCGATAAGAACAAGCGTTGCTGACAGTCAGGGTGTGGTGGTCTTTGCAGGAATGGCAGCGGGCACCTACAGGCTCAAAGTTTCCTATGTGGGCCTGGCTGAACAAGAGGTGGCGATTCAGGTGCCCCTGCCTAACCATGAAGGCATCGAAGTTTTTATGGAAGAAGAGGAGGAGCACGAAGAAGAAGTAGTGGTAACAACCACCCGTATCAGCAGAACGATAGCCAATATTCCCACCCGTGTAGAAGTGATCTCAGGAGAAGAATTGGCAGAA
>Ga0164292_10002056_pt1 | contig 16411 bp, 18 predicted proteins | sample GEODES117metaG_FD_111486 | JGI IMG/M metagenome (GOLD analysis project Ga0164292, IMG submission 111486) | Eutrophic lake water microbial communities from Lake Mendota, Wisconsin, USA - GEODES117 metaG | ecosystem: Environmental > Aquatic > Freshwater > Lake | place: USA: Lake Mendota...
ATTGAGGTTCGGATTGTCCAGGTCTACGGCGAGCCGCCAACGGAAGCATGGCGAACCGTGACGCTGCGACAAGTCAAACGCGATTCCAAGAAGACACGGCAGGCAATGAAGCCCAGGGTGGAAGCATTCTGGAAGGTAGAGCGGTATGACGGAGACTGGCGCAAGCTCGCGCAGCTATCGGTTGCAGAGATTTCGGTGAAGCTGCAAGATCATGTCATGGGAGACTGGATTCGGCATCCAGACAATGACCTGGATTATGACTGGGTAAGCAAGTGTGAACGGTGTGAAGAGGTAGCAGCGATAGATGAGGCGGCTCGTGAAATTAGTGGTATGGCGTTGCGAGCGCCGTGTGTCAGACAGACGGTTGCGGGGAGGATCGTAGCGTGAACCTATCAAGCAAGGTCGTTTGGTTTATGGATCACATTGATGATTTGCCATTGGCAATGCATCGGGCGAAGGAGATGGATGATGGCGGTAACCCAGCCTGGACTAAAGAGTTCAGCGGGTTTATTGATCATGCCGCATTCGCTACCGTGGCGGAAAGGGATGAATCGTACGTCAATGGGGGAACTCAGGCAGAGCAGGCAACCAAACAAACGACGATCTCTACTCGCTATCGGTACCCGATGCGCGCTGCGATCCAGAGGCTTCAACGGTGCAGGGCGAGAGCTGGAGACCCGCGACCCGTGGAGATTGCACGCGCTCTGCTGGCTACACGAGGGAACATCTACCTTGCGCAAGATGCAATCGGCTCACGGTATCCGCTCATGTCGCATCGTGAACCATGGCTTGATGCGCTGGATAGGACGTTGACACTGATCATGGAGAGGTACCAGGAGGCTCCTACTGCTATGATCGGCGCCGTTAAGTCAGACGCCCAGCTTGACGCGGAAGCGACTGATTCGGTCTAGTGTTACTAAAATGCCCGTCCAGGATCAACGGAGACGGGCGTTTCGGAGCGAGGTAATACATAGACACCTGAAACTGTGTAGGCAATTGCGGAAGTATTGGGAGACATATGGCGAAGGCAACACCGCGCTCCGACAAGTTAAACAAGCTAGAGGTGTACGTTAGGGACTGCGCCGCACTGCTGAACCTGGGTAGCTGGAAGATCAGCGTGCTTAGCGACACCGCGCCAGAGGATCGGTACGCAGACATTGAGGTGCATAGCCAAGCCGCAAGCGCGACCCTGCGTGTAGGTAATCTCTTTTGGAACCAGAAGCCTGAAGACCAGCGGCTGACCATCTGCCATGAGCTGCTGCATATACACCTGGGCATGGCTGACCACGCCGTGTCTGCACTGGAAGACGTGCTTGGAACAGCAGCATGGACACCTTGGCACGCTGTCTACGAGGATCACTACGAGCGTGGTACAGATGCCATCGCTGAGATACTTGCACCGATGCTACCCGTGCCACACATCTGACACACATGTGAAGAGTAAGTGTAGTAATCTTCACGCTAAGGCAGATCAGGAACCTAGGCTGACTCTGCTGGGCAATGAAGCTCGCGACATGAAGCTGCCCTGAAATACAATGTCGCACGGGACTGGCTTTGCTGTCCCTGTTTGATACATCGCACGTCTGGCGCATGACGTTGCGGTTAGGAGCTGGCGCCTTATGCCAGTCGTTGGCACGGCACCGCAGGCGACCTGGACGCAGAGGAGCTACCGTGCAGCAACCATGCCTAGTATGCGGAGCACTATCGCAATCCTCGCGATGCTCTGCCCACAAACTTCCAAAGACAAATCCAATGCGACCTAGTAGCACACGGCGAGGCTACGGATACGAATGGCAGAAGCTGTCAACGATGATGCGCGCACGCCAACCATGGTGTGAACTGTGTGGCTCGCGAGATCGTAACCTGACGGTTGATCACATTATCCCGCAGAGCCTGGGTGGAACCAACGAGCTTGGGAACCTAAGAGTCATCTGCACCGACTGCCACCTTCGCTACGGCGCCACACGCAGGAGAGCGAGGGCGTAGGGCGCGCCACGGGGGGTAGGGGGTCTTTTCCTAAACGCCTCATGCCCTGCAGACCCGCGCCGAAAAGTGCTTACACGCTCAGACAGGTTTTTGAGTTTAGATTGTTACAAGAAACGGATGGTGCAGAGTGGGACAGCGCGGACCAGCTCCGACTTCTTCGCGGCTAAAATTGCTCAAAGGTGAGACGCGACCCAGCCGTGTGAACTATGAAGAGCCGCTTCCCAGGCGTGCAGATTTCAGTCCGCCAAAAGATATTTCTCCGCAAGCCCGTGGGATTTGGGAAGAAGTCATTCAGGCAGTTGCTCACACGGGCATGCTGACTTCAGCGGATTTGCATACGCTGCGACTTTATTGCGAGGCGGCAATTCGGTACAGACAAGCCGAACAAATGTATCTTGAGACTGGACCCCTGACGCGGGGTCAGAATGGCGAAGTCGTAAAGTCACCGCTCCACCAGATCGTTCGGGATAACGCCGTGCTTATGCTTCAACTTGCGTCTAAGCTTGGGCTGACGCCTGCGGCACGCAGCGGTTTGAGAGGTGAATTGGATGGCGAAGCGAACACGGCGGCAGCGAAACTTGACGCGCTCATCAGCTCAGCAAGGCGAGCACGCTAGTCAAGGCGACTCCGTTATTGACTTCATTGAAAACTTCTGTCGCTTAACTAAAGGCGATGTTGCAGGGCAACTTATACAACTGCGACCATGGCAAAAAACGCTTTTGCGTGAACTCTACGCGACCGACGAAAATGGTCTTCGCAAACACCGACGCGCACTCATAGGTCTTCCTAGGAAGAATGGAAAATCAATGCTGGGTGCAGGCATTGCCTTGCATGGGTTGATCCTTGATGAACCAGGCAGCGAGGTCTATGCACTTGCGGGAGATAGACAGCAGGGGCGTATTATCTTTTCTGAAGCGGCACGCATGGTGCAGCTAGATCCGATCTTGAGTCAACGCCTTCGCGTAATGCGCGATGTGATTGAGTACCCAACAAACGGGTCAGTCTTCCGCGTGCTATCAGCAGATGCCTCTCGTGCAGAAGGCTTGAACCCATCTCTCGCGGTTGTAGATGAGCTGCATGTTCAACCAGACGATAGGCTTTGGAACACAATCAATCTTGGATCTGGTACACGCAAACAACCGATGATCGTGGCGATTACTACTGCGGGAAGCCGCACCGATAGCCATGGACAAGACACGATCTGCTACAAGCTCTGGCAATACGGCATGCGAGTGCAGTCTGGCGAGATTGAAGATCCAACATTCTTCTTCCGATGGTGGGGCGCACCTGACGGCGCGGATTATCGCGACCCAGCTGTTTGGGCTGCCGCAAACCCAGCCTATGGCGATTACTTAAACCCAGAAGACTTTGAGAGCGCCGTCAAGTCCATTAGCGAAATGGAATATCGCACGAAGCGGATGAACCAGTGGGTGACTACGAATACTGCATGGCTTCCGCAAGGAGCCTGGGACCGACTCGCCGTTGAACGCACATTAGAAAAAGGCGAAGACGTTGTGGTCTCGTTTGATGGCGCCTTCTCTAACGACAGTACGGCGATCACGGCGTGCACACTTGATGGATTCATTCAGACGCTTGCGATCTGGGAGCGACCGCTTGACGATCCGCATTGGCAAGTTCCAATGGACGAAGTTGAAGCGAAAATGTACGACATCTGCAAGACCTACCAGGTGCGAGAAATCGCAGCTGACCCGTATCGCTGGGCTTCTGTTTTACAGAAGTGGGAAAACGACGGACTGCCCGTGGTCATGTACAGTCAATCTCCTGCTCGTATGGTGCCCGCGTGTGCGGGCTTCGCGGACGCAGTTGCACAAGAAAAACTGTCACACAATGGCGATCCAGTACTTGCGAGGCATCTTGATAACTGCACCGTTAAGATTGACCGATTCGGTCCCCGCGTAGTAAAAGAGCACAAGGGATCTCCCAGGAAGATTGACGCAGCGGTCTGCGCTATCATGAGCTGGGACCGCGCAAAGTATCATTCGCAACATGTAGTCAAAAAGCCTACAGCGGAGTTTATAAGCCTGTGACCAAATCAACTGCACTTGAACTTATCGGAGCCGCACTGATTATCGGTGGGCTATATCTTATTCAGCCGCTCAGCCTCGTGGTTGCAGCTGGCATTAGCCTTGTTGCTATCGGCTATAAGCGAGGTAATTAGTGAGTCTTCTCCGTAGAATTCTTGGCGAACAGGATCAGCGTGCGATCACAAACATTCAGGGAATGAAGTTTGATCGCGTGCCGTTTTCCAATGTCACGCTAGATAGCAAGGGCGTACTCGCACTTACTGCTGCATGGGCATCGGTGCGGTTGCTGGCGGACGTGGTATCAAGTTTCCCTGCTGACGCGTATATTCGCACGGGCGGAGTGCGCCGACCGTATCGCCCAGGCGGAGACAAGCCGTCATGGATGTTGATTCCGATTCCAGATGAGCCTGGTTACACGTTCAATCAACTTATTTCAGAAGCCATCGTAAGCCTCTATACAGAGGGGAATACTTTCCTATACTGCCCACGCTCAGAGAGCGGCGAAGTTTTGGAAGTCAGAGTCATTGATCCTCGCCGTGTGACGATCTTCCGCGAAGGAAGGGAAGTCAAGTATCGCGTGCAGCAGACTGAACGAAACGACTTTGTTGTTTATGGTCAGGATACGATCATCCACATCCCGCTGATCACGCTCCCTGGAGATCTTCGCGGTATCAATCCGATTGAGCAGCTGCGCCGCACGTTCGGTCTTGGCGCAACGCTAGAAGAGAGCGCATCGTCGCTATTCGCCTCCGCAAGCATGCCAACGGGCATCATTGAAGTTCCTCACGAGCTGACGAAAGATCAGGCAGAGGCACTCAAAGCTGGGTGGCTGCGACACCACACTGGCGCAAACATGCACACACCTGGTGTATTGACGGGCGGTAGCACATGGAAGCCGCTCTCATTCAAGCCAGAAGACACGCAGCTTCTTGCGTCGCGCGGCTTTAGCACCGAAGAGGTGGCTAGAGTCTTTAGGGTTCCGCCAGTTTTGATTGGCGTCACCACACCTGGTGCGATGTCATATTCAAGTGTGGAACAGCAAAACCTAGCCTTCGTGCAGTTCACACTCCGTCCCTTGACAGAGGCGCTGGAACGACAGCTCTCCTCGTTGCTTCTTCCGCCAGATGCATTCGTGCGATTCAACATGGACAGCATCCTTCGCGGCACTGCGCAAGCACGAGCGGAAGTACACAGGGTATCCATTCAAGAAGGCTGGACCAGCATTAATGACATTAGAAGGATGGAAGACATGACGCCGATTGAGGGCGGAGACGTCTACCGAATGCCGCTGAACCAGGCTGCTGCTGACGCAGCTGATCTACGCCAGCGCGCAGACATTGTGGGAATTCTTGTTGCCGCTGGATACAACCCAGCCGATGCAGCCAAGGCTGCTGGGATCACGGGGGTCAAGCACAATGGCGCTTCGCCAGTGACCCCACAGCCAGAGGGAATCTAATGAGTATTGCTACCAACCAGGTTACGCTTGGAACCGCCGCGACGCTTATCTGTGCCGCAACGAATTCCGACAAGGCTGAGCTGACGATCACGACGAAGACAAAGGATGTCTGGATTGGTGAGTCCGATGTCACGATCACAAACGGTCTGCATCTCCAAGCTGGTCAGACGATCACTGTGAAGATTGGTCGCAACGATGATATTTATGGCATCGTTGATAGCGCAACGCACAGTGTAAGTTATCTGTTGTACCAGCCTAACTAATGACAAACCGCGCACTTCCAGATAATTACCGACCAGCCCTATCGGAAGATGTTCCAGAGGGGCGAGCGTGCGGCAACTGCCGATTTTATAACGAGGCAGATGTGCAGGGCGATAAGGCGTATTGCGAGAAGTGGGATGACTATGTGAGTGGCGCCTACTACTGCAACGCCTGGGAGCCAGCGCAAGAAGAGCGCGCGCCGATTGATTTAGACGGCTACACGCCAACAGATGCCATGAAAGAAGAAGCACAGCGCGGACTTGATTGGCGCAGTGAATTCGGACGTGGCGGCACGGAGGTTGGAATCGCTCGCGCACGAGATATCGTGAACGGGCGCAATCTTCCGTTTGAAACGGTTCAACGCATGGCGAGCTTCTTTGCGCGCCATGAAGTAGATAGTGAAGCAGAAGGTTTCCGACCTGGAGAAGAGGGCTACCCTAGCAACGGTAGGATTGCCCACGCGCTTTGGGGCGGGGATAATGGTAAGCGATGGGCGGACAACATCGTCCAAAACGCTGAGCGTAAGGAGCATAAACACATGACGATGGAATTCCGACAAGCGCAGACAGAGATCCGCGCTGAGGGCGATGGCTACACGTTTGAGTCATACGCCGCTTTGTTCAACACCGAATCGGAAGGTCTTGGCTTTCGCGAAGTGATCAAGCCAAAGGCATTTAGCAAGTCTGTTGCTGCTGCTGATCGCGGCGAGTGGGAAGTGAAGGCGCTCCAGGACCATGATCCTAAGATGTTCCTTGGCTCCACTAGGACTGGAACACTTGAGGTTTCAGAGGATGATCGCGGTCTTAAGGTCCGCGTCGCTTTGAATCCAGAGGTTTCGTTTGCACGAGATCTTGCAGCAATGATTAAGCGCGATGGCGCAAGCATGGGACTTTCGTTTGGCTTTTCGGTGCCGAACGGAGGGGATGGCTACAACGAAGAAGGCGTGCGCGAGCTGAAGTCAATCCGACTTCACGAGATCTCGCTACTCACTGGAAATGTTCCTGCATACCCAGCCACAATCGGTTTGGGCGCAGTGCGCGCGCTTGCGCAGCGCACAGATATTGCAGCAAACAAACTTACGCGAGCGATTGACGGATTGCTGAATGGCAACGTCAAGAGCGATGACGCGGAAGTTATTGATCTCGCAATCCGTAAGATCGCGCCTGAAGTCCGAAGCCCTTGGGTTATCGGCGCAGACCGCGAGCTGGAGATTGACGAAACGCGCGACTGGGACGGCGCAGCAGCCGCTGAAAGGGTTTTTTCCCTGGCTGGTTTTGATGGGGAGAATTCTGATCCCTCCGTCGCTCGTCGCGCGTTCCTCGTCTACGATGCCGCAGCGCCAGAGCTTCGCGGCTCCTACAAACTTGGCTTCGCTGACGTAATCGGTGGCGAGCTTGTTGCAATTCGTGCTGGTCTAAACGCCGCCGCGTCGCGACTGCCACAGACCGATATCCCGCAAGAAGTCATGGACCGCGCTCGCGGCATCCTGGATTACTACGCCGAAGAGGAGTCCGAAACAGCAACCTACCAAGATGACGAGGAGATGGATGACACAAACCGTGCCATCCCGCTCAGCGTTCGCGAGCGACAGCTGGCGCTTATGGCGCTAGATCCAAACCGAATTTGATCCACGAGGGCGACGGCACGAGGGTCCTGACGGGCACCACTGCCAAAGCACCACTGGGTGAAAGAAATTAACTAAACGAAAGCAGAAAGGAACTCCAAATGTCGGAGATTTCAAAGAAGCTTTTCGCTGGTTACCGAAACGATTGGGAAGAGGCGAAAGCCCTTCTTGCGACGGCAACCGATGAGAAGCGAGAGTTCACACCAGAAGAGGAAGCTCGTTGGACCAAGCTAAACGATTCCATGTCGGACAAGAAGTCCAAGATGGATTCCGTTGAGCAGGCTGAAGAGCGCGCAGCCAAGATTGATGCGCTCGCAGAGCGCGCACTTAAGGTTGAGAATGCAGTTAAGTCTGACAACGACGCGGATGTTCTCCGCGCCATTGCAGCAGGCGAGAAGCGATCCGCGAAGTTTGATATTCGCGCGCTTTCTTCAGCCACAGCTACTGTGCCCGTGTCGTTCGCGGATTTTGTAGTGGTCGCCTTGACCGCTGGAAATCCCGTGTACGAAGGTGCAACAAAGATCCGCACGTCCACTGGCGAGCAGATCACTGTGCCGCGCCTCACGGCTAACCAGTCTGCTGCCTTCATTGGCGAGGGAAGCCAGATCAGCCCAACCGATCCTACGATCAGCAGCATTACGCTGTATGCAAATAAGATCGCTGCGTTGACGCTTCTTAGCAACGAGTTGGTTCGCGATAACGCGGTCAACATCACCGCTCTTGTGGGCGAATCAGCGGGCAATCAAATCGCCTTCCTCGCAGGGTCAGCATGCACGCTTGGCACTGGCACGACGCAGCCGCTTGGCTTTGTCACCGCCGCTGGCAATCCGCAGCTTTCCACCGCTACCAAGGCGGGAACTGTCACGTCAACATTCTTTGATGCACTTGACGTAATCACGTTGGCTTACAGCCTCCAGCCTATGTATCGCAATGCGAATACACAGTGGCAGGTTGCATCCACCGCGATGTCAAAGATTCGCAAGCTTACGGATACGACTGGTCAGCCAATCTGGACCCCTGGTCTTGTTGTTGGTCAGCCAGACACGCTCCTTGGCTATCGCGTCATTGAGAATGTTCACATGGCTGCGGTTGCATCGGCTTCCAAGTCGGTTGCAATCATGCATGCACCTTCGTACTACATTCGCGAACTTCCTATTGAGGTAGCATCAAGCACCGAATTTAGGTTTGATTACGCGCAAACGGCAGTACGAACGCTGTACGCAGTTGACGGGAACATCCCAGATGTAACCGCTCTCCGCGTACTCGTTTCCGCTAACACCTGATTCTAGGTTTTAGCTGAGACAAACCCCGCTGGTTGGAGTAATCTGACCAGCGGGGAACACCAAACTTTATAGGGGAGGCAAATCTGAATGGCACTCAGGATTGGTTTTACGACAAATGCTGCATGGAGCAACACGGGGTATGGCGTGCAGGCGTCAGAACTTATCCCGCAGCTTAAGCGAGACAATCATCTTGTTGCGCTTATGGCGAATTACGGATTAGCTGGAACAACAATTGAATGGAACGGCATTCCTGTTATGGGTCAGGGAATGGACGCATACAGCAATGATTTAACTCCAGCGCAAATTCTTTGGTGGCTCAATCAAGAGCCAAAACTTCCAGCTCTGGGGCTGTCGCTTTACGATGTTTGGGTGTACAAGTCTCCACAGTGGGACGAAATCCCAATGGCATCGTGGACGCCAGTAGATCATGCCGTTGTACCGCCAGAAGTAAAAGCCTGGTTTGATCGTCGCGGTAAGGGCAAATGGGCAATTGCCATGAGCCAATTCGGAGAGCGGGAACTTCTTGAAGCTGGCGTTGAGCGAGAGCGCGTGTTCTATGCTCCGCATAGTTTCAATCCAGCAGTGTTTAAGCCAACACCATCTAACATTCGCAAAGACTTAAACATTCCAGATGACGCACACTTGAGCATGATTCAAGGGGCGAACAAGGGCGTGTCACCAGTCCGAAAAAGTTTTGGGGAACAAATCCTTGCCTGGTCAACATGGGCAAAAGATAAAAAAGATGCGTACCTTTATTTGCACACCGACATATTCGGTCTTGCAAATGGAGTAAAACTTGAGCAGCTGTTGCAGGCATGCAACGCGCCGATGGACCGCGTGCGCGTGGTTCCGCAGTTTGAATACCGACAGGGACTTTCTCAAGAAGTTATGGCTCGCCTACTTAGCGCAAGCGATATTTTATTGCACTGCTCTAAGGGTGAGGGGTTCGGCGTTGGCATCATAGAAGCGCAGGCATGTGGCTTGTTGCCCGCAGTGACGGAGTGGACTGCGATGCCAGAGCTAATTGGCGCTGGCTGGAAAGTTGGCGGACAAGTTGAATATGATCCATTGCAGGGCGGATGGTGGATGACGCCAAATGTAAAAGAGATCATGGACGCGCTTCAGCAGTCTTACGAACTAAAGCAGAAGCCAACCGAACTTGCCGAAGCAAAGGCAAAAGCGATGGCATTCATGAAGAATTACGAAACCAACTATGTATACGAAAAGCACTGGCGACCAATCCTTAAGCAACTTGAGGATGAGCTGACGAGTGCGCCTGCGGTAAACCGCGAGCAGCGACGCGCAAAGAAGAAGCGTTGATAGGAGATTGAATGGCAATCACGAACGGGTACACCACGGGGAGCGCAGTTAAAGAAGCCTTGGGCATCATTGACTCCTCCTCCGACACGGAGATTGATCTTGTCATTGAGACCGTCAGTCGCATGATTGATGATTACGCTGGCAGATTCTTCTACAGCGCGGGGACCGTCGTTTCCTTCTACACGCCAGATAAGGCGCTTAGCCTGGAGATTGATGACGTCTCTTCGGTCTCTATTCTGCAAACCGATGACGGTGGAGACGGGTCGTTTAGTACGACCTGGGGAACTGCAGACTATGTGTTGGAGCCGTTTAACGCTGCGCTCACGGGGCGACCGTACACGCTGATTCGCGTAACCACAAACGGTAATCGCAGCTTCCCAATTGACACGATCAAGGGCGTGAAGCTGACGGCAGTGCGAGGCTTTCCGTCTATTCCAAAACCAATCGTGACCGCCACGCAGCTACAGTGTGGTCGTATTTTTAACCGAAGGAACACGCCCTTCGGAATTGCTGGGACGTTGGAGACTGGACAGATGAGACTGTTAAGCCGTCTAGATCCAGACGTTGAGCAGCTCGTGCGCCCGTATCGCATTCCTTCGCAGGCGGTTTAGGTGGACACATACGCGGTAGGCACGGCACTCGCTGCGCGTTTTGGAAACATTACGCCTCCGACTGGCTACGAAGCAATTAAGCTGTCAACCGTATTTACTCCAGATAATATTTCTACCTACCCAGCGGTAATCATTTTGCCGCCAGACACCACGCTTTCATATTCCATGAACAGACAAGTGGACGAAACACATGTGTTCACGGTGAGATTCATCATCCCTCGTTCAATGGGCACGGATCGCGGAATCAAAGCTCTTTACTCTTGGCGAGACGCTATTGTCAAAGGCGCTGTTGGCAATCAAGATCTTAACGTTGCAGGCGTGATATCATGTCTGGTAACTAACGTGACGATGGGCGATGTGACCTACGGTGCAGACGAAGATCTGTTGGCAATTGACTGCCGAACCGAAGTGCGGTTTAGGTCAGTCGTAAGCGATATTGGAGCCTAGTGGCAAAAGAAATTGTTTCAATCAGCATCCAGCCGAACGACTTTGTTGAGAAGCTAGAAAAGCAGCTTGGGCAGAAGAGCATGGACACCGTAGTGCTAGAGGGAACGCGCAAGGTGGCTGCGCAAACCGCGAGCAGGATGCGCGTCAACTATCGCGCTGCTGGTATCCAGATCCACCATCCAGCAGACGGATTGTTCAAGTCCATTCGCTATAAGCGCATTCGTCGCCGCTATTCTGAGATTGGATACTGGGTCGGTCCAATGTCGCGAACGAGGAGCGTCAAGCGCGCGTTCGCACGAGATATTACCCAGGTCGTTGCGTGGGGAGCACATCGTCACCTGATTGAATTCGGGCACAGGATCGTGAGCCACGCTGGTGTTGATAGCGGACGGCGAACAAAGGCGCGACCATTTATCGGTCCAGCCTTCAGCGGCGCTGTTGGCTCAATTGAAGCGACGGTTGGTGAGTCACTGCAAAAGTACATTGACTCCACACCGCCAATCACATGAGGGAGTAGAAATGTCTGAGATTCTTAAGCCAGTTGTGAAGCTGGTAAAGGTTGAACCCGTGCAGGGACGGTTTATCCCTGGCGTCGCCGCGCGCATTGCGGAAGTCACAGAGGATGAGGCGCGAGAGCTAATTGCAACTGGCGCCTTCGTGCTCGCAGCAAACAAGCCTGCCGAACCTACGGCGGCAAAGCAGTCGCCAGAAAAGGAGTAACTAGATGGCTACACGAGTGCTTCAGAGGGTTCAGGGTGCGCTTGAGGGCACGGCTGGGACCTTCACAACAGCTACGCGCAAGCTCTACGGTACGGAGATTACGCACGAGCGCACGATTGCATCTATCCGACCAGACTACCTGGATGGAACTTACAATCAGTCGCGCGCAGTTTATGAAGGAATTGAGACCAACGCATTCAGCATTAGCGGACCGCTTGCATTTGATCAGTCGGTTTTCTGGCTGAGCGCAGGCGTTGGCTCCGCAACCGCGAGCGGCACGGCTGCTCCATACACCTGGACGTTCAATGCCGCTTCAACGGCTGACCTTACGCGATCATTCTCGCTTGAGTACGCATGGGCTGACGGCGGCGCAAGCATCCCAGCATCGTTCCGTGTCCCTGGAAACAAGGTAGACTCGCTGACGATTACTTGGGCAAAGGATGACGTCGTTACGTTTGAAGCTGGGCTGGTCTCCTTCAAGGGAATGACCCAGGGAACCGCGCTTAGCGCAACCCCGTCGGACACCGTTGAGAAGCACGCTGTTGGCGTGAACACCACGGTTTACATTGACGGCACCGCAAACCCAATTGGCACCACGGCAGATTCAAACGTCGCTGTCGCGGCGCTTGCTCTGACGAATGGTTTCACCACGCGCTTCGGTCTTGACGGAAGCTCTGTTGGCGCAGCCCTGGATCGTGTCGCAAAGACCGATGCCGTGCTTACGCTGACCCGTCATTTCCAGAATGACAATGAACTGGATGCCTGGGAGGATAAGAGCCTTCGCCGCGTCCGCATCGTCACCACTGGTCCGACGCTTGGAGCTGGTAACTATGAGATGACGGTTGACTTCTTCGGTGTGATTGATGAGATCACGCAGACAGAGGTTGATGGGAACGTTGCCCAGGAGATCACGCTTCGCCCATTCGTTGACGGATCGGTTACGACCATTCCGTTCAGCGTTGTTGTAAAGAATAACGCAGCAACGATCAGCTGATTCTTTTCGGGTATCTAGACACCAGGGGGCGCCGTAACGCGTCTCCTGGTGTCTTACAGACGGGCATTTTAGTAACAAAAACGGCAAAGGAGGCTACATGCGTACATTTGACGTAACGATCGGCGATCAGGTATTTGTCATGAAATCAATGTCTGCGCGCCAGTTTATTTCTATTCAGCGCGGTGAGATTGACGAAGCAAAGCTACTGGAGATTCTTGCGGCGTCAGCCGTAGAGCATCCATTCGGAAAGAGCGCCGATGACTTCTTGGATAACTGCGACGTGCAGACGGCGCTTGGACTTCTAAAGGCATGGGCTGCTGAGCAGACGGAAACGGCACTCCCAAAAGTGAACGCCAACGCCTTGCAAGAAGTCTCGCCGCAGCAGGATTAGGGGACGGAAAGCCAGTCACCGTTCCGCTTGATTACGCGTTGGACGCGTTAGCAAGACGTTGGCACATCGCTCCGTGGGAACTGGAGCACGCACCAAATGCAGACTGGATCATTCGGGGTCTGTACTTTCAAAAGGTAGAGTCACAAGCGCAGGCGTCTGCGTCAAGGGTAAGGAGTAAGCGTGGCTGATAAGCGAGTTGGCATTGTCATTGAGGGTAAAGCCGCGATTGATCCTGCGTTTAGGCAGATCAAGCGTGAGTTCAACCTTCTTCGCGCAGCTGGTAAACAGCTGAACAATGTCTTCACGGGTATCGGTCAGGGCATCGGTCAGCGTGTGGCTGGCGTTGCGTTTGATGCCTTCAGCCAGGTCACTGGTCTGTTCACGCAGGCGGTGCCAAAAGCCCTAGCCTACGCACGATCTATTGATGAGATTGCAGATGCAACTGGAGCAAGCGCAGAGCAGTCATCAATTCTTGCTGGAACGCTCAACCTTCTTGGCGTTCCAACAGAGGGATTGTCAACGGCGTTCAAGTCGCTCTCAAGCGAAGTAATTAAGAGCGAAAACAAGTTTGCCGCATTGGGCGTTACCGTTCGCGATGGCGAAGGTAACTTGCTTGACATGGTTACCATCCTGGACAGCACCAGAAGCAAGCTGGGTCAGATGGAAGATGGTGCCGCCAAGACCGCCATTGCCGTTGACTTGTTTGGTAAGCAAGCACTTTCTCTTATTGATTATCTCAATCTTTCCGACGAAGCCGCAGCGAGGGCAGCGGATGAGCTAGAGAGAATGGGATTGGTGCTTGACTCCAAGACTATTACCGCAGCGGAGGATGCGGACAGAAGTATGAATCTTCTGGGTCTGACGGTCCAAGGGCTGCAAATTACTCTTGCAAACCAGTTGCTTCCATCAATCATCAACATCGTCAACGCCATCCGCAACTGGGTAATGGAGAATCGCGAAGGTCTTTTGAAGACCCTTGCATCCGTTGCTGGTGCAATCGGCGGATTTATCTCTGGACTCCTTGGCGCAACTGACGCCGCGTCTTCATTCATCAACAGCCTTCGCGGTACTAGCTCCGCGATCAACACCAATAAGGCTGGACTCCAGGCGCAGATCGCTGCAATCAAACAGCAGATCGCGGCATATAAGGCGAGCGGCGGGGCTTCTGGAAGCGCATCTGGCGGAGCGAGCAAGGTTACTGCCGCGCTGACGCGACAGATTCAGAAGCTTAAGGATCAACGCGACGCGATTCGCGACGTCATGCGCGCCCAGGTTGAGCAGGCAAAGACTGCGTTTAACGCAATGCTCGCGGGGCTTGACGCAACGGAGCGACAGTATCAACTGGATGAGCGCCGCAAGGAGCTGGCGCAGGATCTTGCAGACGCAGAGCAGGAAGCTGCTGACGAAAAGATTAAGGCGCAGCGAGATCTTGCTAACCTTCGTGCGGAGCGCGACCTTGCGCTTGCAGCGGAATCAGATCTTGACAAGCAATTTCAGGTAGCGATTGATTATGCAGAGCGCGAACAGCGCATGGTTGAGCAGTATGCTGAAGACCAGACGCGCTACGAAAAGGCAGTTGCCGATGCTCGTGCCAACATCGCAAAGTTTGAGGCTGAGACAAAGCGACAGGCAGCAGTGGACGCTGCGCGTGGACAGATCCAAGCGGCAGTTGATCTATCCCAGAGGATTCAAGAGCTTGCGCTGTCGGATAAAGACTTTGCCAAGAATATCGCTGATCTACGACTTATTGAGCAGGAGCAGGAATCCGCGCTTAGGATTGCCATTGCAAACGGCGACTCTGAGGCGATCAGGCAAATTGAGATCAACCTTGCACTGGCTCGCGATGCGATTCGTGCCCAGGAAGAAACCAAAGAAATTGCTGCACACCAGAAGCGCCTAGAGCGAGAGAAGGAAAAGAAGGCAGCTGTAAAGAGCAGCAACGACGCTTTCTTGATTGGGCTACAGCAGCAGCTCGCTGGTCTTGAGACGCAACTAGATGCGCAGAAGGATAACAACAAGGCTGTTCGGGATTCCGCCCATGATCACGGTTTGCTCACGCAGCAGCTTGAGAGCGATCAGCCCGTCGTTGATTCATTCGCTGACGCCTTCAAAGATGCGGCGAAGGCTGGTCAAGATTTTGCGCAGGCACTGCGAGACATCAAGAGCGCATTGGGGTTCCTGGGATCAATCGGGGATATCTTCGGATTCCTCTCTGATCCGTTCGGCTTAAGTGGAAAACCTGATCGGCTAACAGATGACGAAGGTCTGTCTGGTCTGTTCAAGCCAAAGCCAAAGCCTAAAGCTACGCCAAAGCCGAAGCCAGTTACTGGGTTCCCTTCTGGTCTCGTGCGCGCTCGCGCAATGGGAGGTCCAGTTAGCGCTGGTCAGAGCTACCTAGTCGGAGAGCAGGGTCCAGAGCTATTCGTTCCTGGAATGGGAGGAAGCATCGTGCCTGGGGGCGGCATCAATGTGACCTTGCAGGCTGGGGCATTCCTTGGATCAAGCTCCGACGCTCGCGAGTTTGCGCGACGCGTATACGGCGCGATTGAAGAAGAGAGCAAGAGGCGCTTCACGGTTCCACCAACGATTAGGAGAGGAGCAGCCGCGTGAGCGTATCTCAACCAACACTAGTATCTGGCGCAACGACGATCACGCTTCCATTTCCTGCTAGATCTACGCAGACCCGTATTAGCTGGGAGACGGTTGGCGGAAGCCGCATGACGATCAACGGATCTATCCGCACATGGTCGGTGGGTTATCGCTATCGCTATGCGCTGGCTTTTGAATATGCAGACATCTCGTTGTGGAACTCTTTGGTAGATCTCTACTGGAACAACGTCTCCAATCAGACGTCAGCGACGTTCACCTGGACGGGTGGACCGTGGACCGACGCACAGCCTGGAGTCACTGTGCGCATTGATGAGATTGGCGATCCTTCAAACACCTATCCCACTGTTGACAAAGCTGACTTCACCATCGTGCTCGTTGAGGTTGACGCGCGCACTAGCTAGGAGGCGACATGACACTTAGTGCAAATCTAGTCGCCGCCATAGGAGACAAACAGCAGCGACCTATCCTTAAGCTTGAGATTGCATGGAACGGATCTGAGTACGTTGACGAAACGTCATATGTACTAGAGGCTACGGGCATTGAGAGCATTGATCAGGATACTGGATCGCTGCAACCAGCAGAAGCAAACTTCACGCTGGACAATCTTGACAATCGCTTCACCGCTGAGAATACGCAGTCGCCAATTTATCCCTTCATTCAGGG
>Ga0164292_10002060_pt1 | contig 16387 bp, 10 predicted proteins | sample GEODES117metaG_FD_111486 | JGI IMG/M metagenome (GOLD analysis project Ga0164292, IMG submission 111486) | Eutrophic lake water microbial communities from Lake Mendota, Wisconsin, USA - GEODES117 metaG | ecosystem: Environmental > Aquatic > Freshwater > Lake | place: USA: Lake Mendota...
CATGGGGACGGTTCAAGACAACAAAACCGCCCGCCCGCACGCTGGCGACGCGGCTCGAGCGCAACCGGAGTCCATACGGGCCCGGTTGCTTCACCGTGATGTCGAACGCGACGTCGCGCATGCCGGATGTACTCGACTGCACCGCGAGCGGCAGGCTGCAGCCCAGGGCCTCGGTCTGGGCAATATCGACACGCGGACGAAACGCATTGTCGGTCGCGACATAGGCTGGCATTGCGGTTGCCGGTTCGTCGAGCCCTGAAGGCGCGAGCGCGTCGGCGACGGGCGTCCAGCTCACCGGTCCGAAGATGGAGGCTTTGCGCGCGCAACCAGCGCGGGTTCGCATGCGTTCTGCATCTATCGAATCGCCGCGCCGTTCGGCTAGCGTAGCAAGGGCACCCGCGATGAGCCCACGCGCAAACGGGCCGCGAGCGTCTGCGTACGCGGCGCGCAGGTGAAGTTCGACGTCCGTGGAACCGCCGGGGGCTGCGTTGGGCGCGATGCGCTCCGAGAGTGCTGACGCGGAGGTAAACTCCGCGAAGGCGTGATAGTTGCGGTATACAAGTGCGTCGAGTGAAGCCGTCAGCGTGGCGATGTGCGCGGGAGAATCGGGTGCGCTTGCCGCCGATACGAGAGCCGCCGAGTAGGCTGTCACGGCGGCCGACGTGCGCCCGTGCGCATCGTGTTCGTAGGCCGTCGCGATAAGACTGCTGAGGCTTGGGGCAATTCGTGTGGGCGCCGACGAAGGCTTTGCGATGCATGATGCAAGGGCAACAGCCATGATGCAAAAAAGTGCATGATGCAAAAAAGTGCGTCGTTGAGCGCGTGCGTTTAGGCGCGATAGTGAACCATTCATTTTCGGCCTCGTGCGGGTACCAAGCGAATCTCTTTGCGCATGAGGGAGTCAACGCGCGTGAGCCACTGTCGCCATGCGGCGTAGTCGCTTGTGGCTATCCAATGCTGGTCGAAGACGACGTTGCGATCGACGACGATCACGCGTGCGTTCTTTGGGTCACGCGATACGGAGAGGCGCGCGCTGCCGAAGTTGCCGGCCGTCACTTCGCCTCCCTCGGGGAGTGCTGCCCAGTCATAGCCGCTCGGTGCCACGACTCGCACGCGCCGCCTTTGGTGACTCGGCGCAAGGTGGGCCGGCAGAACCACCGGTCGCGTGCGCTCTACCATCGACGCAAGAGACGAGCTGTAGGTCTGTTGCGGCGCGATGGTCATCACTAATTCCGAACTTTCACGTCGCGTGAGGCCTTGGGTTTTTGCTGTGTAGCTGACTGTCGATTTGCCCCCTCCGACGTTCGACCGGAACGTGATGGCGGGGTCGACATCGACCGTCGGAAGCCAAGGTCGAAGGAGGAAATCTTCGACGATTTGACCACGCGCCTCCGCTTCGGACAGCGACAGCCGGAGCCACAGAGCGCTGTCGCCGGTGTGTTCTTCTTGAGCCGACAGGGTCGCCGAACCGTCTGCTGAAAGTTGTAGGGTCCACGTTGTGTCAGACCCGTGGTCCGCCGGCGAACTTGGAGGAAGATGCAGAATGCCTTCATCTGAGGCGATGCGAAGGGCCAGCCCGCGCGCGTCCATGGACGGCAGTGGCCCGATGCGACTTTGGGGGGTTGTGGCGTCAAGGAAGGTACCCTCACCGGCGCCTGGGAGAAACGCGATTCCGTGGTCGAACATGGGTACGGCTGCGTTCTTCGAGAGCAAGACCGACGGCTGGTTGGTCTGGCGCGTCTGAACGAGCACCTCTTTGGCTTCGATGCCCACAGAGCGCAGCAGCGTGATGAGAAGCAGCGCCTTGTCGTCGCAATCACCCTCGCGGCGAGCGAGCACCTGCTGCGGCCGATTGGGGAGCCACCATTCGCCGCTCACGTAGTTCACGTAACGAATGTCGTCGGCAACGAACTCGAAGAGCGCGCGGACCTTGTCTTCACGCTTGGTCTTCCCTTTGGTGAGTTCCCGCGCCAACCGACGCACTTCGTCGTCGGGTTCAGTGAACCCATCGATGGCTGAGGTGTACCATGCACGGAAGTCGGACCATGTTTTGAATGTCGAACCGAGCACCACGGGGACGCTTTCGCTTAGCGCAGGCGCAAGTGGCTCTTCGGGCACAAGCATGGGGGATTTCCATGTAAGGTGCACAATGTGCCGCCCCTGGGGGGTAGAAAATTCGCGCCGTTCGTGGGGGTGGTCCTTCGAGTCGTGGAGAACGTCGACGTACAACGGGCGTTGCGGCGCGGAGTTGATAATGACCTCGTTGAACGCAATCGGGTGGCTCGCTTCGGCGCCCGCGAAGTCCATAAAGTAAAAAGGGCTATCGCCGCGGCCACCCACGGCCGCGCGTGTCCACTGCCGAACGACAACCTCGACCACGTCGCCCGTGTCGAGTTCGGGCCACTTTACGCGCGGCCGCGCTCCGTCGTGGTTTTCTTCGACCGGAAAGTCAATGGAGCCGTTGCGCCTGTGCACGCGTGCCTTGAGGATTTCGGTGACGTCGCCCTCGGAAGGAAGCAGTTCGGTCCGCTCGTCTTGATTGCGCGGGGGAATGACGACTTCACGTGCATACTGAATAAGTTGCGAAATGCGATGATCCTCATGGGTGTGGACTGCACGCATCCAGTGCAATGTGCGATCGACAACGTCTGCAGGCCCTTTGGTGAAGGACTTCTGGCGTCGGGCGAGTATCGTTTCGACGGGCGTCAGCCAGCGTTCATCGTCGGTGAAGCGTGCCGAGGTTGACGCCCCTTCGCCTTGGCGTGCAGCAGCGACCGGCGCTTTCGTCGGCGGGCTTGTGTCCGTTGCCTGTGAGCGCTGCGACGACGGTGCGCGCAGTTGAAGTTCGGATGCGTAAACAGGGTTGCCAGGGGCCAGCGCTCGGGCTCGTTCAAGTGCCATGCGGGCCTCAGAAACAAAAAACGTCGCAGAGGTCGCAGGGCTGAGGGAGCTCACCGCGTGCAACTCACGGGCGAGTCCGGCCCACGCTTCAGGGCGGTTCGGCGACCAAAACGTAATTGTACGGTACAAGTTTGCGGCTTCCGTGTGCGCGCCGGCGTCGCCGACGCGACGAGCCACCGCGAGCGCTTCGTCAGCGTCGTCGAGGCCCCCTTCGAACGCGTCGCGCGCCGCGGTCACCACGTCGGCGCGGCTGCGCGCGACCATGGCTTCCACGAGGATGTCACCGCGCGTCCCTCGTTTCGCAAGTGTCTCGGCGATGCGGGCTTGGTCGGAAGCGGCGCGATGCCGGATGGCAAACCCAAGGAGGTTCAAAAGCAACTGGTTGGACACAGACGTAGGCGCCGCATCGAAAGCGCGCTGAAGTTTCTGTGCGCTCTGCATTGAAAGCGTATCAAGCTGCAGCGCGCGAACGACACGCGCCTCCAAGACTTTCGCGTCGTCATCCTCGGAACTGTTTAGATTCGCGCCGCGCAGCGATGTCATCGCCCAGTCAGGTAGCCCAGCGTCGAGGCGTTGCTCGATGAGCTGTCGGGTGACGAACGCGTTCGTGATTGGGTCCGACGTTCGCGAATTCAACGAAGACAACTTGTTGCTTGATGCATCTATTGGCGATGGGGTCAGCGAAGCGCGCTGCGCACGCCCCGCGGACAATTGCAGCGCTCCGAAGAGACGACCGGACTTGCTCGCCGCCGACGGCGTCAGCCAAGCGGCCATCGCCGCGCGATCGGCCGTAATGCTACGCGATTGCAGAACGGCATCGAGCTGGCCGGGGGCGCGGGGACTACGGAGGTCGTCGGCGCCTGCGAGCGTACGAAGTGTTGCGCTTGCGAGGACGCTGTCGACCGAAGCCCGTGACGCATCCCGTGCACCCCGCAGAACGCGGGCCAGCGGCGTCTCCACGGCTCCCCCGAAGCCCGCTCGCGGCTCGGCGGGCCGCGCCGATTTCTCTGCCGCGAGTGTGCGCGTCGAAGGCTCGGCGATCGCTAGATCGGCCGACGCCCGAATCGCCGATGTTTCGGAAGGTCCATGGTGCGCGCGCTCCTTGATCGGAGGGGTGCCTTCGATGCCAGGGGTATCGTCGTCCCCTCGAATTTCGATAGGTCTGCCTTCGGAATCGGTCACGCGAAGACGCACGCGCCCGGCATCGTCGAGAGCTCCGCTGCACACTTTTGCAGCAAGCACGTGAGGCCCGGGCTCGACCGTGACCGACGCGGCGATCCGGTCGAATAAGCCGAGACGATGAACCTCCTCGCTTTTTCCGAGCGTGGTGCCGTCGAATGTAAGACGCACGCTTCCGGTGGATGCCACTCGCAGGACGACGGTCCGCTTTTCACCGAATGACAATTTCGATGCAACATACGTGCAACTCTCTCGGCGCGGATGCACGAATAGATTCAGAGGGATACCGCGCGCTTGAGCGAAGTGAGCAGGCACCCTGCGCCATGACGCATCGACGCTGCCCCACGCATAAGATCTGTCAGGGTTGCCGAATTGGTCGAGCGAACCTGTCGCTTCGGGACCTTCGCGAGCATCGAGGCCCCCGCCCGCATCGCGTAACGGTCCCAAAAGCGACACGTAGGGAACAATGCCAATCGCGCGCGCGGCCGCGAGACCGGAGGGGGAACCTTCGTTGGCCGATAAGGAGCGAGCTAGCGCGAGCGCCTCGCCGCGAAGATAGGGCGAGATGTGAGTGCATGTTGCAACTTCTTGTGTCGCGCGTTCGGCGAGGCCGTACGACGCTTTCTCCGATACCGCAGCGATTACCGCCAGCGAGGCCATCACGTCGGCTTCGCCCGCGCCCGGGGATGTCGCTCGTTGTTGGTGGAGTGCAACTATTTGGTCTGGCGTTTCCGCTGTCCAACGAAGCTCTGCTCGGTGCGACGTGTCAGCCTCTTTCGCGGCTTCGGCCTCCGACCCCGCACTTGCGGCGGCGACAAGGCCGATCGCGGCGACGACCACGCGCACGTTCGAGCGCGTGGATACCCTCGGGGTCGCTGCGTGCGATGCCGGCGATGAACGTGGTTGCCTCATTGATTGGGCACATTAGCGGCAATTGGAACGTGGGGTTGCGACCGAATGCTTCAGCGCTCGGTTTACGTTCGCGAGTGCCTGCGGCGGGTGGCGGCAGCACTCACGTGAACGCGCGGCAAGCCGCCCGAGCTGTCGATGATTCGAAGCGCTCACGGGGAGACCGTCGTATCTCTGCCGTATCTCTGCTGTGAGGTGCGGCACCACGCGCCAAGCGCGCATTGTCGCATTGAGCGTCGCGCCACGACGCGTGCGGATCTTCCTGAAGAGCTCCTCTTTCGCAGCACTTACGGTCGTGGTAGCGACTTGGAATTCGACAATTTTTTGCGAGGTCTGAATGAGTATCTCTAGCTCAACGCCCGATGGGCAGCCGATCACAATGGGTCCTGGAATGAAGCTGGTTGTCCCGGACTGTCCAATTGTTCCCTTCATCGAGGGGGACGGAACTGGGCGTGACATCTGGCGCGCGAGCGTTCGCGTGATCGATGCGGCCGTTGCAAAAGCCTACAAGGGCGCGCGTAAGATTGCGTGGCTTGAGGTCTTGGCCGGGGAGAAAGCATTTCGCCAGACGGGCAACTGGCTGCCTGATGAAACGGTCGAGGCATTCCGTACGTATCTCGTGGGAATTAAAGGGCCGTTGACCACGCCGATTGGTGGCGGGATTCGGTCACTCAATGTGGCGCTGCGTCAGCTGCTGGATTTGTACGTCTGTTTGCGTCCTGTTCGCTGGTTCACGGGAGTTCCCAGTCCGGTGCGAAAACCTGGCGACGTGGACATGGTCATTTTTCGTGAGAATACCGAAGATATTTATGCCGGTATCGAGTGGGAAGCCGGCACTGAAGGCGTCCAAAAAGTTCTCGCGTTTTTGGAAAAAGAATTTCCGAAAGACTTCAAAAAGGTTCGGTTTCCGCAATCGTCTGGCATTGGTCTGAAACCTGTCAGCGAAGACGGCACGGAGCGACTCGTGCGCGCCGCCATCCGCTATGCGATCGATTACAAGCGCAAGAGCGTGACCCTCGTGCACAAGGGCAACATTATGAAGTACACCGAAGGTGCCTTCATGAAGTGGGGATACGCCCTTGCCGAGAAGGAATTCGGCGACTTCGTGTACACGTGGAGCCAGTGGGAACGCACGAAGGAGGCGAAGGGTGAAGAGGCGGCGAATGCGGAGCAGAAAGAACAGCTCGCGCGCGGCAAAGTGCTCATCAAAGACGCCATTGCCGACATCACGCTTCAGCAGGTTCTAACGCGAGCGAAAGAGTTCGATGTGATCGCAACTCTCAACCTAAATGGCGATTACCTCTCCGATGCGCTTGCGGCTCAGGTTGGGGGAATCGGCATCGCTCCGGGCGGGAATATCAACTACGTGACGGGCCACGCGATTTTTGAGGCCACGCACGGGACTGCCCCGAAGTATGCAGATCTCGATAAGGTGAATCCGGGCTCGGTCATTCTGTCCGGTGAGATGATGCTCCGGCATATGGGCTGGACCGAAGCGGCCGATTTGATTCTCAAGGGGATGGATGGCGCGATTGCGACCAAGCGCGTCACCTACGACTTCGCCCGCCTGATGGACGGGGCGACCGAGCTAAAGTGCAGTGAGTTCGGCGATAACCTGATTGCCAACATGTAGGTTGACCCGCCCTGGTAGCAGGGGCAGCAACAGGGCGACGACCTAGGCGCGCACGCGCTATGGGGTGTGGTAGAAGCTTCGGCCGCAGGTGCGTTTGCGCGGACCTGCGGCCGTGCCCGTTAACGGGGCACATGAAAGAAGAAGGAAGAAGTCATGCCCACCCGGAAAAAGATCGGATTGATTGGCGCAGGCAATATTGGCGGCGAGCTGGCTCGCCTTTGCGCGAACGCGGAACTCGGAGATGTGGTTCTTTTCGATATCGCTCCGAAGGAAAACTTTGCGAAGGGTAAAGCTCTCGATCTCGAGCAAAACGGCGCAATTCTCGGTTACGATTCGAGCATCACTGGCAGCTCGAAGTGGGAAGACCTCGCAGGGGCCGATGTTCTCATCGTAACAGCGGGCATCCCCCGCAAACCTGGTCAATCGCGCGATGACTTGGTTGCGACGAACTTGCCTATCATTCGGGATGTGGCGAACAACGCGAAAAAGCACTGCCCCGAGGCTTTCGTGATTGTGATCTCGAATCCGCTTGATGCGATGGTTTACGAGTACAAGCGCGTCACCGGCTGTGACAAATCCAAAGTTGTCGGCATGGCCGGCGTTTTGGATTCTGCCCGATTCGAGTTGTTCCTGGCCCGTGAAGCGAATGTAAGCGTTAAAGACGTGCGCGCTATGGTGCTCGGCGGTCACGGCGACGACATGGTGCCGGTGCTTTCGATGACCACGATCAACGGTGTGCCAGCGACCGCGTTGATTGCCAAAGATAAGATTGCGGCCATTATCGAACGCACACGCAAAGGCGGCGGCGAGATCGTGTCGCTCATGGGAACCAGCGCCTACTACGCGCCCGCAAGTGCAGCGGTCGCCATGGCCGAGGCGTACTTGAAAGACCAAAAGCGCCTTTTGCCGTGCGCTGCCTATCTCGATGGCGAGTACGGTTACAAGGACCTCTTCATGGGAGTTCCTTGTCTTATCGGCGGGCGAGGCGTTGAGCGCGTGGTTGAAATTCCGCTCAACGACGAAGAGAAGGGAATGCTCACCAAGAGCGCTGCGAGCGTTCAAAGCATCGTCGATGTCGTGAAAAAGAGCTGACGTTACTGCTCAGGTTCGCACCGTATCGAAGCGTGTCGATGCGGTGCGAACAAGCGATTGTCATGCCGTTTTAGCCGAACCGATCCCCCGTGATGCGTCAAGATTGTTCCCTGATCCGGCCGTGCTTGCTAGGGTTCCGCCCGTGAAAATTCACGAGTACCAAGGCAAACAAATCCTCGCGAAGTACGGTGTTCCTATTCCGAAAGGGCAGGTCGCTTTTACGGTCGATGAAGCGGAAGCAGCAGCGAAAAAGCTAATTGCAGACACGGGGCTGCCGGTCGTCGTCGTCAAAGCTCAGATACACGCCGGTGGGCGTGGTAAGGGCGGAGGCGTCAAAGTCGCCAAGGGCGGCGCGGCAGAAGCGCGCACGTACGCCGAGTCGATTTTGGGAATGCAGCTGGTGACCCATCAGACCGGTCCGGAGGGTCAGAAAGTGCGGCGGCTCTACATCGAGCAAGGTCTCGATATGGCCACCGAGATGTACCTGGGGATGGTGGTCGACCGCGACCGTCGCCGCATCGCGGTGATGGCTTCGACCGAAGGCGGCGTTGAAATCGAGCAAGTGGCCGAACACACGCCGGAAAAGATCCTCACGATTCACGTCGATCCTACCGTGGGGCTCAGTGCGTATCAGGCGCGCGATCTTGCTTTCGGCTTGGGATTGATGAACTACGGCAAAGAGACGGTCGCGAAATACGTTCGCGTCGTGACATCGCTGTATGATGCATTTACCAAAGAAGATTGCTCGCTCCTCGAGATTAACCCCCTCGTCATTCTGAAAAATGGGGATGTGGTCGCGCTCGATGCGAAAGTCAACTTTGATGACAACGCGGCGTTTCGTCACAAAGTGTGGACGGAGCTTCAAGACGTTGAAGAAGAAGACCCGATCGAACTCGAAGCAGCTCGCGCTGGGCTTAACTATGTCTCGCTCGATGGCAACGTGGGGTGCCTCGTGAACGGCGCAGGCCTCGCGATGGCAACGATGGATATCATCAAGCACGCCGGCGAGGGACACGGCGTCGCGCCTGCGAACTTCCTTGATGTCGGCGGTGGCGCGACGCAGGAGCAAGTAACCAAGGCATTCAGCATGATCTTGAAGAGCCCGAAGGTGAAGGCGATATTCGTCAATATCTTCGGCGGAATCATGAAGTGCGACGTTATTGCCAATGGCGTTGTGGCCGCGGCTAAAGAACTGGGTCTAAAAGTGCCTCTTGTGGTGCGACTCGAAGGCACCAACGTCGAATTGGGACGCAAGATCCTGAGTGAGAGCGGTTTAGCAATTCAGGCTGCAACGACGATGGCAGATGGCGCTCAAAAGATTGTCGATGCGGTTTCGGGAGGTGCAAAATGAGCATCCTGGTTGGCAGCGATACGAAGCTTATCGTTCAAGGGATTACGGGCGGCGCCGGGTCGTTTCATGCAAAGCAAATGATCGATTACGGCACGAAGGTCGTCGGCGGGGTGACGCCCACGCGCGGTGGTGAGAAGTTCGAAGGCAAAGTTCCTGTGTTCAACACGGTCGCCCAAGCCGTGAAAGATACCGGCGCAAATGCCTCGGTTATTTTCGTGCCGCCGCCGGGCGCGGCCGATGCCATTCTCGAGGCACTCGACGCCGGAATCGAGCTCGTCATTGCCATTACCGAAGGGATTCCGGTGATGGACATGCTCGGTGTGCGCAGAGTGCTCGAGGCGATGCAGGCGGAGGCTCGTGCGGCCTCACGCGCTATTCCTCGCCTTGTGGGGCCCAATTGTCCCGGAGTGATCACTCCTGGGCAGTGCAAAATCGGAATTATGCCGGGGCATATTCACCGGCCCGGTAACGTCGGCGTTGTGTCGCGATCCGGAACGTTGACCTACGAAGCGGTGGGGCAGCTTTCGGCCCTCGGAATTGGTCAATCGACGTGCGTCGGTATTGGCGGTGACCCGGTGTCGGGCATGGACTTCGTCGATGTGCTTGAGCTCTTCCAGGCGGATCCAGACACGCACGGTGTCATCATGATCGGCGAGATCGGCGGCGGCGCCGAAGAGCGTGGTGCAAAATACATCAAAGAGAAAATGACCAAGCCCGTGGCGGCATTCATCGCCGGTACCACGGCGCCTCCTGGCAAGCGCATGGGGCACGCGGGCGCCATCATCTCGGGCGGCCAGGGCACGGCCGAGGCGAAGATTGCAGCGCTGACCGCGGCCGGCGCGAAGATCGCTCCAACGCCAAGCGACATGGCGACCACGTTGCGATCGATGATGGCGTGAGCTTTGGCGGGGCGCACAGCGTCGTACGTGGCGCACGCGCCTTGCCTCCAACCGCTCACGCGAGCGAGCGGCTGGCGTGATCCCGCAGGTCTTGAGTTCCTGCGGGATGTCCTCTAAGGAACGCCGCTCGCGAATCCTATTTTTGTTGGGAGAAAATCGTTATGGCTGTTGAACGAACACTTTGCATTATCAAACCGGACGCCGTGGAGAAGAAAGCCGCTGGCTCAATTCTCAAGATGCTCGAAGAGTCTGGTTTTTCGATCGTCGGGTGCGAGCGTATGCACCTGTCAAAAGAGACGGCCGAAGGTTTTTACGCCGTTCACAAGGCGCGTCCGTTCTTCGGCGAACTTGTTGCTTTCATGACGCGGTCGCCTGTGTTCGTCGTTGCTCTTGAGCGCGAAGATGCCGTGGCGAAGTACCGCGAATTGATGGGAGCCACCGACCCTGCAAAAGCGGCGGAAGGCACCATTCGTCGAGCCTTCGGCGCGAACGTCGGCGAAAACGCTGTGCACGGTTCCGATTCTTTGGAAAATGCACGTATCGAGATTTCGTACTTCTTCCCGGGCAGCCGCGTCGCTCCCGTCGCGGGCTGAAAACGATGATGCACGCGGAGGATCGCTCGCTCATCGAAGCTGCGTTTGCTGAGCGCTCGTTGCTTGGCGATGCCGCGTATGTCGCGGCCGTCGAACGGACGATTGCGCAACTCGATAGTGGGCAGCTCCGCGTGGCGTCCCCCAGGCCGCAGGGACCCTCACCTCAAGGAGCTGGCGAGGCTTCTTCGGTGCCGGCGGAATGGGAGACCCATGCATGGGTCAAGCAAGCTATTCTGTTGTACTTTGCAATTTGCGGGATGGAGTCGATCGAAGTCGGTCCTTTCGAATTCCACGATAAAATCCCTCTCAAAAAAGGGTTGGTCGATCAGCGCGTTCGCGTTGTTCCGCCCGGCGTGATTCGGTACGGAGCGTTCTGCGAGCCGGGCGCGATCGTGATGCCAGCGTACGTGAATATCGGCGCCCGCGTGGGTTCGGGCACGATGGTCGACACGTGGGCGACGGTTGGTTCCTGCGCGCAAGTCGGCAAAGATTGTCACTTGTCCGGCGGCGTTGGCATCGGAGGCGTGCTCGAGCCGCCCCACGCGAGCCCTGTGATTGTCGAAGATGGCGTGTTCTTGGGGTCTCGCGTTGTCGTCGTTGAAGGCGTGCATATTGGCCAAGAAGCGGTCATCGGTACGGGTGTTGTCCTGACCGCCTCAACCGCGATTTTGGATGTGAGCGGACCGCGCGTCGTTGAGTATCGCGGCCGCATTCCAGAGCGTTCGGTTGTGATTCCAGGATCGCGCATGAAGACGTTTCCTGCAGGCGAATTCGCGGTTCCTTGCGCGCTCATCATCGGAAAGCGCACAGCGAGCACCGATCGAAAGGTGAGTCTCAACAACGCGTTACGAGACTTCGCCGTGCCTGTGTAACGAGCCACCTGTTCCGCCCGCGAGGTTGTTCATGAACCAAGATACGCTGCCTACCTCGTCCCCGGACGCTATCGCGGTTGCGATACGCGAAACCCTGTTGTGGTTGTGCAGCATCGCCTCGCCCATCGGCGAGGAAAAAGAGCTGTGCGATGCCGTCGTGCATCGCTTGTCGCGACTGCGACTATCCGGCCCGATTCGTCGTTATGGCGATTCGTGTGTTGTGCCGCTTCTGCGCCGGACCGATCTCAAGCGCCCGCACATCGTGCTCGCTGGGCATCTCGACACCGTTCGCACCGAGAACGGGCCCGCGCGCGTCGCGGACGGCCGCTGTTACGGCGCAGGCGCGGCGGACATGAAAAGCGGACTTGCGGTGATGGTTCTGCTCGCGGAGACGCTGGGTTCGCAATGCGAGGCCGATATTTCCCTTGTGTTTTACGCACGCGAGGAAGGCCCATTCGCCGAAAACGAACTCGGACCAGTCCTTGCCGAAGACCGAGATATTCACTCGGCCGACCTCGCGGTTTGCCTTGAGCCGTCGGACAATCGTTTGCACCTCGGCTGTTGCGGATCCATCCATGCAACCGTCACGTTTCACGGCAAGACCGGGCATAGCGCTCGACCGTGGGAAGGCGACAACGCCATCACCAAGGCAGGAGCCTTGCTGTCGCGCCTAGCATCTGTGACGCCGAAAGAGCACACGATTGATGGGCTTGTGTACCGTACAACTACCACCGTGACGCTGGCGCAAGGCGGTAGGGGACGCAATATCGTCCCGGACGCGTTCACGCTCAACGTCAATCATCGCTTTGCGCCAACGACCTCGCTTCAGCAGGCTCAGGCCGATGTTCGCGCCCTGATTGGCGAAGGGCCAGAGCTTGCCTTCACCGACCTTTCACCTGCGGCCATGCCCAACGCTTCCCACCCACTCGTGCGCGCGCTGATTGCTGCCGGCGTCCGCGGTATTGAGCCGAAGCAAGCGTGGACGGACGTGGCTCGGTTTGCCCAAGCCGGGATTGCTGCCGTGAACTTCGGACCTGGCGAAAACGCCCAGGCGCATCAACGCAACGAGTCGACGAGCCTCGCGCTCGTGGTCGACGGCTACAACACGTTTCGCGATTGGCTGCTCTCGATTCGGGTATAGTGCACGGGTCGCGAGAGACGAGTCCGCACCGCTAGCCATTGGGCATCGCCTCGTGGCCTGACCCGCGTTGTCGCGAAACTCGAGCGATGGCATTGAGCCGCCCTCGCTGCAAAAAACGGGTTTTGCTCTCGTCGAGGGGCCCTAAGACCAAGCCTGTGCGCGAGCTGCGTCGGCCTCACTGACTGCGCGGGACGGATAGTGCTAGGGTTCTCGCCCCGTCATGAGCTCGAATTCTGCCCTTCTGAGTTCCCAAGTCCGTTCGTCGTTCCTTTCGTTTTTTGCCGGTAAAGGCCACGAGGTTTGTCCCTCGGCACCGCTGATTCCGCAAAACGATCCGACGTTGATGTTCACCAACGCCGGCATGGTGCCTTTCAAAGACGTATTTACGGGCAAGGATAAGCGCGCCTACACCCGCGCGGCATCGAGCCAAAAGTGCATTCGCATTTCGGGAAAGCACAACGACCTCGAGAATGTTGGTGTCACTGCGCGCCATCACACTTTTTTCGAGATGCTTGGGAATTTTAGCTTTGGTGATTACTTCAAGGAAGATGCGATTTCGTTCGCGTGGGAATTGATAACCAAGGAGTGGTCTATCGCGAAAGACCGCTTGGTCATTACGGTGTTCGGAGGTGCGCCTGGCGTGGCGCCCGACGATGAAGCGCGGTCGATCTGGAAAAAAGTAACCGGGTTCGGCGACGATCGGATCATCGGTATCGGTGGAATACCCGGCGATAACTTTTGGCAAATGGGCGAAACCGGCCCGTGCGGTCCGTGTACCGAGCTTCATTATTTCACCGGCGATGGGGCTCCGACGCCTTCGACATTCGGACAGGAGCCCACGCCCGACGGCAAAGGGTGGATGGAGATTTGGAATCTCGTCTTTATGCAATTCGAGCGCTCTGAGGTTGACCGAGGGCGTTACGAATTGCGTGCGCTGCCGAAGCCTGCCGTCGATACTGGCGCCGGCCTTGAGCGTGTCTCAAGTGTTCTTCAGGGCAAGACATCGAACTACGATACAGACCTGCTGCGTGCGCTCGTCGACAGAGCTGCTGCATTGAGCGGTAAGGTTTATGGGGCCTCTCAGGAACCCGATGATGTGTCGATGCGCGTCATCGCGGATCATGCGCGGCTCGCGGCATTTCTCATTTCAGAGGGTATTTTCCCGGACAGAGCCGCCCGGCCGTATGTGCTTCGGCGGGTCATGCGTAGGGCGATTCGGCATGGCCACCGACTCGGGATCGCGAAGCCGTTTTTGCACGAAGTGGCGCTCGAAGTTGTGCGGCTCATGGGCGGTGCCTACCCAGAGCTTGTAGAACGCAAGGAAGTGATCGCGAGCGTCGTCGAGCAAGAAGAGGTTCGGTTCCGCGAGACCATCGATCGCGGACTCAAGCTGCTCGATGAAGAGGTTGTAAGACTTAACGAAAAAGGCAGCGGAGTCATCCAAGGCGATGTTGCCTTTAAGTTGTATGATACATTTGGGTTTCCGCTCGACCTTACCGAGGTCATTGCCCGCGAGCGCTCGCTTACGGTCGACGTCGCCGGCTACGACAAGGCGATGGCCGAGCAAAAGGCGCGCAGCGAGGTCTTCAAGATGGATGCGGCCGTGGGAGACGTCTATCGCCAGGCGCTTGAAGCTGTGAGGGCCGCATCGTCACGCGGAGATGCGCAGGCTCCTGCGGTACGTTTCACTGGATACGACGCCGAGGATGGGCAGGCGCGGGTCGTGTTCCTCGCCGCGGTCCGCCGCGGCATGACGCCCGCCGACGCTGGCAGCGCGAAAGGTCGTCCGGCGGATGCGGCCGCCACAGAGGTGAGCGAGACTGCCGAGAGCGTGAGCAAGGGCGACAAGGTCCTCGTCGTTGTCGATGAAACACCGTTCTACGCCGAATCTGGTGGTCAGGTTGGTGACCAAGGCGTCATCTGCTCGATGCAAGGTGCACGTATCAAAGTGTATGATACACAGAAGCCGCTCGAGGGCCTCATCGTTCATATCGGCGAGGTCATTGAGGGATCCCTCGGCGTTGGGGAGCAAGTACAGTTGCAAGTTGCACACGACTTGAGAGCCGCCACGCGACGCAATCACTCGGCAACGCACCTGCTTCACTGGGCATTGCGAGCGACGTTGGGCGAGACGGCAACGCAAAAAGGGTCGCTCGTTGGCCCCGAGCGTTTGCGCTTCGATTACTCGGCGGCGAAGGCGCTCACTCCGGAGCAGCTGCAGCGCATTGAAGACCTCGTGAACGACAAGATCATGCTCGGCGCGCCGGTCGTGACGGAGGTGCTTGAGCAAGCCCAAGCGAAAGCGCGTGGCGCGATGGCAATTTTCGGCGACAAATACGGTGAATTTGTGCGCGTGCTGACGATGACGTCCGACTCGGTCGAGCTCTGTGGCGGTACGCACGTTCGGAACTTGGGCGAGATCGGGCTTTTCAAGATCGCTTCTGAATCAGGCGTAGCAGCGGGCGTTCGGCGCATTGAGGCCGTGACCGGGCGTAACGCGCTCCACTACGTGCGCGGGCTTGAGACATCGATAAAGACGGCCGCAAAACTCATCAAGGCGTCGCCGCACGATCTGCCCGAGCGACTCGAAAAGTGGGTTGAAGACACCAAGCGTATCGAAAAAGAACTTGCAGATACCAAGCGCAAGCTTGCGTTCGGCGGCGGGGGAGTCGCCGGCGCGAAGGGCGAAGCGGACGGCACGCAGGGGCTCGATGCGCTTGCGGCGAAAGCTAAAGCGCTTGGTTTCGGCCAGGTGCTCGCGGCGCGTGTGGATGTCGAAGATGCGGCGATGCTGCGCGAATTGGCGGAGCGCCTGCGCGATAAGCTCGGTGAGGCGATCGTGCTTCTCGGCTCCGGCGCTGGCGGCAAGGCGCAGCTTGTTTGCACGGTGTCTAAGTCGCTCACCTCGCGGTTCAAGGCGGGTGACCTCGTGCGCCCTGTGGCGCAGATGCTCGGCGGCTCAGGGGGAGGGCGCCCGGATATGGCTCAGGCCGGAGGCACCGACGTAACGAAGCTGGATGAGGCCCTCGAGCGCCTTTACGGGCTCGTGTCGTGAGGGCGTATCGTTCACGACAGGCACAGGCGTCGCTCGAATTGTCCAGGCTGCGGCGTTTCAATTCGCCGCAGACGCTTCGGTGTTGCGTTGGCGTCGAGAATGAACGACGCTTGTATTCGGGCCCCCAAGCTAGGTTCCTTCACTCGCGTAGGCAATGACCGAGACGCAGCGCAACGTGCCGCCCCCCATCTCGCAAGGGTCGATCATCAACGACCGTTACGAGATTCGCCAAAGCCTCGGAAAAGGGGGGATGGGCGAAGTGTTTCTCGCGTACGACCGCACCACGCAGCAGGCCGTGGCGCTCAAGATCGTGCGCGAAGAATCGCGGATGCCGGGGGACGATGAAGCGCTGCGCCAAGAGTTGATTCTGTCGCGCACGGTGTCGCATCCAAATGTGTGTAGGGTGCATGATTTGGCGCCGTCGGTCTACGGGCCAATCATGGTGATGGAGCACATCACCGGTCAGACGCTGCACACGCATATCCGTCGACGAAAAGCGCAGGGCGGATATACGGCTGATGAGTTTCGCCGCATCGCTGCCGATATCTGCCAGGGCGTCGCCGCCATTCACGCGTGCGGTTTGGTCCATGGTGACCTCAAGCCTGGGAACGTGATGGTTACATCCAATCCCGATGGCTCTCTTGGCAAGGCTATCGTGCTCGATTTCGGTTTCGCGAAAGAGCGCGCAAGGCTTTCCGCGCGCAGGCCAGGGGCGCCTCCCGATGGCGGCACGCCGAATTACATGGCGCCCGAGCGTATCCG
>Ga0164292_10002061_pt1 | contig 16387 bp, 10 predicted proteins | sample GEODES117metaG_FD_111486 | JGI IMG/M metagenome (GOLD analysis project Ga0164292, IMG submission 111486) | Eutrophic lake water microbial communities from Lake Mendota, Wisconsin, USA - GEODES117 metaG | ecosystem: Environmental > Aquatic > Freshwater > Lake | place: USA: Lake Mendota...
CAGTGGTGCTGCCCCCGCGTGGTGCGGTGTACAGCGTCGCCAGCCGCAGGGTCATGGAAGCTGTCCGCGCGGTGGTGCCCGTCCTCGAACAGTTGTCCTTCGACGAGGCGTTCGGCGAGCCCGTGGAACTGGCCGGTGCGACGGCCGAGGATGTCGGTGTCTACTGCGTGCAACTTCGGCGGCGGGTGCTCGAGCAGACCGGGCTGGTTGCCTCGGTCGGGGCCGGCTCAGGCAAGCAGATCGCCAAGATCGCCTCCGGGTTGGCCAAACCCGACGGGATCCGGGTGATCCGGCGCGATGAGGAACAGATCCTGCTGGCAAGTCTCCCGGTGCGCCGGTTGTGGGGCATCGGACCGGTTGCCGAGGAGAAGCTGCACCGGCTGGGCATCGACACGGTCGGCAAGCTGGCCGCCCTGAGTGACTCCGAGGTCGCCGATATCCTCGGTGCCAGCATCGGTCCGGCGCTGCATCGGCTGGCCCGCGGCGAGGACGACCGGCCGGTGACCGAACGCGCCGAGGCCAAACAGATCAGCGCCGAATCGACCTTTGCCATCGACCTGACCACCTTGCAACAACTGCACGAAGCCGCCGGACCCATCGCCGAGCAGGCCCACCGCCGATTGACCCGCGACGGCCGCGGCGCGCGCACCGTGACGGTCAAGCTGAAGAAGGCCGACATGTCCACGCTGACCAGGTCGGCGACCCTGCCGTATGCCACCGGCGACGCCGCAACACTGACCGCCACCGCCCACCGGCTGCTGCTCGATCCCTGTGAAATCGGGCCGATACGCCTTCTCGGAGTTGGCTTTTCCGGCCTCAGCGATGTCCGCCAGGAGTCGCTGTTCCCGGAGCTTGAGCAGTACTCGGATCAGACGAACGTCGACTCCGTCAATGATGACCGGGGCCTGCCCGCCGGGCTTGTGGCCGGCGTCCCGTCGCGGTGGCGGGTCGGTGACGACGTCAGCCATCCCGGGTACGGCCACGGCTGGGTGCAGGGAGCTGGGCACGGGGTGGTCAGCGTGCGATTCGAGACACGCAGCACCGGCCCGGGTGTGATGCGCACCTTTGGCATCGATGATGCTGACCTGACCGCCGCCGACCCGGTGGACAGCCTGGACTGGCCGGACTATCTGCGGGGCTTCGCGCAGCCGCCGGGGTCAACCCAAGCGGGCGACGACATCCCCGACCGGTAAGCCGGCCCCGAGGGCGCCCATCATCAGGACACGGGCCTGGCTGGCCCGTAACCGTCCGACCAGCACCGCGCCGGCTTCGGCAAGGGCACGGCCGGGGCCGTAGGTCGCCGCGGTGGGGCCGCCGGGAACCCGGGTCGTCACCGCCACCGCCACACCTTGCCGGCAGGCGCGGCCCACCGCGTCGACCATCGCGGCGCCGGCGTTCCCGGAGCCCATCGCTTCGATCACCAGACCGCGGGCTCCGGCGGCGATGAAAGCGTCGATCGCGGTGCCGTCGGCCCCCGGGTACGCCGAGGCGATATCGACCCTCGGTGCCGAGCGCAGGTTACCCAGATAGCACCGCTCCTTGGCGGCCTCCGGGCGGAACACCCCATCCGACACCGAGCCCAGTCGGGTCCCGCCGAACACCGCCGGATCGGCCCGCTTGGTCATTCCCCGCGGATCCCATACCGTCCCGGCGAAGCTGACCAGGACCCCTTGGCCGTGAGCCTGTGGGCTGGCCGCCACCGCCAGGGCGTCGCGGACGTTGGCCGGGCCGTCCGGTTCGGGATCGTCGGCCGCCCGCGCCGCGCCGGTCAATACCACCGGCACCGTCCCGTCGTAGCCGAGGTCCAGCCACAGCGCGGTCTCCTCCATGGTGTCGGTCCCGTGGGTGATCACCACACCGTCGGCTCCGTCCGCCGTCGCCGCGGTGACCGCCTCGCCGATCCGAATCCAGTCCTCGGGACCGAGTTCAGAACTGTCCAGCCGCATCAGGTCGACGACTGCAACGTCGTGGCCGTCGAGCAATTCGGCACCGGTTCGCACCGGGCGCAGCACCCCGTCGCGGCCGGTGTTGGTGGCGATGGTGCCGCCGGTGGTGATGACAACCAGGCGCGACATGCCCGTAATCATGCCGGTCGTGCCGGTTAGGGAATGATGGGGGCGTGACTGAGGAGACCGGCGGCATCGCCGAGCAGACCGTCGCGCCACCGCGCCGCCGGCTGCGGCTGTTGCTGACGGTGGCTGCCGTGATCCTCGTCCTGGACCTCGTTACCAAAGTTCTTGCCGTCAAGTTGCTCACCCCCGGCGTGCCGGTGTCGATCATCGGTGACACCGTCACCTGGACGCTGGTCCGCAACTCCGGTGCCGCCTTTTCGATGGCGACCGGCTACACCTGGGTGCTGACCCTGGTGGCCATGGGCGTCGTGGTCGGCATCATCTGGATGGGACGCCGGTTGGTCTCGCCGTGGTGGGCGGTCGGCCTGGGCATGATCCTGGGCGGAGCGCTGGGCAACCTGGTCGACCGCTTCTTCCGCTCGCCGGGTCCGCTTCGGGGCCACGTCGTGGACTTCCTGTCCATCGGATGGTGGCCGGTGTTTAACGTCGCCGACCCGGCGGTAGTGGGCGGGGCGATCCTGCTGGTGGGCCTGTCCATTTTCGGCTACGACTTCGACAGCCCCGACCGGCGGATGACGGGCCGCGAGCCGGCCGTCGGGAGTGAGCCGGTCTGATGGCCGAGCGGTCGATGCCGGTCCCGGAGGGGCTGGCCGGGATGCGGGTGGACGCCGGACTGGCCCGGCTGCTGGGTCTGTCGCGAACCGCGGTGGCGACCGTCGCCGAAGGCGGCGGGGTTGTGCTCGACGGGGTCCCGGTTGGCAAGTCCGACCGTCTCGAGGCAGGGGCATGGCTGACCGTCACCCTGCCGGAAGCCCCTGCGCCGGTGGAGAATACGCCCGCCGAAGTCGAGGGCATGACGATCCTGTACTCCGACGACGACATCGTCGCAGTCGATAAACCCCCGGGTGTGGCCGCACACGCGACGGTGGGCTGGCACGGGCCGACGGTGCTGGGCGGTCTGGCTGCGGCGGGCTTCCGGATCAGCACGTCGGGTGTCCACGAACGTCAGGGCATCGTGCAACGCCTGGACGCCGGCACCTCTGGTGTGATGGTGGTCGCACTCTCCGAGCACGCTTACACCGTGCTCAAGCGCGCGTTCAAGCAACGCACCGTCGAGAAGCGCTATCACGCTGTGGTGCAAGGACATCCGGATCCCTCCAGCGGGACCATCGACGCGCCGATCGGCCGCCACCGCGGGCACGACTGGAAGTTCGCGGTGACCGAGAACGGCCGGCACAGCATCACCCACTACGACACCCTCGAGATGTTCCGGGCGGCCAGCCTGCTCGACATCCATCTGGAAACCGGCCGCACCCATCAGATCCGGGTGCACTTCGCGGCCCTGCGCCATCCCTGCGCCGGTGACCTTACCTACGGGGCCGACCCGGTGCTTGCCCGCCGGCTGGGTCTGGAACGGCAGTGGCTGCACGCCCACTCGCTGGCCTTCGCCCATCCCGCCGACGGCCGCCGCGTCGAGATCACCAGCCCCTACCCGGCCGATCTGCAGCACGCGTTGGACGTGCTGCGGACCGAGGCGTGAACGACAGATTGTCGACCGCCGACCGACCGGATACCGGCGGACTTCTCTACGGACTTGCGGCCTACAGCCTGTGGGGAGTGTTCCCGGCCTTTTTCAACCTGCTCGCACCCGCCGGTGCGCCGGAGGTGCTGGCCCACCGGGTGATCTGGACGGTCGTGCTGATGGCGATCGTGTTGACCATCATCGGACGCCTCGGCGACCTGCGTGCCATCAGCGGCCGAACCTGGCTTCTGCTGACCTGTGCGTCGGCGCTCATCTCGACGAACTGGCTGCTCTACATCGTCGCGGTCAACTCCGATCACGTCGTGGACGCCGCGCTCGGGTACTTCATCACCCCACTGGTCAGCGTGGTGCTCGGGGTGATGCTCTTCGGCGAACGGCTCAACCGATTCCAGGTGTTCGCGGTTCTGCTGGCCACCGCGGCGGTTCTGCTGCTCTCGACCGGTGTCGGGGGACTGCCGCTGATCGGGATCGGTCTGGCGCTGTCCTTCGGGCTGTACGGCGCGGTGAAAAAGGTGGTGCCCACCGACCCCCGGGTCAGTCTGACGGTGGAGACCGCCATCGCAGCGCCGTTCGCCGCCGTCTTCCTGGTGGTGCTGCAACTCAACGGCGACGCCGCCTTCACCAACCACGGTCCGTGGCACACCGTGTTGCTGCTGCTGTGCGGGCCGGTCACTGCGATTCCGCTGCTGTGCTTCGGCGCTGCCGCGCAGCGGCTACCGCTGGTTACCCTGGGTCTGTTGCAGTACCTGACTCCGGCCATGCAAATGATCTGGGGTGTGGTGGTGGAGCACGAACCGATGCCGCCGGCCCGCTGGCTGGGCTTCGCACTGATCTGGATCGCGCTGGCCATCTTCACCGCCGACGCGTTATCTCGCGCCTATCGCCGTCGCACAGGTAACTTGCTCCCATCATGAGACGCAACCGCAGAATCCTCATCGCCGTGATGGCGGCCATCTCAGCGCTGGCGATCTCAGTGCCGTTGCTGCTCGGGCTCCTGACTCCCCAGTTGAGCAGGCAGTCAGAGGCGCCGACGACACCGACGACGACGGCTCCTCCGCTGACCATCAAACCGCTGTCGGTGCGCCCGGTGGTGAGCGCCTTCGTCACCACCCCGGACCAGTGCCCCCCGCCCACGCCGGCCCCACCGGATGCGCCTATGCGGATCTGCGACATCGCCAAGACCGCGGTCTACGAACTCCAGCCCGAGGCGATGCGGGTCCAGCTGACCAACGTCGACTCCTTCCGTAACCCGCTCACCGGGGCGGAACTGGTACAGATGTCCATGACCGATGAGTCCGCGCAGCAGTTCGGCCAGTTCACCGCCGGGCAGGTGGGCAAGCAAGTTGCTTTCGTCAGGGCGGGCACGGTGGTCTGGGGACCCAAGATCAGCGCCCCGATCGACGGCCAGGTACTGCAGCTTTCCGGTGAACTCACCCCTGAGCAGGCCAAGGAGATCGCCCGGATGCTCCGCGACGAAACCTGAAGTCCCGCCCGCCGGAGACACGACCTCCACGACACGCCGAAGGCGTCGGTGGGGACCCCTAAACTGGCAGCCCTATGGGCGACTCCTTCGTGCACCTGCACAACCACACCGAGTACTCGATGCTCGATGGCGCCGCCAAGATCACTCCGATGCTGGCCGAGGCCCAGCGCCTGGAGATGCCCGCCATCGGGATGACCGACCACGGCAACATGTACGGCGCGGCCGAGTTCTACAACGCTGCCACCAAGGTGGGCATCACGCCGATCATCGGAGTCGAGGCGTATGTGGCTCCCGGTTCTCGTTTTGACACCCGCCGGATCCTCTGGGGGGATCCCGGGCAGAAGGCCGACGACGTGTCCGGAAGCGGGTCCTACACCCACCTGACGATGGTCGCCGAGAACGCCACCGGTCTGCGCAACCTGTTCAAGCTGACCTCGCTGGCCTCTTTCGAGGGTCAACTGGGCAAGTGGAACCGGATGGACGCCGACATCATCGCCGAACACGCCGAGGGCATCATCGCCACCACCGGTTGCCCGTCCGGTGAGGTGCAGACCCGGCTTCGACTCGGCCAGCAGGCCGAAGCGCTGGAGTCGGCCGCCAAGTGGCGCGACATCTTCGGCGCCGAGAACTACTTCCTGGAACTGATGGACCATGGCCTGTCCATTGAGCGCCGGGTCCGCGACGGGTTGGTGGAGTTGGGCCGCACGCTGGGCATCCCCCCGCTGGCCACCAACGATTGCCATTACGTCACCAAGGATGCCGCGCACAGCCATGAGGCGCTGCTGTGCGTTCAGACCGGCAAGACGCTGTCTGATCCGAACCGGTTCAAGTTCGACGGCGACGGCTACTACCTGAAGTCGGCCGCAGAGATGCGCGCCCTGTGGGACAACGAGATTCCGCAAGCCTGCGACTCCACCCTGTTGATCGCCGAACGGGTCCAGCCCTATGACGACGTGTGGGCCCCGCGCGACCGGATGCCGGTGTTCCCGGTTCCGGAGGGGCACGACCAGGGTTCCTGGCTGCGGCACGAGGTGGAGGCCGGCCTGCGGCGGCGGTTCCCGTCCGGGGTGCCGCCGGAATACACCGAGCGCGCCGCCTTCGAGATCGAGGTCATCTGCGGCAAGGGATTCCCGTCGTACTTCCTGATCGTGGCCGACCTGATCAACTACGCCCGTTCCGTCGACATCCGGGTGGGTCCGGGCCGGGGATCGGCGGCCGGCTCGCTGGTGGCATATGCGCTCGGGATCACCAACATCGACCCCATTCCGCACGGGCTGCTCTTCGAGCGCTTCCTCAACCCGGAGCGGCCGTCGGCGCCGGATATCGACATCGACTTCGACGACCGCCGCCGCGGTGAGATGGTGCGTTACGCCGCCGAGAGGTGGGGCAGTGACCGCGTCGCACAGGTGATCACCTTCGGCACCATCAAGACCAAGGCGGCGCTCAAAGACTCCGCCCGGGTGCACTACGGGCAGCCGGGCTTCGCGATCGCCGACCGGATCACCAAGGCGCTGCCGCCGCCCGTCATGGCCAAGGACATCCCGCTGTCGGGCATCACCGACCCCAGCCACGAGCGGTACAAGGAGGCCGCCGAGGTTCGGGGTTTGATCGACAGCGATCCGGACGTGCGCACCATCTACGAGACCGCCCGTGGGCTGGAGGGCCTGGTCCGCAACGCCGGGGTGCACGCCTGCGCGGTGGTGATGAGCTCCGAGCCGCTCATCGAGGCGATCCCGCTGTGGCGCCGCCCGCAGGACGGGGCGATCATCACCGGTTGGGACTACCCGTCGTGTGAAGCCATCGGCCTGTTGAAGATGGACTTCCTGGGCCTGCGCAACCTGACGATCATCGGCGACTGCATCGAGAACATCAAAGCCAACCGCGGCGTCGACGTCGACCTTGACACCCTGCCGCTGGACGATCCCAAGGCCTACGAGCTGCTGGGCCGCGGCGACACGCTGGGAGTGTTCCAGCTCGACGGCGGCCCGATGCGGGACCTGCTGCGGCGTATGCAGCCCACTGAGTTCAACGACATCGTCGCGGTGCTGGCCTTGTACCGGCCTGGCCCTATGGGGATGAACGCCCACAACGACTACGCAGACCGCAAGAACGGCCGCCAGGCGATCAAGCCGATCCACCCGGAACTGGAGGTGCCACTCCAGGAAATCCTCTCCGAGACCTACGGCCTGATCGTCTACCAAGAACAGATCATGTTCATCGCGCAGAAGGTCGCCTCCTACACAATGGGTAAGGCCGACGCGCTGCGAAAAGCCATGGGCAAGAAGAAACTTGAAGTGCTTGAAGCCGAGTACAAGGGTTTCTACGAGGGCATGACCGCCAATGGGTTCTCCGAGCGCGCCGTCAAGGCGTTGTGGGACACCATCCTGCCGTTCGCCGGCTACGCGTTCAACAAATCGCACGCCGCCGGGTACGGCCTGGTTTCCTACTGGACCGCCTATCTGAAGGCGAACTTTCCGGCCGAGTACATGGCCGGCCTGCTCACCTCGGTCGGCGACGACAAGGACAAGGCCGCGGTGTATCTGGCGGACTGCCGCCGCCTGGGCATCACCGTGCTGCCGCCCGACGTCAACGAGTCGGTGCAGAACTTCGCCTCGGTCGGCACCGACATCCGCTTCGGGCTCGGCGCGATCCGCAACGTCGGTGCAAACGTCGTCAGTTCGGTGGTCGCCACCCGCACCGAGAAAGGCAAGTTCACCGACTTCTCGGACTATCTGAACAAGATCGACGTCGGCGCCTGCAACAAGAAGGTGACCGAGTCGCTGGTCAAGGCGGGGGCCTTCGACTCGCTCAGCCATCCGCGCAAGGGTCTGTTCCTGGTGCACAGCGACGCCGTCGAATCGGTGCTGGGTACCAAGAAGGCCGAGGCGATGGGTCAGTTTGACCTCTTCGGCGTTGGCGGCGGTGATGGCACCGACAGTGCCGATTCGGTGTTCACCATCAAAGTTCCCGACGAGGAGTGGGACGACAAACACAAGCTCGCACTGGAGCGCGAGATGCTCGGGTTGTACGTCTCCGGGCATCCCCTCAATGGGGTCGCGCATCTGCTGGCCGCCCAGGTCGACACCGCCATCCCGGCGATCCTGGGCGGGGACGTCGGCAACGACACCCAGGTGCGTGTCGGCGGGATTCTCGCGTCGGTGAACCGCCGGGTCAACAAGAGCGGAATGCCCTGGGCCTCAGCACAACTTGAGGATCTCACCGGCGGGGTGGAGGTGATGTTCTTCCCGCAGACCTATTCGTTGTTCGGCGCGGAGATCGCCGACGATACGGTGGTGCTGGTCGGTGCGAAGGTCCGCATCCAAGACGACCGGATCAGTCTGATCGCCAATGACCTTGTGGTGCCTGACTTCTCCCATGCGCAGCCCGATCGGCCGCTGGCAGTGAGCCTGCCTACCCGGCAGTGCACGATGGACAAGGTCACCGCACTCAAACAGGTCCTGTCCCGCCACCCGGGCACCTCGCAGGTTCATCTGCGACTGGTCAGCGGAGACCGGATCACCACGCTGGAACTCGATCAGTCGTTGCGGGTGACGCCCTCATCGGCGTTGATGGGCGACCTCAAGGCCCTGCTGGGTCCGGGCTGTCTGGGCGGTTAACCGCCGGCGAGATCCCAGTCCTCCGGGATCATCCGCTCGGGATGGTGGTAGCTGTTGGTGCCGCTGCGCAAAGGCAGGTGCGGTGGTGGAAGCCATTGGGTAGAGCCGTCTTTGAGTTTTCGGGTTTTCCAGCCGCCAGGTTTGAGCAGTTTGTGGTCGCTTTTGCAGGCGAAGGTGAGTTTGTCGATATTGGTCAGGCCGCCGTCGGCCCATTCCTCCACGTGGTGGACCTCGCAGAGGTATCCCGGCATGGTGCACCCCGGGGCGGTGCAGCCGCGATCCTTCGAATGCAACACGATGCGCTGATCTGCCGAAGCGATCCGCTTCGAGCGGCCCAAGTACAGCGGCCGATCCGTGTGCTGGTCGAAGACGCACAGATAATGCAAGGCGTGTGAGGCCATCCGGATCACGTCGCGTATGGGCAGCAGGGTGCCGCCTGCAGTGACGGCCACGCCGGCCGCGGTGTGTAGTTGCTGCAAGGTGGCTGAGACGATCACTGTGACGGGTAAGCCGTTGTGCTGGCCCCATTTGGGATCACCGAGTTGCCCGCGAGCCAGGGCGGTCAGTGCGTCGTGTTGGCGTTGTGCGTGGGTTCGGGTGTCGTTATCCTGGGCTGCCTGGCTGGGTTCGCCTGTGACGACGGGGGATTGGTCATCGGGGTTGCACATGCCGGGGGCGGCGAACTTGGCCATCCACGCCTCGAGCATGGCCCGAAGTTCGGGTGTTGCTATCAGCCTGCCGGTGCTCATCCCGTCGGGCCCCTGGCCGCCGCACCAGCTGAAACCGCGTTTGCGGGCCCGGTCGGCATCGGAGAAGTTTCCGTCTGGATTGAGCCGCAGCGCCAACTGTCCGGCCAGCTTGTCCAGTTGGTCGGGCCGCAGAAGCGCGGCGTGTTCGGCCAGAAATGTCTCGGCTGCGACGGCGTCAGCCGGGGTGACGTGTTCCGGCAGGTCGCGGAAGAACCTCTCGATGACGCGCAGGTGCTCGCCGTCGAGCATCCCGGCGTGCCAGGCCTTTGCGGTGGCCGGCAAGTCGGGCGGCACGGGCTGGCCCGTCAAGGTGGTGCGTGGTGCCAATCGACCCGCGCTGTGTATCCGCCGTGTGGCCTCTGCTGGACTGACCCGCACCGCGTCGGCGATGATCCGGTGACTCTTGGCTCCGAGCGCCTGCTCGTCGCGCCGATCGACCGCGGCGGCGGCGTCATAGGCGAACGCGGTCGCGCGTCGCCGCGCTGTTTCGAGCCGGTCGAGTACCTCCACCAACTCCGCGAGCGGTAAAGCAACCAAGTCCAGTTCGCCGACTGCCGCGACGGCTGCGTCCAAGCCGGCGAACACATCAGTGATCGAACTCATATTCGACACGCTAGTCGGGGTGGCCGACAGGATTCGCGGCACCAGGCTGCGTGGCGTCGCTAGGCTGAAATCCATGCCGCTGACTGGAGACTACGAACCGAGTACCTCTGACTGGGCGCGGGAGAACGCGGAGTTGTACATGGCCTCCGGGGGGACCGAGGGCACCGAACTCAAGGGCAAGCCGGTCATCCTGCTGACCACCATCGGCGCCAAGACCGGCAAGATCCGCAAGACACCACTGATGCGGGTGGAGCACAGCGGTGAGTACGCCGTCGTCGCTTCCCTGGGCGGCGCGCCCAAGCACCCGGTCTGGTACCACAACATCATCAAGCACCCGCGGGTCGAACTGCAGGACGGCACCGGGTCGGCCGAGTACCAGGCCCGCGAGGTGTTCGGCGAGGAGAAGGCCGCCTGGTGGCGGCGCGCGGTGGAGGTGTGGCCCGACTACGCCGACTACCAGCGCAAAACCGATCGTGAGATCCCCGTCTTCGTGCTGACCCCGATTCACTGAATCCTGGCGCGCGGTGGCACCATTAACCGGTGTCCGCCGAGTTGAGTCAGAGTCGCGTCGCATCGCCGTTGTGCGCCGCCGACATCGACGAGGCAGCCCGGCGCATCGCCGACGTCGTGGCGCGTACCCCCCTGGAACACAGCGACCGCCTATCGGCGATCACCGGGGCGCAGGTCTACCTCAAGCGTGAGGACCTGCAGAGTGTGCGGTCCTACAAGCTGCGCGGCGCCTACAACCTGCTGATGCAGCTCACCGACCAGGAACTCGGTGCCGGTGTGGTGTGCTCCTCGGCGGGCAATCATGCTCAGGGTTTCGCTCTGGCCTGTCGGCACATGCGGGTCCACGGGCGGGTGTACGTCCCGGCCAAGACCCCGCGCCAGAAGCGCGACCGGATCAGCTACCACGGCGGCGAGTTCATCGAGGTGATCGTGGGGGGCGCCAGCTACGACGAAGCCGCCGCCGCCGCCCTCGATGACGTCGCGCGTACCGGGGCCACCCTGGTTCCGCCGTACGACGACCCGCGCACCATGGCCGGGCAGGGCACCATTGCGGTGGAGATCCTCGACCAGCTCGACACCGAGCCCGACCTGGTAATCGTGGGGGTTGGCGGGGGCGGCTGCATCGCGGGGGTCACCACCTACCTGGCCGAGCGGACGTCGACCACCGCGGTGCGCGGCATCGAGCCGGCCGGTGCGGCATCGATGATGGCCGCGCTGGCCGCGGGCGGCCCGGTGACCCTGGATGTCGTCGACCAGTTCGTCGACGGGGCGGCCGTCAAACGGGCAGGCACACTGACCTATCAGGCGCTGGCCGCCGCGGGGGACATGGTGTCGGTCACCACCGTCGACGAGGGCGCGGTATGCACCGCGATGCTCGACCTCTACCAAAACGAAGGCATCATCGCCGAACCGGCCGGTGCGCTGTCGGTAGCGGGGCTGCTGGAAGCCGAGGTGGAGCCGGGATCGACTGTGGTGTGCCTGATCTCGGGCGGCAACAACGACGTCTCCCGCTACGGCGAGGTGCTGGAGCGGTCCTTGGTGCACAAGGGTCTCAAGCACTACTTCCTGATCGATTTCCCGCAGGAACCCGGCGCGTTGCGCCGCTTCCTGGACGAGATTCTCGGTCCGGGCGACGACATCACACTCTTCGAGTACGTCAAACGCAACAATCGGGAGACCGGTGAGGCGCTGGTCGGCATCGAGCTCGGTTCGGCGGCCGACTACGACGGCCTGCGGGCCCGGATGGCAGCCTCGGGAATCCAAGTCGAAGCCCTCGAACCGGGATCGCCGGCCTACCGGTACCTGACTTAAGAGCCTGTTCCCATCAGGCAGTCCTTTTAAGCACGACGACCGAGTGACCCTGCACGGTCAGTGCGTTCCCGGCCGCCACCCGATGCTCGGTGCCGCCGGCCGGGACGAACGTGTCAATGACCACCTGCCACTCCTGGACGTAAGGGCTTTCGGGAATGACGAATTCCACCGAGTAGGCATGGGCGTTGAAGCACAGCAGGAACGAATCGTCGATGATGCGTTCGCCGCGGGCGTCCGGTTCGCGCAGCGCTTCGCCATTGAGGCCGACCGCCACCGACTTGATGCCGGAATGCCAGTCGTCGGCTGTCATCTCGACACCGTGGCGGGTGAGCCAGTAGATATCGCGCATGTGATGGGTGCTCTGCGACGGTCGGCCGTCGAAGAACCGCCGCCGCCGGAACACCGGGTGCTTGGCCCGCAGGGTGGTCACCTTGCGGGTGAACTCCAAAATGTCGTTGTACTGGTCGGCGTCGGACCAGTTGATCCAGGTGATCTCATTGTCCTGGCAGTACCCGTTGTTGTTGCCGTGCTGGGTGCGGCCGACCTCGTCGCCGTGGCTGATCATCGGGGTGCCCTGGGAGATCATCAGGGTGGTCATGATGTTGCGCATCTGGCGGTGCCGCAGTTCGATGATCTCCGGGTCTTCGGAGGGACCCTCCACCCCGCAGTTCCACGAACGGTTGTGGTTTTCGCCATCCCGGTTGTCCTCGCCGTTGGCGTCGTTGTGCTTGTTGTTGTAGGACACCAGGTCGGCCAAGGTGAAGCCGTCGTGACAGGTGACGAAGTTGATGCTGGCACTCGGTCGCCGTCCGGTGGCTTCATACAGGTCTGAGGACCCGGTGAGCCGGGAGGCGAATTCGCCCAGGGCTGCCGGTTCTCCGCGCCAGTAGTCGCGAACTGTGTCGCGGTACTTGCCGTTCCATTCGGTCCACAGGCTGGGGAAGTTTCCTACCTGGTAACCACCCTCGCCGACGTCCCACGGTTCTGCGATGAGTTTGACCTGGCTGATCACCGGGTCCTGCTGGATGATGTCGAAGAACGCCGACAGTCGGTCCACGTCGTAGAACTCCCGGGCCAGGGTGGAGGCCAGATCGAACCGGAAGCCGTCGACGTGCATGTCCAGCACCCAGTAGCGCAGCGAATCCATTATCAGTTGCAGGGTGTGCGGGTGGCGGACGTTGAGGCTGTTTCCGGTTCCGGTGAAGTCCTTGTAGAGCCGTAGATCCGAATCCAGCAGCCGGTAATAGCCCGCATTGTCGATGCCCCGGAAGTTGACGGTCGGTCCCATGTGGTCGCTCTCGGCGGTGTGGTTGTAGACCACGTCGAGGATCACCTCGATGTCGGCTTCGTGGAAGGTCCGCACCATGTTCTTGAACTCGCCGACCTCCCCGCCGGCGCGTTTGTTGGCCGCGTACTGATGATGCGGAGCGAAGAAGCCAAAAGTGTTGTAGCCCCAGTAATTCCGCAACCCGAGATCGATCAGCCGCTTGTCGTTCATGAACTGGTGCACCGGCATAAGTTCGATCGCGGTGACGTTCAGCGACTTGAGATGGTCGATCACCGCCGGGTGGGACAGCCCGGCGTAGGTGCCGCGGAGTTCCTCGGGAACGCGCGGATGGGTCTGAGTCATTCCCTTGACGTGCGCCTCATAGATGATCGTCTCGTGGTAGGGCACCCGCGGGGCATGGTCGGAGCCCCAGTCGAAGAACGGGTTGATCACCACGCTGGTCATGGTGTGGCCCAGCGAGTCGATCCGCGGCGGTTCGTCGCCGCCGGCAAGATCGTAGGAGTACAGCGCCTGGGTGAAGTCGAAGTTCCCCTCGAACGACTTGCCGTAGGGGTCCAGCAGCAACTTGCTTGGATCGCAGCGCAGGCCGTTGGCGGGATCCCACGGGCCGTGTACCCGGAAGCCGTAGCGCTGGCCTGGCGCGACGGTCGGAAGGTAAGCGTGCCAGACGAATCCGTCGACCTCGTCGAGGTTGATCCGGGTCTCGGTACCGCTCTCGTCGATCAGGCATAACTCCACCTTCTCGGCTACCTCGGAGAACACCGAGAAGTTGGTCCCGGCGCCGTCGTAGGTCGCGCCGAGGGGATAGGACGTCCCGGGCCACACTGCCCTGGGAGCTTCGCGCGGCGGCATGGTCAGACCCTATCGGCGTCGACGGCCTCGCGTGGGCTGACCAGCACGAGAAAAGGTGGCGGCGAGCCACCCGCGCCCCGGCCTGCGGGTCACCACCAGCCGGTGGCCTCGCCAATCTGGCGGCCGAGTTCGGGAGTCATGGTGCGCATGTAGCTCGCGGACAGGTGATGGGCGTCGTTGTAGACCAGTACGTTGCCCTCGACGGCGCGGCAGAGGTCCTCGCGACAGACTGCGTCACTCATATCGAGGGCTGTGAGCATCGGGAACCGGTCGACGAAATCCAGGGTCGGGTTACTGTCGGAGAGCACCTTGGAACGCTTCACCCCGCAGGTCTCGGCGTCCCCGCCGTCGGCCAGGCAGTCCGCTGGAATGAACGGCTCTCCGTTGCGGGTCAGCCAGGGTGTGTCCCGCATACCCAGAATCGGAATCTGGTTCTCCGACAGCTTCTTCCAAATCCCGACGTAGCTGGCGGGCATGGTGTCGCCCGGCTTGGTGTTCCACGGCCGGGTCGACGTGGTGAACACGTAGTCGGGCCGATCCTTGATCAGCTTGGTCATCACCCGCTCATTCCACTGCCGGCACTTCGGATAGGGGCGGTTGTCGCCCATCACCAGAGGCTGCTGTTCGGTGGTCAGCGGGCAGCCCATCTTCAGGTAGGTGACGACCTTGAAGTTGTGCTCCTTGCCGAGGATGTCCAGTGCGGTGATCCAGTGCTCGGCGTGTGAACCGCCCGCCAGGGCGATGGTCCTGCTCGCCGTCAGATCGCCGTAGGTGCAGTTGATGATCCCAACGTTGTCGAAATCGCTGATACAGCCGTCGTTGGTGGACGGCGGGACGTCGTCTCCGGCCTCCAGGACGGTGGGCCGGAACGGCAGATCCGGCACTCGGGCGTCGTCGACAAGCGCCCGCGCCCCGGGATAGCCGTCCGGTGCCAGGCTGGCCAACTCCTTGCCGTTGGTGCGCTGATGAACCATGTGCTCGCGCCAGGTGAACGACGTGACAGTCAGCGCCACGGCGAGCAGCAGCACCACGGTGCCCCCGACGACCCTCGAACGGCTCAGCCGGCTCAGCCGGCTCAGCCGGGGAACGTCGGCCTTCCAGCCGCTTGACCCGGTGGCGGGGCGGCGGTAGCGCAGAGGCTCTTCGACGAGCCGCATGGTCAGATACGCCAGCACCCCGGACACCAGCAGGATCGCCAGGCCCTCGCCGAAGGTGGCGCGAGTGCCACCGGTGTAGGCCAGCCAGAAGATCAACAGCGGCCAGTGCCACAAATACAGCGCGTAGGCCATCGCGCCCAGCTTGACCAGCGGGCGGGTTGCCAGCAGCCGGTTGGGCAGCGGCAGCCGCCCGGCGGTCGAGGGCCTGGCCGCCCGGTTGGCGCCGGCCAGGATCAACAGCATGGTGGCGCCTACCGGGACCAGCGCCCAGGGGCCGGGGAACTGGTCGACGCCGTCGATCACCGCGCCGCACAGCAGGATCGCCAGCAGACCCACCGTGGCCAGCAGCGTTCGCACCCACATCGGCCACGTGATGAACGGCAACAGCGCGCCGACCAGGACGCCGATCAGCAGCTCCCAGGCCCGGGCGAAGCTGTTGTAGTAGGCGGTGACCTGATCAGTCTGGTGGGCGATGATCGCGTAGACGAAGGAAGCGATGGTCAGGCCCCCCAGCAGCACGAGGAACACCGCGCGCAGCCACTTCGGGCTCAGTAGCCGGCGCAGCAGCGCAGCGACCACCAGGACCAGGACCAGGAAGGCGAGGTAGAACTGGCCCTGGACTGACATCGACCAGATGTGCTGCAGCGGCGACACCGCTTCGCCCGCGCGGCGGTAGTCCGCCGCGGTCGCCGCCAACTCCCAGTTCTGGTAGTAGCCCAGACTGGCCAGGGTCTGGTCGGCGAATGTCTCCCATCGGGTCTGCGGTTGCACCAGGACGGTGAGCACCCCGGAGGCCGCAAGTACCACGATCAGCGCCGGCAGCAATCGTCGCGCCAGCCGCGTGAGGTGCGGCCACGGCGACAGCGAGGTGCCGGGAGTCAGCACGTTGCGCAACAGCGAACTACCGAAGAAAAACCCGGACAGCGCCAGAAAGACATCCACACCGCCGGACACCCGGCCGAACCACACGTGGAAGATCGCCACCAACGCGACCGCGATGCCGCGCAAACCGTCCAAATCGTGCCGGTACAGGGCCGCCCGATGCCGCACCGGCGGCGCTTCGGTCGGACGCAAGTCGGTCCGGCCCGGCTTGGCGGTCTCCGGCGGCCGGGCCAATGTGGGGGTGGCCATGATTGCCGCCCAATCTATCCATTCTCCGTCGCCGAAAATCCGCAGCGGATGGGCCGACGTTAGGCCGGCGC
>Ga0164292_10002067_pt1 | contig 16362 bp, 4 predicted proteins | sample GEODES117metaG_FD_111486 | JGI IMG/M metagenome (GOLD analysis project Ga0164292, IMG submission 111486) | Eutrophic lake water microbial communities from Lake Mendota, Wisconsin, USA - GEODES117 metaG | ecosystem: Environmental > Aquatic > Freshwater > Lake | place: USA: Lake Mendota, Wisconsin...
ACTCGAAGGATTTGGGTTTCACCTTGCACGGCGAATCCGACGGCGGACTGGACGAGCCAGCAGGCCAGGAACTTCGCGATGCATATCGATGAGCACAACTTGCCGTGCAAGATGGTGATGCGTGACAACGACAAGAAGTACCCGAAAACGTTTGACGACGTATTCACGACGCCGACCTGCAGGATCAAGCGGAACGTGCCGGCGTCGCCAAACCTACAGGCACACATCGAACGAGTGATTCAGACTCTGAAGCGTGAAGTGCTCAACGGCTTTTGCGTGGTCAGCGAGCGGCATCTCGATCACGTCCTTCGCCGCGCGGCGGATTGGTACAAATATTGTCGATGTCATTCGGCCCGAGGTAACCTACCGCCGGTGCGGGATGAGGGTGATCCGCCAGTGATTAATTTGAAGAAATCGAAGATCGTCTGCGACAGCGAACTCGGCGGGAACCTGAAGTCGTATCGGGCTGCTTAAGAGGCTTGTCCACGTTTGATATCGCATGGCTTTCTGCGTGTCGACATTCATATACTAGGCGCGAGAACTCGAACAGAAACTCTTTAACATCTTGATGTTTAGCAGGCCGAATTTTTATGCCGCGCGAGTAAAATCAGTTAGAGGATTTCAAGCGTATTCTCAATAACAATTGTGTGAAATCCGCCCTACCTTTTAGAGAGGAAAGTTGAGAATCGCTTTCGACGGTTTGCACGAGCCGAGGATTTTCAGCGAAAATATCGTTCTTTTGCATTAACGTTAAGACTTCTACTGCCCGATGCCGGTACTTGTCAGATACAGTGGAATCTTTCTCCGTATCAGCCAAACGAACAAGGCACTTCGCCGCGTCTATTTGTTGTCCCCAGTTCTCAGGCTCGCCAGCCTCTATGTATGGAAATACATCCATAATTTCATGTAGTTCGCGTAACGCCTCATTGTCACGATTCATTTTAAACAACTTCGAAGCAAGGCGAACGGCATGAACGCTCAGGAATTGACCGTTGCTCTGGCCGTTCGATACCAGTTGTTTAAGAATCGTAATCGCAGCTCGTCGATGCTTTAGCTCCTGTTCCGTATAATTCCAACTCGAAAGTGCGTCAGCAAGGTTTCCATTGATGCGAGCCAATTCGCTTGTAGTACTCAAATTTTCATTGCTCGACTCCAGTGTTTGAATCAGGTTAAGTAAGCCAAGAGCTTCCGTATAGGTTGATACGGCAGTTGTCGGTGGCTGATCATTCTCGCGATGCGCCAAATCCGACATCCCTTTATTTCCGAGGAGCCGAACCTTTAGTCGCAAAAGCTCGACATTTGAAGGCTTTTGTTGGATTAGGTTGTTCAAACGCTCAAGCAGTGATTGATACGTATCTAACGCCACTTCTACCTGGCCGGTCTTGTGCTGCATAAGCGCTAGTCCAATACGTGTTTCCACTAATCCGACTTCGTTTTCGAATGTTGGTTCGTTCTGATAGCTTCGCTCAGCTGCTTGAGTAGCCAGGGTAATCTCCTGTAGCGCTTTAAGCTTTTCACCGTATTGATAAAGTTGCGCACTGAGGGTTTTCCGTGCGTAAGTCACTTCCTTAAGTCGCTCGTTGACATCGTCATACAAAAGCGATACTTCCCGTTTCGCGTTATGGGACTGAACTGCGACGAAACTGATTAGTGGAAACCCCACCATAAAAGTAGAGGCAACCCCCATTGCGATCGTTGGATGCTTTCTTACCCAACGTACTGTCGAGACTGGCCATGGATCGCGGTAGACGCTCAAAGACTCATCAGCAAGCCAACGCTCAATATCCAGCCTTAACTCGTCTACATTCGCATAACGATCATCCTTTTCCTTTGCCATCGCTTTTAGGCAGATCGCCTCAAGTGCAAGAGATACCGACGATCCTGGTACCCTACTCGGAGGTAAGAAATCAACGTTTTTGACACATTGAATCACCTGATCTTTACTGAGCGTGTCGCTTGGCATCTGGTACGGCGACGCGCCCGTTACAATCGCGTAGAGTGTCGCCCCCAGACAGAACACGTCGGTCCAAGTCCCGACTTCGCCACCAGTTGCCTGTTCGGGGCTCATGTACTGAAGAGTACCGATTAAAGCACCGACCATTGTTGCGGCAGGCTCTTCGTTTCCGTCGCCAAGATTTGAAAATAACCACGCCTTGTCAATTACTTCGATTCGTTTTGCCAAGCCCCAATCGATGACGTAGGAGACATCATCTTGCCCGAGAAGAATGTTCGCAGGGTTTAAGTCGCGATGTATGATGCCCCGGTCATGCGCATGTTTTATTGCGTGGCAAATACGAACGAACTGCCGCAGCAGATTATTGCGACTCCGTTGCCGACTGTTAATGACCTTGGTAAGCGTTTCACCCCGAACGAAAGGCATCGTATAGAACAATGATCCGTCAGCTAGTTTACCTACACCGTAGAGAGTAATGATGTTTGGGTGCGACAAGCTTGCTGTAATTGCGACCTCATTCAGAAAGCGGTTCGCAAGCGGTGTATTACGATAACGGGGCTGAAGCGTTTTTAATGCAATTTGACGTCCATGTTCATCTTGAGCAATCCAGACCTCTCCGACGCCCCCTTTCAGCGGCCCCTCGCTAGCCATTTCGTTTTTTTGGAAATCGTCGATTTTTACACTGGTTTGGGTGTAAACGCTGATTCCGGCCAACTCCTTGTTAAGGACCTGTGCAAGCACCGCATCGACGTCCGTTGAACATCTGCTCCGAGACGTGAGTGCGCACAAACGTAAGGCGATATCAAAAGACATTTCATCCGTTCGTCCATTAATATGACCTCTGTCTTGCTTATCGCAATTCGCCATAGGTCAATACCTCTGTAGCAGGCAGTTCAAGTCGACGAAGTGCATCCGGTGTATCTTTCCTTACGGCCTCTTCGATCTGTGGCAGAACCTGAAGCAACTCATCAAAAAGATCTTGACCGCTTGCCTTTGAATCGTATTTGACGAGTGATCTTATTTCCTTCTCCAGCTTCGTCGCTACACGACCTATCCCATTGTGCACATGCCCACCTTGCAAACTCGTACCATTGACGAATTCTTTTACGCTCCAACCATTTACTCTGACGGCGATGAACGCATCGACGTACTCCGGACGCCGAAATGTTTTGCGGATTCGAACAATAACACCCTCAAGCACTGCTGCAAGTCGTTCAACTTCAGTCAACCCATCGTCGTTCTCATCGTCTCTTACTGCGGTCGTGGTATCGATGTACCGATCAGCAATTGATGCAAGTTGCTCTTGTGCAGTTGAACCGCCAACAGCCCTTCCGTGACCATGTCGCTGCCGTCTGTTTTCAGCTATCGTACTCTGAGTACACTTTGACAACCAATTGCGAAAGGTTCCCTTAGCGGGAGAAGTATGGTGTTCAAACCTTTGTAATCCGTAATACACCTTGTGCCAGATATCTGCCAGTAGCTCATTTTCATCAAAGCTACGGTCGCGTTTCCTGCACCAGGTACAAATCAAAGGAGAGTACAACTCAATTAATGTGCGAAGCGCTTCCTTATCTCCCAATTTGGCCTGCCTGATCTGACTGTGGTCAGTTGTCCCGGGAGCGTACTCATAAATCCTATTTGCACCGTTGTTCGGGCGACTTTTGCTGTGAAACATAGGTGATAGTTATTGAATCCTCGATTGCAATTTATCGATTGCAAATATAGCTCGAAGACGTTTGCATAACACGAAAAAAATTCGCCTTCAGAAATCTTGGACGCGGACTGATAGTCATATCTTCTCCAAACTGGTTCCACACCCTCCGCAGAGGGGTCCCAGCTATTTGCCGTTTTGTGCTTGGACCGAAACCTCGTATCGCTGCAATACGGATGCCCAGCTTCGGCAGACACGTTTCATTCAGCAATTCGTCCCGATACGCTGCGGCGATGTTCTCCGTCGTGGCCCAGGCATTGTCAGTGAGCACCAAAAAGGGGCCATCGCGGGGCGCTCCAAGAGGGGCCAGTTCGACACAAAAGACTCGTCTGACTTAGATGGCAGCTTTCATCTGGAACTGCTATCGGAGGTGGAGCGTGTCACGCGAGCTGGCAGTGGATAAAAAGCTGGGAATTGAACAGTTGTATGCGTCTGGGGTGCCCAAGCGGCGGATCGCCAGTGTCATCTTGGCTTCGCGTTTGGGGCTGAATCTCGATTCGGGTTGGTTCGCTTGGCAAGCGAAAATAGGTGCCGAGAACAGTTAACCTTGTCCAGACCGAGTTGTCAAATCACTGCACCACCCTCATAGGGGATGAGGATTTACGTAAGTTGCGGTGAGTCAAGCGATTAGCGGTTGGCGACATAGCGGAACGTTTACAGGAAAGGAGCATATTTCAATGGTCGAAGGGCTTCCCGAGCCAAAGTTCAAACAGGGCTTTTTTCTGATGCAGCACAACATTCACCGGAATTTTTATGTTCACGGTAATTTTTATTTTCTGCCTCGCGGTGGTAGTTCGTTTATCACCTAACAACTGACCAATAGGTAGGGCAATGAACTGCGCTAGAACAGCAACCCAGTTGCTAAAGCAATCGCGGAACAAACGACATGTTATTAGCGGCAAGTACAAAAGCGACGTCGTAGAGCTTCTTGGAAAGCAGTGCTACACATTTCCGAGGGCGTCCAAACCAAAAAAAATGTCGCTCCATTCGAATATGCAAGACACGGATTTCAAATCATTAAAGTGTCACGACAGAGTTTCCCTCTTTCGGAATGACAGCGATGATTGACGAGTTGCTAGTCAATTTTCCAATCAATTTTTTTTAATCTTTGGAGTCGAAACATGGAATTTCATGTCGCTAAAACCCTTCTCCCGATATTTGCTGCGTTTTTCTGCAGCCAGGCTCCAGCTTCCGCTGGCCTGATTATCACGTTTAAACCCACTGACTTGATTGTAAATCCAAACGGCGGAGCGGTTAACCAGTCGCTTGATTTGCTTGTTTCCCACGATGGAGTGGGCTCAAACCTGTTTTCGGGATATGAAATCGAACTTAATCCCCTCGAACGAGTAACTATCTCTGAGGGGCTGATTAATGCATCAGACTTTAATTTCGATCTTGGGCATCAAGTTCTCTCGTCAGCTCCTTGGTCGATTCTGGGAGTAAACAATGTAGCCAACAACACCGTTGTGCTTGGCGGAACCAACTTACTAGCAAGATTGTCTTTGACTATCGACACAAGTGCAGGATTTCCGAGTTCGATTGACCTTCAACCGACAATGGTGAATGCGACTCGTGGTGGGATATTTGGAACAGATATCACAGGCGAGTTTTCTATAACACCCGCATCGCTAACCATCGCAACTGTTCCAGAGCCAATGAGCTTTGGAGTTGCAGTTCTCGTTCTATTGACGACAGCTTGTCATCATCGCAAGCGAATGTCCCGATCGAAATTCGGTAAGGCGGACTTTATCGATAGGTGATTGTTTCATCGATAATCAAAACCGGAAATCCTTTTGCAATCAAGGACAAACATCTTGAAGAAGAATAATCGCCAGCAATCGGTTGCGAAACTGGATCGACGGAACAGACTGAGACGATCAGTTTTTGAAGCACTTGAAAATCGATTGATGTTAGCCGGTGATTCGGGCCGCCAGGTATTCACCTCGCCGGAAGCAGTCGCACCATCAGTTTCGCAAGCACTCGTTTCGTCGCCGGTATTTGGTTCCCGCTTTGCTGACCACTTGGTCAGTATGGGTTTGGGAACCGAGGGAGGCTTCCTGCGTGTCTCGTCAAGCAGCTTGAGTACGTTCCCATGGACCTTGGACCGCATTCGCGTGAAGTTTACCGAAGATGTTGATGTCGTGATGGGTGATATCGCTATTCATGGGGTTACTTCGCCAACAATCCAGCCAGTGGCTTTTCAATACGATCCTCTTAAGTATGAAGCAACCTGGATTTTGCCAGTCGTTACCAAGGACAAGCTGGACTTTACGCTTAGCAACCACATTCAGTCCAAGCTTACGGGGCAGTTCGTTGACGGTGTTAGTAACGACAAAGATCCGAGCAGTCCATTCGTATTTAGTCTCAACGTTTTGGTTGGCGACACCAACCGAAATGGACTGGTCACGTCTGTCGACGTGAATCCCATTCGAGACTCGCTTTTCTCAGCAATTGGCTCTTCGAATTACAATATTTACAACGACACCAACGGTGACGGCCGCATCACGTCTGTTGATGTCAATCAGGTTCGGTCAAATCTCTTTAGCAGGCTACCAATTGGGTCACCTGTGAGCGCCACCGGTAAATTGAAGCCTAGCCTCTCGCGACTTGATTCGATTAGTATCGATGAAGATTCAGGCATGCAAACAATCCTCTTTGCAGCTAATTCATCAGCCGGTCCGCTTAGTGGCCAATCCGATCTTCGGTTTTCGGTTAGTTCGTCTAACACGCTGTTGGTTAACGGCAACTCTGCAAATGTTACTCGACTTGGGAATCACTATGCGTTGCAGTTTAGCCCACTTGCAGATCAATTCGGTCAAACTCAACTAACGGTCGGCATTACGGATGGGGCGGGAACAACATCAACCAGTCTTAATCTACACGTCCTACCTGTTAATGACCCACCTTCTGTCCAAAGCCCATCCATTACAGTCGAATTGACACAGCAGTCACCTGTTAGAACTATTGATCTTAATTCCGTCTTCGCCGATCCAGAGGGCTCTGTCCTTTCATATCGAATTACTAGATTCGATGCGAGTTTGGTTGCGGCATCGATCAATGGCTCACAACTCACACTGAGGGGACTGGAAAACAAGTCTGGCACTTCGGCAGTCATCATCGAAGCCCGTGATTCCGATGGCGCGTTCATCTCAGCATCAATCAATACGAACGTAGAACTCTCGCCGTTTGCCCCTCTGACGACAATCCAATATTCGATCGTTAGTGATCAAATCATGGATTTCAATGGACAAAATACATTTATCCTTAAAACCAACTTTGACGAACGGTCAAGAATATCAATTTCGTCAAGCAATCCGGATGTTCTCAATGTTGAAGACGTCAGTATTACGACGGTAGCGCCCAGAACCTTTCAAGTCAAAGTCCACCATACATCAGCAAGCTATGGCCTTACATTCCTTCAGTTCCGGGTCCAGGATGTCGTCTTCGCTGATGTTGCCGTCATAGTAATGCCTGAAAATTATCAAAGCAACGTCGACTTCGGGGATGTAAGTGTCAAGCTCACTCAGGAAACATTGGAAGATGGAACCATATCTGTGATGAAGGAGTTCAACGATAGGTTTGTCGCATCGCAGTTACGGGCAAACTCTATCAGTGCGTCAACCGCATTTTCAATGATTCGGCCTGCGTCCGTATTTGACACGATGTACATACATGGCGTTCATGGTGGTGCGGTGAGTTATAGTGCCGAGTCCACTGGTGGCAAATCGGGATGGTCAGCACTATCTAAAGCCTCTTACCAAAGTCCCCATACTAAAAGTCCCCATACTAAAAGTCCCCATACTAATCGCACGACAGTAAAGGCAACCATATCTAAAGGGAGTGTAAATTATCGCGAAGAGGTAATAACTCCGTCCGGCAAAACGTGGTACGAAACATTTAACGTATTCGGCAAGCATTTTGGCGATGAACTTAATGGCCAGTTTAATGTCTCTGAGGACCCTTTTAATGGAGCCAACTTTTTTGGTTGGCAAGCTATCGGAACTTCACTTGGAAATGCAGTTGTAAGTGCAACTGCGAAGACGGTGTACGAAGTTAATCCAGCGGTGTTCGGAAATGATACGAAGAATCTCGGCGCTGTCCTAAACACAATTGATACAGTGCATGCTTTAGTCGGCCTAAAGATAAAACTGACATCAATGTCAGATATTTATAAGTCCTTAAGCTCCTTGGTGAAAACTGATCCGGAATATTACATCAAGCTGTCCCAGGCCTTTCCGGTCTTAAACTCAAAGAGCTTGGCGACCGCACTCGCGGTGCGCGATGGGCTAAAGACTCAACTTGATTTTGCCGCACAGGCAAACGATCTAATTAGTCTGCTTAAGCCCACTGGAGCTGCCGAAGCTATCGCAATTAATCAAAGTATGCGGGACAACTTTTTCAATGCAACCACTAGCTTTTCTCAGGACATCCTTACTTCTACCCAGTCCATCAGCGACAATTTATTGAATTTCTCTGAGACAGGTTTTCGGGAGTACATTGATGAAGCACAACTGATTCAGGCGAAAGACAGCGTTCTCCAGGCAACGGTCGGCCGTGAGATCGTGTTGGCGAGTGAGACGACTTTTTCCGATCGAATAGTAGCTGATAATCAACCGGATATCTCTGCAGACGATATTCCTGAAATGGAGAACGGAGAGGTTCCGAACGCCGACGCGATAGGTGAGAACGGCGATCAGGAGGACGCCATCAACGAGGTGATCGCGAACGCTTACAAAGACAAATATCAGGGGCTTGCTAATACACTCGTTGCAGGCAAGAAGATCTACGACATCGTTAAATCCATGCAGTCGATTGTTGGGCAGATCGGCCAGCTTTTCGATGCAATAAGTAGCAAGGAAGGCGACTACACCGATAACGATGGCAGAACTTACAACATGTTCGATGCGCAACGTGGGTCAAACGCTCGTCACGGATCTTCAGATCGTGACATCATCAATACGGGATACAAAAGCGATCAGGTCTATGGTTATGGCGGGGATGATCGAATCAGTACACTTGAAGGAGACGATGAGCTCTATGGTGGTGAAGGGCGGAACACTTATTTCGCTGGGCCTGGAAATGACCTTTTAGTCGATGGTTCCGGTAGCAGCTTTTTGTCTGGTGGCCAGGGTGACGACACGTTTCGACCTGGTGCTGGCAATGACATGATCGAAGCCGGATTAGGCCAAGACACCATTGTTTTTGAAGGAACTGATATCGGTAATAATGTGATTGTTGATCCGAGCAGATCCGGATTAATCAAGTTTCAGGGGTTCACGATCAACCAACTTTCGTTCCGAAAAGATCGGTACGACTTAGAAATTATCGCTCCCTCAAATGACGGTCGCGTATCTAATTCACTTAAATTTGTGAGTTTTTTCGAGAGCGATGCGGCAGGCTGGACGCTCATTGATAGTATTGGCAATGACTATAATTTGTATGAACTGACAGGACGAATTACGTCCTATCAAGCTTTAGAAATTGCGTTCAAAGATCGTGGGACTATTTCTCACCCTGAGTACCCGCCTGACTTGGTCCATGTGATCACACTTTTGGACAGCAAGGGCCGTTTTAGGGTGCATGTTGCAGAGGACCGGAGACTGATCGGTACATATTCGACAGTCACGGAACCTGGCCTGCTGCTGACTTTCGAGGGGGATTCCTCACTCAATGGGTGGCTGACACGCAACAAGTTTGCCTCGCTTGAAGCTGCAATCGACTTAATGAATTTGTTGCTACATGAAATCAATTTACCCCAATACAAGACAGTCTCGATCGTCGGCGTAGGTGAAGGCGGCCTCATTGCGCAATGGTTCTCTGCTGTCGCATCCACACAGGGAGCTTCGTTTGTTAATGCCCACTTGATAAACACTCCGGATATCTCAGGTCTGATCTCTCAGGTCGTTCGCGCTGATGTTACGAGAGCAGCTGGAGAGACTGTTACGCTACTGGCTGCCGGGAGGCCTGAATATACAGAAGGTTTTCCCGTCCTCGCTACGAACTACTTGGTGAACCACAAAGACTGGGTTTCTCGGATCGGTTTATGGGCGGGCAACGACGAGATCTATGCAACCTGGAAGGCATTCGATTTTCACCATGACCCACTTGCCGAATTACCTGTTCTTTTCCAAATCCGAGACATTGAAGAGGCTCACTCACCGACCACGAGCGGCCTGGATTTCACGAAACTACAGATCAGCGACATGGGCCTTTCGCAGATTCGTGGTGTCGTATCATTTCTGACTGTGGCCGATATGACACGTGCCTTCGCAGATATCCCCGTGGTTCTGGACGGCAAAACCTATAACGCCACGACCAATGCCCGAATCGCTTTAATCGATGACCGTACAATCGATCCAGACTTTGACTTTAAAAACGATACTCTGGATGCTAGAGCAGTATTTATGAATTTATTGCACCCGGATGTTACCGCAGAAACTCCCGATTCAGCTTTTGAACTCAAACTGGACTTCCAGGCGGCGAGTCAACTTGGCGAGCACCTTGCACCAGGCTTTATACCAGTCACGGAAGAAACCTTATACAGTCAAGACACGACTGGCCTGCGAAAGTTCGGATGGGAGTCCATTGCAGGCATTAAAGCTGGAACGGATAGAGGAAAAGCGACCAGCTTGGAACGTGACTCTGTGAAGGTACAGGAAGCGACCTTCATCATCGACTTGACAGGTCCAGGAGCGGGCCCTGGGACCTACAACATTTCGATCACTTTAGGCGATCGCGAAGACATTCAGGAGTCGCTGCAGATCAGCATTAACGGCTACCAGTCCGATCGCGTGTCGACGATGCCAGGTGATTTTCTAACCCGGACGTACCAAGTAAGTACGATTGATTCTCAATTGAGAATTTCATTTTTCGATATCGGCGGCCAACACAGTTATTTTTCGGTGAACGGGATCTCTGTAGAGAAGGTTAACTATCGCAGTTCCGTAGGCATCAGTGAGCAGCTTGACAATGATCCATCTGTTGTGATTTTGACTCAAAGCTACGACCTGCCAGAAACAACTGCCGGTATTGAAGTATTCAAAGAAGCTCTTAAAGCCGCGGCCATCGCCGCGGCAACGGTAGGCGTTGGTGCCGTTCTTGGGGCAACATCTCTGGGATCAACCCTTGGCGCGGCAGTCGGTGGTACGCTTGGCAATGCGTCAGCAGCGACAAGCGGGGCAATATCAGCCGCTGCAGCCTCAGGTGTTACTCTGAGTACCAAAGCAGCCATCTTAGCAGGAATTAAAGCCTCGATTGGCAAGGCAGTCACAGCAGGAGTCTTGGGGTCGCTCCAAACAAGCATCCCCCAGAATTTCGTCAGTAATCCTATAGCGCGAGGAATTCTTGTCCGTTCTATATCAATATTTCAAAAGACAAGTATCAATGTTAATCACAATGAAATGTTCAGGGAAAATGAGAATCCTGGCGATGTCTTGTCTCAAATCAACGGTGGCTTGAATGCGATTGAAGACGGCCTAACGAAAGTAAACGCTGCAGTTGCAAAATTGAAGGGACTGAATGCGGAATATCATGCTCCGCCTTGGATCTACGAAACTGTCACTGCGCTGACCACAATGACGCAGCAATTCCGACTGGGAAAGCTTGATGCCGCATTTGAGCCAGTTGACCTCGAAGCAATCGAACGTGCGCTTGCTTCGAAAAAAACACCTAGACAGCTGCTAAAGCTGTGGCAGGGATCTCGTAACTTCTTGGTGCTAGATTGGGTCCCGACTAGCGACTCTCTTGTCAAGATTGATGCTGATGACCATCGCAGCTTGGTCAATCGGAGCGCAAAGGTACTCGAGGCTTTGTTGGAAGCCTACACTGAGTACATACAGGAATCCGATGCTGACGTTAATTTGGATCTGCTGTTGATTAGTCACGGCGCCGGGTACGACATAAACCGAGAACTTGCTAACCGACTAAACACGAGTGAAATCGCAGATCGTTTAGACTACGTAAAGCTGGTGACTCTAGATCCGATTGCTGCCAGTCAGGATGACTATACCTGGCATCATCCTGAAATGACTTCCATTGTGGATCGGATTGACAACTTCTATCAAACGGAGAAGATCGAGAAGACCTGGTGGGGTAAAATCGAGCCGCTAATCACATTTGGCGCCGGTGATGAAACGTCACTGTTCCAGGGCGGTGCTGTGATTGGCCCGCTCGACGGTCGCGAAGGCGGTGGCAGCGACGGATTCTACAACCGTCAGGCCAGAATCTTTGATTTGCAAACCAACGATGAGATTTTGCGATTCCGCCATTGGGACACGAACGCAGTAGAACTTTCGACAGCAGAGTTGACCGACATTGAGTTTAGTGCCGATGGCACGCTGGTGGCAGCATCAGGTAAGGATGGCATGGTGACGGTCCGTTACGTAAATGACTATACCGATCCTGCAACTGGCGAAGTGTCTCGGGCGGGAAAGGTCAAGTTTACTGTTTGGGGGCATCAGACAATGGTTCGCTCCGTTGCTTTCATGCAGATGGAAGTCGACGGAGTCTGGAAGGATTACCTGTTGACTATCAGTGCGGCAAATGACCCAAACAACAATGACATCGATAAAAACAAGGTATTGCTTACCGAAGTGGAAACGGGGCTTCCTGTTTGGCAGGGGAAAGATGTTGCGGGAACTCAGGTGGAAGCGAGCCCCAGCGGGAATGTGATCGTATCGAGTGACAGCAGAGGAAATGCCAAGATCTGGAAGCGCGCGGCAGGAACCGTAACCTTTGTTGAGCCGAATTCATCAGTTACTGTCTACGACGGACCAAATAGTGACTATGTAGCAGATTTGCTGATCATCAATGACAACTTTTTTGTTACTGCTGGCTTGAACGGCCGCATGAAGCTATTCAAGATTACCGATTCGACAGCCACACTTGTTCAGACTGAAGTGTTTGACAATCCGACGGAAGGTGCAGTCCGTAATCTGGATTACGATCCATACAACGGAATTCTTGCAGTGGCCGCTGGAGAGCAGCTTTCGCTTTGGCGTTTTGACCAGAATTTCGGCATCTTGAGCCCGCTTGCTCCTCCTGGGCAACAATCTCCACCAAAATTTTCCATTCATGATCATGTCGAAGACATCCAGGGTGTAGCGTTTAGCAAACCGGAGTTCTTGCTGGATGCAAATGGCCAGTATTATGGTGACCGAACTGTCAAAAAGGCTGATGGAACTGTTGAAAAGATTCCCCGAACCAGATTTGGGGATATTGATCGAAACTTATTACCGACATTCTTATCTTCGAATGGTTTTTCAACCAGCTACGCGGGACTAAAACTGCTGACCGGTGCTGAAGACAAAACGTTGTTTCTGTATTCGTTTGATGGTTTGGACGTCGGATCGATTACTGAAGAAAATGTACTTTCCGGTTCGATGCTACCCATTCGAGAAGTTACTATCTCGCCCAACGGCCGTCGAATAGCCGTCGTGGGCGAAGACAATATCGTCGGCAACTACGGCGGACCGGTGAAGGACATAGATGTTACCGCCGCACTGGACGATCGTTTGGGCTGGGCTTTTTCGGAACTGTTTCTGAGCGGACGCCGAGAGCATAACGCGGTACCTCAGCAGTACATCTACGACGTGATTGAGGAGAAAGGCGAGTCTTACTTCTGGCTCAGGAATACTGACAAAGCAAATCTTCCGGGGAACCTAGACAAGACCAGGAACCTATCGCTTCCGCCCAACAAGCGAAATAATATTGAGGGTGTGGACATCGCCGAGATGGACATGTATCTCCGTCCTGGTCAGACGCTCGAAATCCTGCCGCTGCAGTGGTTGCTGGAGACTAATCGGAAGGACTATCAAGTCGATCAGGCAACGTTAGTACTCGGTGATGTCAAGGACCCCAACGGCGTTATTGTCGGCACGATCAGGCTCAAGCGTAGTGATTTCGGACAGATTCGGCCGAACATATTCGTGTTTGAAGCCGCCGGCAATCTTGATTACTCGGCAGCTAATAAGAATGAATTCGTCGGGATATTCAAATTTGATATTGTCGGCTCGAATGATCTGGAAGGCAACTCTCGCCGGATTGAAGATGCCGAAATCACCTTCCGCATAATCAATCACAAACCAACGGCTTACCGTGATATTGTAAACCTGCACCCGAATCGGCAGATGATTGATCTGCGACCACGCCTGAATGACTACGATTTTGACAACGACGACTTTTCTATCACTCCAGTGCCGGTGACATGGCAGCTGCTGACATACAAGGTTGGCGGAAATAATTATGAAGTGGCCCGTTACAAGCGTAATCCGACTGAGCAAAGTGCCAAGCGAGGCGTTGATATTGAGGTCATGGTGACAGAAGAGCATCTGGCCGAAATACTGAACGCTGAAGCTACGGTAGCCAAAGCCGCCGGACGGGTCCCGTCAAACTACATTTCTGTCGAATTCGAGTACAAGGTGAAGGAGGATAAGTACAAAGCAATCTCGAAGGGTATTGTCGAAGTGCGATTGCAATTGCAGGCTGGTCCCGAAAATGTTCGTTATAGTGAACTAGGTGCGGACCAAGTGTTAATCCAATGGGATCCAGTGACTTGGGGAAGTACCGATAACAGCATCAAATACGTCATTGAACGTTATGAAGACGCATTAGGTTGGGTTAAGCACTCACCGATTTCAGACGTCGACGGCAAAATCTCGAAATCGCTAAGAATCAAGATCCAACCAAACACCGATTACTGGCTACGCGTGGTCGCTAAAAATATCGACAGCGGACGGGAGCATGCCAGTTACGACGGAACAGACAAGGCATTGATGCTCCATGTGCCAGCGACTTATTACGTCGGGCCAGGCAGCGTCAAGATGGAGAGCCTTGGTCCTTCACAACTTGAAGTTCGATGGGAAAAGGTCTTTTGGGACGTGGATCGATATCGAATTGATTTGCACAGGATCGAACTTGATGTCAACGGCCAACCGTTAAAAGATGGCAACGGCAATTATGTATACAATCTAAACAACTCCCGTTACGAAGTGGTTCAAGAAGGTGAAGGTCTGGCTTTTACCTTCAAAGGACTCGATTCCGGGACTCCGTACCTAGCGGTCGTGACTGCAAAGAACATCGGAAGTGTTTCTAAATCGACCGTTGCCGAGTTTCCAATATTCACTTCGGAGCGACAGATTCCTGCCGGAATCAATCCTGTGAGAGTTGGACCTCAGAAGGTGAAAGTAAGTTGGGGTACAGTCGACTATGCAAGTAAATATCGCGCTGTAGCGATCAATCCAGTGACTCTAGTGCGCTCAACCTCAGACACATTGGATGCTGTAAATAGCCGGAATACCAACGAAGTCATCATTAATGGACTATCTGCGCAAGCCAGCTACGTCATTTTCGTGGAAGCAAAGAGCCGTAAGTCGGGCGAATGGGTCACGCTGGTCAATGACGATCCGAATACGCCGGTTCTTCCCCATCGAAACATACTCCCGGGAGACTTTTATCTAGATTCCGGAGCGGGCGTGAAATCGACGTATTTGATTCCGTACTCCTTTGTGAACTCTATCACCTTGCCATCTCTCCAGGGACTGATTGCTGGCACGGAGTTTACGCTTGTGAATTTCAGCGCCCAGACGGTGATACTCCACGCAACCGATGGCGAGATTTTTATAGCTGGTACATCAAGTACAACCCAAACATTGAAGCCGGCCTACGGCAACACTTTGAGTGCGAATGGGGCCGTTGTCTATGGCTTTGTTGCTTCGCCGGTCCCCGCGCAGCCAGGCCGGTTGCGTTGGGAAGTCAGAATCGGTGATGAAACGTCGACAGCCCGTGTGGTCACGACACCTTCGTTCTTGGCCGCGGAGCCATTCGTCACGGGAGAAATACTTAAGAAATCTCAAGACTCATTGCCAAAGCGTTTAAAGATTGACTGGATAACACCGTTCTGGGAGGTTAGCCGTCACAGGATTGAGATCTTCAACTATGACCCTGTTTCGAAGGCGACCTCGCGAGTTCCTGGTGTGGCTGTAGGCGATCAAATCATTTCAAATGTAACGGGAAAAGATCGAAGTCATGCATTCGAGGGATTAACGCCGGACACCAACTACCTTGTGAGGTTGACCACGGTCGGTGACGGCAACACACTTGTGTATGAAGCGCCGTTCAAGACTGATCCACAGCGATCGCCGAGTGGGGTGTACGCGACCGATCACACGCTGTCATCTTTTACGGCGAATTGGACTCCAGAAAAGTGGAACGTTCAGCGATACCGGGTGAGCTTCGCAAAGGAAGGAACAGACGGAAATCTGATCGAATCAACTCGCGAATACCGGATCATCCTGGATGTCAACAAAACCTCTCAGGTTATCAACGGTTTGGAATCTGGTGTCACCTACAGTTTCACGGTGGAAGCTGAAAGTGCAGATTACGGCTGGGTGCCAAACACACCAGAGAACGTAAAAAAAGCGACGATTCTTCTGCCTTCAGACCTTCGTGTCTCTGGGTTGAGATTGGATGCTGCTCGCAACAAGCAACTTGATTTAAGTTGGGATAAACTGAAGTTTGTTCCTGAATCTCTGTTCTTTGAGATCGCCGATGCTGGGTCAAATGTTTGGATACAGCGTAACGGTGATGCCGTTGGGATCGGCGCAACGACCAAGAGCCTTGAAACGATGGAGATTAATCACAACTACGATGTCCGACTCGTAGCGAAAGTCAAGGATTCCTCTGGTACTGGATATCGAAT
>Ga0164292_10002068_pt1 | contig 16357 bp, 17 predicted proteins | sample GEODES117metaG_FD_111486 | JGI IMG/M metagenome (GOLD analysis project Ga0164292, IMG submission 111486) | Eutrophic lake water microbial communities from Lake Mendota, Wisconsin, USA - GEODES117 metaG | ecosystem: Environmental > Aquatic > Freshwater > Lake | place: USA: Lake Mendota...
CGCCCTTTACGTCGAGGCAGACGATCACGCGACGCGTGAGCATCAGCCCGCTCCGCCCTGCACGTCGAGCTTCACCGACCCCTTGGTGCTGAACACGGCGCCCGTTTCCACGAGCGCTTCGCGGAGCGCAAAGCCCAGCGCCTTGAAGGCGGCCTCGATGATGTGATGCCTGTCGGTGCCGCGCAGCACGCGCACATGCAGCGTGGCCTTCGCGTTATCGGCGAACGAGCGCATGAAGTGATCGTACAACCCGCTCGGCAGCGGCCCGCGATAGTACGGACGGCCACCCATGTCGATCACCACCTGCACCAGCGCATCGTCCATGGGGACAGTGCGCTCGCCGTAGCGGGCGCAGGTGGCCGGCGTGTGCGCGGCGAACGCGGCGCCGAGGGCAATGGCGACATCCTCGATGAGGTGGTGGCGCAGATCACCCTTGGCCTGAATATCGAACGACACACCGGAATACTTCGACAGCGCCACGAGCATGTGATCGAGAAACGGCTCGGTGGTGTCGATTGTCGGCAGATCGGACGTGGGCTCGTCCAGCGCGATGCGGATCTGCGTTTCCTTCGATTCTCTGACGACGACGGTCATGCGCCGAACTCCTCCGCGAGACGGCGCGGGTCGATCGCGCCTGTGTAGAGTGCCATACCCAGTACCGCGCCCGACAGGCCGCGGTGTTCGAGTGCCCGCATGTCTTCCAGGCTCGTCACCCCACCCGACGCGAACACGGGCCAGGCGCTCGCCTCGGCCACATCTTCCATGAGCGGGAGATCCGTGCCCTCCATCTTCCCTTCGAGATGCACCGCCGTGACGAGGACACCCGCCAGCGGTAGCGTGGACAGCTCTTCCACGAAGTCCACCACGTTGAGGCGCGACGTTTCTGCCCACCCTTTCGTCACCACGTATCGCTCGCGCACATCGGCGGCGATGATGAGGCGGCCGGGAAACTGGTTGGCCATATCCCGGCGCCAGTCTTCGTCTTCGACGGCGCGGGTCCCTACCACCACGTACTCGGCGCCTTCGTCCAGCAGGCGTTCGATGCGCGATTCGTCACGCACGCCGCCACCCACCTGCACCGGCACACCGGCGGTGCGCAGGATTTCGCGAATCACCTCGTCATTGCGACCGCGACCCGTGGCCGCGTCGAGATCCACCACGTGCAGGCGATTGAACCCCTCGCGCACCCAGTCGCGCGCTACCGACGCGGGATCGTCGAGACGGATCTTTTCCGCGTCGTAGTCGCCGCCCACCAGTTGCACGCATTTGCCGCCGCGCAGGTCTACCGCTGGAATCGCGATCATGCCTTGCTCTCCTTGGTGTCTCTCACTGAAGTCGCGAAGTCGAGGAAGGCGCGCACGAACGCCACGCCACGGATGCTCGATTTTTCGGGATGGAACTGGGTGCCGATGACGTTCGCGCGCCGCACGGAGGCCGGGAACCGATCACCCTCGTGTTCGCTCCATGCCGTGACGAACGCTTCGCCCTCGGCGGTGGGGCGCCCTACGTAGGAATTGGCATAGTACGCCACATCGAGGGCGGCCGCCTGCAGGAGCGGGTCACGGATGTCATCCAACCGATTCCAACCGATCTGCGGCACCCGTTCGGCGCGAAGTCTGGCCACGCGACCGGGCACGATGCCCAGTCCATCGCCCGGCCCTTCGTCGCTGGCGTCGAACAACAGTTGCATACCCAGACAGATGCCGAGCGCCGGCAGTCCACCAAGCAGTGCCTCGCGCATGGCGACACGGCCGGGAGCCAACCGTTCGGCGGCCGGTGCGAACGCACCCACGCCAGGCAAAACGAGTGCGTCGGTGTCGCGTACGGCGGTGGCCGGATCGGTCTCCACGCGCACGTCGGCACCGCCTGCCTCGATGGCCTTCACCAGCGAGTGCAGGTTGCCGGCGCCGTAATCGAACACCGTCACACGAACGGGACGCGCGTGACTCATGAGGCAGCTCCATACACGTCGGCCGTGGCATCGTCGAACGCCACCAGGAACTGCTCCACCAGCTCCCACGGTCCCACACTGATGCGCAGGGTATCGCCCACATGCGGCAGCCCGGGGAACGGTCGCGCCGCCACGCCACGGGCGCGCAAGGCCTGCCCCACCTCGACTGCGCGCGCGACCGGCACGCACACGTAGTTGGCGTGCGACTCGAGCGGCGTGTAGCCACGATCACGCAACGCCGCGGCAAGGCGCTCGCGGTTCGTCACCGCCAGCGTCACGTGCTCGTGCACCCACTGCATGTCGTGGCGCAAGGCGGCGAGCGCCATCTGTTCGGCCACGGAGTTGAGCTTGTACGGCCCGCGCGACTTCTCCACGTCGCGCACGAGCGGCGTGGCCCCAATGCCGTAGCCCACGCGCAGCCCGGCGAGGCCGAACGCCTTCGACATGGTGCGGATGACGAGCAGGTTGTCCACGCGCATCGCGAGGTCCACCGCCGATACGCCACTGAACTCGGCGTACGCTTCATCCACGAACACGACCCCAGGCGCTTCGCGCACCGCGCGTTCCAGCGTTTCACGCTTCAGCACGGCGCCGGTGGGGTTGTTGGGCGAGCAGAGATACAGAATGCGCGGGTTGGCCGCGAGTAGCGCGTCGAGATCGGGCTGGTGATCGGGCAACTCGGGGACGCCCACGTACTGCAGCCCGTTCATCTGCGCGAAGATGGGAATCATCGCGAAGCTTGGCTCACTGCTGGCCACCACGCTGCCGGGTTCACCGAACGCGCGCATGGCACTGTCGAGAATGTCGTCGGAGCCGCAGCCGGTTACGATGCACTCCGGCGTGGCGCCCACGAACTGCGCGAGCGCTTCCTTGAGCTCCGCCGCGTACAGCGACGGATAGCGCGTGATGCGCGACACGGCGAGTTCACGCAGTGTGCGCTCGGCTGTGGGCGGCAGCCCCCACAGATTGGTGTTGTCGGTGAGATCGAGCTCCACCGGCGCACGCTTGGGGTCGTACAGCGGTACCGCATCATATAAAGCGCGAGCGAAGGCGAGACGGTCGGTCATGACCGGGCCCCCCATGCGCGCGCGGCGGCCGCGTGCGCCGGCAGCCCCTCGGCGTCGGCGAAACGGCCCACATCTTCACTGAGAGAGGCGGCAGCCGCGGGGGTGACTTCCTGCCACGTGGTCCAACGCACGAAGTCGAGGGTGCTGAGCCCCGAGTAGCTGCGGCCGGCGCCCGCGGTGGGGAGCACATGATTGGCGCCCGTCATGTAGTCGCCGTAGGCCACGCTGCTGGAGGCACCCACGAAAATGGTGCCGGCGCTGCGCAGCGCGGCGAGCGTACTGTCACGTACATCGTCCCGCACCACCAGCAGCAGATGTTCGGCCGCCCACTCGTTGGCGAAGACAATCGCGTCGCTCAACATCGGGACGGTGACGATCGCACCACGTTCACGCAGCGACTGCACCACCACCTCGGCGCGCGGCGCCACGGCAATCTGCGCGGCAAGCGCGTCGCGTACGCGCGACGCGAGAGCATCTACATCATCACCAGCCAGCACCGCGATCACCGCGGCGTCGGGGTCGTGCTCGGCCTGCGCCATCATCTCACGCGCGATCGCATCGGCATCGGCCGACGCATCGGCGAGCACGAGCAGTTCGCTCGGGCCGGCGGGCGAATCGATGGCCACGCTGTTCACGAGTTGCAACTTGGCCTCGGCCACGTAGGCATTGCCGGGGCCCATGATGCGATCCACGCGTGGCACGCTTGCCGTACCAAGCGCCATCGCAGCGATGGCGCCGGCGCCGCCGAGGGCGAACACGCGGTCCACGTTGGCGAGCGCGGCGGCGGCGAGCACCACCGGCGACGGCATGCCGTCGGGGCCCGGTGGTGAGCAGACGATCACTTCCTGCACGCCGGCCACCCGCGCCGGAATGGCACCCATGAAGAGCGAACTCGGATACGCCGCGCGACCCCCGGGTGCGTAGATGCCCACGCGCTGCAGCGGATCGGGGCGACGCCCCACCGTGATGCCGGGTTCGGGCGAGCAGACGGTCTCAACGGGACGGAACGCCGCGTGCACCGCGGCGATGTTCTTCGCGGCGCGTTCGAGTGACGCACGCAGGGCAGGGTCGAGCGACGCCAGCGCCGCATCCCACGCACTCCGTGGCACCTCGAGCGCGGTGAGCGTCACGCGATCGAAGTCGAGGGCGAACTGGAACAGCGCCTCGTCACCGCGTTCGCGCACCTGCGCGATCAGCGCCGCGGTGCGCTCGCGCACGGTGCCGTCGGTGGTGGACGACCGGTCGACGATGGCGCGGCGAGTGGATGCGTCGAGTGACGACAGCGCACCGAACGCCCGCAGCGAAACCGGCGAGCTCACGGCACGAGCCTCTCGATACGCGTGACGAGGATGCCTTCACCGCCCAGCGCGCGCAGCTGCGAGATGGTGCGATAAATGGTGGCGGCGCTCACGACGGCGTGTACCGCCACGTACTGGCTCGACTCGGCGATCTCGATGACCGTGGGGCCGTTGAGTCCCGGCAGCACCTCGCGCACCTGGGCGAGCGCGGTGCGCGGCACGTTGGCCATGAGGTAGCGCTGGCTGCGCGCGCGGATGACGCTGGCGAGCGCCACCACGAGATCGTCGAGCTCCTGCTTGCGATTGGGGTCGCCGTTGCGCGGGCCCCCCTCGGCGGTGATGAGGTGGGCACTCGAGCGGAGCACCGTGTCGATTTCGCGCAGGCCGTTCACCCGGAGGGTGCTCCCGGTGGAGGTGAGATCCACCACCACGTCCGCGATCCCGAGGTGTGGGGCGATCTCAGCCGCTCCGCTTACCGGCACCACGTCGGCCGGCACGCCGGCCTGCTCGAAGAACCGGCGGGTGATGTTGGGAAACACGGTAGCCACGCGGATGCGCTGGGGGCTCGCGGCCATGTCGCTGAGCTGGCGGATCCCCGAATCCTCGCGGGCGGCCACGACGAGGCGGCACTTGCCGAAGCCGAGGTCGAGGTGGGAGGCGAGGGGGCGCCCGGACTCGTTCACGAGGTCCCATCCGGTGACCCCCACGTCGGCGGCCCCGTCGGCGACGAACTCAGGGATGTCCTGAGCGCGCACGAAGATGGCTTCGAACTCACCGCCGAGCGATGCGGTGAGGGCGCGCTCCCCGGAGGAGCGGACCTCGAGGCCGGCGTCGTTGAACAGCTCACGAGTGTCTTCGCTGAGGCGTCCTTTATTGGGCAGTGCGATACGTAGCATGGGACTTCTGGATTTTGGAATGCCGAATGTTGAACCGGCGGGCAACAAAAAAGGCCCGTCCGGAGGGGACGGGCCGCAGGTCGCTGTGGTGTCGGGGGCTGTGCTCGCTTACCCCATCACGCACAAAGCGCCCCGACCCGTCGGGCCGTGGCCGTGATGCGCATGATGGTGGGCGAAGCTGATGGCGTGCATAGCTCAAGGAGGCTAGCGGCGCCCGGAGGGGGAGTCAAGAGTCGATTTCCCCGTTGGGGGCTTGGCGCGGCCCCCTCTTGTGAATAAGTTCACAAAGTCCGCAGGGCCCTGCGGACACAGACCGATTTGCGGTCTGGGCGAAAGGAAATTTCCGATTATAGGCTCTGGAGGCCTACAAACATGCGGTTTCTCGGCTTTGCGGTGGTGACCGGCGCGGCGATCCTGCTTGGCGCGTGCGGCGGTGGTGACAAGGCGGCGACGGATTCGGCGGCGGCTCCGGCTGCTGACACGGCGGCTGCGGCGGCTCCGGCGGCTCCGGCGGCTGGCGCGATGGCCCCGATCACGGGCACGACGCACACGATCAACATGGTCGGCGACGGCCAGGGCTACCGTTTCGAGCCCGCGGAACTCACGATCGCGGCTGGCGACGGCATCAAGTTCGTGATGGTTTCGGGCGGCCCGCACAACGTGGCGTTCGACCCCGCCGCGCTCTCGCCGGAAGCGAAGACGGCCCTCACGGCGAACATGCCGGAGCAGGCTGGTGAGCTCTCGGGCAAGATGCTCCTCAACGCGAACGAAGAGTACACCGTCTCGTTCGCCGGCGTCCCGGCTGGCACGTACGATTTCCATTGCACGCCGCACCTCGCCATGAACATGAAGGGCAAGATCACCATCAAGTAAGCTTCGGCTTCTTGATGTGATGTGCAGGACCGGGGGCTGGCGCGATGCGCCGGCCCCCGTGTTCGTTTCTGGCACATGAATTCCCCGCGCGCTCGATGGCTCGCCGCCCGGACCCGTAATGCGGCGCGGCACGGACTGCTGATTGCCGGAATCGGCGCGATCGTGATGGTCGCCGCGCTCCTCACATTCGTGTTGCTCCCGCGCCAGGCCGACCGGCAGCTCACCAGCGCCATTGCCGCGCTGCCGCCCGCGCGCGATACCATCATGCTGCGCACCCACCGACGGCAGGCCGATGCGCTACATGCGCTCGCCGATGCGCAGCGTACCGCGGCCCGGCCCGCGATGGCGGACACGGATTCGGCGCTGGGCGATCTCACCAACCACATCGTACGCGCGCGGCAATCCCCGCTGATCGAGAGCTTTCGGTCTCTGGCCAGTGCGCCTGCCCTCCAGCGTGATACCACCGTGCGTGCCACGGTGAATCGACTGCGCGATTCCCTCGAGGCGCTGCATCGGGAGCGCGACGCCTATGCCGCGCGAAGCGGCCCGGATGCGCGCTACGCGGACATGACGGCGCGACTCACCGCACAGGGGGGCGTACTCGTGGCGCTGGCCGAACGCTCACTGCGCGTGCAAGCCGGGTCGCTGCCGCTCGCGCCGGCACCGCCGGCAGATTCCCTGCTCGACGAGGCGGTGCGTACCGCCGCCGATTCCGTCGCGCGACTGGATGCGCTTATCGCCGAGGCGCAGCGTGTCAACGCCGAGCGGGATCGCGCGAAGGCCGCCCTGCGCGACCGCATGCAGGTGAACATTCCGCCGGTCGCGATGCTGCTCGCATCGCTCGTCCTCGGTGCTGCCATTGGCTTTGCCGGTTCGGTGTGGAAAGAAATCCGGACACCCACGGTGGGGGACGCGCGTGAGCTCGAGGCCCTCACACGTTCGCGCGTGATCGTGCATGACTCCGCTCACGGGAAGCGGCGTGGTGGGCAGCCCGGGGGGCGTGCGCGCCGCGGAGAGGCACAGGCCGCCGTGCTCACCCCAACCGCCCATGCGTGGCCGCTGTTGCACCTGAGGCTTTCGAACATCGGCGACATGGCGCCTCTCGTGCAGGTGCTGGCCGATCGTCCGGTCCTTGCCGGGGCCGTGGGGCTGAACCTCGCATCGGTCGCCGCGCGCGAGTGGCGCGCCACGGTGCTGGTGGACGCCGCCGTGCGCGCGGGCGCTGTGGTGCCCCTGCTGCCGGTTTCGGCGCTCCTGACGCCGGACGATCTCGGTCGCCGTCGACATTCCAACGCTCCGTGGAACGACCAATGGGATGCCACGCGACGCATGCCGCTGGGCCGCGATGCGAGCGTCGATCTCGTACTGCCGCGGCGCGCACGTTACGATGCGCACCGACATCCTGGGGATGATACGGCGGCCTCCGATCCGCTCGATTCGCTGCTGTCCCACTACGATTTCGTGGTGTTCGTGACGGATGTCCCCACGGCCCCGGTGGTGCCGGCCCGTGCGGACCTCGTGCTGTGCGCGCGACTCGGGGTCACGCCGCTGGCCTGGGTGTCGCGCGCGGTGCGATACGCGGACGAGTCCGGGCGCCGGATTCGCGCCGTGGTCCTTTGGGCCGATGACGTGCCGCTGGCCGGCACGCGTGCGGCTGGCTAGTCTCCGCGGTATGTGGGCAGATACGCTGTTGACGTACGAGCAGGGACATCTCCTGCGGCTGGGCGTGTGGGCCGTGATCAGCATGCTGGCCGGCACCGTGCTGCTCGCGGTGCTGACCGTGCGCCGCCTCGAAGCGCCGCTGTTGAAGCATTTCGCCATTCAGACCGGGGCGTGGGGCGCGGTGAACGCCCTCATCGCGCTGTGGGCATGGCGCGGCCTGGCCATGCGTGATTTCGCCGGGACGCAGAAGCTCCTCAATATTCTGTGGTTGAATACCGGCCTCGACCTGGGATACGCCGCCGTCGGTCTCACGCTCGTGATCGTGGGATGGCGGTGGGAGCGACGGTTGGGAGCCGTGGGGGCCGGACTCGGCGTTGTGCTGCAGGGGCTCGCCCTCGCGCTCCTCGACCTGCGCCTCATCGTGCTCATCGGTCCGCTGCGCTGAACCGCTACGCTGACCCACGCCGCACACTCCGCTTTCACCGCCATCGACTTCATGGAACCCGTCATTCCCGATCTGCGCGAGACGCCGCGCACCGAGGCGTACGCCCGCCTGCTCGAGATGCAGGACTTGCTGCTGCACGACAGCACCGATGCGATCGCGGGAATGGCGACGCTGAGTGCGCTGCTGCATCACGCCTTCGGCCATCTGTGGACGGGGTTCTATCGGGTCGTGGAACCCGGGCGTCTCCTGCGGGTCGGACCGTATCAGGGCTCCCTCGGTTGTCAGGAGATCGCCTTCGGTCGCGGGGTGTGTGGCACGGCCGCGGCGGACGGGCGCACGGTGGTGGTACCCAACGTGCATGATTTTCCCGGTCACATCGCCTGTGACGCGCGCTCACAGAGCGAAATCGTGGTGCCGGTATACGATGCGACCGGTGCCCTGATGGCGGTGCTGGATATCGATTCGCCGGTACTGAACGCCTTCGGTGACGAAGACGTGCAGGGGCTGGAGCAGTTGGTAGACTGGTTTACCCGGACGACGTATGTTCCCGTGCGTGCCTGACGCGTTCTGTCAGATCCGTTTCCGCCCGTCACCCCGCCGTCAATGTCAGGAATGACCGGATACTCCGATCGGATCAACCACGCGTTCGCGTTCGCCGCGAAGCATCACGATCAGCAGGTGCGCAAAGGCACGCGGCTGCCGTATCTCACGCATCCGGCCAACGTGGCGATCATCCTCACGCGCTACGGCTGCAGCGAGGACACGGTGGTGGCGGGGATCCTGCACGATGTGGTGGAAGACTGTGTGCGCGACAACATGACGCGCGAAATGCTGGAGGAGCGCATCGGCCGCAAGTTCGGCGATGGCGTGCTGGCCACGGTGCTCATGGTGACGCATCGCAAGATGGACGACGACGGCATCGAACTGTCGTCGGACGACAAGAAGAGCGACTACCTCGAGCGTCTGTCGCTGGCCAACGAAGATGCGCTGTGGGTGTGCGCGGCCGACAAGGTGCATAACGCGAACAGCATTCTCTCCGACCTCCGTCGCACATCATTCCCCGAAACGGTGTGGGGACGCTTCAACGTGGGGAAGGACGGGACGGTGGCGTGGTACCGGCGCGTGGCGAATCGCTTGCGCGAGGTGGGGTTCGCGGCGCCGATCGTGGATGAGTTGGAAGCGGCGGCGGCGGGGCTGGAAACTGCGTAACTGCTGACTGCGGTCGTAACTGCGGTTTACCAGCAGACGGCAGACGGCAGGAACTACAGCACGCAGTTGCGGAGGAATGTGGTAGAACAATTCGGGCGCAGCCGCTTCGCGGTGCGCCCGATTTCCTTTGCGGTAGGGATATCGGGATCCGCGCGTAGCGCTGGCTCCCGTGTGGTTCTACCGCATTCCTCCCGTTCTGCGTGCTGTAGTTCCTGCCGTCTGCCGTCTGCTCTTGAAGCGCAGTTACGCACGCAGTTACGCACGCAGTTACGCCCTGCCGTTCGCTTTCCGTGGGGGTACGCCCGCAGCGCGTGCAGCATCCGCCGAATCTGCACCAACTCGTCGAGCGTCCCCTCCACCTCCGGTAGCGCCGGCACCAGCCGCCGCGCGAGCTCGAGATGGCTCTCCACTTCGCTCGTCGATCCGATGGCGTAGGCGAGAAAGCGCGCATTCTGCGCGGAGTTCTCCTGCCGCGCGCCTTCGGCGATGTTGGCGGGAATGGAAATGACGGCGCGGCATAACTGATTGCGCAGCCCCGGCGCATTCGCCGGCGGAAGCTTGCGCGCGATCGTGTGGGGCGCGCCGCAAAGCGGTCGCGCCCGATCTCCATTGCGGTTAGGACATCGGGAGCCGCACGCAGCGCCGGCTCCCGTATCGTTCTACCACATTCCTCCCGCACTGCGTGCTGTAGTTCCTGCCGTCTGCCGTCTGCAGGTAAAGCGCTGTTATCCCCGCAGTTAGCAGTTACGCCGTCACCAGCGACCCGTATGTCCGCACCACATAGTCGTTCAGGATCACCAGAAACTCCTGCACGATCGCATCCCCCTTCAGCGTCGTGAACAGCCTGCCGTCCACGTACACCGGCGCCTTCGGCTCCTCGAACGTGCCCGGCAGCGAGATGCCGATATTGGCGTGCTTCGATTCGCCCGGGCCGTTCACGACGCACCCCATCACCGCCACCTTCATGTCCACCACGCCCGGATAACTCTCGCGCCACACCGGCATCTGCTCGCGCAGGTAGCCCTGAATGTCTTCCGCCATGTGCTGGAAGAAGGTGCTCGTGGTGCGACCACACCCCGGGCACGCGGTGACCTGCGGCGCGAATGACCGCAGGCCGAGCGACTGTAGGATCTGCTGCGCCACGAACACTTCCTCGCGGCGATCACCGTTCGGCTTGGGGGTGAGCGACACGCGAATCGTATCGCCGATCCCTTCGCTCAGCAGAATGGAGAGCGCCGCGGCCGACGCGATCACGCCCTTGTTGCCCATGCCCGCTTCGGTGAGCCCGAGGTGCAGCGGATAGTCGCAACGCTTCGCGAGCCGGCGGTAGCACTCCACGAGGTCCTGCACCACAGAGATCTTGGCGCTCACGATGATCTTGTCGTGTGCGAGTCCCACCTCTTCGGCGAGGGCGGCCGAGCGCAGCGCACTTTCGAGCATCGCGTCCATGTACACGTCCTTCGCGTCGCGCGGCGTCGCGGAGGCCGCGTTGGCGTCCATCATATCCGTGAGCAGGTTCTGATCGAGCGAACCCCAGTTCACACCGATGCGCACCGGCTTGCCGTGATCGATCGCGGCCTGCACGATGGTGGTGAAGTTCGTGTCGCGATGCTTGGTGCCGACGTTGCCCGGGTTGATACGGTACTTGTCGAGCGCGGCCGCCGCCTTGGGATACTTCGTGAGCAGCAGGTGCCCGTTGTAGTGGAAGTCGCCGATGAGCGGCACATCGAGCCCGCGGTCTTCGAGGCGCTGCCGGATTTCGGGGACCGCCTGGGCGGCTTCGTCGTTGTTGACCGTGATGCGCACCTTCTGCGAGCCGGCCTCGAACAGCTCCGCGACCTGATTGGCCGTGGACTCGGCGTCGGCCGTGTCGGTGTTGGTCATGGACTGCACGACCACGGGTGCCGACGAGCCCACGGGCACGCCACGCACTTTCACCGTGACGGTGGGACGACGCGAACCGAACCCTGCAGTGGAAGACGACACGATACGTACCCTGCGAAAAAGAAGGTGACCGGACGGACGAGCCGGAATCCAACCCGGAAAGCTAGCGCGCCCCGCTAGGTCTCCCCAAGTTCCGATCATGGCTGATCCAACCCCAGACGAACACGACTCGGCCTTCGAGAGTGCCGACCCCACGGCCGGCGCCCCGGCCCCCGTCCTCGTCCGCAAGTCGTTCGTCCGCCGCCACTGGCTGGCGGTGACGGTGCTGGCCCTGGTGGGTCTGCCCGCGATCGGCTTCGGGATCTGGACCGCGGCGGCGCTCTCCTGGAGTTACTCCGAAGGGTCGCGTGCCGGGTACGTGCAGAAGATCTCCCGGAAAGGGTGGCTGTGCAAAACGTGGGAAGGCACCCTCTACACCGACATCGCCAAGGGCTTCCGCTCCGACAGTTTCTCCTTCACGGTGCGCAGCGATTCCATCGCCCGGGCGATCTCCGACCTCAGCGGTAAGCGGGTGACGGTGACCTATCAGCAGCATGTCGGGGTACCAACGTCGTGCTTTGGCGAGACCGAGTACTTCGTGGTGGCCGTCAAGCCCTCACCGGAGTGATTGGGCCCACCGTGTACGCTGGAATGGCATAGGCCGGGCACTCGCACGCGCGAAAGTCCGGATGTACGACCTCACTGACCCGGAGATGTCCATGACGCGTGCCCTGACGATTGGTGTAATGCTTGCGGCGCTCGCCGCCCCCGCGGCGCTGTCGGCCCAGACGCCCGCCAAGCCGGTGACCTTCGGCGTGAGTGGCGGTCTGTCCCTCCCCGTCGGGGAGTTCGGCGAGGCGCGGAACCTGGGGTACTCGCTGGCCGGGCACGTGTACTTCAAGCCCGCGTCGCTCCAGACGGTCCGCCTGCGTGGCGACGTGGCCTACGACGACTGGGACCTCAAGGAGTTCGATTCGAAGACCCGAACGATCGCCGTGGTAGGGAACATCGTGTATGACTTCCCCGCCCAATCCACATCGATCGTGCATCCGTATGTCCTCGGTGGCGTCGGGGTGTACAGCTTCAACACGTTGACGCTGCCGGGCGCGCTCCAGCAGCGCCCCTCCGACACGAATCTCGGCGTGCAACTGGGCGGCGGGCTCGCGTTCCACCTGTCGGGCTTCTCCACCTTCGCTGAGGCGAAGCTCGTGAGCGTGTTCGGCGAGGGGGTGAGCACGCGGTATGTGCCGCTGACGTTCGGGGTGCGGTTTTAGGGGCGGAACTGCTGGCGGCGGAACGGCTGACGGCGGAACTGCTGACCGCGCCGAAAAGCAGACGGCAGACGGCAGGAACTACAGCACGCAGTGACGGAGGAATGCGGTAGAACGACACGGTCCCGCGCTTCGCGCGGCCCCGATATCCCTACCGCAAAGGAAATCGGGCGCCCCGCGAAGCGGTGGCGCCCGTTTTGTTCTACCGCATTCCTCCGTCACTGCGTGCTGTAGTTCCTGCTGTCTGCCGTCTGCTGGTAGGCGCCAATGTCTGCATCGCCGAGTTTTTCCCCCGCCCCACCTGCGTTAGTGTTGAGGCCATGAGCGCTCCCAACGCGAATCCCACCGTCATCATCGGGGCCGGCGTGGCCGGTCTCGTGGCGGCTATCGAACTGCAGGCCGCCGGTCGTGCCGTGCTCGTGCTCGACGCGGCGTCCGCGGTGGGCGGCCGCGTGCGCACCACCGTGCAGGACGGGTTGGTCATCGATCACGGCTTTCAGGTGCTGTTCACGGCGTATCCTACGCTGCGCCGGTATCTCGATTTCGATCGGCTCGCGCTGCGCAAATTTCTGCCGGCGGCGCGCATTGCACGCGAGGGGCAGGTGTCGCTCATCGGTGACGCGCTCGCCGATCCAGGGCTGCTGCTCGACACGATCTTCGCGCGTGCCATCGGCGTGGGCGACAAGCTGCGTTTGCTGGCGCTCCGACGCTTCGCGCAGCAGCTCTCCCTCGACGACTGCTTCGGCGCGCGTTTCGCCGGCATCAGCACACGCGAGTTCCTGCGTGCGCGCGGCTTCGGCACGCCAGTGATCGATGGTTTCTTTGCGCCGTTCTACGGCGGCATCCTGCTCGATCGCACGCTCGCCACCAGCGCGAGCATTCTGCTCTTCACGTTCAAGATGCTCGCCGACGGCGACACCGTGGTCCCCGCTGGTGGCATCGGCGCGCTCACGCAGCAGATGGCGGCGCGGCTCACGCCGGGGACGGTGCGCACGTCGTGCGCAGTGCAGGCACTCGTGGTGTCCGACGGGCGCGTGAGCGGCGTGCGGCTCAGCGATGACACCGTGCTCGAGGCCGATCAGGTGGTCCTCGCGACTGATGCACCCGCCGCCGCGGTGCTTGCAGCGTCCGTGGGGCTCACGCTTCCGGAACCTGTCGGCGCACGCGGGTGCACCACCCTGTACTACACCGCCCGCACCACGCCCATTCCCGGTAAGGCGCTCTGGCTCAATGCCAACAGTGACGCGGTGATTTCGCACGCCGTGACGCTCACCGATGTCGCGCCTGAATATGCGACGGACGGCCGTACGCTCATCGCGGCCACTGCAGTGGGTGCGCCGGCCGATTTCGATGACGCCACGCTGGATGCCGCCGCGCGTCGTGAACTCGCGCGCATGGGCAACGTGCGCGAAGATCAGAGCGCGCTTGAGCGCGTGGCGCTGTGGCGCGTGCCCTTTTCGCAGTTCGAACAGGCCCCCGGCTGGCGGGAACATCGCCCCAGCATCGCGTGTGGTATCCCGGGGCTCTGGCGGGCCAGCGAAACGCTGCATTCGAGTTCACTCGAAGGCGCGGCCCGTGGTGGCGAAATGGCCGCCAAGGCCATGTTGCACGCCAGCTGAGATCGTATGGCCGTTCCTCGGACGCTCTCGTTGCACCTCACCCTGATTTTCTCGTGCCCATGATGCGAATTGCCCGCCGTACCGCCATTGCGTCGCTCGGTGCGCTGTGTGTGCACACGGCCACACTCCAGGCGCAGGGGACCCTGCGCGAACAGACGCAGGCACTCGCCGGTGGTGCTCCACGGCGCATCATCTCCGTCAATCCGTTCCTGCCGCTGACCGCCTCGTTTCAGGGCGAATTCGAGCAGAAGCTGCGCGACAATCTCTCGGTGGCCGTGAGCGCATCGTATATCGATCTCGACGGGGGCGACGATCGGTTGGCCAACGCCGACGTGAAGCTCCGCCTCTATCCGTCGGAGAACGCGCTGCGGGGCTTCGGTATCGCGGCCGGTGTCGGCGTGGGCCGTCAGTCGGGCGTCGAGTACTATGCCTGTCCGGCCATTTACCCTGGTGGCGACTGCCCCAATCGGACCCGGAGTGCCACGGGTCCCACCTTTTCGGTGGAGATGCAGTATCAGTGGCTGCTGGGGAAGTCGCGCAAGACGGCAGTGACGGTCGGGGGCGGCGCCAAGCGGTACTTTATCGACGACGCGCCCAACGGGTACGAGGTGTACGACCAGTTCAGGCCAACAGCGCGCCTCACCATCGGCTACGCGTTCCGCTGAGACGGTCGCTTTACCACTCACCATCTTCCGTCATGCCCCTGCTTCGCCGCACGCTCGCCGCATGTGCCCTCGGCCTCACGGCGGTCACTGCCCTGTCGACGACGGCGCAGGCGCAGGCGGGCCCCTCGCGCATCGTGGCGATCAACCCGTTCCTGCCACTCGTGGGCTCGTTTCAGGCGGAGTTCGAGAAGAAGCTGCAGGATAATCTCTCAGTGGCCGTGTCGGCCTCGCACATCGCGCTCCGCGGCGACGACAGCAATCGCCTGACCAACGCCGACGTGAAACTGCGGCTCTACCCCGCCGAACGCGCCCTCGACGGGTTCGGCATCGCCGCGGGTGTGGGCGTGGGCCATCAGTCGGCGGTACAGTACCTGGACTGTCTCGCCGCGAACGAACCATGCCGTGATACGCGCGCGACACGAACGGGTCCGGCCTTTTCCGTGGAGATGCAGTACCAGTGGCTGCTGGGCAAGAACCAGCACACGGCCGTCTCTGCGGGCGGTGGGGCTAAGCGCTTTTTCATTTCGAATACGGCGAATGGCAACTTCAACGAGTTCATGCCGACGCTGCGGCTCACGATAGGCTACGCGTTTCGGTGAGACGGCGGGGGTAACGGCGGTGGTAACTGCGCTTCAAAAGCAGACGGCAGACGGCAGGAACTACAACACGCAGTGACGGAGGAGTGCGGTACAACAAAACGGGCGCGCCGCTTTGCGGTCGCGCCCGATGTCCTTTGCGGTAGGGAAATCGGCGGCAGCGCGGAGCGCTGGCCGCCGCTTTCCATATTCCTCCGTCACTGCGTGCTGTAGTTCCTGCCGTCTGCCGTCTGCTTGTAGTCGTCCGAAACGATCTCAGCCCACAAACGCCATCAACTCGCGCATATCCCGCACCGTGTGCGCCGCCCCCGCCGCCACGAGTCGCTCCGACGACACCAGCTCTGCGTACCCGATCACCGTCATCCCGGCCGTGAACGCGCCCTGCACGCCGAGCGGGCTGTCTTCCACCACGAGTGTACGGCGCGGGTCGAAGCCCAGCATCTGCGCGGCGTGCAGAAACAGATCGGGCGCCGGCTTGGGGCGCGCCACATCTACGGCACTAAAGCGGCGGCCTTCGAAACGCGCGAGCAGGCCGGTGGCGCCGAGCGTTGTGCGCATCTTCTCGTGCTCGCCGTTGCTTGCCACACCGTAGCCCACGCCAGCGGCGTCGAGCGCATCGAGTACCTCCACGATCCCATCGACCGGCGTGACTTCGGTTTCGAGCGCCACTTTCACATCGGCGTAGAACTGCGGTAGCAGCGTGTCGGGCGGCGTGCGTCCAAGCTGCTCCGTGACGATCTCGAGGCAGCGCGCCATCGAGTTGCCGAGATACGTCGCGAGCGACTGTTCGGTGGTGGTGGGGAGACCGATCCCCGTGAGCAGCCCCGCCCACACGCGGCTCGTGATGCGCTCGCTGTCCACGAGCACGCCGTCGCAATCGAA